>Ga0181593_10003529_pt1 | contig 14322 bp, 6 predicted proteins | sample 071ome_19_FD_133756 | JGI IMG/M metagenome (GOLD analysis project Ga0181593, IMG submission 133756) | Coastal salt marsh microbial communities from the Groves Creek Marsh, Skidaway Island, Georgia - 071413AT metaG (megahit assembly) | ecosystem: Environmental > Aquatic > Marine > Intertidal zone...
AAATCCATCATTATCATCATCCTCATCACAAGCATCACCTTCTTCATCACCATCTAAGTTAGCTTGGTCAGTATTTGCTACATCTGAACAATTGTCGATACCGTCACAAACTGAATCGTTGTCGGCATCGTTTGGTGTGCTAGCAGCATTACGTGGATTAGAGCCACATGCAGTTTCAGTAGCATCTGTGAAAGTATCATTATCATCATCCTCATCACAAGCATCACCTTCTTCATCACCATCTAAGTTAGCTTGGTCATTATTTGCTACATCTGAACAATTGTCGACACCATCACAAACTGCATCACCATCGGCATCGTTTGGCGTGCTGGCTGCATTGTCTGGATCTGAACCACATTGAGTTTCTATATCGTTTGACACCCCATCGCCATCACGATCATTATTTAACTCCATATCTGGCTCTTCGCCTGCCATTTCCATGTCAGCCATTTCTCCGCCCATATCAGCCATTTCTCCGCCCATATCAGGCATTTCCATGTCAGGAATTTCCATGTCAGGAATTTCCATGTCAGCCATTTCTCCGCCCATATCAGGCATTTCCATGTCAGGAATTTCCATGTCAGCGATTTCTCCGCCCATGTCAGGCATTTCCATATCAGCCACTTCTCCGCCCATATCAGGAATTTCCATATCAACCATTTCTCCGCCCATATCAGGCATTTCCATATCAGCCATTTCTCCGCCCATGTCAGGCATTTCCATGTCAGCCATTTCTCCACCCATGTCAGGAGTTTCCATATCTGGCTCTTCACCACCCATATCAGGCAGTTCCATGTCCATCTGATTTTCTGAAACAGACATGTCATTGGAAACAGGAGCTTGAACACGATCTGTACAAGCTACAACTCCCGCAGAAACTAACAAAGGCAACACACGAGAAGCAACAGATGATCTCAAAGAAGATAAAAATGAAGCTTTTTGAAGATTTGAAGAATTTAAACGTGATAAATCTCTATTAAAATAATCAGGGTTCATAATAAATAATTTAAAATTTTAGTAAAAATAAGAATAAACAGGACGAATATAAGTTCTTGTCACAACCCTATTATAAACTGGATACACATATGTAGGTCTCACATAATAACGAAACCTTGGAGATGGGTTGTATGCGTCGAAAGACTCTTTATCAGTTCTCTTAGTTTGCACATAAGTTCTAGAGTTGATATTGGAAGAAACTGGTGTTGCTTGCTGAGTATAGACTCCAGATACAGAATTAGTTAAAAAATTATAAGTGTTTCCAGTATAACTTTGTGAATAAGAACCATATGAGTTCACCTTGATATTTGATCTAACATTTACACGAACGGTTTGGATTGGTTGGTTTACAACTTCAACTGCTTCACAAGCAGGTTGCCCAAAACGACCACAAGTAATATCACGTGCAATTGCTGCATCAGCAATAAAAGACTGAGATTGAAAAACAAAAAGAGCCAAAAGACTAAAGAAGATTTTTTTCATAAATTAAATTTAAAATTTAAGACTGAACTATACAAGCAAACCATGAATTAGTCAAGGTTCATTTTAAAAATATACAAAAAAAAAGACAAAATCTAAATTTACAGGTAAAATAACCGCAAATAAACCAAAATTTTTATGCACAATAACCAAAAAAATCTTTTAGGCGTTCTTTTTCTTTTACTTCTAATATGGGCTAGCTATCAAATATCGGCAGGATTTTTGATTAGCTTTGCGTTTGCCGGAATAATTGCAACTAGTACCTATGGTTTTACAAACAAAATTCAATCAATAATTAGAGGTAAATCCGATAAGAAGTTTTGGTTTTTCAATATTCAAAACAACCCACACAAAGGTAGGTTGTCAGCAAGCATAATAACACTATTAATCATAGCGGCATCGATAATAATTCCAACAACTTGGCTCTCTGTAAGTATATTGAACGAAGCCCAAAGTTTTCAAAACATTATTGCCAATTCGGAATCACTTACGCAAATTAAAGAGGTCCAAATTCCAATAGTAAACACCAAACTCGAAGTCGAAACTATTCTCAACCAAATAAAAGCCAACGTGTCTCAAATTGGAATTTACTCTAGTAATTTTATAGTCACAATGTCGACTAAAATCTCACAGTTTGGTTTGCAATTTATTATTTTTTGGTATTTTTTATTTTATCTTATCAAAGACTCAGAGAGCTTTGCGCAAAACATTCATAAACTGACTCCCCTACCACTAGAACTCAAAAACAAGTTACTTCCGAGTATAACTCACAGCATTCGCAATATTTTTTGGGGCAACCTGCTGGCCGCCACACTGGGATTGATTACAAGTTATATCGGATTTAGTTTGATTGGATTACCATCCAAAACTATTTTGGCACTCAGCGTCGGCGTCCTATCTATCTTACCGAGTATTGGATCGATACTCGGGTATTTGCTAGCTCTAATAGTTAGTTTGATTGCTCTAGATACAGCCGCAAGCTTACAACTGGTGGCATATTTTATAATCGTTGATCAAATACTTATAAATTCCTATTTGAGAGGCAAATTAATTGATGACAAAATCAAACTGCACCCAGCATTGGTATTTGTTGCAATTTTCTCGGGAATTACACTGTTTGGAAACATTGGTCTGTTTGTAGGACCTATTATTTTCTTGAGCCTCAAACACACATTGGAAAACGTTCAAGAACAGTAACTCAATTCTAAAAAAAGCCCCCTTTTGAAAAGGGGGCTTTTAAAATTAAATTAATATTTATAGTCTGATTCGAATAAATCATCGGAAGCAGCCAGACTTTCTTCCATTTCGACGGTGTATTTACCTTCACACGCTAAGTGATTTAGTTGGGCCCGGTAGAACAATGCCTTTTGGGCAGCGTCGATATTTTCATCTTTACCTTGCCAAGCTTTCAAGCACGAAGCCTGCAGTGCTCTTCCATAAGAAAAACTAAAGGCAGTTTGGTTTTTTAGATCATACAAATTCATAGCATTTAGAGCCGAGGTAGCCTCGACTTCCGACATACCACCACTTAAAAAAACAACCCCTGGAATTTCCCTTGGGAAAATTTCATACATCATTTCGAGTGTAGCTTTGGCGACTTTTACGGCATCAAAACACTCCGAATGAGAATTACCAGCTCCACAACGCACAAAATTTGTTTTGATCAACATTCCCGGCAAAAACACATCTTGATCGGCCAAAGCATCGAAAGTATAAAGCAAAAACTGACGCGTAACTTCCAAAGACGTTTGCAAATTGTGCTCTCCATCCATCAAAACCTCTGGCTCAACAATTGGAACAATCTCATGTTGCTGACAAATCTTAGCAAATTCAGCCAACCTTTTAGCATTTTGAGTATAGGCCTGAGCAGATGGCAAACCAGTCGCTTTATCAATTTTGACAACTGCACGAAACTTAGAAAAACTAGCACCGATTTTTTTATATTCTTTTAAGTTTGCAGCCAAATCAGGGACATCTTTCATGACAGTTTCATTTGGGCTTTGGATTATAGGCTCTAGACCTTGATCGATTTTAATCCCAACCAAAATTCCAGAGTCCAACAAGTCTTGGACAAGATATCTTCCGGTTGAATCTTGCTCCTTGATAGTTTCATCAAAAGTAATAACACCCGATACAAACTGATTAAGACCCTGAGTATCGAACAAAAGTTTACGATAAGCAAGACGATTGCCATGATTATTCTCTACAGAAATAGAATCAAAACGCTTACCGATAGTACCCAAACTTTCATCAGCTGCAAGGATACCCTTGCCATCCGAAACCAATTGTTTGGCTACAGTTTCTAAAAATTCTCTATTAAACATATATGGAGGCTATATTTGCCACAATAATACAAGTCCTCAAACAAAAAAGCCAATCTAGAGCAAATTCTAGATTGACACATACAAAAGCATTTTCGCTCGCACACAAGCTCGGCACACAGGCTCGCAGAGAGGCTCGGCACATAAAATCACAACACTCAAAAAAACTCAGCACAACGCCTAACTTTCTTGAATTTCTTCATGAATATCTTTGAGCTGCTGCACCTCGTGCTTGAGAGATGGTAACTGTTCTTTTTTGACCTCCAAACTGACTGCCACTTTCATAATCATTTCCATAATTTTGGTTCTTCTTTCTATATCCATTTTAATTTTATTTAACTTTTATTTTTAATTTTGATTTTCCATTAATCACAAACTCATCTTTTTGATCGGTCAATTGAACAGTTTTAATTTCTTCAGCCTTGAATTTTGGACCAAAATAAGTATGTCTTCCTGGCTTGGCCTTGATTGAACCGCCTGCCTGGACTGTAAATGTACGCTTGGCAGAATCATAAGCAACATCACCTGCAAAATCGAAATAGCTATCGATACCTGTCACTGGTATATCTAAACTTTTATCCACTACCCGAGATTTAGATTTAGCCCTAGTATTCACACCGTCGATGTAGAGCTTGCCAGATTTTACTTCAACCTTGGTCATAGATCCCACAGCAATTGGATGGCCATAGGTGTCAGACGCTCTTGAGTCTTGTGCTCTTTTAAGGATTGGGAAGAACAGACCCTTAAAAACAAGTCCAAATTGATTCAGTAAATCCGTACGAGATTTAATGGACTCAGAAACTGTCTCAGCTTGGTAATCAGCAATTAACAAAAGTCCGTTTGTAATCATATATTTGACTCCTGCCACCTCAGCTTTACGAGACCTCAGATTGATAGGGGCTTTATTTTGAAAAGCGCTACTACCAAACTGCTTGGTTCCAGTTAAATAATGTCCATAAATTCTAGACCCGCCTCCTTCTACTTGTTTTTGAGTAAGCCTAGAGAAATATGCCTTGTCCGGCCTTGTTAAATCAACAGCAGTTGGCCTGGCCTTGGCAGACGCTTGCCCTGCTTGCTTAACAACGTTGAGAGAGTTAAGTTGGAAAGGTTTTAAAAGCCCTGCAAAGTGTTTATTCAAAACACTATATTCCGAAAGCATTGTATCAATAGATACTTGAGCTTTGTGAATTAATTCTACAGAATAGTCTAAAATACTAAGAGGTTCTTTATCAGATATAGTTGTTAATTTTGCAAACAAATCAAGCACATTCGTAGACAAACTAGGGGCAACAGATCTTAAGACGGCCTTTTCGAATTCACCTGGTTTAGATGTGAAAGTTACAATTTTTGACTTATCAAAAGGTAACCGACTTTTATCCACTTCACGGACCAACAATTTATCTCCAATTTTGGTAAAACCAGACCGCATTTGTTTAACAGTTTTTGCTTTATCTTCGGCATTATACAATTTATCTTTAGCAGGCACAGACTTTGGAGGAGTACCATACATTACTTGCTCATCTTTAAAAGTAAATTGAGTTAAATCTTTAACCTCAAGGAACTCTCCAAATGGATAATCTCGCATAAATTCAACCACCTCTTTGGCAGCGAAAATAGCCTTAGACTCATCTACAAACGATTTATATTGAGGATCTATATAAAATTTACTACCAGGGGCCACTTGCGCAGCAGCAAAAATTTCTTTTAATTTTTGTGGAGTCAACGCTTTGTTTGTATAGTCAGAGATCAAAGCAAATTTGTCTTGATTCTCTTCAATAACCTCAAACAAACTCTTTGGCACAGACTTCCAAGGCTCATTAAAAATAGTTGCCAACGGATGTGTTTTACCATTTAGCACAATCGACAAATTAGGATCTACAAGGGTAACACCAGAGCCTAAACGAGTAAAATTTCCTGTAAGAATTGTCATCAACTCTTTTGAAAACCACCAGACATCTTTTACAGATTTTAAATACGGATGATTTAAATTTTCATTACACAGTTTCCATACCTCAGGATCTATTCTTACACTTTGAGATTTATCAAAAAGTTCCTCATGAGCAAAATACATGCGTTCCCAAAGAATCAGGTGCTTTCTACCAACTTTCTTACCAGTAAAGACCTTACCGATTTCATAAGAAGATCCGCCTACTTTAATTTTATCTCCAACCACAGTAAATTTGGCACCTGGTTTGAAAACTCCAGGATATTTAGCCAGCAAAGCAGTTTTGGCTTTTTCATCTGCTTTATAATCTTCAAATTGATAATTAGCTCGAGGATGAGAAATATCTGCCAAGCGATTTAAGTCTGCCAACAACTCGTCTGTGATTTGATAGAAAGGTCCATTTTGACGAATTTGCATTAACCATACTTCAGATCCTCTCTGACCAATCATGAAATAACCAGTTGCACGAACAAATTCAAACTTTTCAGGATTTGCATTATAAACATTCATACTCTTACGATCAGATCTGATCTTTAATTCAGCTCCTGATTTCTCTCTAATACTAATTTTATGAGGTTTTGATTTTGAGTATTCTACCAATTTAAATTGCAACGCTGGTGGAAGCACCGTTTGCGCCTGCGGCGCAGTGTCAAAACGCAAGTTTTCCTCTGTTGATTTAAACATCAACAAGTAAACTTGTCCCGCATCTTGGACCTGCACAGTATATTGCCACCTGTCACCAGATTGCACTGGAGCTGAATGCATAGTTATCTTGGCATCTTTAGAAAATTGTATACGAGTTGCATCCACATTTTGACTAATTGTAGAAATCGCCAATTGAACATCGGAAACCAAGTCAGCATTTAGAAGCCGATGCCGACCATCTTTTGAATCAATAATCGGACTTTTGGGGATCTCAAAAGCTTCAACCAAAGCTTTCAACTCTTTAGCCGCCTTAATAAAATCACGGCCATTAAAAGTCTTAGTCGGAAAAATCACAATATCTTTGCCAGAGTCTTTAGAATAGCTAATGGTCACCTTGGAAAAGCTTGGTGCATTATAAGATACAGTCACAGGAGCAGTCCCATCAAAATCAGCTGTGGTACTAGTACTTTTAAACAAGGTACTATCATTTAAAGTTTGCAATATAGGGTGTTTGGCAACTTGACTTAGATGAGGTGCAGCTAGTATTTGAACAGAAAACTCACCTCTTTCACTTTGCAAATAACGAACCTTTTGGATTGGCAAACTAACTGTTTCACCAAATTGTTTGATGATTTCATTTGCTAATTCGATATAAGCTTTTTGATCTCTAAAAGATAAACGTGGTAACACCAACATAGGATCGGTCATTACAAATGCCGCTTTGACATTTAAAATATTTGTTCCTAAGACCTTTATAAAAGGCTTAAATTTTTCTAGTTTAAATTTGGATAATGCTCTCAGCAATTCTTGGGTTTTGGTTGGATCAAGTTCAAAGGGCCTGCCATCACGCTCAGATGCCCCATCTTGAACTTTGAATGAATCCAAAGGCAAGTCTGGATAAACACTCCTTAGAGCCACAGGCTTGATACTAAACGACTGGCTCTGCAACATGACAGTCTGTGGTTTTTCGGCAGCCTCTTTGGCCTTAGCAGCTTGGAGCCGAGCTTGCTCTTGAGCTTGCTGGGCAGCTTGGGCTTCGGCAACTTTGTCAACCGGTTTCAAATAACCAGATGTTTCAAAATAAACAAATTTACCACCAATCTTAGCCAGCACAGAAGATTTGTTTGCAGACTTTTCATATTTGACCTGAAGAACTTCTACAGAAGGCTTACTATCAAAAACTAATTTAGTCGCAGACATATTAAGTCCAAACACCTGCAATTTCTTAATAGCACTAGTATCCAAAGTATATTTATTATTGGACGTCTTACCAACGAAGCTCTCAATTGGCCTGTCTACGGTTTGCAATTTGGATTCTAGACCTTCTATATCATCTCTAGTTTTTCCGCGCAAATCAATCGTGTAAGAAGTCTCATTTATTAACAAAGATATTTGACTAAGAGCTCTTCGATTACCAATCTTCAACTGCACATCTGCCGAAGGCGGAATCTGAATCCTACTCATACCAGATTTCAATCTACCACCTTGAATCAAAGCCAATTTTTGCAAAGGTGCAATAGCTTGATGTGGTTGATCAAACTTGAGTCTAGTTTGGAATTCTGAAGAGACATCAACTTGTCGATAACTAGAAAACAACAATCTAAAAACAGGCAAATTAACCAAGTCACTCTCCTTCTCGCTCGTACTAAGCACTTGTTGGTAAAGTTCTTGCAATTTAGTCATAAAAACACGTTGCTCCGCAGAGCTCAAAGACACAAAATAACTTTCTGGATCCTCAATAGACAAAATCGACCTGACTCCATCTCGTTTCTCTTCCTCAAAGCTTAATACAAAATTACCCAATGAGTGTTGCTTTATTTCACCAGTATCATATCTACCAGTTTGCAAGGCCTTAGCTCGTGCATCTGAAACATCTATATCTTCGGAAACCATTGGTGACACCAACGACAGCTCCACAGATCTCACAAAATCAGTAGGAACATCAGAGTCAACCTCCCAGTTCAATCCCAAGCCCGCTGGGACAGGAATTTGCTTACGGTCTTCAGATTTAGTCGTTAACAAAATAGAAACTAAATACTGATATGCCAAAGGCAACTTTTTCAAAGTTGCATCTTGTACCAACTGATCCTTATCTACCAAGCGTACAAGCAAATCATAATTATCTCTAAACCAATCAATTATATTCGTGTGATTACCGTCCTTATACTCAAAAAATCTGGCATATTTATCAATCAGAGTTCTTTGAACAGATGGTTTCTTATCTACAATTTTATAAAGATAACCACTGTATCTCTTATACGCACTCTTCAACTGACCAAAATATATAGTGTTTGATGGCTTTATATCAACTTTTTGAATTGAATATATTTCTTCATCTTGATCAGGAATAGTTTTCGTGCCAGTTAATGTTGTAAAAAATTCGTGAATTCCCATAGCCCCAGTGCGATCAACGGCAGTTAAATCAAAATAAATACCATCTGTCAATTTTCTTAACAAACCAGCCGTCACCTCAGATGATTCTTGATCATCTTTGGAAACAACTTTGAAATTCTCACCTGATTTCTTCAAGCTAAAACCTGCCTTATAAATCTTATCTAAATTAGGAACTGTTTTAAGCAAACTTTGAAATTCTGCAGGAACTTTTGCAGTAGATTTTCTTTCACCAAGTACAAACTCATAAGAATATGCAAGCCCCTCATAGCTACCATCTTCCATAGATGGATGATAAGATGGATGATCAGTCGTATCACCCTGGACCACCGCAGGAAGTTGGGAACTGTTGACAGTGACGCCAGTGTATCGAGTTTCTAATCTAGTACGCAGAGGTCTTAACAAACTTCCAGTTCTAGATTCTGGTGCTGGATCCAATGTACTTGGATCGACAGCCTTTGGCTGAGGTTGTAGCGCCTGCGGCGCCTCTACCCTCACCTCATCCTGAGCTTTATCGGCAGACTTATCAGCTGATTTACCAGCTGTACCAGCTTCTTGAGAAGATTTCTCATCTTCTGGTTTTTCATCGGTCTTTGTATCATCTTTTGTAGGTACAACTACCGGAGCCGCTGCCTCCAAAACCTGTCTCTGAGGTTCTGTTTGTGCTGGAGCAGCAGGTGTTACGGGCTCTGCTGGTGTGGCACGCCCTGAAGGTTGCGCATGAGCAGCTGATTTCGGTGGCTCTACAGATTTAGCAGGCTCTGGTGTTTTCGGAACCCCTGAAGTTTTCGCAGCTTCTGCAGGTGGTTTCGGAGCTGCTACTGATTTCGCTGGAGCAGCAGGTGCAGATTTTTCTCCTTTATCTGGTTTGGCAGCCGCTGAAGGTTTCGCAGCTTGCTGCTGTTCTCTCTCAGCTGGAGAAGAATCCTCAGCTTTCTGCGCTGAATCAGAAGAAGCTTTTTCCACAGGCGTGGATTCTTCGGTACGATCTGATTTGGGTTTCGACACCTGTTTAGCAGCTTCAGACCCCTCTGATTTAGATTCAGAAGACTCTCGCTCAACTCCAGAATCGCTACTTGTTGAGCGAGCCTCATCTTCCGAACCTGACTCATCTTCTTCTACCTCTCCGTCATATTCTTCTGTATCTTCTAATTCTGGTACATTCTCAGAAGCCCTTGAAGAATCTTCAGAAGACTCACCAGGAGTTTCTTCATCTGCAACATCATCATCCAAATCTTTAACTTCTTCCACAGTATCAGATTCATCAGAGGATTCTGCCTCCCCTTGCATTGCCTTTACAAAATCATCGCTAAACCCAAACATCCCAAAAGTTGATTGATCAGCTTTGTATTGTTCTTTTAAATAGCTTTGCATTTCTTTAGTTAATTGAGCAAAATCCAAAGCAGGCAAACCCACTCGTACCGCAATTGCTCCTTTGAGCGCCTCATGTAAAGATTTAAATCTAGGAAAATGAAAGTCTTTTGCAGATTTAAAATCAATCCTTAAGTTAGGTTTATTTGTTAAAACCAAATTCAATGGAGCGCGTATAACTTCACCTTTCAAAACTTGGACCGAAGTAACTCTTTCTGGCATCGCTGAAATCAAACTTTGAAAGTAAAGTCCAAGAGTACCAAATTCAGTAAACACAACTTTGTTAACAGCTGCAGAGGCTGGCAATTTAAAAAAATCAATTATACCTGTTTCGATTTGATTCCGGTCTGTACCAGAGATTTGCAAAGTATTGCCATTGAGGGTAAATCCTTCTGGCAATTGATTAAAAGATCTTTCTGGTGATTGGAGAAATTTCTGAATAGGCGGCCAATCTCGATGATCATAACCAAAGGTCGAATAAAATTTAATTTTAGCAAATTCATCTGGATATTTTGCCTTGATCCATGGGCCAAACACTTCTGCCAAATCCTCTTTCTGCTGAGGGGTTGCAGTATTAGAAAAAGATAAAACAGAAGATAAGAATGCTTTAGAATTAGGATGATCTACATTCAAAGTCTTAAGATAATCTCCCAACTGCGAGTATAAAATATACTGAACTCCATCAATCTTAATATACCCATAACCAGGTTCTACAGTGCTTGGGTCTTTGATTTTAACTGTTTTAGTATCATGCATCGAAGCTTTTGCGGATGCATCCAAACTCATGACTTTTTCATCAAATCGAAAAGAGGCTTTATATCCCTCGGTAGCTTTGGTTGGATCACTCTTAACCACACTTTCGCCTTTAGAATTTTTCTCATATATATCTACCTGAGGTCTCACTTGCAATTTATAATCGGAATGCTGATTGGCGACCAACTGCATACGCTCAACTTTTAACATTTCATCGTAAACATGACCACTATAAGTCAATTTACGCTGAGACTCCTTACCTGACCAAGTATCAAACTCAACATGACGACCGATAAAGGTCAATGTATCTTCGGTAATTCTACAGTCAAAAATTCGAATTTTTTCATCCAATTCACGGTAGCCGATCTCGTATCCAGAAACATATTCAAACCCAGGCGCAATCATTTCCTGAACTGGCATTCCACGTACAGAACCGTCTGCACCATACGAGTACTCCATACGAGTATGCATAATTGGCGGCCGAAATTCATACTTTGGCACCGGACCAAATCCATACCCAACCAACTTGAAATGCTTATCCGCTGGATCATAATCCAATTTGTAATCCTGATTCATAAAAACACTCAGATTAGCATACTTAACAAATTCAGTAGCCAATCTAGTATTAGAACAAATTTTCGCTTCCAGACCAGCTGGAGCATTAAATCCTAGAGAACTAGTATAAGCCAAAACATTTCTTACCACATTCAAACTCAACGCACCATCTGTCATTAAATCATTCAGATAGTTAAAAATGTCATCAGATTCAAAACTACCACTTAGTTTCGACAAATTCTTGGCAAAATCTTCAGCTGGCAAACTCAAACAACTCAAAGAGCTAATTCTCAAAAATTGCAATAGCGCTGTCCTGTCTGCAAATTGCTTAAATTCATCTGGATCAGAAGCATCATTCTTTGCAAATTTAAAACCTTTTGCATCCAAAGCTTTTGGCACCAAGCCCTCAATCGCAGCCAAAGAAACCAACTCCAACTGCTCACCACTCAAAACCTGAGAAGTGCCTGCAAATGTACATTCATAATTGACATCTAATTTAAGAGCGAACAATTTCAAATATTTTGGATCTGTGACTTTGTCTTGAGATATTTGGAAGGTTTTTCCTTGCAAATCGACATAAGGCAATAGAAATTCATATTTTGGATCAAACCATATTGCTAAATCCTTCTCTGCAAAAGTCAACTTAGGACGCTCGGCAGCATTTCTCAACTTGAGTTGCGAAACCAAAAACTCCAACTGCCTCATATACTTAGGCAAACTTGAAGAACTTACACCCAATTGAACTGATTTAACACTTTTAACTTGATCATAGGTAAGACCAATTCTGCTTTCCGGATTAGGCATGAGAGCACAAACAAGCTTGAGATCAGCAAAAACCTCGCGAATATCCTCTAAAAGTTTGATTTTCTCTGCAGCTTGTAGTTCTTTGAAACCATAATCCTCAAAAAAATCATCATTCATGATTTGATCAACCACAAACATTTCCGTCATATCCAAAAACTGCTCCGGATTTTTCTTCTTCGCAAACTCATCCACAGCCTTACCGGCAAACCTTTCAAAATAGTCCTTCATGGTCTCACCTGGAGTTTTCCCAACCACAGCTTTGCTGTCTTTGAGTCCCTCAAACAAATCTTCTCCAAAATCCTCTGGCCGCGAAAAGTTTCATAAACTACTCATATTTGGTATTAAATCCCTATATTATACCATCTATAAACATTTTTTACCAAACCAAGACTCAATTTATTACTAAACTCCTCTTTACAAAACCCAATAAAGACTGGGGAATCAAGGCTTCACAACAAAAAATTCTGATATTTACTACTAAAGCTCATCTAAACTAGATTTCTGCAAATTTTCTTCCGCATGCCAATAATCAATCTGCTTTGGCGTCACTATGTCAAAACCAGTAAAAAAATTTGGATTAGCATATTTAACATAACCAACTATTTTTGGTTTAGGATTAAATTCAAAACATTGTCTATGCAAATATCTCAAGTTAGTCTGTAACTCAGCATGATCGGAATATTCTTTAGCGACTGCATATTCAAGTTTGTAACCCAAATGGAAAACCAGTGGCACCTGGGGTTTGATAGAAGTAATCAAATCTATAACAGCCATGGATGGCATATCAAAAAATACGATTTTTTTCAGCTTTGTCCCTTCCAAAAAACTTTTCAAACTCGCAGCATCCACATCTGCACTGATAAACAATTCAGAAACTTGCTCTCCAAGTTTGAAACCCTTCAATGACTTTAGCGGAGGATGAACGAATACCTTTGTGGTATTCAACTCTTTAGTTTCACCAGCTTTCAAATCGCGGGTGATAGAAGTCTGATCATCAGTATTTTTAGGAGCTAACGGCAAGTCCTCAACAAATTTAATAAGCTCATCCCAGCTCCTACAATAAGGCTTCATAGACTCTGGGATAGTGGTGTGTTTTTTGACTTCTTCTATAAATAATTTAAAAGATTCCAAATCAGCACCCATATTGGTCATATACATAAGCGCTGTTTTACCATGATCCATTTTGTTTGCAGGCACATCGTCTTTTACTAACATGTAGTTTATAACTTCTTCGACAATATTTCTTCTAGAACGGCCTTGACGAATAAACATTGGCCACTTCAAAGCAGCTTGATACACATGTTCGACTGCAGGATGCTTCTGCGCTATCATTTCATCATATTCATTAAAAACATGCAAAAACTCATGTGTCAGGATAGCCTTACTACGTGATTGATGTTTAGGTGAATTATTGACAAACACCACACCATCAAAGCCTTTATCTTTAAGCAAACGATCTGATGAAACTTTTGCAATCTTAAAACTCTTCCCACCCAACAAAGTCACTTTCCTACCCACCTCAGGATTTTCTAAAACAAACAACCTTTGAGCCACCCTCCAATTTTTATAATTGATAACCATTAATTTTTTCCGATCTATAGTCACTTGTTGCAATTCTTTATAATCAGTTTCCAAATTAATTTGATCAAAACTCCCACGCGTAACCACCTCTTTTTCAGGCTTCACCTCTGTGTCAGCTTCAGGCCTAACCTCAGCTTCTGGCTTAGGCTTAGGCTTAGCCGGCTTCGGTGCCAAAGGAGGCAAAGCTGTACGCACATGCAAATAAGATTTTCGCTCAGATGGAGATTTGAGCCTATGACTCATCAACCTTCGTAACCATTGAACCTTTGGAATTTGCTTTATTTTAGAATCAGATGACCACAAACGACCACGACTTTTGGACAGACTCAAACCGCGAGCAATATCAAAATGGAACAAGTAACCTCCTTGGTACAAATTATATTTCCCAGAAGTTTGTGTTGAATATTTTTCTTTCGCTGACTCAGTATGATTGGCAATACCTACCGAAACATTCAAACCACGCATCTTGGCCAGTATCAA
>Ga0181593_10003535_pt1 | contig 14303 bp, 16 predicted proteins | sample 071ome_19_FD_133756 | JGI IMG/M metagenome (GOLD analysis project Ga0181593, IMG submission 133756) | Coastal salt marsh microbial communities from the Groves Creek Marsh, Skidaway Island, Georgia - 071413AT metaG (megahit assembly) | ecosystem: Environmental > Aquatic > Marine > Intertidal...
AGATCGAAGAGATCCGGGGCGTTGCCGTTTCCACCGGCACGCTCGATATCCTCTTGGAAGAGGGCTGGATCAGGCCGCGCGGCCGCAAGCAAGTGCCTGGCCGTCCAGTGATGTGGGGCACAAGCAACTCGTTCCTGGATCACTTCGGATTGGAGTCAATTCAGGATCTGCCCGGCATCGACGAACTGCGCGCGGCCGGCCTTCTGGACAGCCGCCGGGGCGTTTCGGCGTACTCCACGCGCGGCGGCGAGGACACGTTGCTTTTCGACACGGACGAGTCCGACGATGCTTTCGAGCCCCTAGATGGGGGAGAAGGCGGCGAGGAGGACACCGGGGGCGATGAAGGCGAAGCGGACGAAACCCCGCAGGAATAAGGGCCTAGCCTCTAGCAATTGGCCGAGTCCGACCCTACATAGGGGCATTAAACCGTCGCATAAGAGGCCGTAAATCATTGCGGGCAGGAGGGCTTTTTGCGATGATAGAGTATCAGCAACACCCGCTAAGACATTGGAGTAATTGAGTCATGGGCATCGGTAGTATGTGGCATTGGTTGATCGTCCTGGCGGTCGTACTGCTCCTGTTCGGTGGTGGTAAGATTTCCGGCCTGATGGGTGATTTCGCCAAAGGCATTAAGGCGTTCAAGAAGGGTCTGAAGGAAGACGAAGACGACGACGATGAAAAGGCGTCAGCCAACAGAACCATCGACAATGAATCAACGTCCAAGCAAAAGGACAGTGAAACGGTCGCCTAAGTGCGGCTTTACCGCGTTTATCAAAACGCGGCGGCGCTGATGGAACATTCCTTCGGCGCGATTGGGTGGACTTCTTAAATGTTCGATTTCGCGTGGTCGGAATTCGGCCTAATCGCTTTATTGGCGGTATTGATATTGGGACCGAAAGAACTACCCCAAGCCATGCGGACCATGGCAAAAGTCGTCCGCAAGGTGCGCGGCCTTGCGTCCGAGTTTCAAGGCCATATTAACGACATGGTGCGCGAAGCCGAACTCGAAGACGTCCGCAAGTCAGTTCAGAAGCTGTCGAGCACGAATGTCAGCCAGCAAGTGAACAAGATGATCGATCCCGAGGGCGAGATCGATAATGCCCTAAAGGATAATCCCCTCAAGGACGACAGCCAGAAATCAGCACCTGCGGAGGATACCTCGGCAGCTCCGGAATCCACCGAGGCCCCCAAAGCGGCCGATCCGCCATCTGCGGACACAAGCTCAGTGTCCGAAACGGCCCCTGAAACACCGCGCGGACAGACCACATGAACGCCTCTTCGAAGAACCTCCCTTCGAAGAAGGACCCAGGGGACGATCCAGATAGCCATACAATGCCATTGCTCGATCATTTGATGGAGCTTCGCCGACGCCTGTTTTATACCCTCGCGGCTCTCATCGTCGTGTTCTTTGGCGGCGTTGCCGTGGCCCGCTATACCTATGATTTTCTTGTTCAGCCGCTGGCAGAAGCTATGCATGAAGCCGGCGGCACGGAACGCATGATCTATACCCATCTGGCCGAGGGCTTTCTCGTCCACATGAAGGTGGGCATTTACACGGCGCTGTTCATCACTCTGCCAGTGTTCTTCAATCAGATGTGGATGTTTGTCGCGCCGGGTCTCTACAAGCATGAAAAGAAGGCGATATTGCCGTTTCTTTTCATGAGTCCAGTTCTGTTCGTGCTTGGTGGCGCGCTGGTCTATTACTTTATCATGCCTATGGCTTGGCAGTTTCTGCTGGGCTTTCAAACAACGGCCGGACAGACAGCTTTGCCAATTCAATTGGAAGCACGGGTCGGCGAATATCTTTCCCTGGTGCTGACCCTCATGCTGGCGTTTGGCATTGCTTTTCAATTGCCCGTGTTGCTCATTCTTTTGGCGAAGGTCGGTATCGTTTCCGCCGAAGGCCTAAGGGCGAAGCGCAAATACGCTATTATCGGTGTATTCGTATTCGCTGCGGTGGTGACGCCCCCGGACGTGATTAGCCAGATCGGCCTCGCCGTGCCCATGATCATCCTTTACGAGCTCTCCATTCTTGGCGCTCGCATCGTCCAGCAGAAAAAAGAGGAGGCTGAGGCGGAAGGGGCGGATTCCGATGGGGTCGAGGACACGGATTTCAACGAAGCCTAAATTTGCTCCCCTGGACGGGCGGGGCAGTCATCCGTATAAGCCTGGGCACGTTTCGATGATCCTCTGTCTATGATCCGTTGGCGGTCCCATGCTTGATATCAAATGGATACGGGAAAACCCCGATGATTTGGACGCGGCGCTCGCACGGCGCGGCGCGGCACCGATGGCCGCCGGCGTGCTCGAATTGGATACGCGCCACCGTGCGGTCACCACAGAACTTCAAGGCCTGCAAAGCAAGCGTAACGAAGTCTCGAAGCAGATCGGCGGGGTGAAGGCCAAAGGCGGCGACGCCCAACCGCTGATGGATGAAGTGGCTGCCATCAAGGACAAAATGGCAGCCTTGGAGGAAGAGGGGCGCAAACTTGGCGAAGAGGTTCGCCACATTTTGCTGACTATTCCGAATGTGCCGCATGAGGCTGTCCCGCAAGGCGAAGACGAAAGCGCAAACGTCGAAGTGCGCAAATCGGGCGAGCCGCGCGAGTTCAATTTCGCCGTCAAGGACCATGCCGAGCTCGGGGCTGCGCTTGGGCTTATGGATTTCGAACAGGCTGCCGTTGTTTCGGGGGCGCGGTTTGTTTTCTTGAAAGGCCAGCTCGCTAGGCTGGAGCGGGCCATCGCTCAGTTCATGCTCGATACACATACCAGCGAGAACGGCTACGTCGAGGTTAACCCTCCGCTGCTCGTTCACGATGCTGCTCTTGTTGGTACGGGACAATTGCCGAAATTTGCCGAAGATCTGTTCAAGACGACGAACGGCCACTGGCTCATTCCGACGGCGGAAGTTTCGCTGACGAATATTGTTGCGGAAAAAATCGTCGATGGCGCTGAGCTGCCGTTACGGTTCACTGCGTTTACGCCGTGCTTCCGCTCCGAGGCCGGTGCAGCGGGCAAAGATACAAAGGGCATGATTCGTAATCACCAGTTCGAGAAAGTGGAACTGGTGAGCATCGTTGCGCCGGAAGACTCGGAAGCCGAGCTGGAGCGCATGACGGGCTGTGCGGAAGGTATTTTGCAAAAGCTGGGGTTACCCTACCGCGTGATGCAGTTGTGTTCCGGGGATATGGGCTTTGGCGCCATCCGCACCTTTGATCTCGAAGTTTGGCTGCCCAGCCAGGACACGTACCGTGAAATTTCAAGCTGCTCGAACACCGGTGACTTTCAGGCGCGGCGCATGAATGCGCGCTTCCGCCCGGCGGGAGAGACCAAAGGCGCGCGCTTTGTGCATACCTTGAATGGCTCGGGTCTTGCTGTGGGGCGGACACTTGTGGCGATCATCGAAAACTACCAGGAGGAAGACGGAAGCATCCGTATTCCCGACGTATTGAGGCCGTATATGGGCGGTGACGATAAAATTAGCGGTGGCAATTAATTTTCATGGGTAAGCTGAAAACGATCGAAAACCTTTCCAAGTGCCGTATTTTGTTGAGCAACGATGATGGTATTTCCGCACTCGGAATGGCCTCGCTTGAGAAAATCGCCGCGCAATTGTCCGATGACGTTTGGGTTGTGGCACCTGCGACAGAGCACAGCGGTGCAGGGCACTCGCTGACCATTCATCAGCCCCTTCGTCCGATCAAGCTGGGTGAGAAACGTTATTCGGTCAGCGGCACACCAACGGATAGCATCATGGTGGCAGTTAACCATGTCATGAAGGATAAGGCACCGGACCTCGTTCTGTCGGGTGTGAACTTCGGCGGAAATCTTGGGGAGGACGTGCACTATTCGGGAACGGTCGCGGCGGCGATGGAAGGGACGTTGCTGGGCATTCCGGCTATCGCTTTATCCCAGGTTTGGACGGATATGGACAATGTGCGCTGGGGAACGGCCGAACAATGCGCCCCCGAACTCATTCGAAAAATTTGCGCCGCGGGGATCAGCGAGAACGTCCTGATCAATGTGAACTTTCCGGACCGTGACCCGAAGGGTGTCAAAGGTGTGTTGCCGACGGAGCAGGGGTCTCACAAATTGGGTGACGATTTGATTTTACGGCAAGACCCGCGCGGCCGTCCTTACTTGTGGATCGGAACAAAACGGATTTCGGACCCGTCCGCAGAGGGGACAGATCTGAAGGCAGTCGATGATGGCTATATTTCCGTTACGCCGCTGAATGTCAATTTGACCCACTTTGAAAGTCTGGCGGCGTTGCGGGATCAATTTCCCGCGAGCGGCGCGTAGGCGCATACATCTGTGAGTACGGAAAGCAGAAAAATCCGGCTCATCATGGACCTCCGCAACGCCGGGGTCACCGACACCAAGGTTCTTTCCGCCATCGAGCGAACCCCCCGAGAGGCTTTTGTGGAGGAAGCCTTTCTCGATCAGGCGTATGCCAACCAAGCGTTGCCGATTAGTTGCGGCCAGACAATCAGCCAGCCTCTCGTCGTCGGGCTTATGACCCAAGCGTTGGAACTCAATGACCGTCACAAGATTCTGGAAGTCGGTACGGGATCAGGATATCAGGCGGCCGTCCTCTCCAAGCTCGCGCGCCGCGTTTATACAATCGAGCGGCATCAGGATTTGCTCGAAGACGCCGAGCGCCGATTTGCGAAGCTGAAAATCCACAACATCACGACTCTATACGGGGACGGTTATAAAGGTTGGCCTGCGCAAGCTCCGTTCGACCGGATCCTGGTCACTGCCGCGGCCCGGATCGTTCCAAGGGAGCTGGTTGCGCAGTTGTCCGAGAACGGCGGAGTTATGGTTTTTCCCGTCGGTGACGTTGCGGGCCTGGATCAAGAGGTTCTGCGCGTACGTAAAGAGGGCAAGAATTTTAAGACGGAACGCCTGTTTCCGGTACGGTTCGTGCCCCTGGTGCAGGGTATTCCCGGGCCCGAGCGCCAATGACGGACGGGGCATTGGTCCAAACCTGCGAACCGCTTATAGTTTTTGCCATGTGTGAAGTTGGCCGTAACCGTTGCCCGAATATGAAGAGATGGACCGTTGCGGCGTTATTGATTGCGGTTTTGGGCGCTTGTGCGCCTGAATTCAATCCGCCGCCAGGATACCGCGGCGGGTTTCTTGCAAATTCCGGACGAAGCTTCGTCGTCACTGTGAAGCCTGGCGATACCGTGTATGCCATATCCCGCCGCTATGACGTGCCCACGCAGACCATTATTTCGCGGAACGGTCTGCAACCACCTTATCACTTGCAAGTCGGACAGCAGCTTATACTCGATCCGATCCGCATCCATCGTGTGATGCGCAGCGATACTCTGTCTCGATTAGCCCGCTCATATGGGGTGGATATGGGCTTGCTGGCGTCTATGAATGAATTGTCCTCGCCGTATACAATTTATGTCGGGCAGGATCTTTATATACCCGATCCATTTTCCGTTGCGGCGGCTCCGGTTCAAAGAAACGTCTCACCGCGTCAATCTCCAGGCGTTCAGCCTCGGCCCTCGACGACGGTGCCGCCGCCACCGACCGCCGAAGTGGCCTCGCCGCCAGAAAAAGAACTTGTGGAGGTTGTGCCGCCGATTAGTGCGCCGCCGGCGCGGGCATCGGCACGTTTTGCATGGCCCATTACTGGGAGAATCATCTCACGATTTGGCCCGGCGGGGCCGGGGTTGCACAACGACGGGATTAATATTGCCGCCTCAGCCGGAGCATCGGTGCGGGCGGCGGATAACGGCGTTGTTGCCTACGCGGGTAGTGAATTGCGTGGGTTCGGAAATCTGCTGTTGATCAAGCACGACGGCGGATGGATCACAGCGTATGCGCACAATGACGCGTTGCTGGTCAAACGCGGAGAGCAAGTTAAGCAGGGACAGGTTATTGCGCGTGTCGGCCAGTCCGGCTACGTTGACGCGCCGCAACTTCACTTTGAGGTGCGCAAAGGAACGCAGGCGCTCGATCCCATCCAGCACCTCGCGCAGGCACCGGGCGGATAATGCGGCTGACTACAGCCGAGCCATATCGATTTTGACTTTGAATTCCCCGGCCAACGCTTGAATCATCTGCCAGGCGACACGACCCGAGCGCGCGCCGCGGGTGACAGACCATTCAATGGCCCGCGCACGCAGTTCCTCCTTAGCGAGAGGAATTTTAAAGGCACCAGCATAGCCGAAGACGATATTGAGGAATGTTTCCTGGTCGAGGTGGTGAAACCCTAGCCAAAGGCCGAAGCGGTCGGACAGAGATACCTTTTCCTCGATGGCTTCACTTTCATGGATGGCTGCGGCGCGCTCGTTCTCGATCATATCGCGGGCCATCATGTGACGGCGGTTCGAGGTGGCGTAAAACACGACATTAGCCGGACGACCTTCCAGCCCGCCTTCGAGCACCGCTTTCAGCGCCTTATAGCTTTGATCCTCGCCCTCAAAAGATAAGTCGTCGCAAAAAAGGATGCACTGTCTGCTTGCATTGCGCAGTCGCGCTAGGAGGCGCGGCAGGCTTTGAATATCCTCGCGGTGAATTTCAACGAGAGCGATGCGTTTCTTGCCCTTGCGGCCGGCATTGACGTGTTCATGCACGGCTTTGACGAGCGAACTTTTGCCGCAGCCGCGCGCACCCCACAGGAGTGCGTTGTTGGCCGGATATCCGTCGGCATGATTGCGCGTATTGGCCTCGAGCTGTTCGGCCTGGCTTTCGATGCCTTTCAGCAATTCTAATGGGACGCGATTGACCTCGGGGACCGGGGTGAGTTGCCCAGTCTCCGCATGCCAGATGAAAGCATCGGCGCTGCCGAGGTCACCCTCGGGGCCCGGAGGGCTAAGAGAGGATTCCAGCGCGCCGGCAATACGCCGCAAGGGTGCCGCCAGCGGCTGCCTCTCAGCCTCGGCTGCGCGGGGTTTAGAGCGGGTTTTGGGCTTGGATTTCTTGGCCATGGGGGCCGGAAGCTAGCAGATTAGCCCCCCTTGCGGAACGCATCTTTAGGCCCCAATTGAGAGGGGTTGCGGGCCGGGGGTGATACCATTTGCAACGCCGCCCGGGGTGGGTATAGTCCGCCCATTCCGGCCCCCCCAAGTGGGCCGCTTCATTTTTTTGGGAAGGGGAGCCTCCCGATGTTCATTTCTCCGGCCTACGCACAGGCCGCCGGACAGCCAAGTCCGTTCGGCATGTTCGTGCCGCTTATCCTTATTTTCGTAATCTTCTATTTCCTGCTGATCCGTCCGCAGCAAAAGAAGATGAAAGAACACCGTGCTATGCTTGACGCCGTGCGCCGGGGGGACCGCATTGTAACCAACGGCGGGATCGTCGGTTTGGTTACGAAAGTTCTACCGGACGACAAGGCGTTGATGGTGGAGATTGCCAATGACGTGAAGGTGAAGGTCATGCGCGACATGATTGCCAACGTTCTCAGCAAGACCGAACCCGCGTCGGATGATAAAGACGACAAAGAAGAGGAAGGCGCGGAAAACAAGTAATTCGCGCGATATTCAAACCAACTATATAGAGACCTTTTATGGCAACTGCGCGCCAAGCGATCGCGACCCTTCAATATAGCGCCCTGAAAATAGCAATGGTGCTGGTGGTGACATTAGCAGGACTGGCGTTCGCGTTTCCCAATATCCTCAGCGAAGAAATGCGGGAGAGCTTGCCGGAATGGATGTCACCCTTGCAATTGGGGCTCGACCTTCAGGGTGGTTCATACCTCTTGTCGGAAGTGGATCTGGAAGCGGTTGAGCGCGAACAATTGACCAACCTGGAGGAATCCGTACGTGGAGCACTTCGGGAAGAACGCCTGGGATACAGAAATTTGCGTTCGACAGACGTCGAGGTCTTCGTGACCATTCCGGAGGACATTGATCGGGCGCGCGCGGCCATCCGCACGTCTGTGCCGGACATGGCCATCGAAACGCTGGATAACAATCGGCTGCGTATCACCATTCCCGATTCCGTCAAAAGCGATCAGGAAACAGCGGCTGTGTCGCAGTCCTTGGAGATCGTCCGGCGCCGTATCGATGAATTCGGCACGAGTGAGCCGTCCATTCAGCGCCAGGGTGATGACCGCATCATTGTCGAACTTCCCGGCGTTGGGGAGCCGGGCCGTATTAAGGAATTGATCGGTCAGACCGCGAAATTGAACTTCCACATGGTGGAAGAAGGTGCGAGCGCCAACGACCCGACAAACTTGCCGGCTGGCACCATGATTTTGCCGGATGCCAACAATCCGGGGCTCAATCTGGTTGTGCGCCGACGCGTCGAGGTCAGCGGCGAGCGTCTCGTGGATGCACAGCCTTCGTTCGGTCAGGACGGGCGGCCTATCGTCAATTTCCGTTTTGATACGGTCGGCGGGCGCATGTTCGGCCAGACAACATCGAACAACGTTGGTAATCGCCTCGCGATTGTGCTCGACAACGAAGTGATTAGTGCACCGGTGATCAATAGTCCCATTGTCGGTGGCAGCGGTTTGATCGAGGGGCAATTTACCATTGAGGAAGTGCAAGACCTTGCACTGCTCTTGCGCGCGGGCGCGTTGCCTGCGCCGCTGCTGATTCTCGAAGAACGGACGGTGGGGCCAAGCCTCGGTGCCGATTCAATCCGGGCCGGGGAGTTTGCGAGTGTCCTTGGAATTGTGCTGGTAGGGATCTTCATGCCCATAGCCTATTTCTCGTTCGGCATCATAGCGGTGATCGCGCTGGCGGCAAATATCGGCTTGCTGATCGGCGTGTTGAGTCTTATTAGCGCGACGCTGACACTGCCGGGTATTGCCGGGATTGTTTTGACCCTCGGCATGGCGGTGGATGCCAACGTTCTCATTTATGAGCGCATGCGTGATGAATTTGAATCCGGACGCACGCTCATGAATTCCCTCGGCTCGGGGTTCCAGGCTGCGTTCGCGACCATTTTGGACTCGAACATCACGGGTTTGATCGCCGGTATTCTGCTGTTTTTCCTAGGCAGCGGTCCGGTGCAAGGTTTTGCGGTGACGATGACCATAGGCATTCTGACCTCGATGTTCTCAGCGATCATGATCACGCGCCTTTTGGTATGGCTTTGGTTCTCGAAGACCAAACCGCAGACGTTGCCGATTTAGGACTTTAGAACCATGGCATTTCAACCACTTAGCCGTATCGTTAGCCGTAACTTCAAGTTCGATTTCATTCGATATCGGGCGATTCCGTTTGTTTTATCTGCGACCCTAATCGTCGCGTCTTTTATTTCGCTCGCCGTGCAGGGGCTGAACTTCGGCATTGATTTTGCCGGCGGAGCGCTTGTCGAAGTGCGCTCCGATCACGAAGTTAATTTGGCGGAACTGCGCGGACGCTTGAATGGGCTTGGATTGGGCGACGTTGCGATTACGACGTTTGGCGAGTCCGGCCGCGACGTAATGATTCGCGTCCAGGAGCAGGCGGGTGGCGATCAGGCGCAAAACGAAGCGCTCGCGCGTGTTCAGCAAGAACTCGGACCGGGGTTTGAACTGCGCCGTACGGAGGTTGTCGGGCCGAAGGTCGGCGCAGAATTGATCATTGACGGTGCTCTTGCCATCGCTTTGGCGCTAATCGGGATCATGATTTATGTGTGGCTGCGCTTTGAATGGCAGTTCGCCATGGGCGCCGTTTTGTCGTTAACCCACGACGTGATTACGACCATCGGTCTGTTTTCAATTTTTCAGATCGAATTCAACCTGAACACCGTCGCGGCGGTTCTAACGATCGCGGGCTTTTCGATCAATGACACTGTCGTGGTGTATGACCGGGTCCGTGAGATGATGCGGCGCTACAAAAAGCTCTCACTGCCGGATCTCTTGAACTTTGCGCTCAACAGCGTGCTGATGCGTACAATCGTGACAACCTTTACAACGTCTTTGGCCGTGATCGCGCTGGTGGTCTTCGGCGGCGAGGTTCTGCGCGGTTTCAGCGTTGCGATGCTGTGGGGCATGGTGGTCGGTACGTATTCAACAGTTTATGTCGCGTTGCCCGTGCTGGTTTATTTTGATCTTCGCCGGGACGATATGGTCGGGACGGTATCTGCCGATCAGCAACAAGTGCCCGAATACGAACGCGGACCCGCCGAATAATCGGTGGGCTGCACCTGGTGAAACTCACCCGACACTCTCCAAGCGACCGTCAGATTATTCAACGCTATGGCAATGGCGGCTTCAGAGTTTCCGATGTCGACTTCACCGGGTCCGTTCTTGTGCTACCTCAGCAGACAATTAGCTGGACGGTTCTCACAATGGATCAATTGAACGAGCACAGCTTCGCGCAGGTGTTGGAGCACGCGGCGGCGCTGGACGTGTTTCTGCTGGGATGCGGCACCCGCATGGAAAGGCTGAAGCGCGAATTGCGTGAGGCGCTGAGGCAAAGCGGGCTGGTCGTGGACACCATGGAAACCGGCGCGGCATGCCGAAGTTATAATGTGCTTGTGAATGAGGGGCGCGCCGTCGGCGCAGGCCTTCTGGCGATATAAGCGCAAAAAAATCGGGGGCCACTTGGGCCCCCGATCTTATCTCGATTTGTAAATCGATTAAGCCAAGTGCATCTGTCCGACCATGCATAGGAGCATGGGAATGGAGAGAAGCGTATTGGTCCGGGAGAACAGCATCGCTGTTCGGGCGGCTTTGGCTTTGGTATCTGCGTCGGCTTCGACAATGCCCAACGCTTTCTTCTGATTTGGCCAGATCACAAACCAGACGTTGAACCACATGATGATACCGAGCCACATACCAACGCCGATCAGAGCCGCTTGGCCGGTTTGTGAGCCCAGCAACAGTGCATCGACCATGTAGCCGTTCAAGTGCGCCAGGATCAGGCCGGTGATCAAAGTGGCCATGGCGCCCCAGCGGAACCAGAACAAGGCGGCCGGTGCGATGACTTTACCAATCGCCGGTTTTTGCTCATCCGGGATTTTTGGCATATTCGGAATTTGAACGAAATTGAAGTACCAGAGCAGACCGATCCACATGACCCCGCTCAGAACATGTAGATACCGGAACAGTGCCGCATAAAATGCAACGCCGTAGGACGTCTGGCCCATCAAAAGAAAGATCAACACGGCGAGAACGACGCCGGCGATGACAGTGTTTCTTAAGGATGTAAGAATTGCGCTCATGAAAGACCCCCTTCTTAAGGTTAAAGTGGCGCGACCCCGGGGCCATGTTACTCATAATTGGCCTTTGCGCAATGTTTGTAACAGCAAAAAATTATTTGAACTCAAAATGTTAACCAAGGCTTGCGGCCCTCTATGACAGCCGACTCCGCTAAATACGTTGCCGAATTGGTCCGCGCCGAAGACCGGGACAGATATTTGACGGCTTTATTTGCGCCCGTGTCCGCGCGCCAAGACGTGATGACCCTCTATGCGGCCAACGTTGAAATTTCGAAGATTCGCGATGCCGTCTCCGAACCGCTCATTGGTCAAATGAAGATCGAATGGTGGAAGAACGTCATTGCGGCAATCTACGACGGCGGTGATGTCCCGTCCGGTAATCCTGTCGTCGAGGAGTTATGCCGCGTTATCGGTGCGCGAAAGCTTTCTCGCCAAAATTTCGATGCCCTTCTGGATGCACGGGCGGAAGACATGGCGGAAGAGGGGCCGCAAGACGTTTTGGCACTGGAAGTCTATGCGGAGGGAACGTCATCTCGCCTTATACAGCTTTCTCTCGAGGTCCTGGGTGTTCGCGATGCGGAGACGATGACTGCGGCGCGCCACGTCGGTGTGGCATGGGCTTTGGCGGGAATTATCCGTGCCGTCTTGTTTCACGCGCGCGCAAATAAGCTGACCTTGCCGAACGATTTGATGCAGAAATACGACTTGTCCGGTCAGGATCCGTTTCGAAAGAAAAACACGGACAAGCTTGCCTCGGTTGTTGCCGATATCGCGCAAGTTGCCCGTCAGCATTTAGAAAAGGCCCGGTCTTATAACCATAAGATTGACCGGCGGGGATTGTCACCGCTTCTGGTGGGAGCGCTGGCTGACCAGTATTTAAAGGGATGTGCGGACCGCAAATACGATGTGTTCGATCCACGGCACGCGCTGCAGCGGCCGAGCGTTCTGAGTCTCACGTGGCGCGCAATGCGCAATCGCTATTGGTAATTTCGCTATTCGGCGGCGAGGCGGCTTTCGCCAAGCCACTGCGCTAAGTCGGCCTTCGCTCGATCAGCGAGAGCTTTCTTACGGTCGCGCCCTTTTAGGCGCCGTCCTTTGTCACCACGGGCGTCTATGTCCGGGAATAATCCGAAATTGATATTCATGGGTTGAAATGTTTGCGCATCGGCACCGCCGGTAATATGGGCGAGCAAGGCACCCATCGCCGTGGTGGGAGGTGGGCAGGCAAGCTCCCGGCCTAATGCTTCCGCCGCGGCAAATCTGCCGGCCATAAGTCCTACGGCGGCGCTTTCAACGTATCCTTCACAGCCCGTAATCTGTCCGGCAAAGCGCAGGCGTGTTTCGGCTCTGAGCCTGAGGGTGTTGTCCAGTAGGCGCGGGGAGTTGATAAACGTATTGCGGTGGATGCCGCCCAATCGTGCAAACGACGCGGTCTCCAGCCCGGGAATGGTTTGGAATATCCGGACTTGTTCACCGTGCTTCAGCTTTGTTTGAAACCCAACCATGTTGAACAAAGTTGCGAGCGCATTGTCTTGCCGCAACTGAACGACCGCGTGGGGTCTTCGCCCGGTTCGTGGATCTCGAAGTCCAACCGGTTTCATCGGACCATAAGCGAGGGTATCCATGCCGCGTTCGGACATAACTTCTATGGGAAGGCACCCTTCAAAATAGGGTGTGTCTTTTTCCCAATCCTTGAATTCGGTTTTTTCGGCATCACGCAGCGCCTGCACAAAGGATTCATATTGATCTTTATCGAGAGGACAGTTGATGTAGTCCGCTCCGCCGCCTTCCACCTCCGCGCCTTTATCGTAGCGGGACTGAAACCAAGCGACGTCGAAATCGATGCTGTCTTTGTGAACAATGGGCGCAATGGCGTCAAAAAACGCCAGCGCATCTTCGCCGGTTAGTTCGCGGATTGCCGCGCCCAACGAAGGAGAGGTCAGGGGGCCTGTCGCTAGTATGACGGAAGACCACTCCGGCGGCGGCAATCCCGGTATCTCTCCCCGCTCGATGGTAATGAGCGGGTGTGATTCCAGAGCCTGCTGTACGCCGGCGGAAAATCGGTCACGGTCAACGGCGAGCGCCGCGCCTGCCGGGACCCTATGCGTGTCCCCCTGGGACAAAACGAGGGAATTGCACCGGCGCATTTCCTCGTGCAGTAATCCGACAGCATTGTAGTCGGCATCGTCAGACCGAAACGAATTGGAGCAAACCAGTTCGGCAAGGCCATCGGTCTTATGTGCTTCGGTTTTGCGAATAGGGCGCATTTCGTGCAGCACGACGGGCACGCCGGAATTCGCGATCTGCCACGCAGCCTCGCTGCCCGCAAGGCCGCCGCCCACGACATGAATTGCTGTTGCTGGACGCACGTTCAAAATGTCCTCGTACAGCGGTTGAAGCTACTTTTTCCTCGCGGTGTTTGATTCCGCCGCTTCCGGTGAATGCCCGATACTGCGCTGCGCCAATACTTTTTTCACCGTGCTTATCAGAAAGTCGGCAGACACCGGTTTCATTAAGTACCCCTGAATACCGCGTCTGACCGCCGCTTGATAGGTTTCTGTATCGGTGCGGCTCGTTAAAACGACCATCGGCAGGTTTCGGCGCTTTAGCGACTTTGCGGAGCGGACCTTGCGAATCAGGGCCAGGCCGCTTGCATTCGGAAGCACGAGATCGACCAAAGCCAGTTCAATTTCAAGGCCTGCGTCTTTGAACATATGGTAAAGAGCTTCTTCGGCGTTTCCCGCCGTGACGACGTTTGGAAAGCCGCCGTTTTTGAGAAAAGCCACGATAAAGTCGCGCACGGCTCTGTCATCTTCCACGACCAAAATGCATTTAATGGGCTTGCTCATTTGAAGCAATTGGCCTCTTTGCAGTACGATCTAGCTTGGCAATCCAATTTATGGTTGAACCATACTTTAAAAGTTCGCCTGCATAAACGTTTTTGAAACTCAAGCGTTGCGCGTATGGACTCTGTAGTCAGAACCACGGAAAGATAAGTCATGCCAGAACAACAATTCTATGTGGTGGGCGGGGAATACGCCGATACGAATTTCACAATTCCGGCACCGGGCACAGAGCTGGAATCGCATGGCCCCTTCAGTGAGCGTGAAGCTAAGATTTGTTGGCGCGAACTGACCGGCAAAACCGTCGACAATGCGATGGTGCGCTACTTTCTCAAAGCGGCC
>Ga0181593_10003536_pt1 | contig 14302 bp, 12 predicted proteins | sample 071ome_19_FD_133756 | JGI IMG/M metagenome (GOLD analysis project Ga0181593, IMG submission 133756) | Coastal salt marsh microbial communities from the Groves Creek Marsh, Skidaway Island, Georgia - 071413AT metaG (megahit assembly) | ecosystem: Environmental > Aquatic > Marine > Intertidal...
GAAATTGGGCATAGTGCCGAACGGAAATTGGGCATAGTGCCGAACGGAAATATGGCGGAGCCAACGGGACTCGAACCCGCGACCTCTCGCGTGACAGGCGAGCGTTCTAACCAACTGAACTATGGCTCCGCATTACGACATTGAAGTCATAACTCACTTGTCCGAACTGTTCAAAGCTTCGAACGCTCTCCTCGCGTTCTCCCCCTCAAACGCTCTCGCGTTTGGCAACCTAAACGGTCGCACCGGGGGTCTTGCTCCTCTCTTACCGCTCCGCGGTATAAGCTCGACCAACTGAACTATGGCTCCGCACTTCATGCGGAAGCGGAAAGATAGCGAAGTGCCCCATGAAAATCAAACCCCTTAAGATTATAAGGAAATAAGTGATATTTTTTGCCCAAATAACCCCTGAACCTCCCCTGACTAACCCCCTTGTTCTTCACGTCTGCTTCTCGCTACTCTTTTCAATATCAAACCTCCAGGGAGCCTTTCATGTCCAATACAACCCACCCTATCCTCACACCCTACACCCTACACGACCTCTCTTTAAAAAACCGTGTGGTCATGGCACCTCTCACCCGAAGTCGCGCTGGTGAAACTCGAATTCCAAATGAGCTCATGGGTGAATACTACGCGCAAAGAGCCTCGGCAGGTCTTATCATCGCTGAAGCTACCGTAATCTCGGAACAAGGTATCGGATGGCCAAACAGCCCAGGAATATACACAGAGCAACAAGTCGAAGGCTGGAAAAACGTTACCGCCTCACTTAAAAAAACTGGAACACCTTTCTTCTTACAACTCTGGCACTGTGGCAGGTCATCCCATACAGATTTTCATCCCTCAACTGGTCTGCCCGTAAGTGCTTCCGAAATAAAGCTAGAAGGGAAATCAGTCCAAACTCCACTTGGCAAAAAGTCTTATGAGACTCCACGAGCACTCACAACAGATGAGGTAAAAGCAGTAGTCAACGATTATAAAAATGCGGCCCTCGCCGCAAAAGAAGCTGGCTTCGATGGAGTAGAAATACATAGTGCGAATGGATATCTCCTCGATCAGTTCCTCCAGTCAAAAACCAATAAAAGAGAAGATGAATACGGAGGGAGTATTGAAAAACGAGCTCAATTTCTAAAAGAAGTGGTACAAGCAATTCAAACAGTCCTTCCCTCAAATAGAATCGGTGTCCGACTCTCTCCAAATGGGGTGTTTAACGATATGGGATCCTCTGACTACCGAGAACAGTTCCTCTATACAGCCTCTATGCTCAGTGCCCTCAATATTGGGTACCTGCATGTCATAGACGGGCTCGCTTTCGGATTTCATGAGCTCGGTGCGCCAATGACTCTCAAAGATTTCCGTGACGTATTCTCTGGACCAATCATCGGAAATTGTGGATATAGCCTCGAGACCGCAAACGAAAGAATTATCGAAGGATCAGCTGATATGATCGCTTTTGGGCGGCCGTTTATCAGCAATCCCGATCTGGTTGACCGCTTTAAAAACTCTCTGCCCCTGACAGCAGAGGCCCCTCAATCTGTTTGGTATGACTGCTCCCTTGGTGGTGAAGGATATACCTCATTTCCTCCAGCAGGATAGAATTTCTTGCTCGATGAAAACGAGAAGTTGTAACACACTATCTTTATGCTACTCTCTAGAGCATTATGAAGTTAATTGTGTCATTCGCTTTTTAGAGAGCAATCATGAGCACCGAATACAGCCACCAGACCATAGAGCCCAAATGGCAGCAATACTGGCAGAAAAATAAGACTTTTCGACAAAAGCCACATCCAAGCCGAAAGAAATTTTACTGCCTTGATATGTTTCCCTATCCCTCAGGTTCAGGGCTCCATATTGGTCACCCCCTCGGGTACACCGCTACTGATATATATAGCCGCTTTAAAAGAATGAATGGTTATGACGTGCTCCATCCAATGGGGTATGACGCATTTGGACTACCCGCTGAACAACACGCAGTAGCTACTGGTGAACACCCTGGCAAAATTACCACAATCAACTGTGAAACGTTCACGAAGCAGATGAAACGAATCGGCTTCTCATACGATTGGGATAGAGAAATTCATACGTGCGTCCCAGATTACTATCGATGGACCCAGTGGATTTTCCTAAAGCTCTATAATTCGTGGTTCGATCCAGAGAGCAAAAAAGCTCGCCCAATTGAAGAACTTCCAATCCCCACAGATATCGCTAATGAGGGAGATAAAGCTACATGTGACTATCAGGCGAGTTATCGCCTCGCATATATCGATGAAGCAATGGTGAACTGGTGTCCAGCGCTCGGAACCGTACTTGCGAATGAAGAAGTTATAGACGGACGCTCTGAGCGAGGAGGCCATGAGGTTGTTCGAAAGCCGATGCGCCAATGGATGCTTCGTATTACCGCCTATGCAGACCGACTCGTTGATGAGCTCGAAACACTTAACTGGCCCGAAAGCATCAAAGATCAACAACGAAACTGGATCGGGAAAAAACATGGGGCAGAGATTCAATTTGCTGTTGAGAATTCTAAAGAGTCACTTACCGCATTTACGACCAGACCCGATACTCTCTTCGGCGTTACCTTTTTTGTGATTGCTCCTGAACATCCGCTCATCAACGAGCTTACCACTGCCGAGCAACAAGAAACGGTAAAGAACTATATAGACAATGCCGCAAAGATGAGCGAATTCGATCGAACTCTTGATAACCGCTCAAAAACAGGTGTTCCGACAGGAAGCTACGTAATAAATCCTATTAATGAAGAACGGGTTCCGCTCTATGTGGGCGACTATGTGCTCGCTTCTTACGGGACTGGTGCTGTTATGGGCGTTCCTGCTCATGATGAAAGAGATTTCGAATTCGCTAAAAAATTCGACCTTCCCATTCGTCCTGTTATTACTCCATCTCAGAGTGATCCTGAAACAATACAGAAGAGTGATTCTGGAGAAATTGCTTGGACAAAAGAAGGCACAATGTTGCCATGCGACTCCCCTGTTGCCAAAGAACTCCAATTAGAAGGAAGTTCTAATACCGACGCGATGAGTCGTATTACGAAATGGCTTACTGAAAAAGAACTCGGCAAGCATGTTATAAACTATAAGCTCCGCGACTGGCTATTTTCTCGCCAACGTTACTGGGGAGAACCCATCCCAGTGGTGCATTGGGAAGATGGAACGATTACAGCCCTTCAAGAGAGTGAGCTTCCCCTCGTATTGCCTTCTGTTGAAGATTATAAGCCATCTGATGGAGGAGAATCACCCCTCGCAAAAGCCGCTGATTGGTTAACCGTTACGGATCCAAAGACTGGTATGAACGGTCGCAGAGAGACGAATACCATGCCGCAGTGGGCTGGTTCGTGTTGGTACTATCTCCGTTTTATCGATCCTGATAACGCTGAAGCCCCGTGGGCTCCAGAACTTGAAAAAGAGTGGATGAATGTCGATCTGTATGTTGGTGGTGCCGAACATGCGGTGCTTCACCTCCTGTATGCGAGGTTCTGGCATAAAGTCTTGTACGACCTTGGGTTCGTTTCTACGGTGGAACCTTTCCAAAAACTCTTTAACCAGGGAATGATTCAGGCTCATGCCTATAAAGATTCGCGGGGAGCACTTGTCCCCGTCGATCAAGTCGAAGATGATGCTCAAGGACATCCAATAAAGAAAGATTCAGGAGAACAGCTAGAGAGAATCATAGCAAAAATGTCGAAGTCTCTCCGGAATGTGGTTAATCCTGATGAAATCATTGAAGAGTATGGCGCAGATACTCTCCGCATGTATCTCATGTTCATGGGACCACTTGATCAATCAAAGGTCTGGGATTCTCAAGCAATTACAGGCACTGCGCGCTTCTTAAGACGTGCTTGGTCGTTCGTTACAGGAAGTAGTGAAGAACCGCTTCGTCCCTTTGTAACCAACGAGGAAGAGTCGGAAGACGTCAAAAAATCGCTGCATCGCTGCATTAAAAAAGTTGGAGAAGACGCTGAAGAGCTTCGTTTCAACACTGCAATATCAGCACTGATGGAATGTCTAAACGAGCTCATAAGCTCTCAAGTAAGTAAAGAAACGGCGGAAAACTTTCTAAAACTCCTAGCACCCTTTGCTCCACACGTTAGTGAGGAACTCTGGGAGCGGCTTGGGCATACCTCATCGATCGCTTATGCGGACTGGCCTCAATACGACGAAAAATACCTTCAGGAAAATAAGGTTACGGTGGTTATTCAGGTAAATGGGAAAAAACGAGGACTGATAGACGTTCCCCTTGATACTGGTGATGAGACACTAAAACAACTTTCGATGGAAGCAATGAGCAACACCCAGCATCCGTTGAGTGCGGAAGATAAGTTTATTTTTGTGCGGAATAAAAATGACCAATCTCCAAAGCTCGTAAACGTCATTCAGCGATAGTTATGAATCGGATGAATAGAAGAGACGCTTCCCTTTTTCTTCTATGAATCCTTGAGCGCTGGCTTCTCTTTGCATCCACATACGGGAAAATCAAATACATTAAACCAGTATGTACAAATACTGCATGAGAACCCTTGTTTCGGATGCACGTCGAATATATCTCGTTCAAAAATGGAATCATCGTCTTCTGCTATGCTGTGACGATCGCGGCACGCTTTTGTGGGCTTGCAACCATACTCAATTTCTACACCATCACTGAGCACATCAACAACCTTATCACTCTCATCAAAAAGCAATGACTCTCGAGTACAATCCTCTTTCTCTCCAAGGTTTTGAACTTCAGAATAAGCAGCAAGTGGAAAAAGAAATATGGCTGAAAGAATGATAAGGACATATTGCATGAAAACCTCCGCAGTCAATATCCCTCACCCTAGAACTATTATTCCCTGTATCAGTCTTGAGGTGACATAAGCGAGAGAAAGAACTGTTGTCAGGCGCAAAAAGCACGCTGAAGATTACTACTTCAGCGATATTCGATGATTTTCAAACAGTTCCGCTGATGAATCTCTATACCGAAAAGAATTGATCAGGGGTCATTACCAGATACTGATCTGTGAGAAATTGCTCCGCAAAAGAGACGCCTATCTTCATCCCAGCTTGCTTTCTCATAAAATCCACTACGTCTTTAATTCCATGCTCACGAAATGAAATCGCCATCTGCGTGTTATAACAGAGAACAGCTTGTTCTATCTGTTCAATCACGTCAGATACATCGACTACAAGATTCGGATGGCGATCTTCTGGAACCATAAAAAAGTATAGTTTAGCAATATTGTGTGGTTCCATGTCCGGAACTGTTTTCTTTAAGCGTGCAAACTTAACTGCATCTCGAACCAACGCTCCCGTCGTATAATGATCAACATGCACCAAGCCACGTGGCAACGCTCGCTCATTACTATAGTACGGAGCAAAAATCAGTTTTGGGCAGTACTCCCTTATCAGACGAGCAATTCGAATTCGTGACTCGCGGTCGTTCTCAATGCCGGTATCTGGGAAATCAAGCATCAAACAGTCACAGCCTATAACAGCGGAAGCGTCCTCAAACTCCTTCTTTCGGACTTCAATATTGCCATAGGTTCCCATCTCACCCTGCGTGAGGCATATACTCAAGACCGAATAACCGGCCTGGACGAGCTTAATCATGGTCCCGCCCATTCCCATCTCAGCATCATCAGGATGAGGCGCAATTACTACTACATCGTACGTCTTTGACATGATATCACTCCCTTCTGGTCCATAAGACTCCAGCGTTGTTGTGGCACTCAAAAAAGAGTACTCTTCACACTCATAATTTTCAATGAGGAGTTATCAAATGAAAGAACTGTCCTCTATAAGCCAATATGAAGAACTGAAACAGCAAAGCAGTTCAGGCCCGGTGCTCATCATGAAACATTCAACTCGCTGCACTCGTAGTGCTTCAGCTTTTGATGAGATGAAACGTTTCTCTGAAGACAATTCTCAAGAATTAGAGGTAGTCATTTTAGATCTGCTCGAACATCGAGATATTTCCGCCCTGATCGAAGAAGATACCGGTATCCAACATGAAAGCCCTCAATTGTTTATATTTTTGAATGGCTCTGTTATGTGGGAATCACATCACTGGGAAGTAACTGCTGAGAACATAGAAAAGGCTCTCGGTTCGATTGAAGCTAAGTAAATGATAAGGTAGCACCTTACGCTGAAAACCGTATAACCGTATCGAAACTCTAATGAATGTCATCGAGGTACAAAATCTTCGAAAAATATATACCGTACCCCTGCGGCGAGAGGGAATACTCGGTAGTATTCGCGATTTATTTCATCGAGAACACAAGGCAATAGAAGCGGTAAAAGATATTTCATTTTCAGTCGCTCAAGGAGAAGTGCTTGGCTATATCGGTCAAAATGGAGCTGGAAAGTCAACAACGATAAAAATGATGAGTGGAATTCTTGTCCCTTCATCTGGTTCTATTAATGTTTTGGGATTCAATCCTTCAAAAGAGAGAAAACTTTACACGAAGCATATCGGTGCCGTATTTGGACAGCGCACTCAGCTATGGTGGGATATAGCACTCATCGAGAGCTTTCACCTCTTAAAACGGATTTACCAAGTACCCGACAGGGAATATTCCGACCGGCTTCAACTGCTCTCAGAAATTTTAAACCTTACTGACCTATTTTCCGTTCCAGTACGAAAACTCTCCCTTGGTCAACGAATGCGGGGAGAACTCGCGGCAAGTCTACTGCATGGACCAAAAGTTCTTTTTCTAGATGAGCCAACTATAGGTCTTGATGAAGTTGGGAAACATAATGTGCGGAGTTTTCTACGAGCGATAAATCGCGATTTCAATACCACTATTATCCTAACAACGCATGATCTGACGGAAATAGAAGAACTATGTAAGCGAGTCATCATTATTGATGAAGGCTCAGCGATTTTTAGTGGTTCCTTAGATTCACTGAAAAACCTCCCAGGATTTGGTCGCAGAGTAATTTTTGACTTCGCGGAAGACGCGCCTCAAGAGGAACTGAAAAAACGATTTCCACAAGGAGTCATCATCGAACAACAAGGTGAGCGTCGGTTAGTGTGTAGCGTTGATTCAACACAACTTAATCCCATTCGGTTTGTTCAACAAATATCTGAGGCGTTTCCACTCGTTGACCTCACCGTTACTGAACCTGCAATAGAAGATGTCGTGATGAAAATCTATCAGCAAGGGCAACAAGTCTTTCGGCCTGAAGGAATATCTTCATGACGTCCTCCTCTCTTTCGGCACACATTGCTTTTGGGAAATGTGCTTTCTTAAAAATGCTTGCATATCGTCTACGGTACTATACAGGCATTTTTACCTATCTTATTTTTGTCTCGGTGTATCACTTCATCTGGAAAGCGGTGTATGCAAACCAGCATGAAGGGGCTCTTATAAACGGATTTACCTTTAGTGAAATGGTGACGTATATAGCGATTGGGTGGATTGCTCGAAGCTTCTATTTCTCGAATATAGATAATGAGGTCCATAACCTTGTCCGCTCTGGTCAGATCACAAGTTTTCTCCTGCGTCCAGTAAGCTTCCAAACCACCCTTTTTTGCCAAGCTTTCGGAGAGTCTCTTTTCCGCCTTCTCTTTTTTTCAATTCCAATTGGGCTCGTCATTGTTTCTATTTTTCCAGTTACTCTCCCCACCTCCACGCTCGCATTTGCATATTTTGCCCTATCCACATTTCTTGGATTCGCAGTGCTTGTTGCCCTCAATTTTATCATCGGACTTCTTGCATTCTTTTTTCACTCCATTGAAGGGATTATGCGCGCAAAGCATAACATTATAATGCTTCTGTCCGGACTTCTTCTCCCAATGACTTTTTTTCCACCCGCTATCCAATCATTACTCGAATGGATGCCATTCCAGGCAATTGCCTATATTCCACTCGCCATTTACCTCGGCAAAGTCTCTGAATATGACATTTTGGATGCGGTACTTCTCCAAGCGTCATGGTTTCTTATTCTGACGCTCGTCGGTGCACTTATGTGGCATCGGGCGATGCGCTCTCTCACAGTCCAGGGAGGTTAAACCCGTGAAATCTCCCACCCTCACAATATACGTCGCATACTTCATCCAGTTCTTTAAACAGAAATTCGAATACCGAGGAGATTTCATAGCTGGCATAGTGGCAAATATTATCCTGACACTCTCTGGGTTACTTTTTATTGTGTGTTTGTTTTCTGGTGAGGGGGTAAAGGCACTTGGAGCCTGGTCACGAGATGAAGTATTATTCATTTATGGCTATTCCATGATTTCCATGGCGCTCTTTTCTTCAATAGCTATTAATCTCTACGGATTTAGTGATCGATACATCATCCAAGGCGAATTTGACCGGGTGCTCCTGCGTCCCCTAGGCACCTTACCTCAAATTCTCTTCGAGTCCTTCAATTTAGATTCTATAGGAAGCCTCATCATCGGGCTCTTAACTCTCGGCTTTGCCTCCTTTCAGCTTGAACTGACTCCATCGTTGATTGATGTTCTCTGGTTGATTATTAGTGCTGCCAGTGGAGCTATAATTCTTCTTTCTGTTTTTGTTATTCTGGCATCATTTTCATTTCACTTCGAGGATCGGATCGGGATCAATCCGCCCTTCTATAATATGATCGCTTTCGGACGCTATCCCCTCCCCATTTTCCACCCGATTATCCAGTTCATCCTTCAAACGGTAGTTCCCTTTGCCTTCGTCGCGTTTTATCCAGCAACACATTACTTCAATCATGAAGGGTTTGAGATGCTTTGCTACGCTACCCCCCTCGTAGCTGCTATTACAGCAACGATCTCTGGAATGTGCTGGTCACTTGGTGTAAAAAAGTACACTTCAACGGGTAGCTAGGAGCCTCTGTTCCTCAAAAATACTATGGAAAAGAGAGATCATTTAAAGGCATTTCTAAACCAAGAAATGGGAGCTGAAGACCTCTTCTCGCTAGATTTCCGAAAAGAGCCCGACAGGATCTGCGCAATTCATCAAGCACAAAAGAAAGGCGTCTCATCAGCAGCCCTATCGGCAATTACAAAGATTAATAGTAGCCCATTGCCAAAACAAAAAGAGAACCTAGAGAAACTCTCTCATCAAGGGGTCGTAACGGTAATCGCAGGCCAACAAATCGGCTTTGCTGGAGGTGCCTATCTTACAGTACTCAAAGCAGTCACGGCGGTAAAAGCAGCTCGCGATCTTGAAGAACAAACTGGTGTAAAATGTGTTCCAATATTCTGGATGCAAACAGAGGATCATGATTATAAAGAAATAGAATCAACCTCCTTTTATAGCGAGCAAGAGGGTCTGTACTCCCTAATGCTAAAACAGCCTGCGTGTCATGATTCCGTGGGAAAAATTGTAATTGATGAAGAAACCTCCAAAACGGTAAAAGATGTTCTTGATACATCTCCCCTCAGCAAAGATATTCAGCATCTTCTAGAACCCTACCATAAGGTTGGAACGTCTCTTCCTCGAGCATTTCAGCAGTGTATGCAGCATATTCTAGGCGCTACCGGAATTCTCTTTTTTGATCCGCTTCAATCAGAACTTGATGAAGAGCGGGCCAATTTCTTTCCCACGGCTCTCGGTAAAGACAGGGAGATTTCGGAGCTCCTATTACAACGAGAGGACGTTCTCCTTAAAAATGGATTTCATACACAAGTAAAACTAAAAAAAGGAAGTCCTCTTTTCTTTATGAGCTGGGAGGAAAAACGTCAGAGACTGACACCCCATGCAGAAGATATTGATAGGTTGTACCACCAAGACACTCCGTTCCTAATACCTGAGCTTCTTGAACTGATAAAGACAGAACCACACCGTTTTACTTCAAGTGCCCTACTCCGTCCTCTCTTTCAAGATACTCTCTTTCCTACTGCTATTACCGTGGCTGGTCCGGCTGAGTTTCGCTATCTATCACAGATAAAACCGCTCTATCCTCTATTTGGACTCAAGCAGCCCCTCATTTTACCTCGAAGTCACTGCACAATAATTTCGAAAGCACTCCAAGGACGTCTAAAAGAGCTAGGGCTCACCATCGATCAGTTTTCAAAACCTGTCAGTGACCTGGTATTTCAAAGCGGCATTACGGAAGCCTCTCGACCAGAGACCTTATTCTCCTCCGCAGAACGTCAGATTCTCGGCATCTACGATACATTAGCCAGTGACGTTCTCACAGTTGCAGGTGGTCTAAAGAAGTCCGTTGATCTTACTCGGAACTCAATCATTACCAATCTGTCTAAGTTTAGAGGAACGTATGAGCGCACGCTCCTTTCACAACATAAAGAACTCAATGACGAACTGACGAAAATTCAGATATACCTATTCCCCAATCAAGCACCGCAGGAGAGAACTCTGAACATATTCTCTTGGGGAGAAACGTTGGCTCAGTCTTTCATTCACCTTCTAGGAGAAGACATAAGACCATTTGAACATCAACAGAGGCTTACCTATATCATTGAAGACGATTTGACGTCTCTTACAGCAGGCAGAGCATGAAGATAGGAATCACTTGTTATCCAACCTTTGGTGGCAGTGGCGTTATTGCAACTGAAGTAGGTATGGCACTGGCTCGACGTGGGCATGAAGTTCACTTCATCTGCTATGAAATTCCACGACGATTGGATCGGTTTACCGAAAATATTTTTTTTCATGAAGTCATCGTCCCAGATAGTCCTGTCTTTAAATATGCTCCCTATTCTGTGGCTCTTGCCTCCAAGATGGTTGAGGTTCATCAACAAGAAACCCTCGATGTTCTTCATGTTCACTATGCCGTTCCACATGCGACCAGCGCTTTTCTTGCGAAACAGGTTATTGGAGAGGATGCACCGAAGATTGTTACCACGCTACATGGCACAGATATTACTCTTGTAGGGAAAGATAAAAGCTATCTTCCAATAACAAGATTCTCTATTACAGAAAGCGATCGGGTAACATGTCCATCCGAATTTTTGAAGGAAGTTACCTATAAAAAACTCGGCATACCGGAAACACATGAGATTTCAGTAATTCCAAACTTTGTGAATACTGACCAATTTGCACCTCGTCATAGAACGGAAGAGTCCATACTTCGACTGATTGGTGAAAAACGTAAGATTTTACCTCTCATCATTCATGCATCCAATTTTCGAAAAACGAAACGTATTGGAGATGTCATTCAAATATTTGCACGAATACAACAAAAGTGTGATTCCTATTTAGTCATGATCGGAGACGGTCCTGAGCGGAGCATGGGTGAAGCTCTAGTAGACGAGCTTCAACTTCGGGAACGAGTAATTTTTCTCGGTAATCAGGAACATCTTTCAGAGATATTGCCGTATGGAAATTTATTTCTCTTACCGAGTCAACACGAAAGCTTCGGCCTAGCAGCACTGGAAGCCTTAAGCTGCGGAGTACCAGTGGTGGCGTCTGCTACTGAGGGAATTCCTGAAGTAGTGCGACATGGAGAAGTTGGATTTTTGGCGAAGGTGGGAGACATTGAAGCTATGAGTACGTTCGGTATACAGATTGTCTCCGATACCAGATGCGGTCAGGAGTTTTCACTCGCTGCAAGGAGACATGTTGAGCGAAACTTTACAGAAGCCCCAATGATTGACCGTTATGAAGCATTGTATCAGGACATCGCTGGCTAAAATCCTTGTCGCTCAGCATGAGAAAACGTGCTTTTTTAGTACATATAATCAATATCTTACCCGCCTTTCCGCCTCGTCTATTACTTAAGAATCGAGAACTCGTTATCTTATTGGAAGTGTGGAGAAGACCTTCTGGCTCGCCCTTGAATCGCGAGCTGCAGAGGTCCTCATAAGGGAAGATAATGCATCAAGATAAATCACGAGACGACTCGAACAATGAGCTCTCTCATGCCAACTTCAGTAAGTCCATAATGCCTGAATATGCGACATTCGTGACAGGTCCCGATAAGTGGGATGTCACATTTGATAACCCACAAATTCTCACGCGTACCAATCCATCCGTAGAAGATTTTAAGCGTTATAAAAACTTCACCCAAGAGCTCAAAGCTTCCATTAAATCGCGTTTGAGCGAAGAATATAAAGACTATCAAGTCCGTACTCTGAATCCCTTTATCCAAGTTGCAAGCAAGAAGAGTGATTCAGGTAACGAAGTCACAACCTGCACTTCATATAAATTTGCGATTGAGATTGTTAACCCAGAAGCGGATGAAGAAAAACGATATGGCATGATTAGTGAAAAAGATGCGACTCTTGAGCTCTTTAAAAATCGAACTGGCTACTTTTGTCAATATTTTCATGATCCCGATGAGATGTTGGGGCTAGGTATTGAAGATGAGGATATTTATTTTGAGAAACCAGCAACCTCTGTTGAAGCATTCTATGAGAGTATTGAACACTTTGAGGATCTTCGATCTGAAGCGCCTTCAATTATCCAGGAGCATATCAGGCTTCGATTAGCCATGCTCATGAGACTCCGAGAATACGACGATCCAGCACTTGATGCACGATGTGAGGTGCGACATTCGGAAGAGGGAGGGCTCGCACTTGATGTTGATGGTGAAAAGATAGATGATCAGGATCGGGGATCGGTTCTATGGCTATCAGAACTCGCACTTTATGTTGATGGTGAAAAGATAGATGATTTTCGAATAGGGCTTAATCCTGAAGACCTCTCGCTTCTGGTTAAGATCCCGAGCGAGGTTAAAGAAAAGCTTGCTCCTAAGAAGTAGCTGACTAAGATTTCACCTCTCCCTGCGGCCAATGTGTAATATCGTAGTCATTCATTCCTTGGCTCAAACCTCTTCAGGCTCTCCGAGCTAGAGTTGCACCCTCACCTGTATCCCTAGCCCTCCGAATGGATGGCCAGGCCACTCTAAAGTAGGATTAATCGTCAGTGTGGAGTGATAACGCGGGAACCATATCTGCAAGGGAAAAGTGATACGGCCAGTATCGACACTCCGCGAAGATGAGACTGGATTCAAGAGGTCTTCAGTTTTTTGATTCTGCTGAAGAAAGTTGAGGTATACTCCCGGTCGAAACATGATTGAATCAGATACCGTATAGAGGATCCCAAAGTGAAGATAATTCTCAGTACGCTCATCACTCTCATCAATGGGGCTGAACTCAGATTCACTTACCTCTTCCTCCAGAAGAAAGTAACGAATCCCGAACCAAGCTCTTGATGCAGGAGTAATGCGAGCTCTGAACTCAAGATCGGCTACCAGGTTCTCTCGACTGAGCTTTTGATTCGACCCTTGTAAAGCATCTTGCCACCGTCGGCTACCAGTCTGGCCCTTGATTGAAGAGAGAAACGTGAGATCAGATGGATGGCCATACATGAGTGTCATACCCCCCTCTTGCTGAGCATAAGAGAAGTGAAAATCCTCATCCCGTGAGCGAAACTCAGTATCTGTATTCCAATTCATCCATACATGAAGAGAACCTTTATCAAGAAAGCGGAAATATCCTTCCCCAAATAAGGTGTATGGCCTTTCCTCATAAAAGAACTCATCACTTTTTTCGTTATAAAAGGGATCGACAAAAACAACTGCAAATCGGAAAAACTCCCTCTGATTGAATTCGCTGTTCCTATTACTCCTTAGCTCCAGCTCAGGAGCGCTCTCCCATTGTAGCTCTAATTGAATGTCGGTATCTCGCTTCTCAGGCTGCAAATCACTCATAAGCGTCAGGCTCCATCCATTCCCAAACATTACGCCTGCACCGAAAAGCTCACGATTATACCGCGAGTCAAAGTCTTCATCTTTCTGATAACGAAACGTTGCGAACAATGAGCCATTTACAAGCCAACGTTCTTTGAACTGAGCAATGAGATACATTTCATCTCGAGAAACACTGCCGCCTGTAACTCTCAATCCTTCTCCCCAGTGATTCCAAGATGTAACGTCCTCTGGATCAAAACGATACGTAAATCGGTCTATGAAACTTTGCTCGTCATAAGAAAACAGCCGCCCTACACGCTCATTTCCCCGATACGGATCAGGCTCAATGATCTGGTACTGCGCATACGCTTCTCGAACGGACACAGCGAGAATGAGCCAGAAACTAACGTAGAGGAAAGTAGAACGAGACATGTGAGTTGAAGTCTCTCGCTCTCAACTGGGCCTTGCCATGATCGCCACGATTCAATGAGTTCTGAAAGCAGTTTCTTCTATTTTTGCCATAAGGCTTTCATGAGAACAAAACTCCTTAACTCTCTGTAATCAATGAATCTTCAGCCGAAGACTCGCTCAGTTTTCCTCATTCGCTGTGGACTATCAAATTGCTACTTGCTATGCTTTTATAACGCTATTTTACGGGTGTATAGCAAAAGGGGAATTATGGACAGTTCAATAAAAACCGCTATTGGCATCGAACGGACAGACGA
>Ga0181593_10003544_pt1 | contig 14272 bp, 10 predicted proteins | sample 071ome_19_FD_133756 | JGI IMG/M metagenome (GOLD analysis project Ga0181593, IMG submission 133756) | Coastal salt marsh microbial communities from the Groves Creek Marsh, Skidaway Island, Georgia - 071413AT metaG (megahit assembly) | ecosystem: Environmental > Aquatic > Marine > Intertidal...
GAGGTCGTCGCAGAGCAAGGTGTGCAAAAGGGGCGGCTCGCCATCGTGGAACTGCTGCGCGGCGCTCTCGCCTCGGGGCGTGAGGAGATCGCGCGGCGGCTGCTTGACGCCCCCACCGCAGGGCACGAGGTCGCCCAGACCCAGGCCTTCCTCACCGACCAGCTCATTCGGCTGATCTACGATCATGTCGTCACCCATGTGTATCCTGCGGGCAACCGCTCGACCGGCGAGCACATCGCCATCATTGCGGTCGGCGGCTACGGCCGCGGTGAAATGGCGCCGCATTCGGATGTCGACGTCGCCTTTATAACTCCGGGCAAGAACAACGCCTGGTGCGAGCAGGTGATCGAGGCCACGCTCTATTTCCTGTGGGACCTCAATCTCACCATCGGCCATTCCAGCCGTTCGCTCGACGAAATGGTCAAGCAGTGCAAGGCCGACCTGACCATCCGCACGGCCATGCTCGAAGGCCGCTACGTCTGGGGCGATCAGGACTTGTACGAGGAAGTCCGTCGCCGCTTCTGGAGCGAAGTCGTCGCGGGATCGGAACGCCAGTATGTGGCCGAAAAGCTCGCCGAACGCGACGAGCGGCACAAGCGGATGGGCGACAGCCGCTATGTCGTCGAGCCCAATGTCAAGGAAGGCAAGGGCTCTCTGCGCGACCTGCATACGCTCTACTGGATCGGGAAATACATTCACAAGGTGCGCGCTGCGAGCGAGCTTGTCGATGTCGGCCTGCTGACCCAAGATGAGTTCCGCTCGTTCCGGCGCGCAGCCAATTTCTTCTGGGCGGTGCGCTGCCACCTGCACGAAATCACCGGGCGCGCCGAGGATCGCCTGACCTTCGACCTCCAGCGCGAAGTGGCGAAGCGTATGCAATATTCCGACACGCGCACCGGCAAGCTTGCGGTCGAACGCTTCATGCAGTTCTTCTTCCTTCAGGCGAAGGTGGTCGGAAATCTTACTGCGGTGTTCCTCGCTCAGCTCGACGAGCAGTTCGGCAAGAACAAACCGCGCGGCCTGCTCGCGGGTTTTCGCGCGAAACGGCGCAAACTGAAGGGTTATACGATCTACGGCGGGCGGATAAGCGCGCCGGGCGCAGACTGGTTTGAGAAAGACCCGGTTCGCCTCCTGGAGATATTCGTACTCGCCGACCGCGAGGGTTTGACGGTCCACCCCGAAACGATGCGCCAGATCGCCCGGAACGTGAAGCTCATCAAGGGTGACGTCCGCAAGGACCCGCGTGCCAACGAGCTGTTCATGGAGCTGCTTACCAGCCGCAACGACGCGGAAAACAGCCTGCGCGCGCTCAACGAGGCAGGCGTGTTCGGCCGCTTCGTCACCGAATTCGGACGCGTCAACGCGCAGATGCAGTTCGACATGTATCATCACTACACTGTCGACGAACACACTATCCGTGCGATCGGCCTGCTGGCGAAAATCGAAAAGGGCGAGCTTGCCGACGACCACCCGCTTGCCACCGAAATCATCAAGAAGGTCCGCTCGCGCCGCGCGTTGTACGTTTCCGTGCTGCTCCACGATATCGCCAAGGGCCAGGGCGGCGATCATTCCGTGCTTGGCGCCGAAATCGCGTTGAAGCTGTGTCCGCGTCTGGGCCTTGACGAGGACGAAACCGAATTGGTTTCATGGCTGGTGCGCCAACACCTGCTGCTCTCGTCGACCGCACAAAAACGGGACATTTCCGATCCAAAAACGATCAGCGATTTCGTGGAGGTCGTGCAATCGATCGACCGGCTGCGGCAGCTGACCTGCCTCACCATCGTCGACATCCGAGCGGTAGGACCAGGCACCTGGAACAGCTGGAAGCGTCAGCTCATCACCGAATTATACGCCGCCGCCGAGGAAAGCCTCAGGCTGGGCCACGTGGAGTTCGGCCGCGAGCGGCGCGTCGCCGCCAAGCGTGAAGCCACGAAGGCGCGGCTCGGAAAGCAGCAGGATCTGGTCGAATCGACCGGCAAGGAAATGCCCGATTCCTACTGGATCGCCGAGCCGGACGACGTGATCGCGCTCAACCTCGTCCATCTCAATGCCGCGCGCGAAATGAAGCATGCGCTTTCAATCCACTGCGAGTACTACCCGGCACGCGGGGCAACGCTCGTGACGGTAATTGCGCGCGATCATCCGGGGCTGTTCTACAGGATCGCAGGCGGCATCCATCTCGCCGGCGGCAACATCATCGATGCCCGCATCCACACCACGCGCAAGGGCTATGCGGTCGACAACTTCCTGGTGCAGGACCCGCTCGGTCGTCCCTTCATGGAGAGTGAACAGCTGGCCCGGCTGAAAACCTCGATCGAGAACGCGCTTGCCAACAAGTTCGAGCTCCTGCCCCAGCTTGTCGCCAAACCGGATGCTCGCCCGCGGGCCGATGCCTTCGAGGTTCGCCATCGGGTGATTTTCGATAACGATGCGTCGAACCGCTACACGGTGATCGAGGTCAACGCGCGCGACCGGCCCGCGTTGCTGAACCGGCTTGCCCGCACCCTTTTCGAGTCGAACTTGATTGTGCATTCAGCACATGTGGCCACCTATGGCGAACGCGCGGCAGACACTTTCTATGTGACCGATGCCTTGGGCGACAAGGTGACCTCGGCAAGCCGCCTGAAGGACATCGAGAACGCGCTGCTCGAAGCGGCCAATGAAAAGCTCGGAAAAGGCAAGGGCAAGAGCAAAAGTAAGAGCACAAGCAAAGGCAAGAAGGCCGAACCAGCCTGACGCCTGAAGCTTCGGTCCTCGATGGGCTGCCGGTGCGGACCTCTACACGAACCTGACCGCAGCCACCGGCGGCAGCCGAGCGGCCAGCATGGTCCAGCTGTCTCCGCCATCGTGCGTGACCCAGGCCCCTCCTGTTGTCGAACCCATCGCCAGGCGCGAACCGGTCTCATCGATGGCAAGGGCATGGCGATAGACGAGATCGTAGCTCGGTTCCTGAGGCAGGCCGTTATCGAGCCGTTCGAATGTGCGGCCACCGTCGCGCGTTCGCGTGACGATGAACTTCCCATCCTGAGGATAGCGGAACTCATCCTTCACCGCCGGCACGAACCAGGCCGTCTCCGGATCGTCGGGATGAACTGCGACAGGAAAGCCGAATGCCGAGCAGCCCTGCGGTTCGATCTCGTCCCACTGGGCCATGCCGTTGGTCGAGCGGAAGATGCCATTGTGATGCTGGATCCAGAAGGTGTCCGGCGAAGATGGGCACTGGACCATCAGGTGCGGGTCCTGCATCACTTCGTCATATTGCATGTCCGGCGGAAGGAACGCCGCCCGCAGCCCTTTCGACGATACGCGCCAGTTCTCGCCGGCGTCCTCGCTGCGCCATACCCCGCCGGACGATACCGCGACTGCAAGGTGGCGATCGTCGCGCGGATCAACGCATATCGAATGAATTCCCGGCTCGTCGTAACCGCCGCCCATCCAGCGTTCGCGCTCGGGCATGTTCCACAACGCCTCGTTGAGCTTCCAGCTATCGCCCCGGTCAGCACTGTGAAACAGTCCGCCGGGAATCGTTCCGGCCGACAGATGCCCGGCGCCACCGGGTGCAGGTGCCATGGCCCAAATCTGTTCGACACTGGGGCCTTCGCCCTTCGTGCCATCCTCGTTGCGTGTCTCCGTAGCGAAGGCCGGCATCGCAATTACGGTCCAGCCTTTCCCGCCGTTATCGGAGCGATGCAGTTTGGGGCCGAAGTGCCCGAGGTTGGCCGCTGCGTAGAGCGCGCCATCGCGGGCATCGGCGAAGATATAGGTCATCGGCATACCTAGAAAGCATTCGCTCTCCAGTTTCCAGCCGGACGAGCTGAGTGCGAAAAAGAACAACCCCTTGCGGGTGGCAAATGCGAGGCGTTCACTCATGTCGTTGTCCCATTGGGCGCGCCACAGCCGCCGGACAGCGCCTGTAGGACATAGATATCGCTATCGGGTTGCAACTTGTGCTCGAGGAGACTGGCGGGGCCGAGCTTGCGGTCACCGACAAAGACGATGACGTGCTTGCGCAGCCGCCGCTGGTCATCGAGGACATAGTGTTCAAGGCCTGGATGAGCCGCAAAGGCTTCATCGAGCACCGCGCCGACCGTCTCTCCTGCGGACAGGAATTCACCCTCCGGCGCGATCCCGTCGAGGTGGCTGGTAAAGGTCAGTCGCGGCACGACGATCTCTGTAGTTCGCTGATTCGCGATGCAGGATATGGCCTGATGAGGCGGCGCGCCAGCGGGAGACGTCAGCCCGCAGCAGCGCGCAAGCGCTTCACCGCTTCGTCCCTGCCGATCAGCGGCAAGAGCGCCGCCATTTCCGGTCCATGATCGCGTCCGGTCAGGGCCTGCCTGAGTGGCTGGAACAGCGCCTTGCCCTTGCGGCCGGTCGCTTGCTTGAGCGCCCCGGTCATTTCGCGCCAGGCATCCTCGCTCCAATCCAGCGCGACAAGCGTATCGCCAGCAGTGGCCAGAAATTCGCGGGTCTCGTCATCGAAGGTGGGTGCCTCGATCGGCCCGGTCACCACCTGCCACCAGTCCGCCGCTTCGCCGAGATGGGCCAGGTTGGGCCGGATCGCCTGCCAGGCAGCCTCATCCATCCCTTCCGGCAGCCGCGGACACGCCGCGTCGAAGGGCATGGCGTGGACCACGGCGGCGTTGATCCGGTGCAGGTCTTCTTCATCAAACCGCGCAGGCGCCCGCCCGAAGCGCGACAGGTCGAAACTGACGGACAGTGCTTCGGCATCGAGGCTCGCATCGACCGGATCGGATGTACCGAGCCTTGCCAGCAGTGCGACCAGCGCCTGCGGTTCGATTCCCTCCTGACGCAATGTGTCGATGCCCAGCGAGCCCAGCCGCTTCGACAATTTGCCTTCGCTACCGACCAGCAGCGCCTCATGCGCGAAACGCGGCGGCGAAGCGCCCAGCGCGGTGAACATCTGCATCTGCGTCGCGGTGTTGGAAACATGATCCTCGCCGCGCAGCACATCGGTGATGTTCATATCGATATCGTCGATGGCCGAGGGAAGCATGTAAAGCCACGAACCGTCGGCGCGGCGCACCACCGGATCGGACATCTGCGCCGGCTCGAAATGCTGCGGTCCGCGAATGCCATCGGTCCATTCGATCGGCTTGTCGTGATCGAGCAGGAAACGCCAGTGCGGCTGCTCGCCCGCCGCTGCCTTCGCCTCGTGATCGGCTTCGCTCAGGGCCAGCGCAGCGCGGTCGTAGACTGGCGGCAGCCCGCGCCCGAGCAACACCTTGCGCTTGAGTTCCAGTTCCTGTGGCGTCTCGTAGCAGCGATAGACGCGGCCCTGCTCGACCAGCTTTGCAAATTCCGCGTCATAGAGATCGAAGCGCGCCGATTGCCGTTCCTCACCATCGGGCGCGATCTTCAGCCATTCGAGATCCTCACGGATCGCCTCGACGTATTCCTCGCGGCTGCGTTCGGCATCGGTGTCGTCGATGCGCAGCAGGAACCGCCCGCCATTGTGTTTCGCGAGCAGCCAGTTGTGCAGCGCCGTGCGCAGGTTGCCGACATGCAGGCGCCCGGTTGGCGAAGGGGCAAAGCGGGTGGTGACGGCCATGACCGGGCGCTAGTCGGTTTCGTGCGGAACTAACAAGAGCACATGCCCGCCACCGTGCAAGCGGATAGCACCGGCAGGCGCGCTCTCGACCGTGTCTGCGGCATCGAACGCAGTTCGATAATCCGCCCAAGCGGGCGGCAAACCGACCGCGCACACCTGCGCCGGTGCGAACCGGGTCATGGCTATGCGATCTCCGTCGATCCGGTAAGTGTGCCCCTGCCCGGCACAATCGGGCATCATCCAGATGCGCGCATCATCGGCGCGGTAATACATCTTGGCGCCGCGCTTTTCGCCGTCGAGCAGCATTACTTCCCAATTACCTGCCGGCGAAGCAGGAGGCGGCGCCTCGCCCGGTGGTGCTTCGGCATAGGTCAGAGGCGGTTCGGGCGACTGTGCGCAGGCCGCAATCAGGAGGAACGCCAGGATCACAGAACTCCGCATCACGCGCTCCGGAAAGAGTGCGTGATGGGGTAGCGCCGGTCACGCCCGAAATTGCGGCTCGTCAGCTTGACGCCCGGCGGCGCCTGCCTCCGCTTGTATTCGGCAAGGTGGAGCAGCCGCTCGATGCGCACCACTGTTTCCCGCTCGAAACCATCGGTCACAAGCTGGTCGACACTCTTTTCATGCTCGATGAGACCCATGAGAATCGGATCGAGGACCTCGTATGGCGGGAGGGAGTCGCTGTCCTTCTGGTCGGGGCGCAGTTCCGCGCTCGGCGGTTTGGTAATGATATTGTCGGGTATGACCTTGCCGCTCGGACCCATACCGACCCGCGGCATGTTTTCGTTGCGCCAGCGGCACACGTCGAACACGGTCAGCTTGTAGGCGTCCTTGAGCGGATTGTAGCCGCCCGCCATGTCGCCGTAGATCGTGGCGTAACCGACGCTCATCTCGCTCTTGTTGCCGGTGGTCATCAGCATCGGCCCGAACTTGTTGGAGAGCGCCATGAGGGTGACGCCCCTGATACGCGACTGCAGGTTCTCCTCGGTGATATCGACCTTGGTATCGGCGAAATCGTCCTCCAGCATCGCGTCGAAACCCTCGACCGCCGGCTGAATCGCGATTGTCGAATAACGGCAACCCAGCGCCTTGGCGCAGGCCATGGCGTCGTCGAGGCTCTCCTGGCTGGTGAAACGGCTCGGCAGCATCACGCACCAGACCCGGTCCGCGCCCAATGCATCGACCGCGATGGCGGCACAGGCAGCGCTGTCGATACCGCCCGACAGGCCAAGCACCACGCCGGGAAAGCCATTGCGGTTCACGTAGTCACGCAGGCCCATGACCATGGCGCACCAGATTTCCTCCGGCCCTTCGGCGAGCGAGGCAATCTCGCCCCGGTCACAGCGCCAGCCCTGCGCGGTCTTGGTCCAGTTCGTCGTGACTTCCTGCTCGTCCCAGTCCTTCATCTGGACCGCAAGCGAGCCATCGCCATTGACCACGAAGCTGGCGCCGTCGAACACCAATTCGTCCTGCCCGCCGACTCGATTGAGGAAGGCGAGCGGCAGGCCGGTGTCGGCGGCGCGGCGCTTGGCGACGCCTTCGATCCGCAGTGCGTCCTTGTTGATCTCGTAAGGGCTGCCGTTGATCGAGATAAACAGCTCGGCGCCGAAATTGGCGAGGTGGCGGCACACCTCCGGCAGCCAGATGTCCTCGCAGATCGGCAGGCCGATCATCACGCCCTTGAACACGATGGGTTCGGGCAGAGGGCCTGGCTGGAACACGCGCGGCTCGTCAAACACGCCGTAGTTGGGCAGTTCGTGCTTGAGTCGGACCGCCGCGACCTTGCCTTTTTCGAGCAGGGCGACACCGTTGTGCAGCTCGCCATCGAGCACGAAGACGGAGCCGACCAGCATGGCCGGGCCCTGGGTGCGACCGGTTTCCTTCGCAAGCTTTTCGAGTTCCTCCACCGCACGCTCGATCAGCGCCGGTTTGAGGACCAGATCTTCAGGTGGATAGCCGATGAGATGAAGCTCGGGAAAGACGATGAGGTCGCTTTCCTTGGCCCGCTCGCGCGCGGCGAGCATCTTTGCGGCATTACCGGCAATATCGCCAACTGTCTGGTTAAGCTGGCACAGGGTTATCTTGAGCGTATCGGGCATGGCCGCCTGATGCCGCCTTGCCCGCGATCATGCAAACAAATGTTCACCCGAACAAAGACCCTTCGCCGGGGGCTGTTGATGGTACGCCTGACGATCAGAGACGCATTTGCGCGTTCTGCAATAAAAAAGGGCGCCAGGCCGATATGACCTGACGCCCCCTGCGATCAGATGATCGTTTACTCTGCGGGAGCTTCCTCGGCAGCGCCTTCTTCAGCCATTGCGTCTTCGGCAGGTGCTTCCTCGGCCACGGCTTCTTCAGCCATCGCTTCGGTGTCTTCGGCCTGTGCGTCCTCGGTCGCTTCCTCGGCGCTGCCGCAGGCAGCGAGAGCGAGAGCGGCAGCCGAAGTGAAAGCGGCGTAAGCGAACTTCTTCATGTGAATCCCCTTATATTGTCCGGTGCGAGTCACGAGTGTCACACCACCAATGGCAGGCGTGCCTGCAAGGCGGTGATTAGCCGAGTGGGCTGCCCAACGCAAACGTTCTGCGTCGAGATGCACGCACGCTCCCCTTCCGCGCCGGGTTGCGCACATATAAAGAAATCTTTATATGTGATCTGCTATGCGGATTGAAGCCACCTTGCGCGCCCTGTCGGATCTTACCCGGCTACGCATCATGCGCCTGTTGGCGCATATGGAGTTGGCTGTGGGCGAATTGGCGCAAGTCCTTGGACAAAGCCAGCCGCGAGTGTCGCGGCACGTGCGAATCCTGTGCGATGCCGGCCTGGCCGAGCGGCGCAAGGAGGGCAGCTGGGTCTTTCTCAGGAGCGCGGTTGCAGAGGGTCTTGCCCCGCCGCTGGGCGATGCCGCCGCACGGATGCTTGCCGTCGCCGAAGCCGAGGACAGCATGTTTGCCGCGCGCTGCGCCGAAGATCGCCGCCATCTTGCCGCGATTCGCGCCGACCGGTCGGCCAAGGCCGAAGCCTGGTTCTCGCGCCATGCCGAAGAGTGGGACACCTTGCGCCTGCTGCATAGTCCCGACGAGCCGGTCGAGGCGGCGCTTGCCGAATCGCTGGGGGTCGAAGCGGGCGCGTCCACACTCGGCAATCTGCTCGACGTCGGTACCGGGACGGGCCGCATCGCCGAACTGCTCGCACCCCACGCTGACCGCGTCACCGCGCTCGACCGCAGCCCCGAGATGCTCCAGGTCGCCCGTGCCCGGCTACAGAAGTTTCCGGCCGGGCTGGTCAATCTGGTCCAGGGGGATTTCCTGGCGCTGCCCTTTGACGAAGCCGCATTCGATACGGTGCTGTTTCATCAGGTGCTGCACTATGCACAGGAACCGGGCACGGTTTTGGCCGAAGCCGCGCGTGTCACCAAAGCGGGCGGGACCCTGGCCATCGTCGATTTCGCCGCGCATGATCGCGAGGAGCTGCGCGAACGCCATGCCCATGCTCGGCTCGGCTTTTCCGACGAACAAATGCTCGCCCTCTTCAGCGAGGCGGGCTTCGAAAGCAGCCCGGCAATTGCGCTTTCCGGCACACCGCTTACCGTAAAGATTTGGACGGCGCGGCGAACCGCGGCCAAAGGGCGCACGCCGCAAGTGACGGCAAGAGGGACGATTTCGAGACCATGACCCCACCGCCCAACGCCGCACTGGAGGAGTTCGCAGCGCGCGACACGCCGCTGTTCTTCTCTCCACCCGGTGACATCGACGTCTCGTTCGAATTCTTCCCGCCCAAGACGGAGAAGATGAACGAGCAGCTATGGCAGGCTATAGAGACGCTGGTGCCGCTCGGCCCGCGCTTCGTCTCTGTGACCTATGGCGCTGGCGGGTCGACCCGTGAGCGCACCCATGGCATCGTTGCCCGCATCCAGCAGGAAACGCCAATCCCGGCTGCGGCGCACCTCACGTGCGTCGAAGCGACACGCGAGGAAATCGCTGCGATCGCAGAAGATTACTGGAACGCTGGCGTGCGCCACATCGTCGCCCTGCGCGGCGATCCGCCGGAGCAAGGCAAGGCCTATGCGGTGCATCCCGGCGGTTATGAAAACGCCGCCGCCCTGGTCGAAGGGCTGCGCGCGCTGCACCCCTTCGACATTTCGGTCGCCGCCTACCCCGAATGCCATCCGGATTCGCCCGATGCCGAGGCCGATCTCGATAACCTCAAGCGTAAGATCGACGCCGGCGCGAGCCGCGCAATCACGCAGTTCTTCTTCGAGCCCGCCACGTTCCTGCGGTTTCGCGATAAGGCCGCTGCTGCCGGGATAAATGCCGAGATCGTTCCGGGCATCATGCCGGTGATGAGCTTCGCTGCGGTTGCACGCATGTCTGCCATGTGCGGCACCGCAGTGCCCGACTGGATGGAAACGATGTTCGAGGGGCTCGACGATCATCCCGCCTCACGGCAACTCGTGGCCGCGACGCTGGCTTCGCGGCTATGTCACAAACTCTATGTCGGCGGGGTACGCCAGTTCCATTTCTACACGCTCAACCGGGCAGACCTGGCCTATGCGATCTGTCACCTGCTGGGCGTGAGACCGAAGGAAATTACGAAATGAGCGCCGAAACGGAATTTCGCGCCCGCGCCGCCGAGCGCGTGTTGGTGTTCGATGGCGCTTATGGCACCTCGATCCAGAAGTATGGCTTGCAGGAAGCCGACTATCGCGGCGATCTCGACCTGCCGATGGACCAGAAGGGCAACAATGACCTGCTGTGCCTGACCCGGCCCGACGTGATCCGCGAAATCCACACAGCCTATCTCGATGCCGGGGCGGACATGATCGAGACCAACACCTTCTCGTCCACGACAATCGCCATGGCCGACTATGGCTGCGAGCACCTGGTGCGCGAGATCAACATTGCCGCCGCGAAGCTCGCGCGCGAAGCCTGCGACGCTGCCGAAGCGAAGGACGGCACGCGCCGCTTCGTCGCGGGATCGATCGGCCCGACCAACAAGACGCTTTCGCTCTCGCCCGACGTCAACGATCCCGGCTTCCGCGAAGTCGATTTCGATACGCTCAAGGCCACCTACCGCGAGCAGTGCGACGCATTGATCGAGGGCGGCGTCGACTTCCTGCTCATCGAGACCTGCTTCGACACGCTTAATGCGAAGGCCGCGGGTATGGCCGCGAAAGAAGCCGAGGCCGCCTCGGGCCGCGAGGTCCCGGTGATGCTAAGCTTCACCATCACCGACATGAGCGGGCGCAACCTGTCCGGCCACACCATCATGGCCTTCTGGTATTCGCTGCGGCACCTGAAGCCGCTGACCATCGGCGCGAACTGCGCTTTCGGTGCGGACAAGATGCGCCCTTATCTCGCGGAACTGGCGAAAGACACCGACACGCTGATCATGGCCTTCCCGAACGCGGGCCTGCCCAACGAGCTTGGCCAGTACGACGAGCTTCCGGAAAAGACCGGCGAGCTCATCCGCGAATGGACCGATGCGGGCCTGGTCAACGTGGTCGGCGGCTGCTGCGGCACGACGCCGGCGCACGTGGCCGCCATCGCCAAGGCCGTCGCCGACGCACAGCCGCGCACTGTCCCCGCGCTCGGCGCCAAGACCCGCCTGTCCGGGCTGGAACCGTTCACTTTCGCCGCATGACCGAGACGCAATCCTCAGCCCGCTTCGTCAACATTGGCGAGCGCACCAACGTTACCGGCTCGGCCAAGTTCAAAAAACTGATCCTCGCCGGAGACTATGCCGCCGCTGTCGAAGTCGCGCGCCAGCAGGTCGAGAACGGCGCGCAGATCGTCGACGTCAACATGGACGAAGGCCTGCTCGACGCGGTCGAGGCCATGACGACCTTCCTCAAGCTGATCGCCGCCGAGCCGGACATCAGCCGCGTGCCGGTGATGATCGACAGCTCAAAGTGGGAAGTCATCGAGGCGGGGCTCAAATGCGTTTCTGGCAAGCCGATCGTCAATTCGATCTCGATGAAGGAAGGCGAGGAGTCGTTCCTCGAAGCGGCTCGCAAATGCATGGCCTATGGAGCAGCAGCGGTGGTCATGGCTTTCGACGAGACCGGACAGGCCGACAGCAAGGCGCGCAAGGTCGAAATCTGCAAGCGCGCCTACGGCCTGCTGACCGGGATCGGCTTCCCGCCCGAGGACATCATATTCGACCCGAACATTTTCGCGGTTGCCACCGGCATCGAGGAGCATGACCGCTACGCGCTCGATTTCATCGAGGCGGTGGCCGAACTGCGCGAGCTGTGCCCCTATGCGCATTTCTCGGGCGGTCTCTCGAACCTGTCATTCTCGTTTCGCGGCAACGAGACGGTGCGCCGCGCAATGCATTCGGTGTTCCTCTACCATGCCATCCCTGCCGGACTCGACATGGCGATCGTCAACGCGGGCCAGCTCGACGTCTACGACCAGATCGACCCCGCCCTGCGCGAGGCCTGCGAGGACGTAATCCTGATGCGCCGATCGGACGCGACCGAGCGGCTGATCGAACTTGCCGAAAGCTTCAAGGGCAAGGACGAGCGCGCCGAAAAGGAAGCCGAGGAATGGCGCGGCTGGGAAGTGCGCAAGCGGCTCGAACACGCGCTGGTCAAGGGCATCGATGCACATATCGTTGCCGATACCGAGGAAATGCGCGCCGCTACGGCCGAGGCCGGTGGGCGGCCCATCGAAGTGATCGAAGGGCCGCTGATGGACGGCATGAACGTCGTCGGCGACCTGTTCGGATCGGGCAAGATGTTCCTGCCGCAAGTCGTGAAATCGGCGCGCGTGATGAAGAAGGCGGTTGCCCACCTGATCCCCTTCATCGAGGCGGAGAAGGAAGCTGGTGCCAAGGCCAAGGGCCGGATCGTCATGGCCACGGTCAAGGGCGACGTCCACGACATCGGTAAGAACATCGTCGGCGTCGTGCTGCAGTGCAATGGCTACGAGGTCATCGACTTGGGGGTGATGGCGCCTTGGGCAACGATCCTTGAAGCTGCCAACGAGAACGAAGCGGACATGATCGGCCTGTCGGGATTGATCACCCCCTCGCTCGATGAAATGGTGACGGTCGCCGAGGAAATGCAGCGCGCGGGCATGACCATGCCGCTGCTGATCGGCGGTGCGACCACCAGCAAGGTACATACCGCGCTCAGGATAGATCCCGCCTACGAAGGGCCGGTGATCCATGTCCTCGATGCGAGCCGCGCGGTCGGCGTGGCCTCGCAATTGCTTTCCGACACGCAAGCCGCGGGATTCGTCACCTCGACGGCCGAAGACTACGAAAAGGTGCGCGAAGCGCGCGAGGGCAAGGGCCAGAGCGAACTGCTGCCGCTCGCCGAGGCGCGTGAGAACGGATTCAAGGCGGACATGGCGTTGAAACCGCCTGCGCCTGCCAAGCCCGGCCTGCACGTGTTCGCCGACTGGGATCTGGCCGACCTGCGCCAGACGATCGACTGGACGCCGTTCTTCCGCGCCTGGGAGCTGGCGGGCACGTATCCCGCAATCCTCGACGATGAGGTCGTCGGCGAAAGCGCACGCAATCTGTTTGCCGATGCCCAGGCGATGCTGGACCAGATTATTGCCGAGAAGTGGCTGACCGCGCGGGGCGTCGCGTCGTTCTGGCCCTGCCGTCGCGAAGGCGACGACGTCCGGCTCGATGACGGAACCCTGCTTCCTTTCCTGCGCCAGCAAGTGAAGAAGTCGCGCGCCAAGAATGGAACTGGGCGCGCCAACTTCTGCCTGGCAGATTTCGTCGACCCGGCAGGCGACTGGATCGGCGGCTTCGCGGTCGGCATCCACGGTATCGAGCCGCATCTCGAACGCTTCAAGGCGGCGCATGACGACTACAACGACATCCTGCTGAAAGCGCTTGCGGATCGCCTTGCCGAGGCCTTTGCCGAACGCCTGCACCAGCATGTCCGCACCGACCTGTGGGGCTATGCACCGGGCGAACAACTGACCAACGAAGCGCTGATCCGCGAGGAATATCGCGGCATCCGCCCAGCTCCCGGCTATCCGGCCTGCCCCGACCATTCGCTCAAGCCGATCCTGTTCGACCTGCTGAAGGCGCAGGACAACGCCGGGATCACGCTCACGGAAAGCCAGGCAATGCTGCCCACAGCGGCGGTTTCAGGGTTCTATTTCGGCCACCCTGACAGCCAGTATTTCGGTGTCGCTCGGATCGGGCGGGATCAGCTGGAAGACTACGCCGCGCGGCGCGGGGAGGACCTGGCTGCGGTCGAACGCTGGCTGCGGCCCAATCTCGATTGACCGCGCAGCGGCGCTGTTGCACGCTCCCGCCCAATCAGGAACGGGAGAGCGGAGATGACAGACAATAGCGATAACGCCTTGCGGGTGCCCGAACGCGTGGTGCCGGTTCCCGCGCACGCCAGCGAGCAGGCGAAGGCCGCTCTTGCGCAGCCGATGCCGCGCGCGGGGACTTATCCGGCGCTTGACGACAATGCGGGCTGGAAAGCGCACATCGCGATGATGGACGAGAATGTGTCCGCGATGTTTGCCGGCCGGATGGGAGACTTCGCACACACGCTGACAGAGTGGCGTGAGGACGGGGCACTGGCCTATGACATCCGCCCCGAAGGCTGGTCTGACAGCGACCGCCGCGTCTATCTCTACATCCACGGCGGCGCGCTGATCATGGGCGGAGGCGAAGTCTGCAAGACGATGACTCTGGCTGCGACCGGCAGTTACAATGTCC
>Ga0181593_10003547_pt1 | contig 14269 bp, 17 predicted proteins | sample 071ome_19_FD_133756 | JGI IMG/M metagenome (GOLD analysis project Ga0181593, IMG submission 133756) | Coastal salt marsh microbial communities from the Groves Creek Marsh, Skidaway Island, Georgia - 071413AT metaG (megahit assembly) | ecosystem: Environmental > Aquatic > Marine > Intertidal...
CGGGACAGCATAATCTATCTGATTTTCGCTCAGGTACTGTGTATCCGGTCCGAATCTTACCTGACCGCCGAGGTCGAGCGTCGCGTGGATACCTAACCCGGCGAGGTTCTCTTCTGGCAATGGATATATAAGGTGCCTGAAGGGTGACGGGTGCTGATAAGTAAAGTAGTGACCCCGACAATAATGTAGCGCCGGAAGGTGCTCTGCCGCGACGCCACAGCGCTGCGCCACGTCATGACTATGCAGTCCCGCGGCATTGATTATCGTGTCAGTGGACACCTGATAGTCGCCATCGCGGGTGCCCAGCGTGATTGTCCAGTGATTATCGCCCGGTACAGCAGCAAGAAAGCGGGTCTGTTTCATTAACAGGGCACCCAGTCTCTCAGCGTCCTGTGACAGCCTGAGCATATAGGTGTGGCTGTCGATGATGCCGGTCTCCGGAGAGTAAAGAGCGGCGCCTGCGCGCACATTGGGTTCGATCGCTGACACCTGATGATGGTCAAGTCGTTCTATTGGGATGCCGGAGGCCGTCGCCTTCGCCTGTAGTCGGTCCAGTGCTGGGTGGTCGCTCGTCGGTGCGACAATCAGTTTGCCAGTTTTCTGGTGGGGGACGTCCTGAGTGTCGCAGTAGTCGTAGAGCAGCTGCCTTCCTTTGATACAGAGTGTTTCTTTTAAAGACCCTGATGTGTAATAGAGACCGGCATGAATAACCTCGCTGTTGCGGCTACTGGTTTCGGTGCCGAAGAGGCCGTGCTGTTCGATCAGTAAGACCGAGTGGGAGCTGGCCAGCGCTCTCGCGCAAGCCAGTCCGATGACACCGCCGCCAATGATGGTTACGTCAAAGTCGGCGGCCATGTCTCAGAAGAGTAGGTCAGTCGCGCACTCGTGGTGCATCGGATTAGCCCGGCAACGAAGCTTCTTCATTAGCCTCATCATCTGCGAATCGTAAACGCCGTTCGCGGCCAGTTCGTCGCGGATTCCAGCAAGCATGTCGAGATACTCAAGCTCCTGTTCATCCGGCAGGTCGATCCAGTAGTGCTCAGGAATGCCTCGCTCAGCAGTCAGGATATGCTCCATGCCCTGATCGAAATTATCTGCGAAGTATTCCCGCGATGACTGGCCAAAGCCATCCGGCAGGCGATCGTGATAGGTGATCAGCTGAAAATTCATCTGCGCGAAGGAAAAGCGATAAATACCACCGCCTTCTCCAAGACCTTTGTACATTTCAAAAGGTTCGTAGGCGACGGCGGGTGCGTACGCAATATCGACATCACCATTATTAAATCTCGGAGCAAAGGTGGCGACGGTCGCAGGTACCATCGTGGCACCGATGTGCTCGACCACTTTTTTAGAGGCCAGATCGTAATCCAGTGTCGCTACTTTGCGTCCCGCTGCAGCTTCTACTGAGTCGATGGCGCGGTCACGTACAAATACGTAAACCGATCCACCGGGAATCACGCCGGAGACTTCGTAGCGTCCGTCTACCATATATTTGGCGGCCTGAGGACGGGCCAGCATTTTGATCAGTTCACGTACCTGCTGGTAACTGGTCAGCCCGCCTACGGCTTCAAGGCTACCGGTAAATACGTTAAAAGGACGAATCCGCGTGCCTGTCACCAGAGCACCGTCGCATACCCCTGACTGAAAGTCTGCCAGCGCAACGGCTTCGTTAGTGTAGGCTTTCAACTCAGCCTGAATGCCCCAGTTGAGCGCAGCGGTGCGGAAGTCCTGCATGCGGGTGAAGATCGGCCCGTTGGCACCAACAGGATCAAAAATGCAGAAGGTCTTTTTCGGATGTTCCTTTCCTTCTGCGACGAAGGCAAAACTGAGCAGAGCCAGCGTAATTGCGATCAAACGCATCGTGTTATCCCCAATACTATTATTGTTATGTCGACAGTCCGGGCTTCTGGTCTGGCATGAATACACTTGTCATCAGTGTTTGCAGGCCCGGTGTGAGTATGCGCGCCAATGATACGCACATTCAGGTATCAAAAAAAAGTACTGATACTGCTATCTCCTGCACACTTAGCTGCATTCGGCTGGCACATTCAGTAACATTAGGGGCAATTCACTATATGTCAGGAATGCGAGATGGACACAGCTCTTCTGGAGCAGATCGGGATGACCGTTGGGGTCGGAGGCCTGATCGCTTTTATGTTCTTTATTATTTACGACCTCGGCCGCCGTTCTGGAGCAGGTAAGTTCGGTACCATGATTCTGCTGCTTGGCCTCGGTGTCGGCATGCTTGGCTATCTGATTAAAGTGGTTCTCCAGCATTTTCTCGAAATCTGACCAGTTACGCCGTTTTTGCTAAATGCGGCGCAACTTACGGTTAATGACCTAAAGTGGCACAGACCTTGTAAACATCTTGTAGGACTACATGAGATGGGAAGGCTTTTTCTTCCCCTGGAACCTGCAGGAGCCACTGCAATGGCAGCATACAATGCGAGAACAGAGACTGAAGAGGCGGGTATTCCAGATTTTGCCCTCCTGAAGCCAGATACGAAATGCACACTTAATGGTCGGTCAGTCTCGCTATTGAGTTATCCCGGAACTAAAACGGTGCACCCTGATGAATCGGTCGTCAGAGAGCCAATGGTTGCGCCGCAGGATCTGGTGTCAGATCTTCTGCCAATGGCCTTACACACGCTCGGTCGGTATCCGCAGTTCGATCAAAGCCCTCTTTATCTGTTGCAGTGCGATTACGCCGATGATCACGGTCGCGATGATGGGCAGATAAATAGTTTTCTTGAAACACATGCCGGCGAGCGTCTCATCTGGATGCCCATAGCGGCTAACGCCAGTCTGATGATCAATGCATTGAAGAAAGTGTTGCCCGTATGCAGCGACTCCCGCCTGCGTAATATGACGTTGCTGTATGTTGGCGACGCTGGTTTGCGCGAAGTGCTTGAGAGTCTGGCACAGAAAAGTGGAATGAATTTCTGTTTTCACGCTTTTTACTGATCTCAACAGGTGTGATTCCTGTTTTCTGGGAGTAGACTGATTCTATCACCGGAAAACAGGAGACCCCCATGGTCAAGCAGGCCCTTAACGAACAACTGGAAGCCCTTCACCGCACCCTCAAGGAAAGCCCGGAACTCGATCAGGACGCACGAGAGCTCTTATCGCAGATCGCTGCTGACATTGATGCCCTTGAGGGCACTGAGTCTGGCGCCACTGAACTGACGGATGCCGTCCAGGAGCAGGTCATCCGCTTCGAACAGGAATACCCGGCGATATCCGCTATACTTCGTCAGATTACTGATACTCTGGGACGCATTGGCGTCTGAGGAGAGACTCCCCATGCGTCACATGCCGACCATCACTGAGCTGATGACCGCATTTCCTGCTCATGTTGATGAAGACACCAGTCTTGCCGACGCGGCAAAAATGATGAATGAGCATAACTGCCACCATCTGCCGGTGATGAATCACCACGAAGTGACGGGCCTTCTGTCCCGGACAGACATCGAGCTTGCGCGTAGCCCTGGTCATCCGGCCAGTGATATCAGCGAGCTGACCGCGCTCGATATGTGCCGGCGACAGGTGCCGTCTGTTGATCTTCATACCCGTCTTGATGTGGTACTTGATCAGATGGTCAACGAAGACTTTAATGCCATGTTGATTATGAAAGGTGATCGGCTTGCCGGGATATTCACACTGCATGATGCTGCAGAGAGTTATTCCCGTTGGTTGAAGAAAACGTTTTTGCCGGATGATGACCCCGGTTGTGCCTGACAGGTGTCAGGCTTAATAAAGCCGTTTTCCGCACTATAAAAGAGCGTTACGCTCTTTTTCTGCATCTGGATGGAGCAACTGAAATCCGGGTGTAAAAAATGCTGCCAACAGGGTGTAAAAGCAGTGTTTATTTTTTATCTGTCACATTACTGAAAAAAATCTTTCATCATCAACAAGTTAGGCTGCAGTTCCGCTATCGCATGGCTGCAGCTGATGATGAAAACGTTTCTGAAAAACGCTTCTTTGCGTTTTTCGACCCGACTTTTCCAAGCTGGTACGGGTTTTGCGAAAGCATAAGCATTCAGGAGGAGCAGCCTATGTACAAGATCGCAGACATTCAGGAATACCGTAAAGATAACAGCGCGAAATCATCCCCCACATCTTGGGTGAATGAAGTAGCGAGTGTTCTCGAGAGCCGTTATCACGACGACGAAGCCATTCAGCAGTTGCTGATGCTGGCGACCGAGATTACTGGCCTGAGTAATATCTCAGTGGCGGTGCCGGATTCCCCAAGCCGTTTCAAAGCGCAGTACTGTTCAACAGGCATCAGTAATGGTGTTTACAGCTTTGCTGTGCAGCACGCATTGTGTCGTCAGTTTGAGAGCCGCGAATGGCTGACTATTCAGGAAAACAATGAGCGTCCTGAGCATTTTGACCCTCAGCTCGAAGTGTTGTCTGGTCAGCTTCGTTGTCTGCTGGTCCCGCTGACCATCCGTCAGTCAGTGATGGCGGTTATGGTGGTTGACCTGCGCGGTCACAATCCGGCAGCGCTTGATCTGGGTGAGATTCGATTTATCGGCGCGCAGATTGCGACGATTCTGGCGACTCAGGTCGTACCGAACTTTAAGACACTCTACGCTCGTCCTTATCAGCGTGTTCAGGAAAATGAACTCGATGATATTCACGCAGCGATTGAAAAATGCAACGGCAACAAAACCATGGCCGCTAAGGTTCTGGGGCTGACGCCAAGACAATTACGTTATCGCCTGTCTAAACTCAGCGAAGAAGCGATTGAAGCTTAAGCAGTAGCGTAATTAAACTGTCATTGATTGCCCGGCACACTGTGATCTGAAACAGTTGTTATGCCGGGTATGATATGAGCCTCCGCCACATATGTGTCGTTACCGAAACCTATCTTCCTGAAGTGAATGGCGTTGCGAATTCTCTGCAGCGCCTGATCACTCATCTTAATCCCGAACTCTACCGGGTTTCTATCGTACGTCCTGCGCCGAGAGTGACTATGGATGTGCCTGATAACGAAGTATGGGTCAGAGGTGTCAGTATTCCTCAATACCCTGATCTTCAACTGGGTCTGCCGGCACGTCGTATTCTGAAAAAACACTGGAACCAGGAGCAGCCTGACCTCATTTATGTTGCGACAGAGGGGTTACTGGGCGCATCTGCTGTGGCACTTGCCCGTGAGCAGGGGCTGCCAGTGGTGAGTGCATTTCATACGAATTTTCATCGTTATAGTGGCTATTACGGCCTGGGCGTAATGCGCAGGATGATCATGGCGTGGATGCGCCGCTTTCATAATCGCACCGACGCGACCATCGTACCATCACGGGCAATGGTATCTGAGCTGATTGAGGAAGGGATAAAACGGGTTGAGTGGTTACCTCATGGGGTCGACTGCGAACGTTTTAATCCCAGTCATCGCAGTATTTCTCTGCGTCAGGATTGGGGGGTTGAAGCAGGGGAGCAGGTGGCGCTATGCGTGGGTCGCATTGCGGCGGAGAAAAACCTGATTGTTGCTCTGCGGGCAGTGCGACAGATGAGGCTCGATGGCCACCGTATACGCCCTGTGATCGTGGGTGATGGTCCTATGCTTCAGTCGTTGACCGAGGAATTCCCAGAGGCAGTGTTCACGGGTGTGAAAACGGGTAAAGCACTATCGGCGTGTTTTGCGTCTGCCGATCTTTTCCTGATGCCGAGCAAGACAGAAACCTTCGGTCTGGTAACTCTGGAGGCCATGGCCAGCGGCTTGCCGGTGGTTGCTTATGATCTGGCGGCTGCGCGCGAATTTGTCCGAACCGGGGTTGATGGTGCCTTGGCGACTGATGAATCCGCTGAGGCTTTCACAGAGGCGTTGAGCGTCGCATTGCGCGGTGATGCTACGCTGATGGGGCTGGATGCGCGCAGCCAGGCTGAGCAGCTTTCCTGGCACATGGTGGCCAGACAGTTTGAGCGTCGGATTGAATCTTTATTGGTATCTGCACGCGATCAACCGGGAATGGTACAGCCCTTGCAAACTCCTTCCTGATAATAATATTTTTAGGGGGAGAAAACATGGTGGAATTCAACCGCCGTAGTATTGCGTTGCTCCGGAAAATTAAAAAGATCGCGAAAGACGAGGTTGGCTGCGAAATTCATTTTGATTCCAACACACTCGAAAACGATCTCCGTGTTCTGGTGAAAAGCGGCGTCAGTGCTGAGTTGCTTGGCCTGATTGAAGATTTTCTTCCGACTCAGGCGCCGCCAGTTGAACCGCAAATGGTGGAGAGTCGTAAGGTGTATCGTGGCAGCGAAATTCTGATGGATGATTCTGCGCGTGCTCGATCTGCCCGTCAGAAAATGTATCGTGGTCGTCTGGTCGAAGCCTGACGGTGTCAGGCCTGGCAGGTGTTGGTGCGCTGGCGTGATCTGTGTCATAAAAAGGTGCAGATTTACGCCTGTTTTCGTCAACCAAATGGCTGCTGACCTTCCTCTTTTTTAACGTCCTTCGTGGTTTTTCATTCATCTCAAAAGATGATGTACATCAACATCTGTGGTTCTACTGATCTGACCGGATCTGGCATTTGATTCAGGTCAATTTCTGATCAGCTCACCTCGCTATATTGAAGTTATTAACACGGCGAATGCCGAACTCAATGCGAGGTACTTATTATGTTTATGGATGAAGTTGTGTTTTCAGGACTGGCGATTGTGGGTCTGACTTGTGCGTTTTTTGTTGGCGTGTACATCGCTGTGAAAAAGGACATCAAAAAGCACGGTACTGGCGAATAAACTATCGCTCCAGCTGGTGCTGTGAGAGCAGTACCGGGTTGATGATGCCATCCTTTCTCAGTGCTTCAATCATCGGAGCAATCTGAGTTTCCGGTATCGGACCAATGCGGACGCGGTGGAGAGTGATATCGCCTCTTACTTTCGGGTAGATGCCGACGTCCCAGTCGCCCTGGCCTACATCTGCACTGATGTTTTTTAAACGTTGGGAGAGGTTGTCAGCAGCTTCCCGGCTGCCCAGAGCGCCTGCCTGAATCCAGTGTATGGATTCCTTTAGTGGTGCTTTCAACACTTCGATTCTGACCGGCGCTGTACCGGCTTTATGGATGTCGAGTTTTACTGCCGCAGCGTATGAGAGGTCAATGATTCGTCCCTCGTGAAAAGGACCACGATCATTGACCCGGACGATCACTGACTTTCCGGTATCCTGCCTCGTTACCCGGACATAAGAGGGGAGGGGCAGTGTTTTGTGGGCTGCCGTCATTTTATAGACATCGAAGGTTTCGCCGTTAGATGTATCGTGTCCATGAAATTTCATGCCGTACCATGAGGCGATGCCCTCCTGAGTAAACCCTTCTGCATCTTCCATGACATCGTAGTCTTTACCGAGTACACGGTACCTGGCTGGATTACCGAGACTGCTTCGGGGCTCGGAGACCGGCGTCGGTTCTTTGATCGCTTTGATATCGGCGATGGGAGCCGGAGTGAAGTCCTGCTGATGCTGATAACGTGATGTTGTACAGCCTGGCAACAGATGCAGTAATAACAGGCTGACCACTATAGCCAGCCAGCGTGTCATTGGTCACCCTCAGTCAGCGCCTGACTCAGCTGATACACAGCCATGGCGTAAAGCTTACTGTGGTTGTATTGAGTAATAACGTAAAAGTTGTATTCACCCAGCCAGTATTCGTCACCCTGTTTACCTTCGAGTAGCATCAGGTTAGCAGGCTTTTCAGGTGCTATTTCTGAGCTCAGTTTGACTCCGGCTGCCGTCAGATCGGCGACGGTATGTTGAGGTTTCCGGCTGACGTTAACCAGTGGCTCATACTGATTGCCACTGACGGTGACACGTTGTGTGACGGGTTCTCCTGTTTTCCATCCGTGCTCGGCGAAGTAGTTGGCCACGCTATGGATAGCGTCCACTGGATTGCCCCACAGATCGCGTTTGCCATCGCCGTCACCATCGACAGCATAGGCCAGATAGCTGGTCGGGATGAACTGGCCATAGCCCATTGCACCGGCGTAAGAACCTTTGATTTTTCCGGGGTCGACACCCTCTTCACGGGCCAGAGCAAACATGGCTTTGAGTTCGCGCCAGAACAAAGGGCGTTTCGGGTAGTCGAATGCCAGGGTCGATAGGGAATCCAGTACCCGGTAGCCCCCCTGGCGGGTGCCGTAACAAGTCTCTACCCCGATAATTGCTGTGATAATTTCCTTGGGTACACCGTATTTGGCTTCGGCATCGGCGAGTACATCAGCCTGACTGTTCAGAAAGTTTTTGCCGGAGTTGATGCGTTTTTCAGTAAGAAAAATATCCTGATAACGAGCCCAGTTCATGGTGCGCTCGGCGGGGCGCTGAATCGCTTCCAGCACTGAGTCCATGCGCTCTGCCTGTTCCAGCCATTTGCGTACTTCAGCGGCTGGAATGTCGTATTCTTTTTCGACTTCGGCGACGAATTCATCGGTGCGCTCGTGATTGTCGTAAGCACCCAGAGCGAACGGCGAAATAAGAGAAGATAGTGAAAGAGTAACCGCCGCTAATCTGTGTTTCAGTCGCATAGTATAAGCCCTGTTATTTTCTTTGACGGTGAGTGTACATCGCCATGATCAGTCCGAAGCCCAGCATCAGGCTGACAACCGAGGTGCCACCATAACTAACCAGCGGCAGCGGAACGCCGACCACTGGCAGAATGCCACTCACCATGCCGATATTCACAAATACATAGATGAAAAATGTCACTGACATACTACCAGACAGCAAGCGTCCGAAGAGAGTTTCACAGCGGCTGGAAATGTAAAGGCAGCGCAGAATAATCAGTGCATAAAGCAGCAGTAGCAGACAGGCACCGATCAGGCCATGCTCTTCGGCCAGCACGGCGATAATAAAATCGGTATGGCTTTCGGGAAGGAACTCCAGTTGCGACTGGGTGCCTTGCAGATAGCCCTTGCCATGGATACCACCTGAGCCAATGGCTGTTTTTGATTGAATGATGTTCCAGCCAGAGCCGAGGGGATCAGATTCTGGATTGAGAAAGGTCAGTACGCGCTGTTTCTGGTAGGGGTGCATAACAAAGAACCACATGACAGGCGCCAGAGCGGCAACGATGCCGATCATTGAAAAAATCAGCCACCAGGACATGCCGGCAAAGAAAAGCACCAGCAGACCCGATGTGCTGATCAGAATCGAAGTACCAAGATCGGGTTGCTTCAGGATAAGTACCGTCGGTATCAGGATGATAATCAGAGCCTGTATCAGATCACGGAAGCGTGGCGGTACCGGGCGTTTCGCCATGAACCAGGCGACCGCCAAAGGCAGAGCCAGTTTGACCAGCTCAGATGGCTGAAAGCGTGGCAGCGGTCCGGGCAGGTCCAGCCAGCGCTGAGCGCCTTTGGCGCCCACCCCGGCAACCAATACTCCGACAAGGAGCAGTGTACCGACGCCGAGGGCCCAGGGGGCTATCAGCTGATACAGTCGTGGTGGTATCTGTGCGGCAAAGATGAGGAGTACCAGTCCAATGCCGAAGTGGATGGCCTGACGTTTCACCATTCCCATTTCCTGGCCACTGCCGCTATATAGAATCAACAGACCCGCGCCGCAAAGTATCAGCAGCAGGAGAAGCAGGATAATGTCGATGTGCAGGCGGGCAAAAAAGGCGCCGCTGCGGTCAAACGTATGATGCTGGGCCGGGGTGGAGACGGTCCGGCTGAAATCAGTACTGGCCATCAGCCTTCTGCGCCTCCCAGGTATTGGTTGATAATGGCTTGAGCAATCGGTGCTGCAGTGCGCCCGGATGACTCTCCGTTTTCTACGATCACGGCTATGGCTATCTGTGGTTTGTCGACCGGTGAGAATGCCATAAACCAGGCGTGATCACGAAGTCGTTCCTGAAGCGCCTCGGAGTCGTATTCGGCGTCCTGTTCTATGCCAACAACCTGCGCTGTTCCGGTCTTTCCTGCAATCGGAAAATCCAGATGACGGCGTAAAGCGCGTGCCGTACCGTGACGACCGATGACGACGTTCTCCATGGCTTTGAACATACGATCCCAGTCTGACGGATCGGCCAGAGTGATGTCCGGAATATCGCCATGTGGCAGGATCGTTGGCACATCATTTTCTGCTGCGAGCAGTCGCGGTATTTCCCATCGACCCTTGTTCGCGAGTACGGCGGTGGCGGTTGCCAGCTGCAGTGGCGTCACGGTCATAAAGCCTTGGCCAATCCCAAGGTTCACGGTATCTCCCGGATACCAGGAACCACGCCCCGTGTCTCGTTTCCACTCCCGGTCAGGCAGGATTCCCGACACGGCAGAGATCACGTCTGAGGACATATCGCGGCCAAATCCGAACTGGCCGAGCAGGGGCGTCAGCCGGTCTATGCCAGTGCGCACTGCAACGTCGTAGAAATAGGTGTCACAGGATTCGACCACCGCCATTTCCAGGTCGACTACGCCATGACCTTCGCGTTTCCAGTCGCGGTAAAAGCGCTCGTCGTTCTCAAGCTGATACCAGCCCGGATCGCGGACGGTGTAATTCCAGTTGGTGCTGCCAGCTTCCAGTGCCGCCAGACCAACGAAAGGTTTCAGGGTCGAGGCTGGTGGGTAGGTACCGCGGGTTGCGCGGTCAAAGAGCGGTTTATCCAGACTGGTGGTCAGCGCCTCGTAATCGGAGAATGAGATGCCGGTGACGAATGCATTGGGATCGTAACCGGGGTTGCTGTAAAGCGTCAGTATGCCCCCGGTTTCTACTTCAATGGCGACGACGGCACCGCGGCGTCCTTCGAGTAACTCTGAGGCAAGTAACTGCAGGCGGCTGTCGAGGTGCAGTGTGAGGTCGGTACCTGGCTGCGGATTCTCACGTTCGAGTGTGCGCAGAAGGCGGCCACGGGCGTTGGTTTCTACTTTTTCGTAACCCACTTCGCCATGGAGAATATCTTCGTAGCGGCGCTCGATTCCTGTTTTACCAATGTGTGAGGTCGCACTGTAACGGCGTCGGGTTTCGTCATCACGTTCAATGCGTTCCTGGTCCCGCTGATTAATGCGCCCGACATAGCCAAGCACATGCGCAAACGCATCGCCATGAGGGTAGTGTCTGATCAGCTGGGCCTGTACGTCGACCCCCGGCAGATAAAAGCGGTTGACCATGACGGCTGCGATTTCTTCCTCGCTGAGGCGTTGGCGCAGCACCACGGGTTCGTACGGGCGGCGGCGATAGCTGATGCGTTTTTCAAACTGCTCAAGATCACGGTCATTGATGCCGACCAGATCATTCAGGAAGGCCAGTGTCTCGTCCATGTTTTCAACACGTTCGGGCACCAGGGTCAGGCTGTACGCAGGAATGTTTTCGGCGAGCAATACACCATTGCGGTCGTAAATCAGACCTCGGTTAGGCGCAATAGGGCGAATCTGGACACGGTTGTTCTCGGACAGATCCTGATATTTTTCGTGGAGAGTAACCTGCAGGTAGGTCATCCGCCAGACAAGTGCCAGCAGGGCAGATATAACCAGTACCGCCGCGACGATTGCACGAGCGCGGAACAGTCGTCGTTCGTATGCTTTATCCCTGATTGACTGTTCCCACATACCCCCGCCTTATTTGTGGTACGGATGGCCCTGGAGGATGGTCCAGGCCCGGTAAATCTGCTCTGCCAGCAGTACTCTGACGAGAGGGTGAGGGAGGGTCAATGGCGACAGCGACCAGCGTTGCTTTGCCATTTTCATAATGTCGTCAGTCATGCCATCCGGACCACCGACAAGCAGTGCGACGTCGCCGCCCTGATTGCGCCAGCCATCCAGTTCGCCCGACAACTTTTCGGTAGACCAGGGTTTGCCATCGACGGCCAGCGCAACCACATGCTCGCCCGGACGAAGCGCTTTTTTCAGCGCTTCTGCTTCCTGTTGCATGGCTTTTTCTGTGCTGGCATTTTTCCCACGGTGACCCGGAGAAATTTCGGTCAGTTCAAGGCTGCAGTCTCTGGGCATGCGACGGGCGTATTCCTGATAGCCCTGTTCGACCCATCCGGGCATTTTGTTGCCCACGGCGAGCAGCCGTATTTTCATGCGTCTTTCTGCCCGGCGTCAGGTGTTTCACCCCAGAGGCGCTCAAGATCGTAGAAGTGCCGTGCCTGTTCTGTCATTACGTGGACAACCACATCGATCAGGTCAATCAGTACCCAGTCTGCGACGGCCCGACCTTCGGTGCCGTTAGGTTTCAGGCCCGCGTGTTTGGCTTTTTCTTCGACGTTACCAGCAACCGCGGTGACGTGGCGGTTCGAGGTGCCGTTGGCGATGACCATCCAGTCGGTGACGGATGTCCGGCCCCGGACGTCCAGCACAGTGATGTTCTGTGCCTTCATATCTTCCAGAGCGTCAATGACCAGCTCTTTGATTTGCTCAGTTTGCATGCAGACCTATCGGTATAGTTGCTGTTGTTTGATGTATTCCAACACCGGGTCTGGTGTCAGAAAGGCGATATTGTCGCCCCGCATGAGGCTCCGGCGCAAGTCGGAGGCGGATATATCCAGTTCTGGCCATGCCTGATGACATACCGCCCCGTCTGTTTTCTGCATTAAGCCGGACAGATTGCAGTGTCGATCACGGAGCAGAGTGCCTAACCACCCATCTTTCCGGGCACTGTCGCCCGGCCGTGTTATCACGAGCAGGTTGCACTGTTTGAGTATCTCTTCAGGGGTATGCCAGCGATCAAAGCTGTTCCAGGCATCAGTCCCCATGGCCCAGGTCAGGCGAATTTCCGGGTGCTGTTGTTTAAGTTGCGTAACCGTTCTGGCCGAGTAACTGGTGCCTTCCTGTCTGAGTTCAATGTCGCTGGCGGAAATACCATCCAGGTCTCTGGTGGCCAGCTGCAGCATGGTCAGGCGTTGTTCGCCACTGGCCTGCGGTTGTTCACGATGAGGCGGCACTTTGTTGGGTACCATGATGACCTCATCGAAGCCCGCTTCGCGCAGACGGATGGCTATTCTCAGGTGGCCAATATGGACGGGATCAAAGGTCCCGCCCAATATCGCCAGAGTGCGCACTTTATTTACGGATTTCACCGTTACCTAATACTACGTATTTCTGAGAGGTGAGGCCGTCGAGGCCAACGGGGCCGCGGGCATGGATCTTGTCGGTAGAGATGCCGATTTCGGCACCCAGTCCATATTCAAAGCCGTCAGCAAAACGGGTGGACGCATTGACCATCACTGATGCGCTGTCGACTTCGGTCAGGAAACGACGAGCCAGTGTGTAGTTCTCTGTGATAATGCTGTCGGTATGATGAGAGCCATAGGTGTTGATGTGATCGATCGCTTCGTCAAGGCCCGGCACGACTTTCACCGCAAGAACCGGCGCCAGGTACTCTTCATGCCAGTCCTGCTCTGTCGCCTCGATCATATCCTTAATGATGGCTCGTGACTGCTCACAACCACGCAATTCAACGCCCAGCTGTTCGTATGCTTCCGCAAGCTCGGGCAGAATGGACTCTGCGATATCGGCATTGACCAGCAGGGTTTCCATGGTATTGCAGGTGCCGTAACGATGAGTTTTTGCATTGATGGCAATGTTGATGGCTTTACTGCGGTCGGCTTCTTTGTCGATATAAACATGACAGATACCGTCAAGGTGTTTGATGACCGCGACGCGAGCATCTCTGCTGATGCGTTCAATCAAGCCTTTGCCACCGCGTGGCACAATGACGTCAACGTATTCAGGCATGGTGATTAACTGGCCAACCGCCTCACGGTCGGTAGTTTCGACCACCTGTACGCAGGCGTCGGGCAGGCCAGCTGCTTCAAGACCTGCGGTGATGCAAGCCGCGAGGGCTTTATTCGAGGCAATTGCTTCAGAACCACCGCGCAGAATCGCAGCATTTCCGGACTTCAGACAGAGACTCGCCGCCTCGACCGTTACGTTAGGGCGACTTTCATAAATGATGCCGATCACACCCAGAGGGACACGCATTTTACCAATCTGAATACCACTCGGGCGGTACTTCATGTCGGTGATTTCGCCAACCGGATCAGGCAGGGCTGCGACTTGCTGCAGGCCTTCAATCATGGTGTCGATCCGGGCATCGGTCAGCTCAAGGCGGTCCAGCAGGGCGGCATCGAGGCCGTTTTCTTCACCTCGGGCCATGTCCTCAGCGTTGGCCGCTCGCAAAACGTCGCGCTGGCTGGTAATGGCCTCTGCAATCGCGACGAGCGCGCGGTTTTTGTCATTGGTTGATGCCCGGGCCATCGCCCGTGATGCAGCGCGGGCCTGCTGCCCCAGGGTCTGCATATATTCAGCAACATTCATTCGAAGCACCTTCGTTGTA
>Ga0181593_10003548_pt1 | contig 14267 bp, 13 predicted proteins | sample 071ome_19_FD_133756 | JGI IMG/M metagenome (GOLD analysis project Ga0181593, IMG submission 133756) | Coastal salt marsh microbial communities from the Groves Creek Marsh, Skidaway Island, Georgia - 071413AT metaG (megahit assembly) | ecosystem: Environmental > Aquatic > Marine > Intertidal...
AAGGCACGCATATGGTCGATAAGACTTGCGACCCCGCCATTGCCCAGCACGGACGCGAACTCGCCGCGCCGCATAGCAAGCTGACTCACCGCTCCGTCCATGTAGATATCGATGATACGCCAAGCGCCGTCTTTCTCGCGTAGCCGGTAATTCAAGGCGACCGTCTCGCCTTCGGCATGCAGTTCAGTGTTCACCAGCACGTTGCCGCGCCCCGCATCGGACTCGCCGGTCATTTCAAAGCGTTCGCCGTCGAAACCGTCGAACTGAGACGCATAATTGGCGATGGTCCAATCGGTAAAGGCTCCGACCATATCGGCGCGCTCCTGCTCCGACATGTTGCGCCACGCCGCGCCGGTGGATACACGTGTCATGGTTTCCAGGTCGAACACCTCGCGCACGACAGGTTCAAGGTTGCCCTTGCGCCCTTCAAACTTAAGATCGGCCGCGTTTTTCATATTCTGCAACAGCGTACCATGCAGCTTTTCCACGGCGGCACCAGGTCCATCCGCGGCGTTAGCCGCGAATGTCAGAGCACATGAAAGAACAAAAATTGAAATATTAACGAGGCGCATTATCGGGTGATCCTGCAAGGGCGGCGTATACTGCGCCGCAGTAACCGATAACTCAATGCGCGTTCAAGCGATGAATAGTAGTGGTCCCCTGCGCACCACTTTCGGGGCAGAGGGGGAGCGCACGCAGGGGGCCACACGCGAAGGACCAGTTAGTCCTCCATCTTGTAAGTTACCGCGACCTTGTAGGGCATCGGTTTAGGTACACCGTCCACGGTCCCGGGTTGAAGACGCCAGGACTCACGCGCCTCCTCGACAGCGGCACTATCCAGCCGAGGATGGCCGCTGCTTTGCTCCACTTCCGCGTCGGTCACCTCACCGCTGGGCGCAACTGACACGACCAGCACCACCTGCCCTTCCTCGCCAAGCCTGCGGGAGACCTCGGGATATTTGGGATAAGTGATGGGACGCTGCGGGTCCGCCTTGGGCAGGACGACATCCGGCTCCATGGGCTGATTCGCCGCGAGCATCGGTGAAACCGAGCTAGCCGTATTGGTTTCGCTTTGTTGCGAATCACAAGCCGCAAGACCGAACAGCGCGGCTGTACATACTCCAGCTATGAGTCGTTCATTAAGTTTGGCCATTATTGCCTCCTTCTCTGACGCTCTGGAACGAGGCTATGTCGCCACCGAATTAGGGCGGTGATGTGATGCGGTTAAACACATTCACGCCGCATTCACGCATCGGGCGTAATGAGACTCGGGAGGGCACCAATAACGTGCGCAAATTCAGCTCGCGCCGCAGGTGTAATTCAAGAGAGGCAGATTTTTGCCAGGCATGCCTGTCCGCCGGATAATTTGCCCAGAGAATCGGCCATAACCTTGAGGAATCCCAAGATGTTACAAATCTTCGGCCCATGTTGCCGTGTGTTGCGGAAATGCTCCTTTGTTTCGCCTGGAAATTTGAATACCCTTGCTTATCAACGGCTAATCCAAGCCGGGCCCCGCTAATCAGACGGACCGCGCGCAATGAAAAAGGCCACTTTGTACAGCCGCTCGTCTCGCCGCCGCCCGCGGCAGGCGATGGCTGCGCCCGCACCGGTCGAACGCGCGTCTGCAGACGAAAATCTGGAACAAAATAGGGGATGGTGGCGGCGGTTTTACGCACGCCATGAGCGGCTGGTTCTCGCGCTCGGGAGCGGCGTTTTCACCCTGATTGCCATCTTCGGCTACGCCGTGCTCATGAAACCAATGTCCCTGACCCAGCAAGACATTGATCGGGCGGTTCAACATACCCTGGAGAACATGCCACCCGAATATTCAATGGCATCCATTGCCTACGAGGCCATTAAGCCGTCCGTAGTGCGTGTGGGCGCCTACGTCAAAGACGATGAAAACGAAGAAAAAGAAAAGCCCGCAGGCACGGGCACGGGAGTCGTCATCGTCGAAAGCGGCGTCATTCTCACGAATTTTCACGTGGTCGCGTCCGCCGAAACCATCAAGGTCACCTTTGCCGACGGCTCGGACTCGGAGGCCGACATTATCTCTGTCCAGCCGGAAGACGATCTTGCCGTGCTTCAAGCCAAAATGGTTCCGGACGATCTGAAGCCGGCCACCATGCGCTCGACGGCAGACCTGGCTTTGGGCGATGAGGTCATCGCCGTTGGATATCCGTTCGGCATCGGTCCGTCGGTGTCTTCAGGCGTTGTTTCCGGATTGCGTCGGGAATACCGCACGCCGGAGGGCGAACGCGTGCTTTCGAATTTGATTCAATTTGATGCGGCGGCCAATCCGGGCAACTCCGGCGGGCCACTTGTGACTGCGGACGGCGAAGTGATCGGTATCGTCACAGCCATTCTCAATCCGTCGGAGCAGCGCGTCTTTATCGGCATCGGATTTGCCGTGCCGATCGAAAATGCCGCGTCTGCGGCCGGCATGCAGCCGTTCTAGCATCTAGTTCATAGCGGGGAGTGATGGATACAAACGAGCCAATCGGCAACGACGTTTCAGCCTTGATGGAACGTGTACTGTACGAGGTGAAGAAAGTCGTCGTCGGCCAGGATCACTTCTTGGAGCGCGTTCTTGTCGCAATCCTCGCCCAAGGCCACCTGCTGGTGGAAGGCGTACCGGGACTTGCCAAAACTCTCACCGTCAAAACACTCGCGCGCGCAATCCGCGGCAGTTTCAAGCGTATCCAGTTCACGCCCGATCTCGTTCCGGCCGATCTGGTCGGCACGCGCACATACAACCAAAAGACCGGTGATTTCACGACATCCCTGGGCCCGGTTTTCGCCAACCTGTTGCTGGCGGATGAAATCAATCGCGCGCCGGCGAAGGTTCAAAGTGCGCTGCTGGAGGTCATGCAGGAATATCAGGTGACCATCGCCGGGCAGACCCATCCCGTGCCGCAGCCGTTTCTGGTCATGGCGACGCAGAACCCCATCGAAACCGAAGGCACCTATCCGCTGCCCGAAGCCCAGGTCGATCGCTTCATGATGAAGGTGCTCGTGGGCTATCCGACCGAAGAAGAAGAATTCGTTATTGTCGAGCGGGTGACCGGCATTGCAACAGCCGTCGGCGCGGTAGCCGACACCGAGCAGCTTCTTGCCCTTCAGCAAAAATGCCGCACCGCCTATGTGGACCCGGCGCTCATGCAATATGCGGTGCGCCTGTCGGCGGCCTCGCGTGACCCGGAAAAATACGGTCTTGGAGACCTGGCGAAATACATCACCTTCGGCGCCAGTCCGCGCGCGACGATCAACCTGATCGAAGGCGGGCGGGCGCTCGCGTTCCTGCGTGGGCGCGACTACGTCCTACCCGAAGACGTCATGGATTTGGTCCCCGACGTTTTCCGCCACCGAATTGTGCTGTCCTACGAAGCGCTGGCCGACTCACTGACGGCGGACCACATCATTCAACGAATCATGGAACATGTCGCGGCACCGGATAAGCCGCTGGAGGCTCATGTCGCCGTCGCATCCCAGTCCTGACGCGGTTCTTCGCAAGCTTGAGTGGACGGTCATCCGCCGGCTGGATGGATTGCTGCACGGCAATTACCGCTCGCTCTTTCGCGGCTTCGGTCTCGATCTCGCGGACCTGCGCGAGTACCAGATGCACGACGATGTCCGTCACATCGACTGGAACGTCACCGCACGCATGCAGACGCCTTACGTGCGCGAGTACAATGAAGACCGCGAAGTCACCGCTTGGTTCCTCCTAGATCTCAGCCCGTCGGTGGACTTCGGCTCCCAGGATATTAAGAAGCGCACGGTTCTGATCGAATTTCTCGGCGTGCTGGCGCGCCTGTTGACCCGCCACGGCAATCGCGCTGGCGTTATGTTTTACGGCGGCGGCGTGGATACGGTCATCCATCCGCGCACGGGCCGCAAGCATGTCCTGCATATTCTCAATCGGCTCATGAACCGGCCCGAAATGCCCGCCGCGCCGGAAACCGATCTCGCGGATTTTTTGCGAACCGCACAACAGGTGATCAAACGGCGCTCGCTTGTCTTCATGGTCTCCGACTTCATCAGCAAACCCGGTTGGACCGAACCTCTCGCCCAGCTGGCCCAGCGCAACGAGCTGGTGGCGGTGCGTCTGTACGATGCCCTGGAAATGGATCTACCGGACATCGGCATGATCGTCATGCAGGACGCCGAGACCGGCGAACAAATCTTCGTGGACACCCACGACAAGGGCTTTCGCAAGCGCTTCGCCGCCGTGGCCCAGGCACGAGAGGCGGAATTGCGCGCGGCCCTGACAAATGCAGGGGTGGACGCCCTCGAGTTATCCACCACAGATGACCTTGTCGATGCTATTCTAAGGTTTGTAGATTTACGCAAGCGCCGCAGCCAACTGGCGGGCGGCGGCTTGCCGAAACATTTGGAAGCGAGCCATGACGTTTCTGTGGCCTAGTCTGCTCTGGTTGCTGGCGACGGTGCCGTTACTCGTCGTCGCCTATTTCTTGCTCCTGCGCCGGAAGAAGCGCACGGCCGTGCGCTATGCCAGCTTGGCGATGGTCAAGGATGCCATGGGGGCGGGGCAGAAATTCCGCAGGCACATTCCACCGACACTGTTCCTGATCGCCTTGATCGTCATGATCGCGGCCATTGCCCGCCCGGCAGCCGTCATCACCCTGCCCTCACAGCGCGATACCGTCATCCTGGCGATGGATGTGTCAGGCTCCATGCGCGCGGTGGATGTGGAGCCCAGCCGACTTTCGGCCGCCCAAGACGCCGCACGGACATTCGTCGCCGAACAACCGCGCACGACCCGCATCGGTGTCGTGGCCTTTGCGGGCGCTGCCCTCACCGTGCAGCCGCCGACGTTCGTGCGCGACGACATCGTCGGAGCCATCGACCGATTCACCACTCACCGCGGCACGGCCATCGGCAGCGGTATTCTGGTCGCGCTGCAGGAACTGTTTCCCAACGCGAGTTTCGACCTCGGCTCCATGAGCCGGGACCGCTGGCACGATAGCCGCCGGCGCGGCGTTCCACTGAACAGCATGGAACGCAGCCTCGGCCCACGCATGGGCGGTGAAGATGAAGAGGTAGAAGAGGCGGAACCCGTTGAGCCCGGCTCATACCAATCCGCCGTGATCATTCTTCTCACAGACGGCCAGGCCACCACAGGCCCCGACCCTATCGAAGCGGCGAAGCTGGCCGCGGAAAAAGGCGTGCGCGTTTACACTGTCGGTGTCGGTACGGCGGCGGGTGCCACACTTGGATTTGAGGGCTGGTCCATGCGCGTGCGCCTGGATGAAGACACTTTAAAATCCATCGCCGACATCACGAAGGGCGAATATTTCTATGCAGGCAACGCAGCAGACCTGAAGAAAATCTATCAGGGACTCAACACGCAATTTGTCCTGGAGAAAAAGGAAACCGAGGTGACGGCCTTGTTCTCGGCGTTGGCCGTAGCGCTTGCCGTGATCTCCGCTTCGCTGTCGATGATGTGGTTCAACCGTATCGTCTAATTAAGCCGGTCTAGACAACAATCAGCGCGACAAAGACGAAGAGCACGATGGCCGCCAGGGCATCGCCGAACCACTGCGGCGTGATGCGGCCGTAAAAATCGAAAAATCGGTCTAGACGTTCCATGACCATATCCCCTGAAAAATATCAGGGCTCCATAGAACGCCCCGATTCCGGCGCGCGAAAGGCGTAGATGCGGCAATGTTAAGGCACGGGGACTTAATCGCCCTAGCTCCCGATCTCGCCGCCACCGTCTTTGGTGATGACAACCACGGATGGACGGGGCGGCAATCCCGCGTCGAAATCCGGCCAACGGGTGGACGGCGCATCGAACGTGCTCCTGCCCTCTGAGGCCGGATGCTGAACGGAAACGAACAGTGTCTTTCCGTCCGGGGTGAAACACGGGCCGGTCAACTCAGCGCCGCGCGGACAGCCGAAGAAATGCCGGGGCAATGCACGGCCCTCGCCGTCCACATCCATCGCCCAAAGACCGTCATGGATCGGTTTGCCGTAGCTCGATTCCTCGCCCGAATCCTCCATGCCGTCCGTTGAAATCCACATCCGACCCTTGGGATCGAACACAAGATTATCCGGATTGGCGAACCACCCGCTCTCGCTGGTATTGGCGTGAGGGCGCCCGGGCACATTCTCGGACATATCGCGCGGGTCGCCGCCGAGGGCGAGAATCTCCCACTCAAAAGTCGTCGCCGTATGGTTGCGTCCACCGCGCACGGCCGGCGGACGGATTTCAATAATGTGGCCCCAATAATTGACCGGGCGCGGATTTGCCGCGTCCGTCTCGCTCGCCTGACGGTTCCTGTTCTTGGTTAAGGTCACATACGTACAGTCATTAACGGGTGAGGTCTCGATATCTTCGGGCTGGTCCATATGCGTCGCGCCTGCCGCCTCCGCCGTTTGCCGGGCATCGATCATCGATCCGCCGCGCATGTCCAACGCGAGCCACTCACCGGTTCCGTCGTCATTGAACTTGGCGGCATAGAGTGTGCCGCTCTTTAGCAGATCCATGTTGTGCGCGCGGTCATCCGGCGCGTAGGACTCGTGCGAGACAAATTTATAAACAAACTGAAATTCTTGATCATCACCCGAGTACACCGCAACGGGCTTTCCAGGCTTGGCGACAACCGTCGCACCCTCGTGCCGGATGCGGCCCAGCGCCGTACGCTTTTTCGGTACGGACTCCGGATCATAGGGGTCGATTTCCACCACCCAACCGAAACGGTTGCTCTCGTGGGGCTCCTTGGTGATATCGAATCTGTCGTCAATACGGGACCAGCCTGAGAGCGCGTAACGTCGAACCGGCGCATCCCACGGCGTCGCCCTTTCCTTTTCGGTAAATCCCGCGCCGAAACTGTCCCAACCTGCGCGCTCCGCGGGCGCCAACTCAGCAGCCCTGTCGCGGTCGCCCCAGAACGAATCCTGAAAATTTTCCTCGCACGTCAACACCGTGCCCCAAGGCGTCACGCCGCCGGCGCAATTGGCAAGGGTCCCGAGCACGCGCATGCCGGTCGGGTCGGCGCTGGTGACAAGGCGCGCATGTCCCGTGGCCGGGCCGGTAATATTCATCGGTGTCGACACATTGATGCGCCGTGCGTAGGAACTTTCAGGCACCACACGCCAATCGCCGTTTTCTTTTTTGACCTCGATCACGGAAAGTCCAACTGCTGCCTGTTCCGCACGCAACTGCGCCTCGCCGGCGTTCAAAGCTTCCTCGAACTGGTGTTTGAAGCCGGGAAACATCATATGGCCTTGAGCGTACTCGTGGTTCACGCACAACAGGCCGTGATCGGAATTTTTCGACCCTAGCGGCAGCGGGAAGTAGCCGATGAAATCATTGTTGAAGCCGAACTGCTTGGACTGAGCGCTGGCATCAGGTTTGCCGGGCTCAAACGCGGGCGCACCGCGCACAACCTCATCGCCCCAGCGGATCAGAACGTCCGCCCTATAGCCCTGCGCCACATGGTGGGTGTCGTCAAATCCGAACGGAACTTCGGGAAATGTCAGCGTTGACGAATTTTTTGATGCCGCCGTTTCACCATCGCAGGACGGCAGTACGGCAGCCGCCCCGGCCATCAGTATGTGTTTAATATGACGGCGGCGCGAATACCGCGCCTGCAGGATGTCTTCAAAAGTTCGCGGGGTCACGTTCGCCGGTCTCGCCTAAAATCTACAACGCGCCGCATACTATAGGCTCGTGCGCCGAAAAAATAATGACAGTTCGGCTTAATTTAGATCAGCCCGTTCCTTCATGGCGCGCCGCATCTCCAGCGACTGCGAATCGATACCCTCAACGCCATCCAATCGCACGATTTCTCCCGCACCAACCGCGCGCGTCAACCGGCCCCGGTCTGCCATGCCGATGGGCAGCGCGCCCATCTCCATGCTTTTCGCGGCAGGCACCAGTTTGCCCCACACGGTGTAACCGCCTTCGCCGTCCAGCGTTTCACCGGCCGCCAAATCCCGCTTGGCCACAGCCACCACGTCGCCGCGAAAGGCGCGCGGCTGACCGGTGGGCTCGCCGCGCAACGCCGCTGAGAGCACCGAGATGCTCAGTTCTAATCCGATCAAATGGTAGGGCTTATACATCGCGGTGAATTTACCGCTTTGGTCGGTTACCAGACCATATTGACCGAAACACGCGGCTGCATATGCGCTCGGCGCCTCCAACACGACATACACGCCCCAGCGCAAATCCCGCGCTACGGATTTGCCGTTGCGCTCCAAGCTTGAGACGACCTCGACGACGCCCTCACGTTCAAGGATGCCGCCGTCCGACTTTGGCCGCAACACTTGCGCCAGATCGTCAACACCGCACGGCGGAAACACCAGGCCGTCGCTCGGCACCGCCAAGTCGCAGGCATTGGCGACGGCGGCCATCTCGATGGCGGACTTTGTGCCGTCCAAAAAAGAATTGAACATTTGCGGGTTCATGCCCGCCGCCTTCGCCTCTTCGGCGTTGAGACCATAATGGGCCCAAACCCCGTCAGGCGTAACAGCGTGATAACTCGGCAGGTACTTCGTGCCTTTGCCCGCGGCCACCACCTTGAACCCCGACGCTCGTGCCCAATCGACCATCTCGGCGATCAGAGCGGGTTGATCGCCGTAAGCGAGTGAATACACCACGCCGGCTTGCCGCGCCTCGGCGGCCAACACCGGCCCGGCCAACACGTCGGCTTCCACATTGACCATCACAATGTGTTTTCCTGCCGCGATCGCCGCACGCGCGTGACGTATACCGGCGGGCGGATGGCCGGTGGCGTCGATCACCACCTCCACGTCATCGCGTCCGATTAATTCAATCGCGTTTTCCGTAATCGCCGTGGATGCGACAAGATCATCGGGCCATTCCGCCACCTTGCACGCAGCCTTAATGCGGCCGATGTCGAGATCGGCAATGCCCGCGATCTCCAGGCCTTTGATAAACGGCACCTGGGCCATGAACATGGTGGAGAACTTGCCTGCCCCGATCAGCGCGGCGCGCACGGGCTTTCCCGCCTCCATGCGCTCGGCCAACAATCGGTGCAGATTCATGCGGGCTCACCCGGCGCGGGCATATTCGGCCAAGGCATCGTCATTGCACGGCGTAATCGGCGTGAAGTCCTGATGTGCGATCCATTCGGGCCGCGTCGGCGTGCGGATATGGTTCGAGACCGCGCACAGCGTCAGATAAACGATGGTGCGCGGATACGGCGTAATGTTGCCTGACGAACCGTGCACCAGATTGCCGTGGAACATCAAAACGCCGCCCGCCTTGCCCGTGGGCGCAACGATGCCGCCCTCATTCACCAGGCGGCTCACGGTTTCCTTATCGAGGGTCCACAACGGATAAGACGTGGTTTCCGTATCATGGCCGGCACTCAACGTGCCGTGCTTGTGGCTTTTGGGGATGAACATCAACGGCCCGTTGATCGGCATCACCTCGTCCAGAAACACGGCGATATTCATGGCGCGCGCTTCGGGCATGCCGTCATCGCGCATCCACGTGCCGTAGTCCTGATGCCACTGCCACACCTCGCCGTCGAATGCCGCCTTGGCGTTGACCTTGTACTGGTGCATGTACACCGCCTCGCCCAACACCTGTTGCACCGGTTCGATCAGGCGTGGATGGCGGCCCAGAATGCCAAACCCTTCGTTGTACAGATGCGCGGCAAAGGCCGTGCGGGGCGCGCCGAACTTTTCCCGCCAGACTTCCTCGCGCTTCAGCGCGTACACCCGCTCGGCGTCGCGCTTGAGAGCCCGCACCTCCTCGCGTGTGAAGCATTCGGGCAGGAACAGATATCCTTCCTCGTCGAACTGCTTGCGTTGTGAGTCGCTTAGCTTCACGGCTCTATCGCGCTCCTGAATGCGTCAGAACCAATGTTTGCGCCCTACATGCAATTCCCAGAACTTACGCATGGCAATATAGGTGAACGATGCCGACCAGCCGATCAATATCAGTCCACTAAGCACTTCGAAACTCGCCATCAGACGCAAATCGCCGATGGGATAGATATCCCCCAAACCGAGCGATGCAAACGTTTCAGCGGAAAAATAGAAGTAATCGAAGAAGGCCAGGTCCAAATTGGGTCGCGGCAATGGTGAGAGCGCGTTATTGGTCAAGAGGCTGTCGTGAAGCCCGACAAAATCACCGGCGCCCGGCCGCGCATCGGCAATCTGATACCCGAAGGCAAATGTGGCGATCTCGACTGTATGCGCGATGATCACGCCCAGAACGACAATCACCATCCGCATAGGCGGCGGAATCTTGATGATTTCCACGACAAACGAGATCAGGCGTAGGCCTTGATAGTGTATCAGCACCATCGCAGCGAGAAGCAATACGGTCAGACCGGCAACAAACACGGTTATTTCTCCTTGCGGATATTGTCCCTGAGTTTGGGAGCATTTGATACGTAGCCTTCAGCATCGCCGTAATCGATAAAATTGTAGTATCGGCGGTGGCAAGACCGCACGCGGTGGCTGTGTTTAATCGGACACCAGTACTGCTCGGTCCGGCTTGCGACCTCTCTCACGTAGGCGAGGACACCGTTGGCGTAACCGCAAAAATCGCAATTCAGCTTCTCGATAATATTTAGATAACCCAGTTTGTGGCGATCAAGGGCAATGAAGTCGGAGCGTTTGACGCGGCGGATGCCGTACACAGGAAAGCAAATCCATTGGTATACTGTGACGAACAGATCCAACAGTACAATGGGAATGATCAGCGCATAGATCACCGGCGCGGTCATATAGTGCAGCAATGGGGACTGGCGTAGAAACCGGAGGAGACTCTTGCGCAGACGTCTATGATGACGGCGGGCTTCGGCCTCAAACCGTACGCGGCGATTTTCAACAATGTACCGGAACTGGCTTCGACGCGTTTCCAGTTCGCGCTCGAACTCCTCTTCCAGTGCATCAATCCGGGCTTGGAGCTGCGACAGAACACGGCTCATGACGGCGACCTCCCACGCACGACCCAATTTCCCCAGTATAGCTCACAGAGCTAAGCTCCAATATGATTTGGGTCAGAATACAGTTTTATATACAGCGCCGATCACCGCGCCTGCCGCCAAAACGGGCAGCATGCCAACCCTGGACCCAAGGAGCACCACGGCGGCGGCGATCGCCAGCCCAGCGGCCGCGAAGTCTAAGGTCGGAAGGGCCGGAACATAGAGCCGCAGGCCATAGGCATGCACCTCGGCAACCGCGGCGAACATCACATTCAACCCGAACCAGACGGCGAGATTGAGAATGACCCCGACCACGGCGGCGGTGATTGCGGATAAGGCCGCCGACAAGCGCGCATTGCTTTGCAGTTTTTCGACGTATGGCGCACCCAGGAAAATCCAAAGGAAGCTGGGCGCGAAGGTCACCCAGGTCACGAGCACGGAGGCAAGAACCGCCGCAATCCAGGGGTCCATCCCCGCATTGTCGCGATAGGCGGCCAGGAAGCCGACAAATTGCACCACCTGGACAAGCGGACCCGGCGTAGTTTCCGCCATGCCCAGGCCGTCGATCATTTCGCCCGGTCGCAACCATCCAAAATTCTGCACCGCTTCCTGAGCGACATAGGACAGCACCGCATAGGCGCCGCCGAACGTGACCACCGCCATCTTGCTGAAGAACAGCCCGAGCTGCGTGAACACACTGTCATTCCCGGTGATCAAAACCGCGGCAATAATCGGCGCGAACCACAAAGCGATACAGACACCGGCAACCTTGAGGGCGCGGAGCCAGGATCGGTCGGTTTGCGGCTCAAGCGACACGTCTTCCTCAACCGCTTCACGCACACCCAATAGATCGGGTCTCACCGCTGCGAGAGCATACCCAAGCAATCCCGCACCAATAACAATGACCGGGAAACGCACGTCGAGAAAAAAAATGCCGATAAAAGCCGCCGCTGCAATGCTCCAGGCCGCCCTCGTTTTTAGCGCCCGTGCGCCAATACGGCGCACCGCGTCGATCACAATGGCCAAGACAACTGCTTTAACCCCGAAGAAGACACCCGAAACGAAGGGCACCTCGCGAAAAGCGACATACAAAATACTCAGCGCCAGGATCGAGAGAAATCCCGGCAGCACGAACAGCAGCCCTGCCGTTAGCCCGCCGCGTATTCCATGAAGAGTCCAGCCGAGATAAGTGGCCAACTGCTGCGCTTCGGGTCCGGGCAACAGCATGCAGTAATTGAGGGCGCGCAAAAACCGGCCCTCGCCGACCCACTTTTTCTCGTCCACAAAAATGCGATGAATTACCGCGATCTGTCCCGCCGGTCCGCCGAAGGACAGCGCAGCCACCTTGAGCCAAGCTTTGAAGGCGTCGGCAAACGGTATGGTTCCGCCCCGGCCGATCCCATCCCCAACCATGTGCGCCGACTTGCTCATTTCCCTCGCTCACGCCGTCTATTCAGCAATTATTGCTTAAGTTGCAGCACATTGCGCGCTTTTATCCAACACACTTGAAGCACGGTCTGTGCTAATGTGCGCGCCAGACAAGGCCTGGCTTATCGGGCCACGGGGAACTGCCTTATATGCCGCTCGACGTCCGCAAACTTATTCAAGATGCAGCCGGTCCGCATCACCGCCTGCAAAGCGAAAACGTAAATCCGCGCTTCGCGAAATCCTTAAGCCTGATCGGATTCGACCGCACCTATGTGCGGGCCGAAGGCGCGCACCTCTATGACGCCGAAGACAATTGCTATCTCGATATGCTCGGCGGCTACGGCATGTTCAACATGGGTCGCAACAACGAAACGGTGCGCAAGGCCCTCGAGGATTTTCTGGCCTGCGAAACCGCGAGTCTTGTTCAGCTGGGCACTCCTCTATTGTCGGGCAAGCTCGCTGAAGAGCTCAAACGCCGCATCCCGGGTTTTGACTACGTCTATTTTACAAGCGCTGGCGCGGAAGGAATCGAAACAGCCATTAAGTTCGCGCGGCGCACAACGGGGCGCGAAGGCGTTCTGCATACCTCGTCCGCTTTTCATGGCCTAACCACGGGCGCGCTGTCGCTCAACGGCGCCGATGTGTTCCGCAATGGCTTCGGACCGTTGCTGCCGGGGAACAGGAAGATCAAATACAACGACCTCGGCACACTCGAAGAAGAGCTCTCGAAGAAAGACGTGGCAGCGTTCATTGTCGAGCCCATTCAAGGCAAGGGTGTGGCTATTCCCGATCCCGGCTATTTGCGTGAAGCCGCCGCGTTGTGCCGAAAGTATGGCACGCTGATGGTTATGGACGAGGTCCAGACCGGCCTGTGCCGCACGGGCAAATTCCTGGCCATGGAACACGACGGCGATGTCGATCCCGATATCGTTGTCATCTCCAAAGCACTGTCCGGCGGATACGTCCCAGTCGGCGCGGTTCTTTTCAAAAAGGCGACCTATAACAAAGTCTTCTCTTCACTCGAGGATTGCGTTGTCCATTCCTCCACCTTCGGCCAGGGCGACATGGCCATGGTGGCGGGACTAGCTGCGCTCACTGCCCTCGATGAAATCAATGCCGCCGCGAATGCCCAGGCCATGGGCGATAAACTCGGCGCCGGTCTTCTCGCCATGAAAGAGAGATTTCAATTCATCGGCGATGTGCGCTGGCGCGGCCTCATGATCGGAATTCAGTTCGCCGCGCCGAAGTCGTTGGCCTTGCGCACCGCCTGGACCAGTGTGCACGCTCTAAGCAAGGATTTGTTCTGCCAAGCCATCACCATCCCGATGCTGTCCGACCACCGTATCCTGACCCAGGTCTCGGGCCATCAGACGAATACGATCAAGCTGATCCCGCCGCTTGTTCTTAATGAACAGGATGTGAAATGGTTCCTGGGTGCTTTCGAAAAAGTGATGGTGGACCTGCACAAATTCCCCGGTCCGGCCTGGGAGTCTCTTTACCGCATCGGCAAGAACGCCATGAAACGCGGCGAAAACACACCCGCCGCCGCCGAGTAAATGCGCCTCACGGTTTGACGATCACATTGCCCAAGGCTGTGCCGCTTTCCACCAGTTCATGCGCGTCCACGATCCTGTCCAACGGAAACTCGGCGGCAATGACGTGGTGCATATCACCACTCGCGATTAATGCATTTATGTCATCAATGCCTTCGGCGCGCGCAGCTTCCGGCAGTTCATAAACAATGAAAAATCTTAGGCGCGGGCCCTTCACCAGCAACGGGAAAAACGACAACGTCGGCGCCGGATCGTTAGACCCGTACACCACGACCAGTCCACCCGGCTTTAAGCACGTGGAGATAAGGTTCTGGTTGCCGCCAAAGTCCACCTCGACAATGCGGTCCACGCCTTG
>Ga0181593_10003551_pt1 | contig 14255 bp, 12 predicted proteins | sample 071ome_19_FD_133756 | JGI IMG/M metagenome (GOLD analysis project Ga0181593, IMG submission 133756) | Coastal salt marsh microbial communities from the Groves Creek Marsh, Skidaway Island, Georgia - 071413AT metaG (megahit assembly) | ecosystem: Environmental > Aquatic > Marine > Intertidal...
TATGGAGCGGTAGAGGAGCGGGAAGCCGCATCGGTCATCGAAACCTATTTGAATGCGGGCGGGAATTTCATCGATACCGCTCGCATGTATTTCGACTCCGAGGAGCGCATCGGCAATGCTCTTGATTGCATGGGAACTCGGGCTGACGTCGTCATCGCCACCAAGACTGCCCAGGGCAACTCGCTGGAGAACATCTCTCTCATGCGGGCCGATCTGGAGGAGTCATTGAGAAAGCTTAAGACCGATTACATAGACATCTATCAAATCCATCATCCCTCCGATGATCCCGACGTCATGGAGGCATCCCTAGCGGAGATGTCGCGATTCAAAACCGAGGGGAAAATCAGGGCGATCGGAGCATCGATCAAAGGGCCGAATGTCACCCAGGCAACCGCAGATCTTTGTCGTCAATATATCGATACCGGACTCGTCGATGCCCTGCAACTGGTCTATAGCATTTTTCGCCAAAGCAATGACCATATTTTCGAGCAGGCCCACCAAGCCGGCGTCGGCATTATCGCCCGCACCGTACTAGAGAGCGGTTTTCTAACTGGGAAATACGATGGCGGAGCCAGGTTTCCCGAAGGCGATCACCGAAGACGCTGGTCGCCTCAGCAATTGCAACATCTCAAAGCGGCTTCCGATCGCCTGGCCTCCCGGTTTCTCCATCCCCCCTTCGAAACGGTCACCCAGTTGGCCATTCGGTTCGCTCTGGCCCCGCCGGAGGTGACAACGCTGATCCTGGGAGCCCGAACTCCTAGTCAAGTGGAACGCAACTTGGCAACAGCCCAGCTACCCGAGCTCGACGCTGATCTGCTCGCCCGATTGAAGGAGGAATTCACTGGATTCGAGAAGGTCGTAAACGTAGAGGAAAACGGCTCAACACGACCCGTCATTGACTGACTTCAGACAACAGGCTTCATCAATCTCGAGCCTGCTTTACAATCGACGTTTATCGAACGGTACATCATACTCCACTCACGATGAGAAAATTGAAAGACGCCTTCCTATTGCTTGTGGCGTTTGCCTCCGCCGCGCTATTCGCCAATGGCGAGAATCAACAATTAATTGAAGAAGCTCGCTCTCTAAAGAAGTCCTTTGTCTCGACGCTGAAACCGGAGCTGCTCGGGGCCATCGAAAACGGCGGCCTAGTTTCCGCCATCTCCGTATGCTCGGAAAAGGCTCCGCAAATCGCCGCTCGCCTAACCGAAGACAGCGGATGGCAGGTTAGCCGCGTTAGCGCCAAACCGCGCAATGCCAATACTGCAAAGTCCGACGCTAGGGGACTCGTCGAGGCCGACGCTCTGGAAGTATACGAATTGACAGAGCGTTCGTTTCGATACCTGAAAGGGCAAACTGTCGCAGGAGCCTATATCAACTGTCATGGAGAATACATTACGCCTCAGGTTAAAGCTGCCATCGACCGAACTTATCCGCAAGATCTGGCAACTGGCTATCGGCTTGGGACATAAGAGGGGCCATTAGCCTTGCTAAACCGCTAGCTTCAGACTAATGCCCCATACCGAAATGCTTGTGAGATCCTATGTCATGAGAATCGATCTTAACGCCCATATAAAAAGCCCTACCCTTGCTCGCCTACTCATCTGCCTCTTTGCCTGCCTACTATCTGGAGGTTCACTCGCAGCTAGCGACTGGTCTAAACGCTATCCCAGAGAAGAGATTGCTCCGGTCTTTTCGCAAACGCCGGACGGCCATCTCGTCCTCGCTTCCCAGAGGCCTGGGGTTAATGGGCACTGGTTGAAAACCTTTCCCGTCAAAGGCGGGAAGAGCTATCGGTTTTCCGCTTATAGGCTTGCCGAGAATATCGAGAGCGAACGCCGCTCTTGTCTCGTTCGCATAGAATGGAGCGGACCCAATGGAGAATTAGTGGAAAGCCCCCATCCGGTAAATCCAGCTTACCTGGGAGGCGATCGTGATATGGCTCGTCCGGACTACCCTCGCGACCAAAAGCGGCTGGCCGATGGATCGGTGCTCGTACAGGACACCTACATTGCTCCAGCAGATGCTACCCGAGCTCGCGTTCAATTGCATCTCCGTTGGACGGAAACCGGCAAAGTGACCTGGAAGGATGTCGCTTTCACGGAATCCCAACCGCTCCTGCCGCGAATCGTAAAATTAGCCGCGGTACACCACAATCTGAGTGGAGACGGGAAGAATACCATCGAATCGAACCGGTCCAAAGTCGTCCCCTTAATCCAAAAGGCTGCCCGAAAAGGCGCCGATCTCGTCGTTCTCGGCGAGATGGTTTCCTGCAAGGGAGTAACCAATATCTTTTCCGAAGTTGCCGAGCCCATACCGGGTCCCACCACGCGATTCTATGGGAAAGTCGCTCAGGAAAATGATTGCTACATCGTCGTTGGTCTACCCGAGCGGGATGAAAACGAAGTCTACAATGTATCTGTCATGATGGGGCCCGACGGGAAAGTGGCCGGCAAGTATCGAAAAGTCGCCTTGCCCAGAGAAGAGATTCAGCAAGGAATTTCTCCCGGATATGAGTATCCAGTTTTTGATACACGATTTGGAAAATTAGGTATGATGATTTGCTACGATGTCTTCTTTCCGGAAGTGGCAAGAGAGTTGGCCATGAATGGGGCCGAAGTGATCGCAATGCCCATTTGGGGCGGCAACCCCCTACTCGCCGCCGCTCGTTGCGCTGAGAATGGCGTATACCTGGTAAGCTCGACCTACACCGACCACAGCGCCAATTGGATGAAGACCGCAATCTGGGACCGGGAAGGCAATCGATTGGCTGAAGCCGACGAATGGGGAACGGTAGTCATGGCTGAAGTCGATTTGAATCAGCCCACCCATTGGCAATTCCTAGGCGACTTTCAGTCCCGCATCCAGCGCGAGGCGCCGATCCGGCAGGCTGAATAAATCAGACGGCAAAGATTTAAGTAACGACTCCGAACTCGACTAAGAGTTATCTCAATTAACATCGCTGCACTAGATCCCTCCACCCGCGTTGCGGGATGCGGGACTGGATCTATCCACTGCGCACTGGGGCAGGTTGTTTTAGGTTCTGCAAACAGTAAAGATTCCCGTGGCGAGTCCTAGGATCTATGGGAATGTCCCAATTACTAGAACTAGATGATATTGGGTTTTCATTGTAGGGGCGTCGCACGCCCGTTCGACGGGTACAGGGCCATGAGTTCAGCCGAATGGCGGCAACCGCAGAAATTCCCTCTGCCCTACTTACGTGGTCGCCGCAGGCGACGACCCTAAAAATTTTGGAGAGATTATACCATCCGCCAATACGAATGAGCGAAGACGGTCATTAGCACCTCTATTTTGACACGCCGATCTGCTTGCCAATGAAAGCCGTCACATCTTCCATAATGCGTTCCACTGTCTCTAACGTCGCTCCCGTCCTGACTGTTCCCCAATAGAAGCCATGCCTCACATCCGCATAGTGGATACTAGAAATATCTTTCCCTAGGGAACGCAGTTCCGGGATGAGAATTTCAAAGTTGGTTTTGTAAAGGCCCTCGTGCTTGCCCTGAAGCAAAAGAATCGGGCAATCGATGTTTTTCATCCAAGCATGCAAGGCCTGGCGTTTCTCTTGAGTGAAAATCTTCGCTGGATCAGCCATTACATCCCGATACTCGGCCGGACTGGATTTTCGGTCCTCTCTAGGATCAAGAGGTACAATGGTCGCCGGCTCCCCCGCTACAACGCAAGCCACGTCAATTTTCGACGCCGTTGCGATGGCCAGAATAGCTCCGCCGCTGCCGCCATAGAGAATCACTTGATCCGGATTCACATCGAGATGGGACTTTGCCTTCTCCACTACCTTGGCCGCGTCCTCCACCGCGTCATAAAACCCATTGGGCTTGCCGTCATCGGTTTTCCAGTACTGGCGACGCGTCGAGGCAATCGTGATAAATCCGCGATCCAGAAATCGCGTTTGTATGGGCTGTGTGAGGAGATTGCGTTTCAGGCTCTGCAAATTGGAATGCCCACCCCCTCCATGGAAAAATAGGATAGCCGGAAAGGGTCCGTCACCTTTCGGAACTCGATAGGCGAAACTCAAATCGACCCCATCTTGCGATTTCAAAGAGAGGACTTTAACCGGCAAAACCGACTCCGGTATATCGATTCCTGGAATATGCGACTGAGAATTGAGATTGTCACCCTGAGAAGGGTCGCTGCGAGCTCCCTGGCGGTGAGCCCGGGCCTCTTCTCGAGTTAGCGTTCCATCGCTATTGGCATCCGCCTCAGGAAAGCGCTCGAAATAGTCACGAATTTGCTCTTCCGATTGGGCATGGGAGCTTGTGGCCAGCGCCAGCGTCACGGTTATTAAAAACACCCCTAACTGGCCCGGGCATATCACAAATGGCATGGAGGACCGTCCCGGTCCTCTATGTTCGAATCTCGGAGGACCAGGACGGTCCTCCCTACCCTGAAGATGAAGCAAGCTATGGAGCGTTGGGGTCAAGTCAGATAAACGTCGTATTCTCATCTCCCAAGTTAAACCAATTTAAATCGCGATAGCAAGCGCCTGGAAATCACCCACTCAATCGCAGGAATCTATTTGATGATCATAGGTACTTCCCCAATTCTCCGATACTCTTTGCCAAACCCTATGAAATTATCCCATTTGCGAGCTCTCTTCCTCTATTCCCTACTTGGACTTGCAGCCAGCTCGCCCGCTCATTCTGCAAAACCCAACGTCCTTCTCTTCCTATCTGACGATCTCACCTACCACGATATCGGTTGCTACGGAAACGAGGACGTGCACACGCCCACCATCGACCAAATGGCTAGGGATGGTTTGCGTTTCGAATACTGTTTCAACTCCGCCCCCATGTGCGCGCCGACGCGCATGAGTCTATACACGGGCATCCATCCGGTTCGCAATGGGGCCCATCCGAATCACAGCCGAGTTTATGATCACATCCAGAGCATACCTCACTATTTGGAGCCTTTAGGATACCGCGTCGGGCTAATGGGCAAGCGTCATGAAGCCCCCATCGAGAATTTCCCTTTCGAGTATCAGGGCGGCCAGCATGGCGACCGCGGTAGCGGTATCGACCTGGACATGACGCTTTTGGACACCTTTATTCGGGAAACTGGCGATCAACCCTGGTGCATGGTGGTGGCCTCCAACCAGGCCCACACGCCGTGGACTCGAGGGGATCCGACCGTCTACGATGCCGATTCATTGACGCTCCCGCCTTACTTGATCGATACGCCCGTTACCCGAGAGAATCTGACTCGCTACTACGCGGAAATCACCTATATGGACAACCAGGTTAAACAATGTCTAGACTACCTGGATACGCATGGAAAGTCAGACAACACCCTGGTCATCTACTTGAGCGAGCAAGGATCGAATTTCCCTCATTGCAAATGGACTTGCTACGATACGGGATTGCGTTCCGCAGCGGTCGTTCGCTGGCCGGGCATCGTCAAGCCTGGCAGAGAGACGGAAGCCATGATCCAATATATAGATGTGTTGCCCACCTTTATTGAGGCAGCGGGCGGAGACCCAACAGCCTTCGATTTCGATGGCAAGAGTTTCCTCCAAGTACTCGAAGGCGAGACCGATATGCATAACGAATACTCCTTTGGCGCGCAAACTTCGAAAGGCATCTATTCAGGACCTGAATCTGACGGCTACGGGATTCGGACCGTCCGAGACAAGCGCTACCGTTTCGTTTGGAATCTCAACTGGGAGCAAACGTTCCGCAACACCGTTGTAGCCCGGATGGACGCTTACCACAGCTGGAAAGCCAAGGGCGAACAAGGCGACGCATTCGCCATGGAAAGGTTCAATCACTATCAATCACGCCCCGAGTATGAACTCTACGATTTACAATCCGATCCCTACGAGCTAGAAAACCTAGCCGAAAATCCGGAGTACCGAGAAATCAAAGACAAACTAAAGACCCAAGTCGTTGCCTGGATGAAACAGCAAGGCGATCAGGGAAAGCTTACAGAATTCGATGCCCCCAGCCGCAAAGGCGTACACGATACAAGACCATCAAACCAGAGCCCATGAACCCCCAACAAGCTTGAATCCCCAACCCTCTAGCTACAAATTAAATCGCCTATCGGGATCATTGGGCGCCGAGATCGTCGGTATCGACCTCAACGAGGCGGGCGACGAAAAGATCGCCCAGTTGCAAAGCGATCTTGACCAGCATCATGTTCTCGCCATCCGGGACCAGCGACTCGATCCGCAGGGATTACACGGACTGGCCCGCAAGTTCGGGCCCTACAGCGGGAATCCCGTGCACACCCATCTCGATGGATTCGACGACATCGTGCGATTCGTTCGCGAGGCCGAGGACCAAGGTCCTGTCATCGGCGAATTCCTACACATGGATATGCCTTGGATGGAAACCCCTCCAGGGATCACCATGCTCTATGGGGAAGAGATCCCTCCTTACGGCGGAGACACGTTTTTCGCTAGTCTATCGGCGGCCTACGAAGGGCTAACAGAGACGATGAAGTCCTTGATCCACGATCTTGTAGGCGTTCATACGGGCAAAGGCGTTTTTGCCCTCAACGCTGCTCACAAGAGCCTAGGTGTCGCAGACAAGGTCAAGGATTCCCTGGAAGCAATCGAGGTTGAGCATCCGCTGGTTTGCCGCCATCCGGCCACCAATCGTCGCCACCTTTTTCTCAGCGCCGTGCTCTGTCGGTTCGTCGGAATGACCGAAGCTGAGAGCCAACCGATTATAAATTTCCTAAAAGAGCACGCTCAGCGAATTGAATACACCTGCCGTCTTAGATGGGCTCCGGGCACTCTAGCCCTGTGGTCTAACCAATGTCTGCTGCACGCGGCCATCAACGACTACCCAGGACATCGCCGCGTCGTATTGAGAACGACCGTGGCCGGACCCCGACCGGTGGCCGCGGGAATGGATTGAGGTCAAGCGCTTAAAAATCCAACGGGTTCTTCGGCTCTTTCATTGTATTGCTCGGCACGGTGCGCATGTAGTTAATCGTCGTCTTTACATCTGTGTGCCCGAGCAGCTGTTGAATGGTCCAGATATCATAATTAGCTTGCAGCATGTGGCTGGCAAAACTGTGCCAAAAAATATGAGCCGTTACACGCCTGGCGATACGGGCTTCTGAAGCCGTTTCCTAATTGCGGCATTCAGTTTAGTCTCGTGGGCATGGTATCGCCTCCGTTCTCAAGCCTTGGGCGCAAAGGTCAATTTGGGAGCGGGAAAAAGCCACTGCCAATAAAGCTCTCTTCCCGCGCTCTTGAATTTGCGCGTCATGCCGGAGGGCATGAAGACTCCGTCGAACCAGGGACGGCCGTTACCAAATACAGCAACGAGGCAAGCTTCCAGGTATTTTCCCGGAGTGAATAAATAAAATTCAAACGATTGTTTGAATCCGATTTATCAGCTCGTTCGTCTTGGTCTATCAAACAAGAGATTTTCCGAGGCGACTCTGGAAAAGTAATGGGGAAAGAATGAAATACCGTATCAATGACAGGCCAGGCCGAAGCATTCGCCGGTTCCGCGACCTATCGCAATGCGGATAGGGATAAAATCAAACTTGGCGTCTTCAGAGGCTACCGCAGTGGAATCGACGTCCTCATGAGGAGGGATATTGGGGATCACTTAGCTGATTCCGCAGAGGACGCATTCTACGATGCCTTGAAGGGCCTTAAAAAAAAGCTGTCCTAGGCAGTCCACTACGATTGACCGAATAGAAAACCGAAAGGCAGCTGAGGGCCCCGGGTGAAAGCCAGGGGCCATTTTATAGCTATTCAACGTATGGAGGATCGTATGATCGGCCGACTGGGGACAGTCGCCCCTACCATCTTCAGGCTTGAAGACTCACCCGACTCGGCCCTCACACGAAGACGATTGCCGTCCAAAGAACCGTCCTTAGCCAATTCCAGGCGATCAAACTGGAAATCGTTCTCGGGTCCTTTTCGAGATCTTGCAAATTCCTATGTAGAGGCACTGCCACCAATCCTGTTAGTATCCACGTTGCCCCGACTAGGGCCGCGTAAATAATGCTTGGCCCCGAGGCATCCTTCATAAGCAAGCCAACTCCCACTGCCAACTGGCTAATCATCAGCGGCCCTACGATCCAGGCGATCCTGTTCATGTACCGCTGATGCCAATCCACAAACACTCTTGCCTCCACTTTGCGAAAGCTTGGGTATACATAGAGCTGGACTACCCAAATGAGGATCGCCATCCCGCAGTCGGAGATCGCCCGAACCCAGTACAGCAATGAAACAATATCTGTATTCAACCGACCGACGTAACCTTCGCCAAACCTCCATCGACCCCAATAACTTGTCCCGTGATCCAACTCTGCTGGTCGTCTAGCAGCCAAGCAACAGCCCGAGCGACATCTTCGGGATCTCCAATTCTCCCGAGGGCATGCATCTTCTCCGACAGCTTCAATGAACTCGGGTTGGACGTAATTCTCTCCGACAAATTGGTCCGCACCAGCCCTGGGGCCACGCAATTGATCCGCACGCCCTTGCTAGCGTAGGTCGCCGCAGCCGAGCGGACGAGCCCTTCCACACCCGCTTTGGCAGCTGAAATGGCCTCGTGATTGGCTAGCCCTTGTTGGGCAGCAGCAGAGGAAACCAGGACAATCGAACCCCCTGTTTTGGAAAAGCGCTTGGCCGCAGAACGAACTAGCCCGAAGGCCGAGTAGAGGTTCTTGGAAAGGATGCTATCGAATTCCTCAATACGGGTCAAGTGGGCGGGTTTAAGTAAAATGGATCCTACGCAAAGAGCCGCCCCAAACAGTTCCATACCATTGCTACCGATGCCGGCAAACAATTCATCTATACTTTCCCAGTCCTCCGCATCTACTGTTCGGTAATCAACGCCCTCCACTCGATCGCTGTCCTCAATAATGAGGGGATTTCGAACACCTGCGATCACTCTTTTTCCCTCTGAAATCAGGTGCCGACAAGCAGCCTTGCCGATATCTCCCGCGCCTCCAACTATCAAGTACGTCTTTTTCATCGTTACTTCCTCTTTTAATTGTTCGTATGCTCCAAAATCCGTTGCCGCGTCTTCCTCGCTTGAGCCAAAATTTCGCTTCGCTCTTCGGCCCCCATCCGCTTCAGGTTTCTCAACTGTAATCCCATTCGCTGGTTCCCCGCCAAACGTTTCTCATGCTTGGCCAGATACTCCCAGTACAACACCGTAAAAGGACAGGCCTGTTCGCCCGTTTTAACATCCGGCTTGTATCGGCAATCCTGGCAATAGTTGCTCATCCGGTTGATGTATTTACCGGTAGATACATATGGCTTAGACGCCATGACGCCTCCATCTGCATACTGGGACATCCCCAGAGTGTTCGGCAGTTCCACCCATTCGACTGCGTCTACGTAGATCGACAAATACCAGCGATGCGTTTCTTTGGGCTCCACCCCCCACAGCAGACTAAAAAGACCCGTAACCATCAGTCGCTGTATGTGATGAGCGTATCCGTATTCCAAGGTCTGGCCCAAGGCTTGCTTGAGGCAGTTCATCGATGTCTCTCCCGTCCAGTAAAAATCGGGCAAAGCTTCCGATGCCTCCATCTCGTTTCGCTCAATATAATCCGGCATGTAGAGCCAATACACGCCTCTAACGTATTCGCGCCAGCCGATTACTTGGCGAATGAAACCCTCTGCCGATTCTATGGGAACCCGTCCCTCCGCAAATTCGTTTTCCACCGCATCCACCACCTTCCTGGGTGGCAGCAACTTCAAATTCATGGACGGGGAAAGAAGCGAATGGTGAAGAAAGGGCTCACCGCTCCACATGGCATCCTGGTACCTTCCAAACTCAGGCAAGCCTTTCTTCAGAAAATCGCTCAGAGCGATTTCGGCGTCTTTCACTGTTACCGGCCAAGCAAAAGTGTCCAAATTCCCTGGATGCTCCGGGAATCGAGCTTCAACTAACTTCATCACCTCCCGCGTAATCGAGTCGGGCTCGAATCTTACCGGCGATGGCACTGCCTCCGGCCCGTTTTTACTGAAGGAACCCCGGTTGCTAGCATCGAAGTTCCACTTCCCACCAGCCGGGGATTTACCATCCATCAGTATTGCCGCGCGCTTGCGCATTTCTCTGTAGAAATACTCCATGCGCAGCTGCTTTCTTCCTTCGGCCCAGCGCCGGAACTCCTCCTGCGAACACAGAAAGCTGCGATCCTCCCGCATTTCGAAAGAAATTGCCGAACGTTCTCCAAGCTCCTCGAAGGCTTGCTTCAGCCGCCATTCCCCTGGTTCCGTCACAATCGCCGAACCGTTCACCTCAACCGAGCTCAGATACACCTCTAGGAGCTCAACGATGGACTTCGGTTTTTCTTGATCATCCAATTGAGAGTAGGCAACTCGGATGCCCTCTTTCTCCAATTCAGCCCGGAAATGACGCATGGCGGACAAAAACAACACAATGCGCTGCTTGTGCGACCAAACATGCTCGGCTTCGATCGCTGATTCAGCCATCCAAACAACGTCCCGCTCGGCATCGAAGCCATCGAAAGATTCCATATCGCGACTCAACTGGTCGCCCAAAACGACAACTACGTTTCGAAATACGGACCTTGCCGCTTTCTCATTCTCTGGTCGCCTTCCACTCATTCCTGCTCCAACCCCAGTTCGACCACGATTTCCTCAGCCACTCTCAAACCCGAGAGGTAGGCACCCTCGATTTTAGGCGAAACGTATCCATCTCCCGCATGCCAAACTTTTCTTCTCAAATCCCTACTGAAGGAATCCGAAATCCCATGTTGGCGGCGCTTAGCGAATCGCCACTTTTGCAGTGAAGTGGATACAACTTTAAATTCCTTTGAGCGAGGGTAAGCATCCAACAAAGCTTGCGCAATCTTCTCAGGATCCGAATCGAAATGCCTTTCCGCAAACTCCGGACCAGACTGGATAACGATCCCAGGGCTCTCTGAGCCACGCTTTTTCAACGTATCAGCTACAGTTGCGATAGGCTCCGGATCATCGAATTGCAAAAATCCCGATTCGGAAACCGCGAAAGGCTCCTGCAAAAGAGCCATCAGAGCGATCCCTTTGTCGTATCCGATCGTTCGCAAGGTCCTCAGAAATTCCGGACACCCGCGGTTAGCCTCAAACTTAAGAATTTCCAAAGCTTGCGGAGCCGGACAAGTCAGCAATAAGCTTTTCGCCCTTACCGACTCAAAGCCCCAAGACACCCTCCATGATTTCTCCTCCAATCTAGCTTCATCAACCCGCGTACCGCGTTCGACGTCGATTCCCTTCGCCAAGTTTTTGGCGATCTGATTCATGCTGGGGAGACCCGCAAATCGCTCCTTCCCCTTATCGCCAAACCAAGGGAAAGCAACTTGGTCGCCTACAAGTTCGTCAACAAACTCCGAGAACTCCTCGCTTCGGCGGGTTAGAAACTGGCCTCCATGATCGAACGGCGCCCCTTCAATACGACGCGAGGCAACGCGGCCGCCGATCCCACGACTTTTCTCGAAGACTCGGGTGGCTAAGCCCGCTTCCGAAAGCCGACGGGCAGCAACCAATCCGGAGACACCCGCTCCAATAATGGCACAATCTAGCACTGTACTCGTAACAACCACCCCCCGAGCATCACTCTCTGCCCACCAGCCTCAAGAGTCGATTCCGCTAACCAGCCTATACAACCGATTCATAACCTACGCGCGGGAAAAACAAACCGAAATGTAAACTTTCGGATTCAACTGAGCGACTGACCGATTGTAGGGCTGACTGTATTTAAGGGTTCGCTCTTGCCTGGGCTTTGTCCATTTGCGTTCGTAACGAATTCAAAGTCGATGCATACTCGGGATTGCTGGCTTGGTTCGTGAATTCACTCGGATCCTTAGCATGATCGTACAGCTCTTCCTCGCCTGTTGTGTAGCGGCTATATCGATACCGCTCGGTCCGAATCGAACGCTGAACCGAATTCCTGCTACCCATAACTGAATAGGCTGGCTTCGATGCCCATCCACGACCACTGGGATCATTCAATAATGGCACTAAGGATCGTCCCTGGGTGGCCTCGGGAACCTCATCACCGATTCCCGCGAGCTCGGCAAAGGTCGGATAGAGATCAACGAACTCGGTCAGGGCCGTCACTTTCTTATCAGCGCTCTTTTCAAATCCTGGAGCTCGAATGATTAGCGGCACCCGGCACGCGGGCTCGAACAAGCTCGGCTTTTGCCAACTACCATGCTCGCCCAACAGCCAGCCATGATCGGAAATGAAGACCACAACCGTATTGTCAGCAATTCCTAGGCGATCTACCGCATCGAGGATGCGCCCCACCTGAGCATCCATGTATGTGACGCAAGCATAGTAGGCGGCCAGGGATTCCCTGGCGTGAGGCTCACTCATCTTATACTGGGTAGCGTTGGCCTTGTTTTGATTAAGCTTTGGCACATCGTCGAAGTCATTTTGTGGATACCAGGGCAGCTTGGTTTCATCCGGGTCGTACATATCCATATACTTCTGTGGGGCAACCAGCGGAACATGAGGCCGCACCAATCCGATTCCTAGAAACAGCGGAGCGCCCGGCTTCATCCGATTGGTCTCGTTGTGGTGTAGCGTTCGCGTTTCCAATATGCTAATCGCCTGGGTGGCCGTCATCTCGTCTGCTTGCGTGGATGACAGATCATTGGGGACCGACACTTTAACAAAGGCGCTTCCCCAGTGGGACTGGGCCGGGGACAGGTTTCTGAATTCCCCCACACTCCCGGTCTCGGGAGCCCAAACATTGAAAGCCAAGTCCCATGAATCAGGATCATCGCCGCCTGGCTCGCCCGCTTCAATGCCTCCTGGCACTCCCATATGGTAGATTTTGGATACACGCCCGGAAACATAGCCATTGCGCCTCAAGAGCCCACCAATGCTCGGGTGATCCGAATGTTTCGGACTGAGAGCCCGATAACTGCCCAGCGTGTAGTTATTCCCCAAAAATCCCGTCGTCTCCGGATAGAGTCCGCTCATGAAGGACGCTCGCGAGGCGCCGCACACTGGATACTGGCAGTAGGCCCGTTCGAACATAACCCCTTCCCTGGCCAAACGGTCAATATTGGGAGTTTCAACAACCGAATTGCCATATACTGCTAAGGCTTCTGCCGATAAATCGTCGGCGACGATAAAGAGGATATTCGGCTTTTCAGCGAACAGAGCAGATGTAGCAGAAAGAAATGACGTTATTAGGGCAATTAAGGGAGGTCTCATGGACAGTTATCATTAAGCTGCTCAATTTCAGCTCAACCCTTAACTTTGCGCGTGTTAGCTACGATCGAAACGAACTCGTCTTCGTTTCTCCTGTCCGACAAACCATGTCTACGCTTCACCGAATTGTTTTGTCAGCATTTATTGCTTTCGCCACTCTATCGCTCAGCATGTCTGCAGCCGAAAAAGCTTTCCCGCCAACCGAGCCGGGAGAAATCGAAATCAAAACACTTCCGTCTGGCAGAGTGCTAGAGAGCTCAGGAAACGGCGACTACTTCAGCGAATCGGATCGGCTCTTCAGCCCGCTGTTTCGCTACATCCAGCAAAATGGCATTGCTATGACCACTCCCGTCGAAGCTCAAATCAGTCCCGGGAAAATGTATTTCTGGGTGGCTGAGAACCAAGTCGACAAAGCCCAAAAAGACTCCGCCAACGTGAAAGTCATCGACGTCCCTTCACGCCGCGTCGCCTCTATCGGAGCCCACGGGGCCTACACCCAAGCCAATTTTGAAGAAGCCAAAAAAGCCCTCCTAAAATGGATTGAAAAAGAAGGGGTCGAAACCGAAGGCGAGCCCTATGGCGTCTACTGGAATGGCCCTTTCACCCCTTGGTTTCTCAAGACCTTTGAGGTACACGTTAGACTTCAGTAGCGTCCGCCGTCCACGCTGCATGTCTCTCCAACAAAGGGTAGGGTCTACTTGGGTGGCCGATGGATTGGAGGGGAAAACTCCCTAATTCGAGCAGCAACTTGAAGCGTTGTTTCGGATGAAAATCCAACTGGATCGCCCACTGGTCCCGCAGCTCCCAATTTTGCCACCACCGCCTCTGGCCCAACGTTCGGCTTTGTCATATTGGCTATCGACAGCCTCTCCCACTCGAGCAGTAACGACGATGTATTTTTCGCTACGACAAATGGCTTATTCAAGTTCGGGAGAGATCCTCCAGAAGGAGGAGCTTCCGACTTTGTACAGCCTCTTAATGAGGGATTCGGCGAGTTTAAGATCCAAGCTAACTGAAACTACCTCGAAAAAGTGGACACGAGTGGCAATCGAAGACTGGCGATGGAAGTACA
>Ga0181593_10003553_pt1 | contig 14245 bp, 13 predicted proteins | sample 071ome_19_FD_133756 | JGI IMG/M metagenome (GOLD analysis project Ga0181593, IMG submission 133756) | Coastal salt marsh microbial communities from the Groves Creek Marsh, Skidaway Island, Georgia - 071413AT metaG (megahit assembly) | ecosystem: Environmental > Aquatic > Marine > Intertidal...
CTGACAGCAGGGTTAGTACTTTTGACTACTGTGACAACAGTGACTGAAATCTATGGAATCTGGATCATGACTTCTAGACTAGAAGGTATTCTGAGTAGCCTGTGTGCGGTTGACTAGATTTGAGAGATATCTCTTGCACCGTTGGCCTGCCCGATCTATTAGAATAAAGGAAATTGGATGCCTCTTACTCCTGATAACCGCCGAGAGGCCTAAGTGCAGAGTAAACTCCGCACATACACAAGGCAGGGCCTTGTGTGGTTAATCGTCGCGAAGAACATCGGGCCATATGTCATTGCTGTGTTTGGCTTCACGTATGGATTTGTGCATACGACCTGACATCCATATGGCTTCTAGTGCCAACTGCTTGATGTCTGGATCGTCAGTGATTTCATGGATAGCACTGATCAAAGCACAGATGGATCTGTCGTTGAACACACGATCGGGTCCTATGGTGTCAGCAATATGCACTGCTTCATGGCCTTCGTTTTGATACTTGCGATAAGGAATCAACTGTTTTAGTCGATCTAGGATTTGTTGTTTGTTGCTCATGCTAGTATTTACTCAGCGAATAAATACGTATAGAATGATTACACCTGAACAAATTGACTTTATAGAATTTAACGTAACCAATCTGTGTAATGCTAGATGCCCTGCATGTCCTAGAACCATAATGCTGGATCAATTGGATTTGACCAGTATGTCTCCGGAACTGTTTGAAACTATTGCACAAGGTCTAGGCAGTCATGCCAAAACAATCACAGCCAGTTTTTGTGGTACCACTGGAGATGCAGTCAGTCATCCCAACATAGATCAGATAATAGAACTGTCGTTACAGTACTACAAAGACGTTTTTATTGAAACCAATGGTGGTATTAGATCCACTGCATGGTGGAGTGAGCTGGGTCGCAAAAACCGTGTTTCTGTGAGATTCAGTATAGACGGACTCAAAGACACAAATGCTTTGTACAGAATCAACACAGACTTTGATAAAATAATAGCCAATGCTCAAGCGTTCATTGATGCTGGAGGCCGAGCTCAGTGGAAGTATCTCATATTTGATCACAACTGTCATCAGGTTGAGTTGGCAGAAGCCATGGCCAAGCAGATGGGTTTCAAAAAATTTTCCACAGTGGCCACAAATCGTTTTTCACAGAACAACATACAAGTAGAATCAAACATGTATGCTCCTAAGATTAACAAAGTAAACGAACAAGTCAAGCAAGATGGTTTTGTTATTGCACCTGCAAAGAACAGCGATTCTGCTAGATTAGAACAGCAGACTAAGACTTGGCAAACACTGGATCAAAATCAAGATGTTAATATTGATTGTAGAACCACAAAAGAAAATTATTTGTTTATTGATCAATGGGGCAAATTATGGCCTTGCTGTTTTTGGGCCACAGAAGAAGAAACACATGTTCAACACAACAGTTTAGGAAAAAACAGATGGAAAGACTGGAGAAGTTTGTTTCACAAAATGTATGATTCAGAATTCAATCAGCTGAGCAAAAACAACACTGTGGTAGACATGTTGAATCATTCTTTGTTTGTGAGTTGGTTACCAGACAGTTTTGCCGGCAAACACAACAAGTGTACTGTGTGTTTGTCACACTGCACAGCAAACAAAACTCTTGTCAATCAAGCAAACACTGTTGAACTTTGATCACAAAAAAACCCGCATAACGCGGGCTTTAATGCTTTTACAATTTAATTAATTAAAATGCAAATTTTATACCAGCTGAAACACTGTCGGTGTCAATTGTTGCACCTGTGTTATCAACTCTTTGGAATTCAGCGTATGATGACAGAGCTTCTGTGAAACTGTGTGATACGCCTGCTGTGTAGTATGCTGATGAATCTTCAACTTTGCCATAACCACCTGTGAATGTTGTTGCATCAATTGTTTTTGATACTACAAATTCGTTGCCTGTAACATCTGTTGCGGCATCTTTGAGAGTGTAGGTATATCCTACTTTAGCAAAATCTAAATCCACAGTTGCGCCAGCACCGTAGTAGTTGATGTCATTGACATTGTCTACGCTGATACCAGCTGATGCTGAAACCATACCTTCAGAAAATGATACTGTGCCTTCTTGCACATCTACACCATCTTTGCCTGTGCTTCCATCAACTTTGACTAGACCATCTAAAGTCAATGCTCCAACTGTGTTGCTGTAAGCAATAGTGTTGGTGTCACGTGTGAATAGGCTTTGGTCAGCACCTGAACCATATACTTCAAACACATCAGTGTGACCTGAAATATTTGTTGTGAATGGTGATGCTTGTCTACCAGCTGATAGTTTACCAACTGAACCAAAATCTAAACCAGCAAAAGCTAGTCTTGAGTCTAATGGATTGTTGTCACTGTCGTCAGTGTCTAACCCAAACTCAACTGTGGCAAATCCTGAAATACCTTCTGCAATGTTTTCATTGATGTTAACACCAATTTTTGAACCATTGTTTTCTGCTTTCATATATGAGTTGCCTGAAGAGTTTTCGTCATTGCTGAGCTTGTAGTTAAGTGAACCATAAAAATCTAGTTCAGTAGCTTCAGCAGGTTTGCTAGGCCATAGTAAAAATACAATTACAGCAATAGCAACGGCTATAATAATAGCTATTAGTTTTTTAATCATGTTATTATGTCTTTCTTTTATAAAATTATTGTTGAATTTTGATTCAACAACTGTTAAAGTTTGTGCATTATACGTTATTTTTTATTATTTTACAACCTTTAGTTTAACCATATTATTTATGCCAAAAATTAACAATTTTTTAATAATCTGCTACTTTTAAGTGGACTGGATAGGTGATAACTAATTACACTTGCAACACAAAGCGACTTAGGTTTAAAAATGCTTTAGCAGGTATTGAAAGCGACTCTAGTAGTTTAAATAGGCTTTCGTTAGTAAGCGATGCAGTAGCATTTAAAAAGGCTTACATTTTAAAGGCTTCCGTTTAGGATATAAAGAGTGCCTTTACAAAGACGGCTTATTTTTAGCTTAAAAATGTCTTTACTTTGAGCGACTCTAGGAGTTTAAAAATGCTCAATTGGTTCGAGCTGGCAGTTAGCGGAACGAATGTTCTTAAAAAGGCTTATAAAAATCTGCCAACAAGCTCGACTATGACAACAGACAAAAAACTATTTTTGTTTACCCCGGCAGTAGCATTAGTTACAATTAGTCCGGGGCTTTTTTTTGGCTTTACTTTTCAATATATTTTGCAAAATAACGTGTTAAAAGATTGTCTTTTTGATAGGTACTTTTAAAACAAGGAATTGGACGCTTTTTGTTTTTGGATTTTTTGGATCTTTTTCGATAGTGCATCAAAACTATATTTAGTATAATATAAATAATTATACGTTCATCCCTATAAAGGACGGAAGTAGCACTAAGCGAAGGAACGCATTGTAAAACGTTCATCTTATATGACATATAAGACGGAAGTAGACACTATGTCGAAGGAACGCACCTAACTTTAACAAGGAGGGTGACAATGGATAGACACTCATTCATGCTCAAGAAATACAGTGAGCAACGTGCCAACAATAAGAAAGCATTTGAAATGTGGAAGGCGAGAGGCGAAGTAGAAGTAAACGGAAATGGTACTTCAGGCTACGTTGTCAAGCAAGGTCCTAACAAAGGCAAAGTCCTAGGACACAATTCAACCAAGTCAAACAACAACTGGTAGGGAAAACAATAATGCAGTTAGTCAGATTAATCTGACTAACTGTTAAAATCCGCCAAAGGTAAATCCATTTAAGTTATATGGTCCAACATGAGCTCCGTCTTCTGGCTTAGACTCTTGATGAGCATCTGTTTTTTTAACTCCAACATTGTTACATATCCATGGTAGATAAGGATATTTGTTATCATTAATAAGCTCATTACATTTTTGTATGACAGTATCATAATGTTCTTGAGTATAGTCTTTTTTGTTTCTGTCATAAAACTTTTGATGATAGTACAAGCTTCTTGTATTCCAAAATAGATCATTAAACTTAGATTTTTCATACACTGCTAAACTTATTTGTACAGATTTGTTTGATATATCCATTTGTGAATTGGTTAATGTTACTCCAGGATCAAGATAACCTAACAGAGGTATCTCTATTGTTTCTTTTGGCCCAAGCGTGATTGTTTGTGTTATGTTTTGAAATTTAAAATAAGTTGTAAACAGTTTATCAGCTTTGTCTAAGATCAATGTAATTTCACCGGTCCATGAGAGTTTATCATCAGTGTTAGTTATTTTCCATACTGTTTGTATAGGATTACCTGGATACACCGATGTGTTTCGTTCATTAACAATAATCAATGCGACTGCGTCAGCACGATTAAAATATCCATAATTTACATATATTTTTTTTGCTGGAAAAAGTAAAGGATCATTGTTTGAGCTTGTTATTATAGTCCATGCACTGAATACAATTATCCCTAGTATCAGAGGTATAGCAATAAGAAGGTTCTGTAATTTCATCTCTCTGTTTATGCTTTTTTAAATTTAAAAGCAATTTTGCCTTGGTTTGCATTACCAGTATAATTCTTTCCGCCATCTAGCTGTATAATGCCTTTGAAGTTTGGCGGATATATTGTATTGATTTTAGTCACTACAACATCATCTCCATCTTGTCTTGTAAAAGTATAAGCCTGAACAATTGACGATTGATTCAAAAGTTTGATTCCGCCTTCTTGGAATTCTGGTAAATCATTATAGTGTGCAGAAACCATTTTAGCCACATTGGCTAATAGTCCATAACGTAATCTAAATTTACGTAGATTTTCTGGATCAGTTTTAAATCCATATGCATCGTAGATATTTTGCATCTCTGGATAGTCTTCAATATTCTGTGCTTGGCTTCTTGTTTTAAACAATTCATATAAAATTGTTGCTTGTTGATCAGTTATCAATTTTTCTTTTTTAGCAAGTTCAATTGGTCCAACGATTGCTGACACGCCTTTGCTACCTAAATAATCAATAACTTCAACTGTTTTTTTATATTTGGTTAGTAAAGGATTTGCTGGATCTATTTCTCTTAGTTTGTCAACGGTGTCTTTAAGATTTTTAATACTAGCATTTGCTCCATCTTTTCCTTTAGAACTAATACCTACTTCTAATCCATTTGGTGCAATTAGATATGAATCACACAATGGATTATTTTGTTCTGCTGGAAAAAATACTTTACAGTTTTTAAAACCAGAACCGCCTAACAATGGTTCAGCATCTTTCCATTGCCCTTCAATACCAGATGCTTCAGCAACAAAAGCCAAAGGTTGAATTGATTCTCCTAAGTAATCTCTAATCTCTTCTTCTTTGCCTGGTTGATTTGTAAAAGTAGGCAATCGTTTTGTCTGCATCATTTTTGCGATTGGGTCGTGATACTCTGCACCTAGCTCTCTATTAATATGATCTAAAACTTGTTTTACAGCAAACGCTGATCTTTTATTATGAGGAGGATAAAGTGTGCCTGGTTTAAAAGAACTAATATTTTTGACAGCAGATTTAAAACCAGCAGAGTACCCAGGAATGTTTTTGTTTTCCCATCTGCCAGGAGTTAACGCAACGTTGGTGTCTCTAAAATATCTAACAAACATTTTTTTACTTTTTTTGTCTGTTTTAGTAAACACAACAGTTGCAAAAGCCAAAGTAGAATTGTTTGCTTTGTTTGATTCAGCAAAATCAGGATACTTGCTTTTTAAATCTTTAATTACTGCATCACGCTCAGCTGGATTTTCAAACTGAGGTTTATCCTCAGGATAAGCCTTGTATTCTCCGTCATAAGTGATCACATCATTAGGGTCAGAAACATTGACAAATGTGTCGCCTGCTTTTCTATTAATGATTCCGCTTGCCTCTATGAGCTGTAATATTTCACTATAACGCATAAAGTTATTTATTAACTTGATGTATAACAGGAAATTCAACTAATTCTGCTGTTGGCTTTGGTCTTGTGTTACCGTATGCAACTACTGTGCAGTCTTTAATGTGTTTCATTTTTCTCCATGGATCTATGATTACTGATCCTGGCTGAAAAGATATTGTAATATCTTCTCCTTCAGTTGGTTTCTTGCTCATTAAAAATGCTACATCAGGGTCATGTGCCATTAGGTAAGTGTAAGGACCATCTGTTTCGGGTGCAGTTTCTCCACACAAAGGATCGTGATAAAATAATTTTTGTCCTAACTGTTCAACATAATGTCCTACTAGAATACTGTATGAACCATCAATGTATTTGACATTTGGCTTGTATGCTTTACCTACAATGATTACTGGATTATTGTAACTGACTAATTTTTTAGCAAGATTTTCTGCTTGTATTTCTCTTGCTTTCATAACAGCATCAAACAGATCGTAACCTAATCCTAGATTGTCTGCCATATATCGTAATGCAATATTGTCTCTTGGATGACAAGCGCCGCCATCGCCCATGCCAGCTGTCATGTATTTAGGTCCCATAATTCTTTGATCAGATTTTGCAAGTGCATTTGTTACAACATCAACATTGATGTTGCCTTGCTTTTCTGCTACATCTTGAATCATGTTTACTAAAGAAAGTTTTGCTGAAATGAATGTATTGTAAAATACTTTGATACATTCACATTCGTCCCAAGTACCAATTTCATATCTTGGATTGTTTTGCATCATAGTTTTATAAAAGTCTACAAGTTCTTTAGCATCACCTGTTTGTGATCCATCTTCAGTGCCAATCATGATCATTTCTGGATTTAAGAAATCCCATTTAACTGTGCCCATTGCAATCAAATAAGGATTGTAAACAAATCTTGCATTAGTGATCAAAGGTCTTAGCTCTCTACGAACTGTTCCTGGAAGCACAGTTGAAATTAAAATTACTAATTGTTTTTGATTTACATGTTTGTTTACTTCAGATAAAATTTCTTTAACAATAGTATAATCAAAATCTTTATTATCTAAATGTGCAGTAGGATAACGACCATCGTATTGTACATGATGAGGCGTTGGTGCCGCAATAAAAATTAAATCTCTTCCTTCTACTGCTTCTTTGATTGTATCTTTGATTGGGAACTTTGGTGTTCTTGGTAATACATCATAACCTACAACGTCATGATATTCAGACATGGCTTCGGCACAAGGTTCGCCTAACTTGCCTACACCTATCATTGCAATTTTTCTTTTCATTTTTTTACTTCCTTCTATACGAGTTTTCCAAAACCCCATTTACGTTCATGACACCACCAACATTCGCCGCAGTGTTCTGTGTAATTGTTTGTTTCTATTGGAGACAAACCTTCACAGCTTCTTGTAATTGGAAACAACGTTTCTGTTAGATTAAATTTTTTACAAAGATCTGCTATACCTTTTTTATTAAGATTAATTATTGGATTAAAAATTTTAATTTGAGGAAATTCAGACCATTGAGGTTTGATTGATTTTCTATCATCTGTTGGACCACCAACTACAGAACCATTTTTGTCAACAAATGTATTTGTGACTTCTAACGGAGGATTTTGGTTCATACCAGATATAATTAACTGTATATGATTATCTGTATTAAGATATTTTTCTCTTACAGACATTCTATGTTTGTCTTGACCTTCTATGTAATCATCACCAGATAACAGTTGTAATGTTTCATGCTCTAATATTTTTACTTTTGGGAATTCATTTTTCATCCATTCAATAACTTTTGAAGAAAAGTTTACTTGATAAGGTTTTTTCCAATCGTTTGTTGTAATAGGAATAATTTTTATTTCAGGATACTTTTCCAAATATCTACAAAGCATATAAAAAGTCAATGCACTGTCAATACCTCCTGAAAGTTTAATCATAATTGTAGTGACCCAGGAAGGATCAATTTTTTCAAATTCTATGCCTTTAGTAATTTTTTCAAATGTCATTAGTAAAAACCTTTATATTATATCTTTCTTCAAATGCTTTTGCATCTTGTTCATTATTAACTAGAGGTTCTCCTCTGATGTTTAAACTTGTATTCAACAACATAGGACATCCGGTTTTTTCATACCACTGTTCTAGTAGTTTTCTAAAACCAAAGTTATCATATTCAGATACAGTTTGAACTCTAGCAGTACCATCAGCATGAATAATAGCTGGAAAATTTTTAATAGTTTCTTCTTTTGCTTTGGCTACAAACTGCATATATGGACTTTGATTTGTGTTTATTTTAAAATATTTATCTAGGTGTTCTGTTAATATTGCTGGTGCAAATGGTCTAAATTTTTGTCTACGTTTGATTTCATTTACCTTGTCTTTGATTTCAGGACCTCTTGGATCTGCAAGTAAACTTCTATTACCTAATGCTCTTGGACCAAATTCAGCACGGCCATTTGCAACACCACAGATTTTATTTGTTTCAAGTTCTTTAATAATTTTTTCTACAGGATATTCTCCTTTGATGTTTGTTCCTAAGAAAGGACCTTCCCATTCAACAACACTACCATGCTCAATACATGCCGCACCTAAAGAATTTCCTGCATCACCTGGATTAGGCATTATCCAAATTGCATCACATATATCTAAAAGTTTTTCATTTGATACACAGTTCAATGCTACTCCTCCCATGAAGATTAAATTTCTACAACCAGTTTCACGCATGGCTTGTTCACAATAATCAACAATAACTTCATCAGCAACAGACTGTATTGAACATGCAATATTTTCATATGTGGCACCTTCTAGATAGTTTCCAATACCAACATGAGGATTTGATTTTAATTTGAAAGGATAGGTATGTTGAATAAAATCATTTTTTATCTGATCGGCATACTTAGGTTCGCCGTAAGCCGCCATACCCATCATGATATATTCTTCTTCATTTGGCTTTAGATCACACCGCTGTGTAAAAGCAGAATACAACAGACCAAAACTGTGAGGATAGTTTGATGTTTGAATTTTTGTTAGAGTGCCAGGGTGTTTGTATTTCCATACTGAACAGGTATTAAACTCTCCAATAGCATCAAGCACAACCACAGTGGCTTCATTGAATGGTGAAGTAAAAGCTCCAGCGGCGGCATGCGATTCATGATGCAAAGCATATTTGATTGGAGGAACTTTTTTAAAAAATTGTTTTAGATACTGCTCAGGTAAATTTTTTTTATCTAGTGCTTGCCTCCATTGGCCAGATATTATTTGTCTAGCTTTCTTAAGTACAGGTTTTTCATACCAAACAATTTTGTCTGGTCTACCATGTGCTATTGCTTCACCAATTATATCGTTATTAAGATATTCATCGTTTTTGATTCTAGAATATCTTTCTGAATGTGCCGCAAACACAATTCTTCCTTGCTTTAATACTGTGATTGATGCATCATGTCCTAATGCAGTGATTCCCCATATTATCATGTTAATTTTATTATTCCTTCTATTAATTCTTTGAAACCTTGAGTGTGATTAAAATTAAAAAAATGATTTCTATTGTATAAAAGTTTTTCCCAAGATACTTTATACTTACGATGTAGTTCTTCGGATGGCATACGAGCTACTCTAGATATTTCTTGCGATACTGCATACATTCTTTGTTTTGTTCCTTGAATACTATCATAGTCTTCAGTGAACCAATCTTTAAAAGTTTCATAACCTCTGTCTTTGAGATATTTGAGTACTCCTGGTAAACCACAAACTATAAAAGGTTGTAAGTTGATAATTGGTTTAAAGATTTTTTCTGTGACAAAAAAACTTGGGTCTGCTGGCCAAGTTTCGCTGACCACATTAAAATAAGTTTCTTTGTAATGTTCTGCAGTCATTCCTCTATTGTGCCACGCATCTGTTTCAGCATTGACATCAAGATGTTTTTCTTCAATACTGTTTCCGTGTTCTCTATGATATTTAATCATGTTAACATAGTTGGTATCTTGTTGAAACTTTTTAACAGGCCAGTAACAGTATTCTTCTGGGGAATATGGGATGTCAAATTTGTTAAGGTAGCTCCACATTCCATGCTCAAGTACATTTTGTCTTTTTAATTCTGTTATCAAAAATTTTCTATGTGGTCTGCCTCCACCGTTGAGATATAGAAATTTATGAGATCTTTTATGATCTCTAACAGCATCTGTTGTTGGCAGTAACTCTGTTTGTTCAGGATTAGTCATTACAAATGTTTTTAGATAGTCATGCAGTTCCCAACCAAAATGATCAAACACAAAGATGTTTTCAAAAATGTAACCGTAGTACTGTTCATGGTTTTGTACATATTGTTGATAGTTGTCACCAACATTAAGGTCTCCAAATATCAACACAAATTGAGAACTTGGTATCTTTAACCAACCCAGTGATCGTTGCAACATTCTCATCCAGTCTACTTGCCAAAAAGGAAATGCTTCGTAGGCATAGTAAAATACTATTTTCATTTTCTTTTCTCTAAGTAGTTTTAAAGATTTCCAGTCAATGCAACCAAACATATTTTCAGTAATGAAACTAACATCCATATGATTGGGTTCCATCACATACCAAAATTCACAATTTTCTTCATTATCGTTTACTTGATTAGGGCCAATATTCTCATAAGTAATGTTACACTGTGATAGCAGTAGAGGAAAAAACCCAAGACTATATCTGTCATATGGTATAAAACGTGTTAACACATTTATATCATATCTATTTTTATATTCACTAACCCAGTTAGTGCGATACTTGTGATGTAGTCCGTTGGGCATTGGTGATGATGTGTCACTCCAATTGTCCCAAACTAGTTTAATTTTTTTCATTGTTATCCTGTGTAATAGTAGTTATGTAAGTATTTTATTATATGCTTATTTAACTTAAATATACTTGATACTTACTGATATAATACTAACACAAAAAGTCGTAAGAATCAATAGTAATTACTAAGAACCATATGATAATATGGAAAAAGAGCAATAACGTTAAAGAAATTTAACGTAACTATCGATAGGAGCAGAAAAAATGGCAAATTATGCAATTCAATTAAGAAGAGGTACTTCAGGAGAACACTCTTCATTTACTGGTCTTGTTGGTGAGATTACAGTTAACACGTCGAATAATTCAATTCACGTGCATGACGGCTCAACAGCAGGCGGTCACGAACTTGCAAAACAGGCAACAGTAGCAAATCTATCATCAGATACAATTATCGATGCAGATTCAGATACTAGTGTTAAAGTTGAAGCAAGTGCTGATTCAGATACAATTGACTTTACAGTAGCAGGAACAACTATTGCTAAGTTTGAGTCAACAGGTTTGATTCCATCAGCAAACGTTACTTACGATTTAGGTTCATCTTCAAACCAATGGAGAGACTTATATCTATCTAACGCTACAATCGTTATGGGTGGTTCCGAAATTGGAATGGACGCAAACGGTGATATGGAAGTTAAAGACTCAGGTACAGGTAACCTAAAAAAACTTATCATTGATGAGATTCAAATGGGTACAGGTGCAGGAGCAGTTAAACTTAAAAAAGGTAACAACGGTAAACTAGCAGTTACTAACGTATCAGACGCAGGTACTGGTGGTTCAGAAGTTGTTGATGACACATCACCACAATTGGGCGGTGATTTAGATCTTAACTCTAACAACATCACAGGTACAGGTAACATTAACACTACAGGTAGTATTACTATCTCTGGTGACTTAACAGTTAACGGTACAACAACTACAGTGAACTCAACTACATTATCAGTTGCAGACCCACTAATCATTCTTAACGAAGGTGCTACAGGTGCCAACGCAAATGATTTAGGTATGGTTTTTGAAAGAGGTTCATCAACAAACACTGCATTCATCTATGATGAATCAGCTGATGAGTTTGCTTTTGTAAACACAACTGAAGATGGTACAACAGCAGGCGATATAACAATTTCTACATACGCAGACATTCATGCAGGTACAATGACTGGTACAGCAACAGCGGCACAATATGCTGACGTGGCTGAAAGATATCATTCAGGTATTGAAATGGAAGCTGGTACAGTTGTATGTTTCGGTGGAGACAACGAAATTGAAGCTTGTAAAGAAAACGGTTGTACAAGAGTAGCTGGCGTTATTTCTACAGCACCTGCGTTCATGATGAACAAAGATGCTGGCGATGATGCAACTCACCCTTATGTAGCACTAGCAGGTAGAGTACCTTGTAAAGTAACAGGTACTGTTAAAAAAGGTGACATGCTTATGGCTTCTGACAAAGAAGGTCATGCAAAAGCAGGTCCATTTAAAGGCGGTGCTATGATTGGTAAAGCAATCGAAGATTTTGATGGTGAAAGCGGAGTTATCGAAGTAGCAGTTAACTTAATGTAAGATAGGCAGGAGGATTTAATAATGGCTAACTCATTTAGATATTATAACCTAGCTGGACTATCGGGTCTTGGACAGTATAACGGTCTTGGCATCTCTTGGGACGTTAAGAAAACAGTTGACTTGACAGACTTAACTGATTGGGGAGTAATTACATCGGGGGCTGATAGTTTTCCGAATAACGGAGCTGGACTGGAACACGAAGTTATTCTTTCAACTAGTTACAGCCTAGGTGGCATTACTGCAACAGCAGTTAATGTTGACGGCGACCAAGATTTTGGTTCAATAGCTTAAAACACTTAATACATCAAGGGCGATATAGCAATGTATCGCCCTTTTTGTTTGACTAAAATATAAGCATTTACTTTATTTTTTGTCAGATTTGGTAAATATATATTGAAGCCACTCCGAACGAAAGTGGCATTTAAACAACAACGAGGCAGACCCTCCCGCAACAAAAATAATAAGGCGAAAACTTAATACAACTGTGAATAATCACGGTTAATTTTATATTGCTATAAGGGAGAAATAAAATGGCAGACATTAAAAACTACGGTTTGAAGGGTGTCGGTAGTGACGTACAATATGGTAAGTCTGGTGGTAGATTGATTTATGATTCAAGTTCATCATTTTTCAAATTTACAGAAGCAGACGGTAGTACTCTAGCACAGCTTAGAGTTGCTACTACTCCATCGAACGCTAACGACGTGGCTTCAAAATCATACGTTGATGCAACAATCAACGGACTAGATGTTAAAGGATCAGTTAGAGCGGCTACAACTGCGGCTGGTACATTAGCATCAGATTTCGAAAACGGTGACACACTTGACGGTGTTACACTTGCAACTGGCGACAGAATTTTGATTAAAAACCAAACTGACGCATCAGAAAACGGTGTATACGTTGTTGAGGCATCAGGTGCTCCAACAAGAGCGGCTGACTTTGATGCTGATTCAGAAGTGACAGCAGGTGCTTTCTTCTTTGTTGAAGAAGGTACAACAAACGGTGACGCTGGTTTCTTAGTAACATCTGATAATGATATTACTGTTGGATCTGATGACATTGTGTTTACACAATTCTCAGGTTCAGGTCAGATCACAGCTGGCGACGGTATGACAAAATCAGGCAACACACTTAACGTTGTAGGCGGTGACGGTATCGTAGCAAACGCAGATGACATTGCAGTAGACATTGCAACAGACTCAGCACTTAACTTTGTTGGCGGTAAACTAGACGTAAATATCGATCTTTCAGACACAACCAACGACGTGACTGGAACACTAGCAGTAGGTTCAGGTGGTACTGGTCAAACATCACTAGATGATGTAACTGGTACTGGTGCTTCACCAAAAATCACCGTAACAAACGGTTCTGGTGTATTAATTGGTGGTGGTTCAAACCTAACAATTGACGTTGCTGAAGCAAACTTAGATCTTGCTAACATGGGTGGTACACTAGATATATCATCACAAGTAACTGGTACATTAGCAGTTGCAAATGGTGGTACAGGCTCTACAACAGAGTCTGGTGCTAGAACGGCTTTAGGTCTTGAAATCGGTACAGATGTTCAGGCTTATGACGCTGGCTTGGCTGACATCGCTGGCTTAACACCAACTGATGGCAACATTATCGTTGGTGACGGTTCTAACTTCGTATTAGAATCAGGTGCTACAGCAAGAACATCACTAGGCTTAGGCTCAGGTGATGCAGTAACATTTGCAGGCGTAACAACTTCAGCTAATATTGATCTACAGTCTACAGACGGTACAGATGGTTCTTTCATTGTTGGTCTTAACACACCAACAAGTGATTACCATGCGGCAACTAAAAAATACGTTGACGACAACGTAGGTGCTGGTTCAATCTCACAAGCTATCGCAGGTGGTACAGGTTCAGGAACTGTTTCTTTAGGTTCTCAAACTTTCACTATTGCTGGTACAGCCAATGAGATCGAAACTTCTGCTTCAGGCCAAACTTTAACAGTTGGCATAGTAGATGACCCAAC
>Ga0181593_10003554_pt1 | contig 14245 bp, 14 predicted proteins | sample 071ome_19_FD_133756 | JGI IMG/M metagenome (GOLD analysis project Ga0181593, IMG submission 133756) | Coastal salt marsh microbial communities from the Groves Creek Marsh, Skidaway Island, Georgia - 071413AT metaG (megahit assembly) | ecosystem: Environmental > Aquatic > Marine > Intertidal...
AAGCCACGCAGCCGGTGCCTACTGCGCCGAGCGCACCTCGACCGCGACCGCCTCGGTGTAGGTGGCGCGAACCTTGTCGCCGACCTTGACCACGTCGAACTGGGCCGGGTTCTGCACGTCGAAATCGACGACGTTCCCCTCCGGGCCCTTCAGGCTGATGATGTTGGCGGGCTGATCGACGCGCACCACCTCGGTCATGAACGTCACCTCGCTGCCAACCGCCGCGCCCGGCTTGGCGCCCTCGCCGGCACGCGCCATCGCACCCACCCCGGTCGGCTCGGCGTCGGTGCCTTCCTTGACCAGCTCGAGGTGCAGCGACTTGAGGATGCTCGCCTCGACCATGTCTCCGACCTCGACCTGGGCGAAGTTGCGCACCTCCTCGCCGGCGACGTACTCCACCATCAGCCCGTCGGCGGTTTTCAGGGTCAGCGTGCGACTCTCTTGATCGACGCCTTCCACCCGTGCGGACACGGCGACCATCTCCGTCAGTTCCGCACGACCCGGCTCCGAGAACAGCATCGACCCACTACCGGCCTGGGGCTTCTCGGTCACCCGGGACTCGGCCAGCGCCGGTACGGCGAGGCCCCAGACCATCAACACGAGCAACAGCGTACGCATCGTCATCTCTCCCTGTGGAATGGCGCAGCGACGTCCCGACGAGGGACGTCTCGCGACGTCAGGCGATCCTAACGGAGCACGGGCCGAGACAGGTTGACACCCGTCATGACGGGATGCGATGAGGCCAGCCAGGTCGGGCTTACTGCCGCCCGAGGTCCACCGTCATGCCGGCGTTGAGCTGCTGCTGGCGGAAGGCCTGCGAGAAATCACGCAGCGTGGCGTATTCGACGTGGCGTGCCTCGGCGACGTAACGCAGCGCGGTGGTGAAGTGCCAGTGACGCAGTACGCCCTTGATGCGCACCTGTTCCTTGCCGTCGGCGTAGAGCAGGAACGCGGGACGTGCGTCCATGCCGAGTTCACGGATCCACGCCTTGGGGGTGGTCTTGCGCCCGGCGGGATCGGTGATCGGGTTCTCGCTCTCGGCGTCGAGGCGCACCACGGTCATCTTCTCAAGCAGCGAATTGACCTCGGGATCGGCCAGCAGCGAGTCATGCAAAAGATCGCAACCGTGACACCAGGCATCCTCGAAGAGCACCATCAGCGGCCCGTCGCCGGAGAGGTCGGCGGTTTCGGTGAAGCTCGGGTGGGGGCGTAGCGCGTAGCTCGGCCCGGACGCGGTCTTTGACACGAAGCTCGCGAAATCCATCTTCAGGTAGGACTTGGAATCGATGTAGTCGAGCACACGCTTGAACTCGACCGGGGTGCGGTAGCCGTCGACGCGCATCACCTGCCGGTTCTGCCCATCGAGGAAGATCACCGCTGGCGTCTGACGCACCTCGAGCAGTTGCGCCAGTTCCTTCTCGGTGGCGGTGACCTCTTCGCTGTAGACCACTTCACGGTCGCCGCGGACGTTGATCGCGATGGCATCGAAGTGCTCGCGCAGCCACGGAGAGTATTCGGAGCCGACGATGCTCTCGCGCAGCACCGCCTCGCAGTAGGGGCACTCGTCGAGATGCATGTAGAGCATCACGTGCTTGTCGACCTCGGCGGCCTCCGAGGCGTCGTCGGCGAGTTCCAGAAAGCTCTGCTTGAACCACTCGGGAATCGTGTAGCGCTTGCCGCCGGTCAGGCGGCCCTGCTCGGCGGCCTGGGCTGCGAGCGAAAGCACACCCAGCAGCAGCAGTACGAGCGACGCGACATGGATGGAACGACGGTTCATGCACGACCTCCTGTGGCTCACCAACGAGAAGCTAGCGGGCCTCCCGGCCGGCATCAATACCCCCTAGGGCAAGATGCCGCAAGCGCTCAGCCGATCCACTCACTCAGCGTCTTCTCGAGCACCTTCAGGCTGACCGGCTTGGAGAGGTAGTCGTTCATGCCTGCCTCGAGACAGCGCTCGCGCTCCTGGTTGAGCGCATGCGCGGTCAGCGCAATCACCGGCAGGCCGGCACTGCGCGGGTCACGACGAATTTCGAGGGTCGCGGCGAATCCATCCATGGTCGGCATCTGGCAATCCATCAGCACCAGGTCGTAGCCGTCCTCGTCGTGCAACATCGACAGGGCCTCGGCACCGTCCTCGGCGACGTCGCTGGCGTAGCCGAGCTTGCCGAGCATCGCCACGATCACCTTCTGGTTGACGATGTTGTCCTCCGCGACCAGCACGCGACCGCGTCTCGCGTCCTTGCGCGGCGCCGGCATGGTGGACCGGTCGCTCGCTGCCTCGGGGTCCTCACCGTCCCGCAGCAGGTGTGCTACGCGTTCGCAGACCTGCTGGTGACGCAGCGGCCGCGTGACGTCGACCGTGCCGCCCGGCAGTGGCCGATCCGCCTCCGACCCGGATGGCACCAGCGGAACCACCCGCACGACCGGCAGCCTGGACTGGCCCGACCGGGTGCGCAGCTCATCGATTCTCTCGGCAGCGCCCTCTGTCATGTCACCGCCCAGGAAGATCAACTCGAGCGGTCGTTTGGAGGACCGCGCATCATCGACCGTGCCCAGGGCCGCCTCCCAGGCACCGCATGAGCTGACCTCGACGCCCCAGCAGGCCAGCATCTCCTCGAGTGACTCGCGCTGCAGCGGGTCCGGATCGACGATCAGTGCGCGGCACCCGGCCAGCAGCTGGGCGTCGGCATCCACGCTGCCATCGAAGCGCGCCGCCTGAAGCGGCACCTCGAACCGGAAGGTGCTGCCAATGCCGACGCGACTCGAGACGCCGATGCGCCCCCCCATCGCCTCGACCAGATCGCGCGAGATCGCCAGGCCCAGGCCGGTCCCACCGTAGCGGCGCGTGGTCGAACCGTCGGCCTGTGAGAAGGCGCTGAAGATCGTGCTCAGCGCCTCCTGTGGGATTCCGATTCCGGTGTCCTCGACCTCGAACTTCAGACGCTGTCCACCGTCCTCCAGCGCCAGCACCGAGACGCCGACCAGAACGTGTCCCTCCTCGGTGAACTTCAGGGCGTTGCCGACCAGGTTGTTGAGCACCTGGCGCAGCCGGTTCGGATCGCCCCGGCACCAGCGTGGTACGTTGGCACGTACCACCGGCACCAGGTCGACACCCTTGGTGCGCGCCTTCTCTGCCAGCAGTTCGATGCAACCGTCGACGACCTTGTAGAGGTCGAAATCGATCGTCTCGAAGCTGAGCTTGCCGGCTTCCATCTTCGAGAAATCGAGGATGTCGTCGATCAGGTGCATCAGCACCTCGGACGACTCGCTCGCGGTGACGATGAAATCGCGCTGTTCCGCGTCCAGCGACGTGTTCTCGAGCAACTGAAGCATGCCGAGCACCCCGTTCATCGGGGTACGGATCTCGTGGCTCATGTTGGCCAGGAACTCGGCCTTGGCGTAGGCCGCCTTCTCCGCCGACTCCTTCGCCTCTTCGAGTTCGCCGGTACGTGCCCGGACAAGCTCATCGAGCCGGTCGCGATGGGTCCGCACCACTTCCAGCGCGCGGCGCCGCTCGATGATGCCGGCGAGGATGCGGGCGATGTTGTTGAGGAAGGCGCCGCCCGCGGCGTCGACCACCACACCCTCGTCGGTGTACAGGTTCACCACCCCGAGCAGCTCCTCCTTGCTGCGCACCGCGAGACAGACGTGTCCGTGCGGCTGCATGCCCTCGAAGGTGATGTCGTGATCGTGGTCGACGCTGCATGCCGAGTAGATCCCTTCGCTCAGCGCGGCGCGTCCGCACAGGCAGGTGCCGAATGGGACCACCGCGCAGAGTTCCAGCAACGGCTCGGCCAGGTTCACCTGGGCAACCTGACGGAGGTAGCGCTGTTCGTTGTCGGCCAGGAAGATGCAGCCCTGCGAGCGCACGCCGAGCCATGGCAGCGAGGTCAGCTCGACCAGCACCGCCTGCAACTGCTCCTCGAGGCTCATGTCGTACAACGAGATCTCGAGAATGCGCGACACCACCTGCTGACCCTGGAAATCACGCTGGATGCGATGCTCGTTGTCGCGACGCCGTGCCAGTTCGTCGCCGATTTGTCTCGACATGCGGTTGAACACCGCGGCCATGTCCTGGAACTCGCGGCCGCTTTCCACCGCCATGGTGGCGTTGTAGTTGCCGTCACCAAGCTGCTCCATCCCCTTTTCAAAGGTCTGGATTGGATTGCCGACGAACCGCTGGAAGAAGTAGATCACCACGCCGAGCGATGCGAGCATGACACCGAGGATCGGCATCAGGCCCACCGCCGCCTCCTGCACGCCGCTCGCCAGCGTTCCCTCCAGCGGCACGCCGAGCGACTTGATCGCGACGTCTCCGACCTGGTGACCGAAGCCCTGACTGTTCGGGTACTTGTCGATGAGACCGCGTGGCGCCTGCTCCGGGCGACCGTGGCACACGATGCAGTCCCCGGTGAACTCGATCGGTATCGCCAGGCTCAGGTAGGGCACCCCGTTGCGTTCGATGACACCGCGCCATTCACGGACACCCGGGTCGCGGCGAAATGCCTCGATGATCTCCTTTTCCCTGTCATCCGCGGTGTTGATCGGGTTGTGCGCGCCGACGGTCGCGAACTTGAAGTAGTACCCCGGATACGCTGCGAGGAAGCGGTCGATGAACTGCCGCGCAACGAAGCTGGTGGACATCAGCTCGGGTACGAATTCCTCGCTTCCGAGACGCTGCATGGCTTTCGGACGCAGCACGTGGCGCACGTAGTCCTGGGTCGCATCGACCGAGGTGAGCATCTGCGCGAGGGTGCGAAAGGCGTTGTCGTGGGCGTTGCGCTTGCCCTGCTGGTAGATCAGGAACGCCGCGACGCAGAACAGGATGGTGAACAGGAGCAGGATCCAGAGGCCGAAGCGGGTCTGCAGTCTCAGCGAGTTACGTCGCCCGCGACCCTGCGCTCCCTGCGCTTGCGACGAGCCGGGTCTCTCCTCCACGGCGGTCATCTCCATACGTGTCAGCCGAACACCATTTCCATGATCCGGGTCGACCACCACTCGAACCAGGTGACCCGCTTGCCGAGCTGCATCGAGAGTTGGTCGGCGTCGCCCTGGATCCTGCGCCCCTGCTTGAACTCGATCGCCGGCAGGCCGATCTCCGCGTTGCACGCCCAGTGATCGGGGTTGTAGATGGTGCAACTCTCGTAACGACCGGGCGCCCCGTCCTCGATGCGCCGCGTCACGCTGCGGTTGCCGAGGTCGAGCTCGTAGAAGACCCGATCGTCGGTGGCCCAGTCTTCGCAGTCGCGCAGGCTCTCGCTCGTCTCGTCGACGCAGCGCAGGCGGTACTCCACGACGGTGTTTTCCTGACCGAAGCAGCCACCGAGCAACGGCAACATCAGGAACGACAGGATGGTCGGGCGCAAGTTCTCGAACTCCTTTTCACGGCAGGACCGCATCATAACGCAGCCGGCGCCCTGACCGTGGCCGCATCCGGACGCGGCCGAAAAGGTTTACTTGCGCGTCAGTCGGCGGCGTTCGAGCTCAAGCGTCGGGACGACCAGGTAGAACAGGAAGCTCGCAACCAGGAAGCCACCGGTCAGGGCCTCCTCGTCCGCCCCCATGACGGCAAGCAGGCCGAGCACGACGAACGGTGCGACCATCTTCGCCAGCGAACAGAGTGATTCAGTGTTGCACACCATGGCCTCTTCTCCTCCTGACTCGCGCCTCTCTGGCGCGGCATCCCCCCGTTAGCCGGTCTGCGCCGGTGTCGGTGGTGGATTGAAGGCAAGGATGACAGCCTCCGAACAACCCTACAATTCGGAAGATTACTTACCCGCCAGTATGTTGCAGCGCAGCGCCAACGATGCGCCAGGGTCAGCGGCGCAGCAGACGGCGCATCGCCCACAGGCCGAACAGCGGACCCGGCAACAGCAACCAGGCGACCTGCTCGTGCAGCGCGTCCCAGCGCACCGTCGCCAGCTCGATCGCGACCACGGTGATCAGGAAGCCGAGGCTGTTCTGGATCGCCAGCGCACTGCCGACCAGCTGCGGGGGACAGGCACCGGCGGAGAGTGCCGAGAACTGCGGTGAGTCGGCGACCACGGCGACGCCCCAGACCACCATCCCGGCAAGCAGCAGCGCCGTGGGCAGCGCCTGCAGGAGCGGGAACAGCAGGCAGAAGCCACCGGAGACGGCCAGGGCCGTGAACGCCACACGGGCGCTGCCGATGCGCCGGCTGAGTTCCCCGCCAACGATGCAGCCGATGGCCCCGGCGCCGATCACCGCGAAGCTCGCCAGCGAGACCGCGCGCGCATCGATCCCACTCCCCTCCAGCACCCGCGCCAGCAGCAGCGGCACGACGGTCCAGAACGCGTAGAGCTCCCACATGTGGCCGAAATAGCCGAACGCCGCACCGCGGTAGGCCGGCACGCGGAACGCCGCGAAGACGTGCCCCATGCGCACATCGTGGCGGCGCGGCAGATGCGGCCCGTCCCCGGTCACGAACACCAGCACCGCGGCAACCAGTGCCAGCAGCGACGAACAGATCACCACCGCCTGCCACGGCCAACCGCCACCGAGCACCCGCACCAGGTGCGGCAGCGCGGTGCCGAGGGTCAACATGCCGACCAGCCAGCCCAGCACCTGCCCGGTGCGCTCCGGCGCCCAGCTGACCACCAGCTTCATGCCCAGGGGGTAGATGCCCGCCAGGGCCAGCCCAGTGGCGAAACGCAGTGCCAGGGCGGCACCGAGATTGCCGTCGACCAGGGTGAAAGCGGCGTTGGCCAGCGCACCGCCGAGCGCAGCGACCGCGAAGATGCGGCTCGCGGCATGGCGGTCGGCGAAGCCGCTCAGCGAGATCAGCAGCGTGCCGACGATGAAACCGGCCTGGACCGCCGAGGTCAGCGCACCGAGCCCGGCCGCGCCGATGCCCCACGCCGAGGCCAGGTCGTCGCCGACGCCATTGACGCTGAACCAGAGCGACGTGCCCATGAACTGGGCGAGGACCAGCACGCGCAGCGCGCGGCGTGCGGTTCCGGCTGCGCCGTCCGGTTCGTTCACGGCGTGCCGGGCCGGGCCGTCAGTCGAGGTCGACCGTCAACCCGATCGCCTCGATGCCCGTCTTGGCGCACAGCTCGTCGTCCTCGGAGGCCGCGCCGGAGATGCCGACCGCGCCGATCACCGTGCCGTCCGCATCGCGGATCAGCAGGCCGCCGGGCAGGGCGACGACGCTGCCGTTGGACATCGCGTTGAGCGCGATGATGAACCCTTCCTGGCGGGTCTCCTGCTCGTAACGGGTGGCCAGGTCGCGCGAATGGACACCCATCGCCAGTGCGCCCCACGCCTTGGCCTGGCACACCTTGGCACGCATGAAGGTCTGGCCGTCCTCGCGCGCCAGTGCCTTGAGGTGGCCACCGGAATCGAGCACCGCCACGGCGAGCGGTTTGAGCTGCATCTCGCGCGCCTTGGCGAGCGCGGCGGTGATGACCCGGTTGGCCTGGTCGAGGGTGATATCGGGCATGCGACTCCTCCGGTAGCGTGACGAACGGTGCGCGCCTACTCTAGCCTATCGCGCACGCGCTGCCCCTATCACAGGGCAGCGGTCCGAGGCGCTATAGTGTGCCCACGTATGCCGCACGCCGCGGCCCTGAGACGAGGTTTCCAGCATGCCCCCGCTCACCGAAGGTCAGCGCGTTCCCGAGGTCACGTTCCGCGTGCGCCGCGATGGCGACTGGGTCGACCTCACCAGCCATGACCTGTTCGACGGCCGCACCGTGGTGCTGTTCGCCCTGCCCGGGGCATTCACCCCCACCTGTTCCGGAAAGCACCTGCCGCGCTTCAACCAGCTCGCACCGGCGATCCGGGTCCACGGGGTCGACGAGGTGCTCTGCCTGTCGGTCAACGACGCCTTCGTCATGGACGCCTGGCGCGCGGCGCAGGGGGTGAGCGAAGTGCGCTTCATCCCGGACGGCAATGGCGATTTCACCCGCGGCATGGGAATGCTGATCGACAAGCGCGCCAACGGCTTCGGCGAACGCTCGCGACGCTACGCGATGCTGGTTCGCGACGGCGTGATCGACAAGCTCTTCGCCGAGGATCCGCGCCCCGACGGCACCGAGACCTACTGCGTCTCCGACGCCGACACCATGCTGGCCCACCTGGCCAGCCTGTCGCACAAGGGCTCCACGACCGATTGATCAACGGCAGGGCGCCCCGCCCCCTGCACGCCATCTTCCTCCATTCACGCATGGACCAGTTCACCACTTCCGACGGCAGCACGCTCCACTACGTGCGCAGCGGCCAGGGCACGCCCCTGCTGTTCCTGCACGGCTGGACCTCGAACCATCGCGAGTGGCTGCCGTTCGCCGAGGCGCTCGCCGACCGCCACTGCTGCGTCTGCTGGGATGCGCGCGGTCACGGCGGCCATGCCTACCCACCCGACCGGCCGAACAGCGTGCAGCGCATGGCGCAGGACCTGCGCGAGCTGCTCGAGCACCTCGCGCTCGGACCGGCCGCGCTGCTCGGCCACTCGATGGGTGCGTTGACGATCTGGGAATACGTGCGCAGGTTCGGCACCGAGGGCATCGAGCGACTCGTGCTGGTCGACCAGTCGCCCAAGCTCCTGACCGACACGGACTGGCGTCACGGCATCTATGGCGATTTCGACAGCGCGCGCAGTGACGGTTTCATGGCCCGCCTCGAGGACGACTTCAGCGACGCGGTCCTGACGCTGGTCGGTGAGGGCAACAATCCACGCGCCCGCGCGGCGCATGCCGGCGACGATCCCGCCCTGGGCCGGGTGCGTGATTACCTCAGGCGCCTCGATCCGGGCCCGCTGATCGAGGTCTGGAAGAGCCTCACGCACGCCGACTACCGCGACGTGCTGCCGACGATCGACGTACCGACGCTGCTGGTGCACGGCGACGCAAGCCACTTCTACAGCGTCGAACTCGCCGAATACGTACGCGGCTCGATCCCCGATGCACGCCTGCACGTCTACGAGGGCACCGATCACTCGCCGCACCTGTGGCAGCGTGAGCGTTTCCTCGACGACCTTAGGGCGTTCTGCCGCTGACAGCGCTCAGCGTGCCTGCGCGCGCAGGCGCGCCAGGATTTCCGGTGATTCCCAGTCGTAGGCGCCAACGACCTGCAGCACCAGCCGACCATCCGGATCGACGACGAAGCTGGTCGGTAGCCCCTGCACGCGCCACGCCTCGGAAACCCGCGACGTCGGGTCGAGGAGCTTGGGCAGGTCGAATGGGTGGCGCGCGAGGTAGGCGTTGACCTCGGCTGCATCCTGGCCCATCGCCACGGTGACGAAGCGCACTCCGTCCGTGGCGAGGGCACGCGCGGTACGCACCATGCCCGGCAGCTCATCGCGACACGGCAGGCACCAGGTGCTCCAGAAACTGACCACCAGGACCTGGCCATGGTACGCCTCGAGCCGGCGCTCGCGACCCTCGATGTCACGCAGTTCGAGTGCGGGGGCTGCACGCGGCTCGAGTTCATGCACGCCGTGCGGCATCCCGGCCTGCGCCGACGTGGAGAACCAGGCCGCGCAGAGCCAAAGCACCATGCGGAACCGGGCAACACGACCCGGTCCGGCAGCGCTGCGTGAAGTGCGTCCTCGCATGCCTCAGTTGCCGGTCAGCGCACCGGGCCAGAGGTGTCGCGCCGCCTCCTGATCGACCAGCTCCTGCGACCAGACCAGCTCGCCATCGACCCGGAACTCCTCGGCGGTGATGGCGTTGTACTTGCGGTTGAGCTGACCGGTCACCTCGATGGGCCGCATCACGTGACGTACCTTGACGTCGCGCGGGATGTTGACGAGGAAGAAGTATTCCCCATTGGCCTGCTGGAGGACGAAGTCGGCCTCGAGCGTGACGTGCGGATCGAGCCGGTCGACCGGGCACGAGGTGCCACGCTCGGCGCAGTCATGGCCGTTGAGGCGGCCGGCCAGTTTTTCGGCATTCACCGGGGTGACCGACCAGAAAAGCATAGCGATCAACGGCATGCCCAGCATGAATGGCCTGAACGAGAGGGTACGCATGGCAGTCTCCTGGATGGCGGGGCCGGAACGCATGTCGCGACAGAGCACCCCGTGTTACCCAGGAGACCGTGGCGGCGGTATTTCGCTTACCCCAGAGCGGCGGTGCTTGCCCTCGCAAACACCTGGGGGATAATGCGTACGATGAGCGGCCACGCAGCAACCGCCACTTCCCGCCCGTCGCACGCACGCCTTCTCGCTGCGGCTTGCCTGGCGGCCTGCCTCGCGCTGTTCCCGTCCCTGCTCCTTGCCCAGGCCAGCGCCCAGAACCAGGCCGTGGCCGTGGCCAAGAAACTCGAGCTGCTGCAGCGCTACCTCGACTCCAACAGCGCTCAGAAGATCGCCGACAGCGAGAACGGGGCGGCCATCGAATTGCTGAAGCGCGCCCGCGAGCGCGGCGACCAGGCGCTGCAATCCTACAATCGCGGCGACATGGCGATCGCCGGGGAACGGCTGACCGAGGCCTTCCGTGCCTACACCGAGGCGCTCGACGTGGTGCGCACCAAGCACTCCGGGTACGCGGAGGTCAAGAAACAGAACGACGGCTTACGCGAGGAGATCGCTTCCTACCTGCAGGCGTTCGACGAGGCGCTGCTGGCCAAGGGCCCCGCCGCGGCCGGTCTGCTGAACCGCGGCCGGGTCGAGGAGCTGCTCGACGAGAGCCGATACCTCGAGCAGAACGGCGATCCGCAGACCGCGCAGAACCGTCTCAAGGAGGTCTACAACATGGCGGTCGGGGCATTGACCCGGGTCCGCCAGAACGAGACGGTGGTCTACTCGCTCGACTTCCGCACCCCGGCCGACGAGTACCGCTACGAGCAGAACCGCCACCAGAGCTACACGATGCTGGTCGACCAGATGCGCCAGTCCTCCGAGCTCAGCGAGCAGGCGCTCAAGCTCGCCCAGCGCTATGCCGATGAGGGTGCGAAGCTGCGCACCGAGGCCGAGACCCAGGCCGCAGCAGGGCAATTCGACACGGCGATCAAGACCATGGAAGAGGCGAACAAGCGCCTGGTGCGCTCGCTGCAGATGATGGGACTGTCCATCCCCGGCTGAACCGGGCGCCGACCCGCCGCTCGGCGGCGCTGGCTAGACGACCTTCACCACCGCCGTCATGCCGGCCTCGGCGTGGCCGAGGATGTGGCAGTGGAACATCCAGTCGCCCGGGTTGTCCGCGACGAAGGCCACCTTGGCCTCATCCCCGGGACCCAGCAGCACCGTGTCGAGCCGCAGGCCGGTGCGGTGCGGCTGACCGCTGTGGCTGAGCACCTCGAAATGGTGTCCGTGCATGTGCATCGGGTGCGGCCAGGCCGAGTGGTTACGGAACTGCAGCACCGCGGTCTCGCCGCGCCTGAAGGTGAATTGCGGTGGCATGTCCATGCGGTAACCGACCACGCCGTTGATCGCCCACATCTTGCCCATCATCACCAGCTGCGCCATGCCGGCGATCTGGCCCCGCAGCTCGGCTCGGTTCAGGTCACCGAGGTCGCCGCCGTCGAGCACCACGTCGTAGCTCTTCGCCGCGGCGAGGTTCGGTGTCTCGATCGGGTTGGGATCGAGTCGCATGCCCTCGTCCAGCGGTGCCGGGCGCTGCGCCTGGTCGCCGTAGACGATGTCGCGCAGCAGGAACGGCGCCTGCGGGTAGTAGGTGTCGATCACCGGGCTGCGACTGCCCGGCGCCCCGGTCAGATCGACGATCAGGTCGACACGCTGCGCCGGGCCGATCTGCACCACGCCTCCGTGCGGCCGGACCGGGTCCACCGGTTGGCCGTCGTAGGCCACGACCCACGGATCGAGATCGCGGAACTGCAGCGCGAAGACACGCGCGTTGGCCGCGTTGACCAGGCGCAGGCGGATGCGCTCGTTGCTGCGCGCCGCGAAGTCCTCGGAGATGCGGCTGTTGACGGTGATGGTGTTGCCGAGGCGGCCGGCGCGCGCGAAGTCACGCTGGTTGTCGAAGTCGTCGACGATCTGCGCGGCGTTGTCGAGCCGCCAGTCGTCGAGCACCCAGACCACGTCGCGATCGACCGTCGGCTGCCGCGGCTCATCGACCACCAGCACGCCGTAGACGCCGCGCCCGACCTGTTCGCCGGTGTTGACGTGCGAGTGGTACCAGTAGGTGCCGGCATCCGGCGGTGTGAACTCGTAGGTGAACGACTGTCCGGGCATGATCGGCTGCTGGGTCAGCAGCGGCACCCCGTCCATGGCGTTGGCGATGCGCAGGCCGTGCCAGTGGATCGTGGTCGGCTGCACCAGGTTGTTCTGCACCACCACGCGCATCGTCTCGCCCTGCGTGCAGCGCAGGATCGGTCCCGGCACCTGCTCGTTGACCGCCCACACCCCGGTCCTGGGGAACGGCGCGTCGGCGAGCTGGATCTCCCCGGGGGCGAGATTCAGCGTGTAGTCACGCGTTGGTGCGGCGAGCAGGCGGGCCGGCAGTGAACTCCCGGCGGCGAGTCCCGCACCGGCCTGGAACAGGCGACGACGGGAGATCGAGAAGGCATTGTTGGTCATGCGGCTATTGTGCGGACAGGCCCGGTGCGCATGCAACCATGGCGAGGCGCACACTCGGCCCCATGACCGGCAGCCGCGCGGGGAATCCCGGGTGACCGCGACCAACCGCTGGCCGACGCCTCCCGGGCGGGGCCTCAAGCGGTCCGGACGCCCCACCCATCGACGGGATCATGCATCGGCAGCCACGTCGAAGAGCCGGTCGAAATCGGTCTCGCAGGCCAGGAAGGCCGGCAGCAGATCGGGATCGAACTGGACCCGGCCGTCGCGGTTGCCGGCCCGCACCGCGACCACCGCCGCCGCATGGTCGAGCGCGGCTCGGTGGGTTCGCTGTCGGCGCAGCGTATCGTAGACGTCGACGATGGCGAACAGCCGCGCGGCATACGGTATCGCCTCCCCCGCAAGCCCGAGCGGGCCGAGCCCGTCGTAGCGTTCGTGATGGCAGCGAACGATGTCACGGCCCAGCGCCAGCGGACCGTCGTCGAGCCCCAGCCTGTCACAGACGGTTTCGACGAGCGCGGCGCCGACGCGGGTGTGCAGGTCGATCAGCTGGGACTCGTAGCTGTCGACCCGGGCGCGGCTCTGGACCAGCTCTTCCGGAACCACCACCAGGCCGACATCGTGGATCAGCGCCGCGAAACCGATGGCGGCGCAGAACTCCGTGGGCTCGTCACGTGCCGCTGCGAGAGCGCGCACGAAGGCCGCGGTGCGTTCGAGGTGCCCTCGCGACTCCGCGCCGTCGACCAGCGTGAGCTCGACCAGCGCGAACAGGTGCATCAGTTCATCATGCAGGGCCGCTTCGTCACCGGATCCGGCCAGGGCCCGGTAGCCATCGACGGCTGCCGGCGTCCAGGCCGCGCGGAAGTCGAGCAGGAAACGATCGCGCTCCTCGAGCAGTTTCGCGACCCGCCGCTCGAGAACGTGACGCTGCCCGGCGTCGAGCAGCTCGAGGTCGCCAAGGGCCTCGAGCGTCTCGGCCAGGCGGGCGAAGGTGTCGCGCGCCTGCCGGTTGGCCTGGCCCTCCTGCATCATTCAGTTGCCCCTGCTCGGCGGCATGGCATCAGCCGCGGGCCACGAGTCCGGCAAGGTAGCTCCGGAAACCGGCATTGAGCTCGGGATGCCGGAGCGCATACTCCACCGTCGCCTCGAGGTAGCCGAGCTTGCTGCCGCAGTCGAAACGCCGTCCCTGGAAGCGGTATCCAAGGATCCGCTCCTCGGCGAGCAGCGCGGCGATGGCGTCGGTCAGCTGGATCTCGCCACCGGCACCCGGGGTGACCTGCTCGAGGAGGGCGAAGATGCGCGGCGTCAGGATGTAGCGGCCGACCACCGCGAGCGTCGATGGCGCGACCTCCGGCGCCGGCTTCTCGACGATGCCGCGCAGCTGGCAGCTCTGCGCGTCGCAGGGATCGGCGTCGACGATGCCGTAGCGATCGGTCTCATCGGGCGCGACCTCCTCGACCCCGAGGACGCTGCACCGCTCCCGGTCGAACAGCTCCGCCATCTGCGCCAGGCACGGGGCGCCGTCGCCGTCGATCAGGTCGTCGGCGAGGATCACCGCGAACGGGTCGTCGCCGACCACCTTGCGCGCGCACAGCACCGCGTGGCCGAGACCGAGCGCCTCGGACTGGCGGACGTAGACGCAATTGACCCCCGGCGGCACCACCCCACGAACCACCGCGAGCATGTCCGACTTGCCCTTCTTCTCGAGCTCACTCTCGAGTTCGTAGTTCTTGTCGAAGTGATCCT
>Ga0181593_10003563_pt1 | contig 14224 bp, 9 predicted proteins | sample 071ome_19_FD_133756 | JGI IMG/M metagenome (GOLD analysis project Ga0181593, IMG submission 133756) | Coastal salt marsh microbial communities from the Groves Creek Marsh, Skidaway Island, Georgia - 071413AT metaG (megahit assembly) | ecosystem: Environmental > Aquatic > Marine > Intertidal zone...
CCATTTTCTGTTGGCGCCATCAATGGCAATTGCCTCCACGGATTCGGTTTCAAATAAAAAGCCATTAAATCCATCTTGATTTACGATGATTTGCTCCACCTTAAAACTGGGATTAAACACGTTCTCTACCGAACAAATTACTCCAATGCCTTCGCTGGTGCCAATCCATATTTCCCCATCGTTGTCTTCGGCAATACTTACTACTTGATTGGAAGGAATATCGCCTTGCGTGGGCGATGTGGTGAGCAAGCGATATTCATCATCAATGGTGTTTGTAATGGTGTTTTTGGTGTCATAGGCGATGATGCCATCATCAAACACAAGCGCGAGAATGATTCCAGACTGTGTCAGCACCATTTCACCCATCAAAGGCAAATCGAGGTTTAAATCGGGCATGGTGAGTTCCACCCAAATGCTGTCTTGTGTGAATATTTTAATGGGAGCATCGTCTTTATTGTGGGCTATGTAGATATTGCCATCGTTGTCCTTCACCACATCGGCTACACCAAAATAATTGTAGTCGTCTCGTAAATCGTTGATTGGGCTGTTTGATTCATCAAATACCTTGTTGAGGGATAGGCCTGCGCCAATTTGTGCGAGTCCTCCCCGATCTGCGGCAAGATATAGCTGATCGTTTTGCTCAATGATTTCATTGCCATTCACAAACGTGGGATGCTGTGGATTCAGAAGCTCATTAGAAACCCATTCTTCATCTCGAAACCGGTGCAAGTTCGGCCGAATGAAGGTAAACTCATTCCCACCTGGAAGCGCATATACATCATTACCAATGATGCTGAGTGCATTGATTTGAGCAGTCTGTGGCTTAGGTGATGTTATTGCTATGATGTCTGAGTTGAATTGATCATCAAACGTGGTTTGCACGCCACCAATGCCATTGTCTGCAACGAGTATATCGTGACTGTAGGCAGAATAAATGGCCATGCTCGGAACGAACAGGTCTTCACCGTAAGTGAAAATGGTTTGAAGGCTATCTAGGTCGGGACCATACTCAACGATGCTTGTCACCTTTGTTACGAGTAGTTTATCGTCATTCACCTCGATGTGATTCACGCCTTCACCCATTAGAAACGGGTGCTCAGTAAATTGATTGTTGGTGAGCAAATACAGAGTGTCTCGTTTAAAAAACTCGGTTTTGTAGAGCGCATATACTGCGTTTTGGAATTCAAAAACTTGATTGATGTTCGCAACGGTGGATGGAAAATCTAAGCTCGTAAACGTGGGCTCACTAAAAAGCGTGGTGGTATTGGTGCGAAGCACATGCTCATCCGATACCATGAAAAGACTATTGTTGCTTTTGAAGATGCGCTGTATGTTCTGATTCAGTTCTTGAAATTGAATGGGAGTGTATTCGAGCACATTGAGTGTGTTCACGTCCATTTGTAAAACGCCAATACCGGTTCCTAGCCAAATGTGCTCCCCGTCAAAAACGATGTCATTTACACTTTTGTCACCAATGGCTTGACTATTCATGATGGCGGGTTGGTTCCGAACTTCTGTTTCGTTGATGATTGCATCGAGATTCCCATTGGAGTATCCGATTATACAAACACTCTTTTCTGTATTGCATCGAAATGCGGTAATGTCCGTTTGTGAAAGCTCATTCACTTTAGAAAGGCTGCGAGTGCTTCGTTCCTCTCGGTCATATTCAATGACGCCATAAATATTGGCAGCGTAGGTTTTGTTTGGAGTTTCTCCGATCCATTTAAAGGAGCTCATAGGAACATGTGCTCGCCAAGATCCAATTGAGGTTTGTGCAAAGAGGGAACTTCCGAAACTGAATAGAAGGATTGCGGTTAAGGTGATTTTCATGTTACGGTAAACGAAAAAGGCGCATGAATATTTTTTGGCCTTTAATGTTCTGATAATCAAGTTGTTAAGATCGAACGCATAGATGGGTCGAGAATGAACAATTAAAGATTTTTTGATGTATTGTTCCACAAGGTCGAAGTTGAAGCTAAAGCTCCGTTTAAGCTGTTTCATGTGAAACATTGCGATTTAGCATAACCATTACCACCGAAATGTCTGCAGGTTTCACTCCTGGAATTCGACTGGCTTGACCAAGGTTTTCCGGGCGTACTTTTTTAAACTTCTCTCGCGACTCATTGGAAATGGATGTGATGGCATCGTAATCAAATTCGTTTGGAATCTTCATTTTGTCCATCTGAGTCATTTTTGAAGCTTGCAATTCCTCTCGATTAATATACCCATCGTACTTGATGAGAACTTCACAGGATAGAAGTGTTTCACGTGAAGCACCAATTTTAAGAAGCGATGAATCGAGCTCGGAACTCATTTTTCTCAGTTGTGAAATACCTATTTGTGGACGAGTCAAAATGGTTTGAGCCTTTGTCTTTTGTTTTATTTCTCCTTCACCCTGTTCATTAAGAATGGGGTTTGCTTCTTCAGGAGTGATGCTTTGATTTTTCAAATGCTGCATTATAGCGCGTTTGGATTCGCGTTTTTTATGCAAGTTTTTCAGTCGGTTGTCGCTTGCCAAACCAATGGAATGCGAGAGTTCCGTCAGGCGTTCATCTGCGGTATCTTGCCTTAAGCTGATGCGATACTCGGCTCGAGAAGTAAACATTCGATAGGGCTCTTCGGTGCCTTTGGTAATAAGATCATCAAGCATCACTCCGATGTAAGCTTGCTTGCGCGAAAGCACAATTGGATCCTTTTCGTTGCAATACTGATGGGCGTTGATGCCGGCCATGATGCCTTGAGCTGCGGCTTCTTCATACCCGGTAGTTCCATTTATTTGTCCCGCGAAAAAGAGCCCATTCACCAACTTGGTTTCCAAACTCAGCTTTAACTGTGTGGGCGCGAAAAAATCATATTCAATGGCATAGCCTGGGCGGAATATTCGTGCGTTTTCGAAACCTTCAATTTCTTTAATCGCCTTCAATTGTATGTTGAGTGGAAGCGAAGTAGAGAATCCATTCACATAAACTTCTTTGGTGTTCCAACCTTCGGGTTCAACAAATATTTGATGACGTGATTTATCAGCAAATCGATAGACTTTGTCTTCTACTGAAGGACAATACCTAGGCCCGATGGAATCAATCTGACCATTGAATAATGGCGAATGAGCCATACTATCCGCAATGATTTGATGTACCGCAGGATTGGTGTAAGTGATGTGACAGTTAAGTTGAATTTTCAGATCACCCTTTTTGAGAAAGGAAAATTGTTCTGGAACCTCATCTCCAACTTGGGCCTCCATTTTTGTATAGTCCAAAGAAGCGCCATCAATTCTAGGCGGAGTTCCTGTTTTCATACGGCCTGTTTCAAATCCACGTTCAAGGAGCATTTCTGTAATTCCTGTGGATGATTTTTCGCCCATCCTACCACCACCAAGCATTTTATCGCCCACGTGAATGAGTCCGTTCATAAACGTTCCAGCAGTCAATACCACCGTGCGCGATTCGAATTGCACTCCTAAGGATGTCATGATCCCTGAAATAGAATCTCCATCAAAAAGAAGTTGGGTGACAGAATCTTGCCAGAGGTGTAAATTGGGCGTCTGCTCAATTATTTCTCGCCACTTAATGGTAAATATTGTTCGATCATTTTGTGTTCTAGGGCTCCACATCGCAGGCCCTTTAGATCGGTTGAGCATTCTAAATTGAATGGCGCTATAATCACTGACGATTCCTGAGTTACCACCAAGCGCATCGATCTCACGTATGATCTGCCCTTTGCCCACGCCACCCATTGCGGGGTTACAAGACATTTGGGCGTACTTGGTCATATCCATGGTTATGAGCAAGGTTTTTGAGCCCATGTTTGCTGCTGCCGTGGCAGCTTCGCAACCTGCATGGCCAGCGCCAACTACTATTACATCGTACTTATCCATACTGTTTCACATGAAACTTTCTAAATAAAAATCTTCTTTCTCGCGCATTTCATTCTGCTGCTCGGTGGTTTTATCATCCAACCCCATGAGGTGTAAAACCCCATGAATTGCTAACCGTTGAAGTTCGGTTTCTGGGGGTGCATTAAATTCTACAGCATTTTCAGTAGCCACATCAAGGTTGATGTAAACCTCTCCCATGGCTTCTTGGTCTGAACTCAAATCGAAGGTGATGACATCTGTCTCGTAATGATGATCAAGATACTGTGCGTTCATTTGAGTATGTTCTTCGGTGTTGAGTATGATAAAATTGATGTACTGAAATTGCTTCTGGAAATCCTCTGCCATTGTTTTCACAACACGCGTAAGTGCCTCTGTGTTTAAAGTTGGCGCAGCGATGGTTTCATTAAAGACGTTTATCGAAGGCACGTTCATTGGGCAAAATTAAGCCCCAACCAGTTCATTGATGTTAAGACTGAACTCGAGAATGATAGTAGATCCTTGTTTCTCGAAGGTTACTTGATCGGCCAAGTTGTGTATGATGAATATTCCTCGACCACTGAGATTCTCAACATTTTCTGCAGTTGTAGGATCTGGTAATGCTGAGTGATCAAAGCCCTTTCCTTGATCTACAACTTTGATTATCAGTGTTTTATCATCAAATTCAGCGTAAAAGTCAAGGGTTTTCTTTGGGTCATTTTGATTGCCATGGTTCATGGCGTTAAGAATTGCCTCAGTGGTTGCAACCATAACATTACCATATACTTCAGCCGGGATTAATTCCTTCTCAAGTAGTTGATCAATGTATGTTTCAACCTTGGAGAGCTCTTCAAGCGCTGAATTGAGGGTGATTTTATCTTGAAATCGAAGCTTCATTCTTGACCGAATTGGTTAAAGTAGTGATTTACTCTATTTTGATAATAGGGTTTCAAATTTGGGGGAAGAGTTTTATACAATTCAATTTCTTTTTCCTTGGCTTTGATATATTCCTCCCAGATAGAATCAGGGATCTCGTAGCGCGAATTATTGGATTTTGACTCTCGTTTTTCTTCCATTTCTCGTTCGCGATCTGCTTTTTCAGATTCCAGAAGTTTGGTCATGATCTTTTGTTGCCTGCGCATAGTCTCCTGGGTAATATTTTGGTAGAGTATGTCTTCCTCGGTTTGCTCCATGAGCTTCTCGAGCTCTTTCAATGCTGAACCCGGTTTTCTTCCTTCTTCATTCAGCGATTGACTTAGTTTTCTCAACTCCTGTCTAATGGCCGCTTGTTGAGCCGCCATCCTTGCTAACTCTTTACTCATACCACCACTACCACCGCTACCGGGCTTTTGTCCTGGTTTTTGGCCTTTAGGGTTTTCGCCTTTTTCCATGGCTTTGCGCATCTTTTCAAGCTGCTTATTCAGCTGTTCTTGAGCTTGTTTCATGCTTTTGGCCGATGGTTTAACGCCTTTACCGCTGCCTGGTTTATCGCATTTACCATTTCCTTTCATTTTAGAATTGGCTTGTTGCTGTGCTTGTTGAATCATGCTATCGAAAAGAATAGCGAGGTTGTTAAGCGATGTCATGGACAATTGCTGTTTCACCAAGGTTGTTTCCAAGTGCTTCTTCTCTTGATTTGGCCGCTGATTGGTCATGTTATCAAGGGCAATGTCCATATTGTTTTTTACGCTGCTAATCTCTTTGTTCAATTTCGAGCTGAGTTCTGGCATACGCTTGCTTAAGGCCAAAATAGAGTCTTCTACTACCTTAGTATCATCAATAATGTCTTTTTGCTCCTTCGCTAAATCAACAAATTTTGGGTCGCGCGCCTTGGTTGTCTTCAAGTCTTGCATTATTCGCTCTTGATGATGCGATAGATCGATGAGGTTTTCCAAAATTTGGCGCATGTCCTCAAGGTTCTTTGACGCTTGTTCTTGGGCTTGCTGTTCTTGAAAAGATTCTAATTGCTGTTGCATTTCTTCGAGGGCATCTTGTGCATCCTCCTGCGATTCGCTTGCCTTTTTATTGTTTTTCTTGTCCAACTCCTCGCTTGCCTTCTGCATACTTTCAGTAGCCTTTTGCTTCTGATCAGACTGATCGGGCAAATTATTCTTTTCCTCAAGCTCATTGTTTAGCTCTTCTAGCTTATCGAGTTCCTTTTTCAATTCATCCAAATCTTTTTCCAAGTCTTTTTGAGCTTCAGTAAGGGCTTCTTTCGATTCGTTTTTTTCTTCCGTTTTTTCCTTGAGCTCTTTTTGATCTTCAGCAAGTTGCTTGGTTTTTTCTAAAGCCTCTTCAAGCTTTTGCTCAAACTCCAATTCCTTGAATAATTCTAATGTTCTATCGAGTTCTTTTTCGAGCTGTTCGTTGTCCAACTTCATTTCGTCCAGCTTATCGAGCATTTGGTCCTTGTTAAGCTTGTCCATGAGCTCTTTGAGCTCATTATATTTCTCCTTAAATTCTTCGTCAAACAACTCTTCGAAAAGCTCTTCAATTTGTTTTTGCTTGTCCAAAAGCTCCTCAGAATACTGATTGAATTTAGTGTTTAACTCATTTTGCTGGCGCTGCTTATTCATCTTCTCCTCAAGTTGCTTGAGCATTTCTTGTCGTTCTTCTACCAGCTCTTTGAGTTTTTCTTTGTCTTGCCAGTCGGGCCTTTTTTTCTGAAGCAGGTCCTTTTTAAGCTCATCCAGGTCTTTGTTGGCCTTGGAGAGATCGTCTTGTTTTTCTTGCAGCGCTTGCTTCGATTCGTCTGCTGCCTCCTCATTCATTGAGCGTAATTCATCCTTGCTCGGCACATCTAGTTTCCATGTTTGGGAACGGGTAGATTTTGCTCCGTTTATACCATCGTTATCAAAGACTTCAAAATAATACTCAAGTGACTCCTCAGTGTCGAGCACAAGCGTATCTAGGTTTCCGATGAATGAGAAAGATTGAAGATTATTAGAGCCAAGGTCAAGGCGTTCTGCAATTAATACAGAACGACCCGTCTTTGAAATTTTTTCGACCTTAAAATGAAACTGGCTAAAGCCGTAGTCATCGGATATTTCACCATTGAAAAATAATAAGCCAGGTGCAGCAGAATCAGCTCGTGCGTCTACCTGTATATGTGGAAACCGATCAGGGATAACATCGATGACAATCTCAGCCGTATCGGTAAGTTGATCGGCACTGCGCAAGGCGAGTCTGAGGCGTTTATTCGCACGAAACTGCGATTCGAATGAAGGTTGATCGCTCTGTAGCTCAATGTTACTATCACCATCAATTAAAATGGCCGATGTGGTATTGTCAACATCAAAATTCCACGCAATCTGTGTTCCTTCAGCCACCGAAATTTGACTTTGGTTCGCGCGTCTTGAAACATCCAGTTTTGTATATGCCGGTGGAATAATTTGAGCAATATTTCTCAGAATTTTCGGGGTTTTCTTTACCTTAATTTCATATCGATCAGAACTCACACTAACTGCCGAGAATGAGACGGCTACAGACTCTTTCATTCGATCGAGTGTGTATTCAAAGCTACCGGCAGAAGTTTGCTTCATTCTTATCTTCTTATCGCCAACCGTCATGTAAACCTGCGTGGGCAGTGATCTGCCGTTTGTGGTTACCATCACAGTAAATGGTTCGCCTTCTATAGCCACTAGGTTTTCATTTTGAATTTCAAACTCGAAGGGCGCAGGTGGAACAAAGCTCTGATCGTATTTGATAAGCCTCATTGAGCTATCGATTAAGGAAGCAGGGCTGAGTAGAGACAGCGTGATAAATACAATAATCGGTATGACCAAGTACTTGACCAGCGAAAGAATGTCGTCTAGTTTTATAAGTTCTGCAAAATCATAGCGGCTGAGGGTTTGGGCCCTTTGATTGATACTTGCCATAACCAAATGATTTGATGAACCATCAAAGGTGTTGCTCAGGGCTATGGTATTAATGAGCTTGTCTTCCACGGGCTTCATGGAGTTACCTATTCGTTTGGCTGCTTCGTTTGTGTCCAACGATCGAATAAGGCCAAACATGCGCAAGATGGGCACGAAGACGCGCAGTGTAAGCACGGTAATGGTGAAGATTATAAAGGAATAGAAGAGTGCCGTGCGCGTGGTTTCACTGAAATTGCCAAAGTACTCAAGCAATGCCAGCACAATCCACAACGATAGTGCTGAGATTGCTGATAAAATCAGACCTCTCAGCAGGTCCTTTCGGTTCTGCTTATCGATGTAATCGCCAATATTTTTCTTTAATTCTTCGAGTTGATTCATGGCCAGTGATCAAATATATCAACCATTAAGATGGACGAATGTTAATGGCGGTTAAGAATGGAGCGCTCGCATGCAGCCAGCCTCCTCACAGGCGCTTATCTTTGCACCCTTTTTAAAAGATTATGACCAAAGTTCGAGTTCGATTTGCTCCAAGCCCCACAGGACCATTGCACATGGGAGGCGTGCGCACAGCATTATTTAATTTCCTCTTCGCGAAAAAAAATGGCGGAGACTTTATATTGAGAATCGAGGACACTGACCAGACCAGGTATGTTCCTGGAGCGGAAGATTACATCAAAGAATCATTGGACTGGTTGAGTATGATTCCAGTTGAAAGCCCTTGGAATGGGGGAGATTATGGTCCATATAGGCAAAGTGAGCGTAAGCACTTGTATCGCGAATATGCCGATCAGTTGATTGAATCAGGTCATGCCTATTATGCGTTTGACACACCCGATGAACTTGAAGCCATGCGCGATCGGCTTACCAAAGCCAAAGTTCCCAGCCCTCAGTATAGTGCATCTGTGCGGATGACTATGAAAAACTCCTTGACACTTTCTGCGGACGAAGTGCGAACTAGACTTGACTCTGGCGAGCCTTACACCATACGATTGAAGGTTCCAAGAAATGAAGAAGTGCGCTTTAATGACATGATTAGAGGTTGGGTACAGGTCAACACCAATGCTATGGATGACAAGGTGTTATTCAAATCTGATGGTATGCCTACCTATCATTTGGCAAATATTGTCGATGACCATCTTATGAAGATCACTCATGTCATTAGGGGAGAAGAGTGGCTACCTTCAGCGCCTACCCATATTTTATTGTATCAATATCTGGGGTGGGAAGAGAGCCGCCCGCAATTTGCCCATTTACCATTGATTTTGCGACCGGATGGTAACGGAAAATTGAGCAAGCGCGATGGCGACCGATTAGGGTTTCCAGTATTTCCACTTGAATGGAAAGACCCGAAGACGGGAGAGATCTCTTCAGGATATCGTGAGAAGGGATATTTCCCAGAGGCTTTTATAAACACGTTGGCGTTTTTGGGTTGGAATCCAGGAACCGATAAGGAGCTCTATACCATGAGCGAGCTGATTGAAGACTTTAGCATCGAACGCGTAGGAAAATCGGGTTCGAAGTTTGATGTGGACAAAACAAAGTGGTACAACCAACAATATTTACGTGATAAAACCACAGAACAAAGTGGCCCTGCGCTTTTAGAAGCATTGACTCAAGAAGGGCTGAACATTGAGCAGGATAAGCTTCCTGCTTACATTGATTTGATGAAGGAGCGGGCCACGTTTGTAGAAGATATGGTTGAAGGCAGATATCTGCTAGAAGCACCAGTGTCTTATGACCAAAAGACCATTAACAAGAAATGGAAAGCTGATTCAGAAGGCATTGTATTGTCACTGATTGACCTTTTTGAAACAACAGATTTTGAAGCCGAGACGCTCCATGCAGCGTTTATGAATCATTTAGAGAAAAATGAAATAGGGATGGGCGCAGCAATGCCAATTCTTAGAGTGCTCATCACTGGGCAAGGGTTTGGACCTAATATGTTCGAAATTATGGAGTTTTTGGGCAAGGAGAACTCCATCAACCGACTCAGAAAAGGAATAGAGCGACTTAAAAATGGCTAGACTCTCAATTAGGGATTTAGAGTTTTTCGCTTATCACGGTTGCCACCCACTCGAAAGAAAAACGGGAGGAACATTCAAAGTGGACATACTGATTGACTATGATATGGAGATGGCCGTAGATTCGGACAACATTAATGAGGCTGTGGATTACGTGTCAGTTATGGAAATTGCCAAACAAGAAATGGCTAAAAGGTGTGATTTAATAGAAACGGTAGCGAAAAACACGGCTGTAGCATTGGATGTGAAATTTCCTTTTGTGAAAAGCATTGAGGTTATTGTTTACAAGATGAAGGTGCCTTTGAGCCATTCTCTATCCTATGTTTCAGCCAATTATGTCATTGATAAATACATGGATAATTAATTACATTCGCGGCTAAGACAAAGGGTCTCGTGGCCGAGTGGTTAGGCACCAGTCTGCAAAACTGTGTACAGCGGTTCGAATCCGCTCGAGACCTCTACCTAAACCCCTGAACTAATCGGGGGTTTTTTATTTGAGCTTTTCTATGAATAGACTTTTGGTATTTGGCATCATATCGGTGGTCCTGATCATCATTGATTGGTATGTATATAGTGGGCTTAAGATTGCCATTGCTCCTTTGCCTGTATGGGCCCAGCGAGCTAGTAAAATCTTCTTTTTTGGCTTGACGGTAGTCACGATTGTTGGGTTTATGCTGTATGAGCCAATGTCTAAAAATCAAACCACGCGTACTATTCTGACTTTTATTGTAAGCATTGGTTCAGCAAATATGATCGGTAAGCTGGTCTTTGCCCTGTGGATGGTAATTGCAGACATAAAAAGACTGGTTGAGTTTGTATGGATGAAGGTAAATCCACCAGTAAATGCTACGATGCAAGAGGGTATAACCAGAAGCCAGTTTCTATCACAAACCGGCGCCATCACCGCTACCTTGCCTCTTATTGGTATGGGTTGGGGGGTTCTAAGTGGAGCACACGACTATCGAGTAGTGAAAAGAACCATTAAAATAACGGGGCTTCCAAAAGAGCTGGAAGGATTTACCATCACTCAGCTATCCGATATACATGCAGGTTCGTTTTGGAATAAACGGGCGGTGCAAAGGGGCATTGATATGGTTAATGACTTGAATTCTGATGTTATCTTTTTCACTGGCGATTTAGTAAACAATAAAGCCATCGAACTTGGAGGATGGACGGAAATGTTTTCCAAATTATCAGCAAAGCATGGAGTATATAGCGTATTGGGCAATCATGACTATGGTGATTATGTGCCTTGGAATTCTGAGCAGGATAAGGTAGATAATTTGCAGCAGCTTATTTCAACCCAAAAGCAAATGGGCTGGAGAGTACTCCTTGATGAGCATGTTGTTTTAAACCATAATGGTTCAGAACTAGCGGTAATCGGTATTCAAAACTGGGGTGCACGAGGTCGTTTTCCAAAATACGGAGACTTACCTAAGGCAGCGAGTGGCCTAGACCCGAAGATGCCTCAATTACTGCTTTCGCACGACCCTAGTCATTGGCGAGCGCAAGTATTGGCGGAGTTTCCAAACATTAACGCAACGTTTTCTGGACATACCCATGGCTTTCAGTTTGGCATTGAGGTGGGCAGTGTCAAGTGGAGCCCAGTGAAATACTTTTATCCCGAATGGGCAGACCTCTACAATGATGGGGATCAATTCCTATACGTGAATCGAGGGTTTGGTTATATCGGATATCCAGGAAGACTGGGCATCAGGCCTGAGATAACGCAGATTAGTCTTGTTGGTTAGGAACGATCGCCAACTCTATGCTAAGTTGATAATTGATGCCGCTTCTGCCTGATTCATAAGCGGTGATATTCCCTCCCATGAAGTGAAATATTAAGAGTGCTGAGATCAAGTCAAAATTGCTATCAATCTTAAAGGTCATATTTAATCCGAGTGATAAGATCACCGTACCTTTACGGGTTTTGTGAAAGAACTAAATGAAAGGTATAGCCGTTATATTGTTGATTCTTGCCTCGAGCTCCCTGTGCGCTCAGCGTAAGGCCAATTTCGGTAAACAACCGAAGGATAACAAAAAGGGACGTGCCATAAAACTCTATGGTGAGCCCAAATTGGACAGGTCTCCAACCGACTGGACCAAGCTGAGACTGGAATATGTTTTGGGGTTAGGGGCCTCATCTTTTCTAGGAGATTTAGGTGGACAAGATGGTCCGGGCCTGCCCTTCGTTTATGATTTTGAACCAACGCAAACAAGGTACGCCATTTCTGGAGGGGTACGATACTTTCTTCGCGAGTATCATGCGCTGAGAGGATCTTTGAGTTACGCCAGATTAAGGGGAAGCGATGCTACCACCAATTATCCGAACAGAAAATACCGAAACTTAAATTTTAAGTCACCGGTGATTGAGCTAGCGGGTATGTATGAGTTACACCTGCTTAAACCTCAAACTCTACATCTAGCTGGAGCTCGAAACTCCAGGGTTTTTAATGGCAATCGTTTTGGAGCTTATGCATCAGCGGGTACGGGATTATTTTTCTTTAATCCGAAAGCACAATTTAATGGAGATTGGTATACCTTAAAGCCGCTCGGCACCGAAGGTCAAGGCTTACCAGAAGGCCCCGAGCCATATCGTAGGTTGAGCTTTGCTTTCCCTTTAGGCGGTGGGGTTACCTATCTATTGAATTGGAATTATACCATTGGCTTGGACTTTGAATATCGTTGGACTGCCACAGATTATATCGATGATGCCAGTGGTTATTATTATGATAATGCGGCCATTGTAGCTGCGAATGGAAAACTGGCGGGCACCCTTGCAAACCCAAGTGTATTACTGGATGATGTTCCAGAGCCTGATTGGTATACCGTTAATCAGCCAAGGGGCGGCAGCGAAAACAATGACACATATCTTTTTCTACAATTGACATTGAGCCATGCTTTGGGTCCAGCCATAACTAATAAGCCGATCAAGCAAAAGAAAAAGAAACCGAAACAACTCTATAAAGACAAAAAGAAGGCTCTAAAAGAAGGACGAAAAGCAAGGTCGTACAATAACAGGAAAATCAAAAACAAGAAGAAGCGGTTCAAGAATCCCAAGTTGAATTTTGGAAAGAGAAGGAAAAGAAGTAAGATCCGAACCTTTTAGAATTGATAGGTCAATCCAATGTTGGCATCAATCAGACGATTGGCAGTACCGAATGACTCATAGGCTCCCTTTTGATCCACAGCGCTGTTCAATGGGGTCATTATGAGACCAAAGGCTGAAAGGTTTTGGAATAGTTGTCTTTCGATTCCCACCATCGCCCCGTACCTTAACGCATTAAGTCCGTCAAGTGATATCACCTCTTCATTGGTGGTGGATGCGTTCACATATTCACTGGTATTATAAACAGTGATGGATTGGTTTTGGGCGGCAAACAAATAGTCGATAAATACACCTGCAGATGCGATCCATCGATGATTTAGCATGTAATTATACATGATTGGAGTATGTATATAATCCATTTGATGTGCAATCATGCCTCTATGCATCACAAGGTCTGATTCGTTGCTCATTGTATTTGCAAATGATTGAACAATAGGACTTACCTCTGTCTGCTTGACTCGCTCAATAGCATTACCTGTGCGTCTGAGCACACCAATTTCAATGGACATGTATGAACGATCGGTGAGCGACACTCCGTATCCAAAGGAGAATGTTGGGCTTGCGTTCCATGAAGACTCTCTTATAGAAGAATTAGCCTCACCCGTACCAGTTCTTGCGCCTCCCCTAAAGTACCATACATGATCCGCCATCCATTTAGAGATAAGATTTTCAGGAGTGAATTTTGGGTCTTCAATACTTGGCGTTTCATAAACGTATCCTTTGTTTTCAAGGAGCTCAATGCTCTGACTGCGTGAAAAGTTGGTGTCAAAAGCATTGAAATTATCATTTGAAACTAAGTGTGGCTCTGCAGATTCAGATTCATTGACGGCTTCTAAGACGGTATTCGACCAGTCAGCTTGCTTGTAATTCACGACCTCGGTAGACTCTTCAAAAAATAATTCCTCTGACTCTGATATGGCTCTAGCACCTTTGAGGTCCACTTCAGGTGTGTTGGTTCGAGATTCTTCAACAACTGTGTTTGCTACGAGCGCTTCAATTCCGATGGGCTCAGCTGTAAGTATGGATTCCGACCTATTGCTTGTTGATTCATTTACACCTATGGTGGATAGCACAGCGACAAAGAGGGTAGCGGCAATCTTTTGGAAGACTACGGCAGAGCTTGATGAAACTGGGGTTTGAGAGGCGAATGAGCCATACAAAGACTTCTCAACCGCTTGCCACTCTAAACTAGGATCGAACTTGGTGTTTTTTAGCCCGTCAAACCTCCCTCTGAATATATCGTCTATTTCATCGTTGTAATCAGCCATATGCGAGATAAACATCTGGGTATGCCAATTGAAGCTTAGCTCGAATTTGTCTGCGTGCCGAGCTCAAGTGCCATTTTGAAGTGCCTACGGAGATTCCA
>Ga0181593_10003564_pt1 | contig 14216 bp, 14 predicted proteins | sample 071ome_19_FD_133756 | JGI IMG/M metagenome (GOLD analysis project Ga0181593, IMG submission 133756) | Coastal salt marsh microbial communities from the Groves Creek Marsh, Skidaway Island, Georgia - 071413AT metaG (megahit assembly) | ecosystem: Environmental > Aquatic > Marine > Intertidal...
CCGATGTCGAGGAACTGGCGGGTCTGCAGCGACGGATTCTGCTCGCTTCGGCTCCACTGGTGCGGCCGGGGGGCACGCTCGTCTACAGCGTCTGCACGCTCACCCGTGCCGAGTCGACCGAGGTGGTGGCGGCGGCGGCGTCGGTGTTGGCCGAACTCGGCTTTCTGCCCGACCTGCCCGACACCGGAGGCTGGGCGCCGTACGGCGACGACACCCTGGTTCTCACGCCGCAACCCGGTGCCGACGGCATGGCGCTGGCTCGCTGGACTCGAACCTGACACCACCCCCTCCTCAAGGCCGGGTCGCTAGGGTTTTGGTATGGCAGTGTCGACCCAACTTCCGGTGAAGATCGTGACCGTGTCCGATGGGGTCGTGGCCGGTACCCGCGAGGACCGGTCCGGTCAGGTGCTCGAGGAGTACTTCACCGGGCAGGGCTGGCGTGTGGCCGCTCGGGCGGTCACCGAGGACGGCGCTGAGGCCGTTGCCTCAACACTCCGTGCCCTTGCTGCCGGCTTTCATGGTCTGATCGTTACCACTGGCGGCACCGGCTTTGGCCCGCGTGACCGGACACCGGAGGGAACGAAGGCCGTTCTTGACCGAGAAGCACCGGGCCTTGCCGAGGCGATGCGTCTTGTCAACCCGCTTGGCCGGTTGAGCCGAGGGGTGGCCGGCGCCCTGGAGACCGCACTGATCGTCAACACACCGGGCTCATCGAAAGGCTGTGTCGAAACGATCGATGCGGTTATTGATGTGCTCCCGCATGCGGTGACGCTCCTCGTCGACAACTACGACCCTCACCCCTCCGGGGAGGGGCAGGGCCACGGGCCCGGATGACCGACGATCGGGTCTTCATGGAGCGTGCGGTCGCCAACGCCGCTCGGATCCGGCACTCCACCTCGCCGAATCCGTGGGTTGGCGCGGTGGTGGTTGCGGACAGCGGCTCGGTGTTCGACGGGGCAACCGAACCCCCAGGTGGTCGCCACGCCGAGCGGGTTGCGCTCGATGCCGCTGGTTCGGCTTCGGCCGGTGCCACTGTCTTCACGACTTTGGAGCCGTGTAGTCACACCGGCCGAACCGGGCCCTGTGTCGACGCGCTGATCGACGCTGAGGTGGCTCGAGTCGTGATCGGCGTCGATGATCCCGATGGTCAGGTAAACGGAACCGGTATCGACCGACTCGCGGCTGCGGGGATCGAGGTGGCGGTCGGGGTCGGGGCTGACCTCGTCGAGGAACAACTCGCGCCGTATCTCCATCATCGACGGACGGGACGGCCGTGGGTGATCGCCAAGCTTGCGGCGAGTCTCGACGGCCGAACCGCTGCGCCCGACGGAACCTCACGGTGGATCACCGGCGCTGAGGCACGGGCTGACGCCCATCGCTTGCGGGCCGAAAGCGATGCGATCCTCGTCGGTGCTGGAACGGTACGAGCCGATAATCCATCGCTCACCGTGCGCGACTGGATCCCGCCTGACGGCACGCCGGCCGCCGCCGACCCGGAACGGATCGTGCTCGGCACCGCCGAGGCGCAGGCCCGTGTACAACCGTGCCGGTCGTGGGACGGCCCGCTCGATCGCCTGCTCGAGGAACTCGGCTCCAGTGGCGTCGTGCAGTTGATGGTCGAAGGGGGTGCGAGCGTCATCGGCTCCTTCTTCCGAGCGGGGCTCATCGATCGCTTCGTTCTGTACCAGGCGCCCGTGCTCTTCGGTGGCGGTGATGCGACGGGCATGTTTTCCGGGCCTGGTGCTCCATCGATCGATGCGGTCAACCGCGGTGAGATCGTGTCGGTTGCTCGGGTCGGCGCGGACCTGCGGATCGAGTTCAACCCCGGTCGTTGAGCGGAACCGGGCCGGTAGCCTCGACGGCAACCCCCCTTCACATGCCAAGGATCCACTGTGCTGAACCTCGTCCTTCCAAAGGGCTCGCTCGAGAAAGCCACCCTGGAGCTCTTCGAGGCCGCTGACCTTCCGGTCGAGCGGTCGTCGTCGGTTGCGTACACCGCAGCGATCAGGGATCCCCGCATCGCATCGGTGCGCATCCTGCGGCCCCAGGAGATTCCGACCTATGTCGCGGACGGCCTGTTCGACCTCGGGATCACCGGTCGGGACTGGATCGAAGAGACCTCGAGCACGGTCGAGTCGCTGGGTGAGCTCCGTTACTCGAAGGCCACCGCGAAGCCGGTGCGGATCGTGATGGCGGTGCCTGAAGACTCCCCGTGGCAGACGATCGCTGAGCTCCCGGCTGGGGTCAAGGTCTCGACCGAGTACCCCGAGATCACGAAGCGGCACCTTGAGCAGGCTGGTGTCGACGCCGACATCCGCCTGTCCTACGGCGCCACCGAAGCGAAAGTCCCCGACATCGTCGATGTGGTCGTCGACATCACCGAGACGGGTCGTGCGCTAAAGGCCGCAGGATTGCGGATCATCGAGACCCTCGTCACCAGCTACACCGAGCTGATCGCGAACCCGGCGTCGTTTGCCGACCCCGAGAAGGCCCACGCGATGCGCCAGATCCACACCCTGCTGCAGGGTGTGCTTGATGCCCGAGGCAAGGTGCTGGTCAAGATGAACGTCGCCGCCGAGGCGCTCGACGATGTGATCGAGATCGTGCCGTCATTGAAGTCACCCACGGTCAACGAACTCTTCCGTGGCGCCGGCTATGCGGTCGAAACCGTGGTGCCCAAGGACGAGATCAACATCTTGATTCCGCAGCTTCGCGACAAGGGCGCCACCGACATCGTCGAGCTGCCGATCTCAAAAATCATCCCGTAGGTCGAGCCAACCCTCCCCGGCAAGCCGGGGTTGAACTGGTCGTGGATCGCTGGTTACTCCCCAGCCTGATTCTTCAGCTGAACGTAGGTCATGCGCAGCTGCTGTAGCCCGTCCTGCAGTGTCGCCTCGGCCTCACCGAGGCGGTCTCCGAGGGTCTCCACGATGGCCGCCATCGCATCGATCGCAACGGTGGCCTCACTGAAGTTGGGCTGCTGCTGAGAAAGATGAAGCGCCGCGAGTTCGAACAGGCCCATCGCGTGGTTGGCGACGACGTTGGCCGCCGGTGCCGACACGAGTTGTTCACGAACCGCAGCCATCTCCTTGATCGCCTCTTCGGCCTGGGCGAGCTGTTCGGGGGAGAGATCATCGAGGGTGATGCCGTCGGGCAGTGACGCCGCAATCGCATCCTCCATCTCCGGATCGAGGCCCGTCGGTGCACCGACGGCCGGATCGGGGGTGCTGGAGGGCGACGGGTCGCGAGGAACCTCATGTTCGCCGCCGGGTGTCCACAGGGAGCTCATGCTGGTACCCTAACGGCCATACAACTGAGGGAAGTGGGGCCCGGCTCGCCGGATCCCCACCTGGCCACCGACTGAGGTGCGCCGGGTCGGCCGAATCGGCAACACCGAGCCTTGCGGGGCAAGTGGTTTTCGCGGACGTCGACATCCCGACGTCCGCTTCGTCGTTTTCGGCGCAGCATCCACCCACCCAACTACGGAGGTTCCGTGCTCACGAGGAGTTCAGGGCGATAGCACCGCCAAGCAACGAGCCAAGGATCAATGACCGCATCCGAGCCCGCGAGGTCCGCCTCGTGGGTCAGGACGGTGAGCAGATCGGTATCAAACCACTTCCCGAGGCGCTCAACATCGCCCGGGCCGCCGGACTCGACCTGGTCGAGGTCGCAGATCGGGCAAACCCACCGGTTTGTCGGATTATGGACTTCGGCAAGTGGAAATATGAGAACGATCAGCGAGCCAAGGAATCGAGGAAGAAGTCCTCGAATCTGACGGTCAAGGAGATGAAGTACCGACCCAAGATCGGGCCGGGCGACTTCGATACCAAGACCAAGAAAGTCGAGAAGTTCCTCGGCGAAGGTCACAAGGTCAAGGTCACGATCATGTTCCGCGGCCGCGAGATGCAGCATCCCGAGTTGGGGCGCAAGATTCTCGACAATGTCGCTGAAGAGGTCGAACACGTCGGCAAGGTGGAGTTCCACCCCCGGCAGGACGGCCGCAACATGGTGATGGTGCTCGCACCGGACAAGCAGGCCCAGGCCCGCCACGAGAAGGAACGCAAGAAGGCCGAAGCGGCCGCCAATGCTGAGTCGTCTGACGCAGCAACGGTGACCGACGAGGAAGAGTGATCTGACCGGATTGGTCAGCAACAACACTGGGAGAGTCCCATGCCGAAGATGAAGACCCATAAGGGCGCCGCCAAGCGTTTCAAGCGCACCGGCAGCGGCAAGCTCATGCGCCGCCAGGCGAACAAGAACCACATCATGGAGAAGAAGTCACCGAAGCGGACCCGTCAGCTTCGCGGTGACACGGCGGTCGCCAAGGCCGACGAGAAGAACCTCCGCGACCTGGGCGTCTGAGCCCGCCGACCCTGAGAATCGAAAGGACGAACTGAGATGGCACGCGTCAAGCGTTCAGTGCACTCAAAGAAGCGGCGTCGCGTCGTAATGGAACGGGCCAAGGGCCACTACGGCAACCGGTCCCGTGTTTGGAAGGCTGCCAACGAGTCGGTGATGCACGCCGGCAACTATGCCTTCCGCGACCGTCGCGCCCGCAAGGGCGAAATGCGCAAGCTGTGGATCCAGCGGATCAACGCCGCCTGTCGGGCCAACGGCACCACCTACAGTCGGTTCATCGCCGGGCTGAAGGCTGCGGAGATCGAAGTCGACCGGAAGGTCCTCGCCGATCTGGCCGTTCACGAGCCGGAGGCGTTTGCTGCGCTGGTCGAGGCGGCGAACAACGCCGCTTCGGAAGCCGCTGCTTCCTAAGGAACATCATGGGGCAGGTGCTTGGCGCCCAGAACCCCAGAATCGCTGAACTGCGCCGCCTCATCGGGCGGCGCAGTTCGCGTTCGGGCCTCGTCGTCGTGGAGGGGCCGCGCACGATCAGTGAACTGCTGGACGCCGGCCTTGTCCCGGACACGATCATCGTGCCGGAGTCCGACATGGACGCCGAGGCCGTCGTTGCCGTTGAGCGCCGTCTCTCCAGAGCGACCGAGTGGCTGGTGGTGCGGGATCACGCCTTCGAGCGCCTTGCGCCCTCGAAGAGCCCGCAGCCGATGCTGGCGCTGGTACCCCGGCCCCAGCCTGCCCTGCCTGCGTTGGGGCCCGAGGCGGTCGTGCTCGTGCTTGCCGAGGTCGGTGATCCAGGGAATGTCGGAACCCTGATGCGCTCCGCCGAAGCCGCCGCCGCTGATGCGGTGGTGACGGTAGGCGGCGCTGACCCGTGGGGCCCGAAAGTCATGCGGTCGTCGGCTGGTTCGCTCCTCCGAATCCCAGTCGTCACCTACGACGACCTCGACGATGCACTTGATGCGCTCCGAGAGGCTGGCCTTCGCATTGTCGGCACCGATGTTCGGGTTGGTGAACCGCACGACGGCGGGGTGTTGGCCCCGCCGGTAGCCATCGTGGTAGGGAACGAGCCCCATGGGCTCGACCGGGAGACCGGGGTCGATAACTGGGTCCACATCTCGATGCCGGGTCGTACCGAATCGCTCAATGTTGCGATGGCGGGAACGCTGCTGCTGTTCGAAGCCGTCCGGTCCTGATTGAGAGCTAGTCGATCGTCAGTAGATCCTGCTGGTCCGGGTGCTGGTCGATGTAATCCGCCGCGAACGGGCAGAGGGGCATGATCGTCCTGGCGGTGGCCCGGAGGTCGTCGAGCATCCCAGCCATCAACCGGTCGGCGTTGCCCTGCCCTCGGTGAGCTGGATTGGTCTCCACGTGCGGCACTACGACCGAATCGCCATCGACCCGGTAGTCGGCGATCGAGACGATCTCGTCGTTGATCACCAACTCGTAGCGCTGTCGGTCGGGATTGTCGCGAACGATGTGCTCCACCTCCGCAGTGTGCCAGGAATGATGCGCCGACCGCGGGAGTCAGGCCGTAACCTGACGGCTGTGACCAGCGCTGCCGATCTCACCGCCGACCTCGACGCCCTTGTCGCGGACGCAACCACCCGGCTGGCTGACGCTGCCGATCTCGATGCAGTTGCGGCCCTCGACGCCGAACTGCTCGGCAAGAAGTCGGTCGTCACCGGGGCGAAGAAGCAACTCGGAGGATTGGAGCCGGGTGACCGCAAAGCCGCAGGTCAGGCCATCAACGCCGCCCGCCTTGCGCTCGAAGAAGCGGTGGCCGCCGCCAAGACGCGCCTTGCTGCACGTGCTCGGGCCGCGCAGTACGAGACCGAGCGTCTTGACCTCAGCGAGAAACTCACCGAACTGCGTCGGGGTTCGCTGCACCTGAACACCCAGGCCCGTGACCGGCTCGAGGACGTGTTTGTCGGTATGGGGTTCACGATCGCGGAAGGTCCCGAGGTCGAGTCAGCCTGGTACAACTTCGAGGCCCTCAATATTTCGGAGTGGCATCCAGCGCGGGGTAGCTTCGACACGATCTTCGTTGATCTGGGCGAGCCCGAGCAGGTGATGCTGCGCTCGCACACGTCGCCGGTGCAGATCCGCACGATGGAGAACACCGAGCCCCCGATCTACATCGTCGCTCCTGGCCGCACCTTCCGCACCGATACCGCCGATGCCACGCACCTGCCAGCCTTCAACCAGATCGAGGGCCTCGTCATCGACCGAGGCATCACGCTCGGGGATCTTCACGGCACCATCCAGGAGTTCGTCCGACAGTTCTTCGGCGGCGAGGTCAAGACCCGGCTTCGTCCGTCGTACTTCCCCTTCACGGAACCGTCGGCCGAGTTCGACATCAGCCGGGCGGATGGCTCGTGGCTCGAACTCGGCGGATGCGGGATGGTGCATCCCAACGTGCTGCGCAACTGCGGAATTGACCCTGAGGAGTGGCAGGGCTTTGCGTTTGGGTTCGGCATCGACCGGCTCGCGGTGATGCGTTATGAACTCGACGACATTCGCGAACTGGTCAACAACGACGTTCGTTTCCTTCGACAGTTCTGACGGTCTTCGGCCGAGGGCTCAGACCCCAAACGCGTCGATGTAGTCGGTGAAGGACGAGCGAACCGCCTCTTCCTCAAGTCCGTAGTCGTTGAGGTCGTACCGTGAGCGTCGAGACGCGACGAGCGGGTCGGCATCGAGCCAGTCCTGCATGCGCCGACGATCGGCATCGGTCAGGGGTTCGCCGAGCCACTCGTAGAGGTCGGCCATGACCCCGAGTGGATCGGCCATTTGGTCGCGGTAGTGGACGTGGAAGACATCTCGTCCCGCAAGGGCTGCCATCGGCCGGTGGACCTGCTCGACAAGGCGACCCGGCACGGTGTCAGCAATCCACTCGTGGTCGACGGTCCCCATCGAGAGTCGGTGGGCAAAGGCGTTGAGGTTCATGAATGAGGTCACGGCGACGACAGGGTCGCGGTGGGTCCAGACGATGCGGGCGTCGGGGTACTCGGCGAGCACGGCGTCGATGAAATACGCATGCGCCGGCATCTTCAGCACCCACCGGCCGGGTGCGTTTGACTGCAGCACTTCGAGGGCGCGGCGGTGGTAGCGGTACGCAGAGGTCATGTCGGCTCGGCTGATGTACTCGCGGTAGGGCGCATAGGGGATGCGGGACTCCCACATGGCGGCTTTGAAATCCTGGGCCAACAGGAAGGTGCACTCGGTCGGGCCGTCGGCCCATTCCCAATGCGGAGGCGGGGGATCGATATGGTCGATCACCGACCGCTGAAATTCGAGCAGGTCGGTGCATCGCGAATCGGTTCGCAGCGTCGCTGTGGTCGGGGGAGGGACCGAATCGACCGCTTCCCAGTTGAGGAGTGAACGCCAGCGGGGGTCGGTGTCGAGGAGGTAGCTGAGTGCTGTTGTCCCGGTTCGGGGGAGTCCGAGGATGATGATTGGCTCGGTGATCGGTGCGCCGTGGAGGTCGGGGTGGTGCCGGTGGTGATCGATCACCCGCAGGCGGTTGGTCAGATAGTCGACGATCGTGCGGCCGAGAAGCCGTCGACCGTCCGGACTCATGCGATCCTGTCGGAGACCGCCGCACACGAGGTCCAGCGGCTCGAGGAAGTCGTTCGGTCCGGTGTCGTCGAGTCCCGCTCGGATACTCGCCTGCTCGATGAACACCTCGGGCCGGAGGAGCTTCGGATCGGCGTAGTCGGGCATCTGATGAGTATCACACGTGGAATCCGTCGGGCCCGGGCCTGTGGGGGCGTAGCCTGACCCACGATGAAGGTCACCCTTTCCTGGCTGCGTGAGTTTGCGCCCGACATCGACGGCGATCCTGTCGAGTTGGGCGAGACCCTGTCTGCGCTCGGTCTCGCGGTCGAGGAGATGGAGGTCGTCGGCGAGATCGTTGACGGCGTAGTCCTCGCCGAGGTTCTGGCGCTGCGCCCCCATCCCGACGCCGACAAGATCCAGTTGGTTGATGTCGATCAGGGCGACGGTCAGCCCCTGCAGGTCTGCTGTGGTGCGTTCAACATGGCCGTTGGCGACCTCATCCCCTTCGCCACCATCGGCACCGTGATGCCCAACGGCATGGAGATCGCTCAACGCGAACTCCGGGGCCAGATGTCGAACGGCATGTGCTGCTCGGGTGCGGAGATCGGCCTCAACAGCGATGAGGACGGCATCCTCATCCTCAACGACCGAACCGTCGAGGGAGCTGAGCTCGGTCAACCGCTCGCCTCAGCGATCGGTATCGAGCCCGACATTCTGTGGGATCTCGAGGTCAATGCGAACCGGCCCGACGCGATGTCGGTCGCTGGTGTCGCCCGTGATCTTGCCGCCGCCCTCGGCGTCGACTTTCGATTCCCCGACTATGAGATCGAGACCACGGACGAGCGCATCGACGGGTTGCTCGATATCACGATCGAGGATCCCGAGTTGTGTGGTCGGTTCGTAGCGACCGTCCTGCGCAATGTGACCGTGGGGGAGTCGCCCGCCTGGATGCAGGAGCGGCTCACCCAGCTAGGCATGCGTCCGATCAACTCGATCGTTGACATCTCCAACTATGTGATGCTCGAGCTGGGCCAACCCAACCACACGTTCGACCTCGACACGGTTCCCAACGGCAAGCTCACCGTGCGTCGGGCGCGTGACGGCGAGACCCTCGTAACCCTTGACGCCATCGAGCGCTCGCTCGTCGCCAACGACGGTGTCATCACCGACGAGCGTGGCGAGATCGTTTCTCTCGCTGGTGTCATGGGCGGTGCCACGACCGAGATCTCTGAGGCGACGTCCAATGTGTTGCTCGAGATGGCGTGGTGGGATCCGCCGTCGATCTCGCGCACCGTCAAGCGGCTCAACCTGCCGAGCGAAGCCTCGACCCGTTTCCGCCGGGGGGCCGACTATGGCGACAACATCCCTCGAGCGATGCGTCGCTTTCTCCAGTTGGCCGCAGAGTCTGGCGCCACCGCCGTGACCGGGATGATCGATGTTTCGGGCACGACCCCGGACCGGGAGCCGGTGACCGTTCGGGTCGAGCGAGTCAACGGCCTGCTCGGCACGTCGCTGTCGGCTGCCGAGATGCGCGCCCTCCTCGAACCGATCGGGTTCGCCTGCAGCGATGGTGCCGCCCGCGACGTCGACGGTGACGTGCTCGAGGTGATCATCCCGACGTGGCGGTGGGACACGGCGACCGAGACCGACATCGCCGAGGAAGTCGGTCGCATGTTCGGCTACATGAACATCGAGCTGACCGTTCCCAAGGGCACCGATGCCGGCGGGCTTTCGCCGTACCAGCAGGACCGACGCCTCGTACGTGAGGTCCTTGTTGGTGCCGGGTGTGACGAGACCCTGCCGATGCCGTTCCTCGCCCCGGGCGACCTAGCCAAGGCGGGCTTGCCCGAAGATGGCGTCACGCTCACCAATCCACTCCATGCCGAGGAGTCCGTTCTGCGGACCTCGCTCCTGCCCGGACAACTGAAGGCAATCGCCTACAACCAGTCGCACCGCAACCCAGACGTCCGCTTTTTCGAAATCGATCACGTCTTCCTGCCGTCGCCGGAGGGGGAGCTCCTGCCCGATGAGCGGGAGTTCCTCGCCGTCGCCATTGCTGGCGAGGAAGCTCCTGCGGCCATCGCCGTGCTCGATGCGCTCGACCGGGCGCTGGCCCTGCCGAATCTTCAACTGAAGGCGTCGTCTCCGCCCGGACTTCACCCAACCCGTTCCGCTGAGGTTGTCATCGCTGGCCGCACGCGCGGCCACGTCGGTGAGGTCGATCCTGCCGTGCTTCAGTCCTACGGCGTCGAAGGTCGGGTTGCCTGGCTCGAACTTGACCTCGGCGCGATCCTCAACGGTCCGCACGGCAACCGGAAGTACACGCCGGTCAGCAAGTTCCCGTCGAGCGACATTGACCTCGCCTTCGTGGCACCCGATGACGTGGTCGCCGCCCAAGTCGAGGCCAGCCTCCGAAAGGGGGGCGGTGCGCTCCTTGTGGGTCTCGACCTGTTCGACGTCTACCGGGGTCCGGGTGTCGATGCGGGCTCACGGTCGCTCGCCTACCGCTTGCGTTTTCAGGCAGCCGACCGGACGCTCACCGATGCTGAGGTTGCCGACGTTCGGCAGCGCTGCATCGACCAGGTCACCAAGAAGACCGGCGCCGTGTTGCGCGGCTAGTACGCACGGCCGCGGCTACGGTCGCCGGCATGCGTATCTGGCGTTCCCACGAACTCGGCGAGCCGCTCGAGGTCCTTCGGCTCGAAGAAGACGACGAACCAACGCCCGGCCCCGGGCAGGTCCTGGTCGACACCGCCGCAGTCGGTCTTACCTTTCCCGACGTGCTGTCGTGTCGGGGCGAGTATCAGGTTCCTACAAGGTTGCCGTACACGCCCGGCGGCGAGATTGCCGGGGTTGTCGCCGCGGTCGGCGAGGGAGTCGATCACGTGGCCGTCGGCACGGCAGTAGCCGTGCTGGGCGGTGGACTTCGAGAGAAGAACGTGGTCGGGGCAGGGTCGTGCTTTGCCTATCCGATCGGTGCGCTGTCGCCAGCCCAAGCGGCGGCGATCCCGGTCAACTACGGCACCGCATGGTTTGGGCTGCACGACCGGGCGAACCTCCAGGCGGGTGAGACCGTTCTGATCACGGGTGCAGCTGGTGGCACCGGAACCGCCTGTATCCAGCTGGCTCTGGCGGCGGGAGCGATACCGATCGCCGTCGTTGGCGGCGAGGAAAAAGCGGCTCTGGTGCGCAGCCTCGGGGTGGAACATGTCGTCGATCACCGTGAGACCCCGGCGTGGGTCGACACCGTGCGCGAGATGAGCGGGGGCGGCGTCGACGTCGCCTGGGATGCGGTCGGCGGCGAGGCCTTTCACCAGGTACGCCGATGCATGGCCTGGAATGGTCGTCTTCTCATCGTCGGGTTCGTTGGCGGGATTGCGCAGGCGCCGACGAACCATGCCCTGCTGAAGAACTACGCCATCGTCGGGGTCCACTGGGGCGCCTCCTTGATGCGTGATCCTGAGAGTGTCAGTCGGCAGATGGATTCGGTGTTTGCACTGGCGCTTGACGGCGCGGTTGCGCCTCCGGTGGAGTCGGTTCGGCCCTTCGAGGAGGCGGCGGCCGCCATTCAGGCGATTGCGGACCGTCAGGTCACGGGCAAGGCGGTCGTCACGATCTGAGTCGTGCGCAGCTGACGTCAGTCGGCCGGGGGGCCAACGATTAGCCTCTGGCCCATGTTCATCAATGGGCAATGGGTCGACGCCATCGACGGGGGCACGTTCGCCGTTACCAATCCTGCTACCGGCGAGGTAATCGGGAGCATGCCCGATGGTGGCGCTGCCGACGCGACGGCGGCGATCGAGGCTGCTCATGCTGCCCAACGGGATTGGGGAAGCACGACCGCCTATCACCGGGCCGATGTGCTCATGGATGCGTGGCGCCTGATGGGGGAGCGGGCCAGTGACCTTGCCGCCCTGATGACCCAGGAGCAGGGCAAACCGCTCAAGGCAAGCCGGGCCGAGGTCGCGTACGGTGCTGATTTCCTTCGATGGTTTGCCGAGGAAGCCCGCCGCATCACGGGAGAGTGGTTGCCGTCGGGGCGCCCCGACCAGCGCTTCCTCTCGGTGAAGACCCCGGTTGGGGTCGTGGCCGCCGTAACGCCGTGGAACTACCCCATGTCGATGCTGACCCGGAAGATGGGCCCCGCCCTAGCGGCTGGGTGCACGCTTGTTCTGAAGCCCGCAGAGGCGACGCCACTCTGTGCGAAGGCCATCTTTGAGTGCTTTATCGACGCTGGTGTACCCGACGGCGTGATCAACATGGTCACGGCAGCCGATCCGAAGCCGATCGGCGACGTTTTCACCAGCGACCCCCGCGTGAAGAAGCTCACGTTCACTGGGTCAACGGCCGTTGGGCGGCTCCTTGCGGCCAAGGCCGGTGCCAACCTGCAGCGGGTCTCGGTCGAACTCGGTGGTCACGCCCCGTTCATCGTCTACCCCGACGCAGATCCGGTGCACGCCGCCAAGGGCGCGGCCGCGCTGAAGTTCCTCAACTCTGGCCAGGCCTGCATCAGCCCGAACCGGCTCTATGTACACCGTGACCAGGCCGAGGCGTTCATCGACACGATGGTGCCTCGGGTTGCGAAGGTGAAGGCAGGCATCGGTACCTCTGAGGGCGTGGGTGTTGGCCCGCTGGTCAACGAAGCTGCGGTCGCCAAGGTCGCCGCTCAAGTCGACGACGCCCGCCAGAAGGGGGCTGAGGTTCCGGTCGGTGGCATGCGCCTCACCGATGACGGACTCGATGCGGGTCACTTCTATGCCCCGACGGTTGTCACTGGGGTAACCGACGAGATGACGATCTATCGCGAAGAGACCTTCGGGCCGGTCGCCCCAATCATCATCTATGACGATGTGGACGAGGTGATCGATCTGGCGAACGACACGAACTACGGCTTGGCGGCGTACGTGTACACCAAGGATCTCTCGACGGCGATCCGAGCCATGGAGGGTCTCCGGTTCGGGATTATCGGCATCAATGACGTCAATCCGACGTCGGCGGCAGCCCCGTTTGGCGGCATGAACGATTCTGGTCTCGGCCGCGAGGGTGGCCACGAAGGCATCGCCGAGTACCTCGAGACCAAGCTGGCTGGCATCGCTCTCTGAGCCTGATCGGTCGATCAGGAAGCGCGCTGCACCGCTCCGGGTCTGCGGTGTGTGCCCGTTGCGCGATTCATGCAAATCGTTGCATAAGGATACGGACACCCGTATCGTGTCCGGATGCACAAGGTCGCCATTATCGGCGCGTCGGGGTTCACCGGCGCGGAACTGTTGCGGATCTGCGCAACGCATCCCGATTTCGAGGTCATCGCCGCCACCGGCGAAACCCAGGCGGGCAACCGGATCGCCGACCTCTACCCCTCCCTCGCCGGGGTGTACGGCGACCTTGCCTACGTGCCCTCTGGCGACGAGTCGGTACTCGACGCCGACCTGGTGTTCCTCGGCCTGCCCCACGGTGCCAGCCAGTCGGTCGTGCCGGGCCTCCGCGGCCAGGTCAACCACATCGTCGACCTTGCATCCGACTTTCGACTCGATGATCCTGCGCTCTACCCGGCGTGGTACGGCGATGAGCACACCTCACCGGACCTCCTCGCCGACTTCAGCTACGGCCTTCCCGAACTGTTCCGTTCCGAACTCGCCGGCGCCGAACTGGTCGCTGTGCCTGGGTGTTACCCCACCACCGCCGTCCTGGCGTTGTCGCCCCTGCTGAAAGCTGGAGTGATCGAGGCGACCGGTCTCATCGTCGATGCGGCTACCGGGGTGAGCGGAGCCGGGCGGCCACCCAAACCCCACACCACGTTCTGCGCCGTCGATGAGGACTTCAGCGCCTACGGACTGCTCAACCATCGGCACACTCCCGAAATGGAGATGGTGCTGCGGCAGTATGCGGGCGTCGATGCGTCGCTCATCTTCACGCCGCACCTTGCCCCCATGAACCGCGGCATTCTGGCCACCTGTTACGCCCGCCCGACCGGCCAGTTCACCACCGAAGATGTCCTCGCCGTGCTGCACGATGCCTACGACGCCGAGCCGTTCATCGTGGTGAGTGAGCGGCCACCGTCAACCAAGGCCACCCTCGGTTCCAACAGCTGCCACCTCACGGCCCGAGTCGATCCTCGCACCGGATGGGTCATGGTGCTGTCGGCGCTCGACAACCTCGTCAAGGGCGCGTCGGGCGGGGCTGTGCAGTGCGCCAACCTCGCCCTCGGCCTGCCCGAGGAAACCGGTCTGACCGTCGCTGGGATGTACCCGTAGGGGCTTGCTGTGTCCGAGACTATCTCTCCGCTTGCGCCGGGCTCGTTCCCC
>Ga0181593_10003570_pt1 | contig 14202 bp, 12 predicted proteins | sample 071ome_19_FD_133756 | JGI IMG/M metagenome (GOLD analysis project Ga0181593, IMG submission 133756) | Coastal salt marsh microbial communities from the Groves Creek Marsh, Skidaway Island, Georgia - 071413AT metaG (megahit assembly) | ecosystem: Environmental > Aquatic > Marine > Intertidal...
TCTGCCAGACAGCGCGCGGCTGATCTGTCCCGCCAATAGGTGAAGCGCCGCTCGCCCGCCTCCAAATGGATAGCATAAAGGCCAATAATGCGGTCTGGATGGCGGATTATCCGCTCTGTGCTGATGCCATTTTCTGAGAGGAAATCAAGCAATCTGGCAGAGATTTCATCTGCACCGATGGCTGTCACAAAAGCCGTTTTCCAGCCTTCCGGCAAACCTGGCCGCGCATACCAGAGGGTGTTCAGACTATCGCCCGCAATGCCCATTTTCCAATGATTATCCCCCGCTGCAGACAGCTCCAGCATGGCTTCTCCAATGGCTATAAACTGCTTCATTTTATGGCCTCGGCGATCACCGCCCGCATTGGGCGGGCCAACATATCTGTCATCAGCTGATAGACTTCTGTCCAGAAGAGCTGATCCTGACACAAAAGCCGGTCTGCCAAGCCCAGCCCGGCCAGCCCGGCGGCCAGCCTGTCCGGCCCCTGTGACAAGGACAGATGCTGCAATTTGTCAGCAATCGGATCGCGCAGCTCATAGGCCTGGCCATCATGGGTTGCCCTTGAGACATGACGCAGCCAGGCCGCCGTTGCAAAGGCGAAGGGGAAAACCGGCTGTTCCAGACGGCGCGCCTCTGAAACAGCCGCAAAAATGCGTTGCGGGATTTTTTCTGAACCGTCCATGGCAATTTGATAGAGCGCATGGGCAATCGCCGGGTTCTCAAATCGGCGGGTCAGCGCACCGGCATAATCTGCATAGTCAAAACCGTCAATTTCCGGCAGGGTGCGGGCCGCTGCTGCCAGATGCCGGCGGACAAGTTCGGCCAGATTCGGATCTTGCATTGCATCCCGGACAAATTGATAGCCAGCATGGAACCCGGCATAGGCCAGCAGGGAATGGCTGCCATTCAGCATCCGCAATTTCATCTGTTCAAAATCTGTCACATCCTTGGTAAACAGGGCGCCGGCCAGCTCCCATTGCGGCCTGCCTTGGGGAAAATTATCCTCTATGACCCATTGGCAGAAATCTTCTGTTTCCACCGCGGCCAGATCATCGATGCCAATGATTTTTGTCGCCTCAGCCCGGGTTGCCTCAGACGGGGCCGGGGTGATGCGATCAACCATGGTCGAGGGAAAGGCAGTGTTCTGGTCAATCCAGCTGGCCAGAGCTGGGTCAATATGGCGGGCAAAATCAACCACTGCCCCTGCCAGCAAGCGTCCATTTTGCGGTAAATTATCACAGCACAAAACGGTAAAGGGCGGATAGCCTGCCTGCCAGCGCCCCTGCAATGCCTTGACCAGCAATCCAAGGACTCCTTTTGGATTTTCAAAATTCGCCAGATCAGCCAATACCGCTGGATGGGCGGGATCGCAACCCTGTCTTGCCCGGTCCAGCCCATAGGCTTTTTCTGTCACAGTCAGCGAAACAATTTTGGTTTGCGGGCGGATCATGACGGCGAGGGCCGGGCCTGAATCCTCTGCCGCACACAAAGCCCCGGCTATCGAGGCGATAACCCGGCCGTCTGTCTTCTCAGCAGATTTTATCAGCAGCGTATAAAGCCCGTTTTGCGGGGCCAGCTCATGGTGAGCCTGCCAGGAGCGCAAGGAAACGCCCAAAATACGCCAATCCCCGCCTTTTGCTGCCAGGACCCGGTCTGTCATTTCCGCCTGATGAGCCTTGTGAAACGCGCCCAGCCCCAAATGCACAATGCCTGTATCATGGGCTTCGGGTTGGTAGCCGGGCCGGAAGCGGGGAGCAATCTGTGCCAGATTTTCCAGCCGCTGCCCCATCACACCGCTATCCGGGGGGTCAGGGCCATGATCACGCCGCGCAATTCAGCCAAGCCTTTCAAGCGTCCGATAGACGGGTAGCCGGGCTGGGTGCGCCGCCCCAGATCATCCAGAATATCCTGGCCATGATCAGGCCGGAAGGGCAGAGAGCTGTCCATCCGGCCTGCCGCCTGGCGCCGGGCTTCTTCTTCCAGCACCGCCTCTATCAACGAAACCATATCTGTATCGCCGCCCAAATGTTCTGCCTCATAAAAAGAGGCCGGTATTGTTTCCGCCTCCCGCTTGACATTCCTCAGATGCAGGAAATGCACGCGATCACCCAGCTGGCGCATCATCCGGGTCAGATCATTGTCCGGGCGAACCCCCAATGAGCCGCTGCAAAGGGTTATGCCATTGGCCGGGCTGTCCACCGCCTGCAACAGCGCCTCATAATCAGCCTCAGTTGACAGGATGCGCGGCAAGCCCAGCAGCGCAAAAGGTGGATCATCAGGATGGCAGCACAGCCGCAGCCCCAGCTCTTCTGCAACCGGAACCACCTCTTGCAGAAAGTTGAACAGGTTTTCCCGTAAAGTTGCAGGCGTGATACCCGCATAATCATTGAGCTGATCCCGCAGGCTGACAAGGGAATAGCCTTCCGCCGCCCCCGGTAAGCCAGCGATAATCGTATTGGCCAGCTTCTCGCAATCTGCCTCAGACATTTTTGCATAGCGTGCTGCGGCTTGCTGCTGAATCTCTTTCGGGGTGTCGCTGGCCGCTTCCTTGCGGCCCAGAATAAACAGGTCAAACATCGCAAAATCAACCAGATCAAAGCGCATGCAGCTGGCCCCGTTGGGCAGGCGCCAGGCCAGATCTGTGCGCGTCCAATCCAAAATCGGCATGAAATTATAGCAAATAACAGAAATCCCGGCCGCCGCGATATGGCCCATGCTCTCAATATAATTGTCGATATGGCCGCGCCAGTCGCCAGAGCGTTTTTTGATAGACTCGCTGACCGGCAGGCTCTCTACAACAGACCAGCGCAAGCCAGAGGGGCGGCCATCTGCAAAGACAGAAATCTCCTGCTGGCGCTGCCGGATCTCTGCCTCGCTCCAGACCGCGCCGGTCGGGATGTGATGCAGGGCAGTGACAATGCCGGTTGCGCCCGCTTGGGCAATATCTTCAAGGGTTACAATATCTTGTGGGCCGAACCAGCGCCAGGTTGCTTGCATAAACCTCTCCTTCGCCAAACAGTCCCTTGAATAGCCTATGCACCCGTCAGCCACCCTTTCCAGATAATAGCATCCAACAAAATCAGCATAAATAACTATTTTATGGAATAAAATAACGCTAAAATCAGACAGGCAAAAACCTTTGGACATAATGATGAACCCAAATTGGCTGGCGGGCGCGGCAAACCGCTATGAGAGCTGCATCAGGTCAATGCTTGAGCTGATGCTGGGACGACCGCCCCTGAAGGGGTCATTTGTCGATACAAAGATTCATTCTGTCACAGGCGAGAATTATGGGGCACATTCTGGCTTGCGTGGGCCAGGTTTCACTTATGGCTGGATTCAGGGGCGCGCGCTTGAGGCCTTGATAAGTTTTGCAGAATTTTACCGTGACCGAGATGCAGAATTTTCGGAAAGGCTTGCCAAGCGGGCCAGAATTCTTTTTGATGCCATGCGGGCATTGCAGCAACGCGATGGCCATATATTCTTTGTCTATAATGAAAATATGGAACCAATCCGGCCCGGCCCAGATGGCCATCAGCTGCAGTCCAGCGAACCGGATATATTCACCTATTCAGACGCATTTTCGGCCAAGGGTCTGTTCTCCGCATCGAAAGTTCTGGCGCCTGACTATACAGCCGCCAGCCGCGCCTATCTTCTGGCGGTCATTGACGCTGTTGAGGCCGGACGGTTTCAGATGGATGAGAGCATTCCCATCCGGCAAGAAGCCGCTGTCATGCAGCCAGATGATTTTGGTCCACGCATGATCCTGCTGGGAGCCGCCGGATTATTGCATCGACTGGGCGAAAGCAAGGAGACAGGCTTTGCGGACCGGTTTATCGACCATGTATTGGAACGGCATTATGATCCCAAAACCGGGCTTTTGTTGAACATCCCGGGAGAAGATAAATGCAATGTTGGGCATATTATCGAATTTTGCGGATTTGCCTTTGATCATCTTCTGGCAAGGCCACAGGATGCAAGGCTGGAAAATATCGGTTTGGCTCTTGCCAAGAGTCTTGAATATGGGTTGCAGGGCCCGGGAATTGCCCTTTATTTATCGGCGCGCACGGGTGAGGCCATATCCCCCTATTACCCCTGGTGGCCCATGCCAGAGGCGGTACGCGCCTGTGCGCTGGGAATGCATCTGGGTCTGGAGGCAGCTCTGGCCGATTACTGGCAGCGGGCTGATCAGGCTTTTTTTACCCATTACTGGCAGCCGGAAAAAGGCTATGCTTTCCAGACCCGCAATATATCTGGCCCGGTGGATTTTGTGCCGGCCACGCCCGATCTGGACCCGGCCTATCATACAGGGCTCAGCTTGCTGGCTGCGCACCGGGCGATCAGCCAGATGCGGCCGGCCTAGCCTGTGATCCTTGTGTTTCCGGATTTTCTAATGGTTTATCGACGCGCCGCTCTTGGGATCAAACAAATGTAAATCTGACTCAGCAACACCAAGGCAATATGATTGTCCGGTCTTTGCAAGAAATCTGTCATGGAACACAGCCACAACAGCCTGCTTTCCCAACCACCCCTGCAAAAGCGTTTCTGAGCCGGTTTGTTCAACCGTATCAATTTCAACCTCAAGACCCTTGCCAGGTTTGGCCAGTTCAAAATGTTCCGGGCGGATGCCAAGCACAAACTCCCCATCCAGCCTCTTGAATTTGGGCAGCGCCTTTTTCTGCCCATCAGCAAAGGTGAAGACCGGGCTGTCTGCTTCAGTTGAAACGGCAAAGAAATTCATCGCCGGTGACCCGATAAACCCGGCGACAAATTTATTTTTCGGACTGTCATAAAGTTCAAGCGGTTGACCGATTTGTTCTATTTGCCCGTCTCGCATGACAATAACAATATCGGCCATTGTCATCGCTTCTATCTGGTCATGGGTTACATAGATTGTTGTTGTTTTCAGCCGTTGGTGAAGAGCCTTGAGTTCAGACCGCATTTGCACGCGCAGCTTGGCGTCAAGATTGGACAGGGGTTCGTCAAACAAAAACACCTTTGGCTGGCGCACAATAGCGCGTCCCATCGCTACGCGCTGGCGTTGGCCGCCTGATAATTGTATTGGGAGACGATCCAACAAGTCACCTATCCCCAGAATTTCTGCAACATTTTTGACAGCTTCATTGATTTCTGCCCGCGGCTTTTTCATCAAGCGCAGGGAAAAGCCCATATTCTGGGCGACAGTCATATGCGGATAGAGGGCATAATTCTGGAATACCATGGCAATATCGCGGTTCTTGGCTTCGATATCATTGATAATCCGGCCATCAATCAATAATTCTCCGCTGGAAATTTCTTCAAGCCCAGCAAGCAATCTGAGAATGGTAGACTTGCCGCAACCAGACGGCCCCACCAACGCAACAAAGGCTCCGTCAGGAATTCTGAACGACACATCATGCAATATTTCTGTCGTTCCAAAAGACTTGTTCAATGCTTTGATTTCAACTTCTGACATCTATCCAATCTCTTTATTGTTACTTTTGACTTTCTGGCGATATCCCTTCTGCGCGCCTCACTCTTTCATTCCGCTGGCGGCGATCCCTTCTACAAAACTGCGCCTCAGCAGAACGAAGACCAGAACAGACGGAACCATCACGGCCGCTGAGGCGGCGCTCAGCAGGGCCAGATCAATCGTGTAGGCGCTCTGAAAATTGGCCAAGCCGACTTCAATCGTAAAGGCAGTCTTTCGTGTCAGGACAATGATAGGCCAGGCAAAGGTTGTCCATGCCTGAAAAAATGCCAGAACCGACAGGGCCGCTATCGGCCCTTTCAGCAAAGGCACTACAATATGCCAAAAAATCCAGAATTCTCCGGCCCCGTCAATGCGGGCAGCCTCCAGCAATTCATCGGGAACAGATGCGATGACATTTTGCCTGATTAGAAAAATCCCGAAACTCATCACCAAATAACCGATGAGAAGACCGCAAATGCTGTTGAGCGCCCCAAGTGCCTTGACCTGAAAATACAAGGGGATCATATAGACTTCAAAAGGGATGATTGCGGTAGCCAGAAACAGGATAAAAATCACATTGATTGTCCAGAACTGGAATTTTGCAATCACATAACCGGCCAGGGTTGAGGTAATGACAATCGCTACCATTGATAACAGTGCAAAAGACAGGCTGTTGAATATCCATTTGAAAAGTGGTGTTTCGCTGAAAACCCGGTAGAAATTTTCCATTGTTGGATCATTTGGCACAAGTGTCGGGGGCCATACCAGAATTTCCTGCGGCGTTTTGAACCCATTGGCCACCAACATGACAAGTGGAAGCAGCAACAGCACACAGACCGTCATCAGGATAATATCGATCAAAAAATTCTGGCGCCTTTCCTTTGCCTTTGAACCGGTTTTCATTTCCGCCTCCCTTGCCTGAGCAAACCAAACTGAACTGCTGTCAGAAGCAAAACAATCAAAAGCAGGATAACGGCCTCGGCTGCCGCATAGCCCACGCGAAAATTCTGAAAGCTGTTTTCCAGCATATCCAAAACCAGAACCCGAACCAGACGCCCCGGCGAGCCTTGTGTATCAGATGCCAGAATGAACGCTTGTGCATAGACATTGAAACCTGAAATCAGGGTCACAACCGATACATAGAGCGTTATCGGTTTCAAAAGGGGAACCGACATAAAGAAAAAGGATTGTATGCCATTGGCTCCATCCAGTTTTGCCGCCTCATAGACCGATTTGGGCAAATTCCTGAATCCCACCAGATAAATCAAAACCCCGTAGCCAAGTGTCTGCCAGGATACCAGCAGGATGATACATATCACCGCCAAAACCGGATTAAACAACCAGGGCTGGGCATCACCACCAAAGGCCATTATCAATCGATTCAACGGGCCAAGCTTGGCATCAAAAACCCATTTCCATGCCATCGCTGCTGGCACCAGCGAGACAACATGCGGAATAAATACCGCTGTTTCATAAAAGCCGGCAAACCGGCTTCTTGTCCGGTGATAAATGACCCCGGCCAGAACCATCGACAAGGGTATCGTGATTGCCATTGCGCCAAATGCAATGGCGGCGGTATTGACAATTGCTTCAAAAAACTGGTCATCACCAAAAAGTTCACGGAAATTTTCAAGCCCGATAAATGGCTTGTTTTTGGAGAGCAGATTCCATTGATGCAAGCTTAACCTAAGCGTTTCAATTATGGGAAATATCCGCACCCAGCCAAATATCGCAAAAGTCGGCAGGATTGCGATTATGGCAAACCAAAATTGTTTCTTGTTAAGCACTTTGTCCACCTTGTTACTGCTTATATCCGGCGCCCAAAATGAGCGCCGGACACATGGTAGGTTTTATTGATTACTTGCCCAATATGCCGGCACGCTTCAATATGTCATCAGTCTCTTCAGCTGACTCCTGCAAGACCTTCATCATTGCAGCGTCATTGCCAACAAGCGCACTGTTTGCATAGGCATCTGTCAGCTTGGCTGCAAAGCGGGTGAGGATTTCATTGATTGGCTCAATCGATGGCAGGGTGAAAAAGACATAATCTTCAGGAATATCCACGAATGCCGAGAATTGTGGCTTCGCCTTGGTTACCGTAGAATAGTCCACACCATTGCGATTTGGCAGCCAACCCACATTGTCCAGCATCCAGATCAAATGTTCAGGCTTGTTTGCCTCAATGGCAAAATCCCAGGCGGCCTTTTGTGCCTTCTCAGAGCCACCGCTCACATAAAGGTTCACCGGAAGCGCGATGGAACCGCGTGGCAAAAGGGCTGTCTTGTAGTTCAAATTCGGAGCCTTTTTTGCAGTATCACCGATAACCCAGCTTTCGCGGATAAACATTGCTGTCTGTTCACGCTGGAAGGCGGCAGCATCGGCTGGCATTTCTACCGTGACTGTCTTGTCACCGCTGACCGCATCAACATATTGGCGCAAGGCTGCCAGACCCGCTTCATTCGCATAGCTGGCTTTGTATCCATTGCCAGATTTTTCAAGAAGCGAGCCGCCAAACTGGTGCAAATTGATCCAGAATTTTTCGGCGATGCCCCCGCCGCCGCCAGACAGACGCAATGACCAACCAGACACCACTGGATTGCCAGCTGCATCCCGCTTTGTCAGCTTTTTCGCATATTCGCTATATTCGGCCATTGTTTTTGGCGGGCCGTCCAATCCGGCCGCGGCAAGCATATCTGTGTTGTAGAACAAGGCGCCCTGACCCCGGAACAGGGGCACTCCATAAACCTTGCCATCAACAGCTGCAACTTCCTGGAAAAAGGGATCAAAATTGGCCCCATTATTCACGAAAGCTGAGATATTCCCGGGCGCAGAGGGCAGCAGGTCGTTGACGATATACCGATTGGCAGTTGAACCGATCAATTCAAACACAGTTGTTTCATCAAGACCTGATGACAAAGCCAGAGCCACACGCTTTTCATGATCCCGCAAGCCAATCGGCTCTACGATCACATTCAAATCCGGATGGGTGGCTTTCATGCTTTCTGCAACGCGCTCATAAAAGCCCTGCAGTTCAGGAAACCCGCCCCAAATCACGATATTTTCTGCTTTGGCAGCGATGCTTCCGGCCATAATCAGACTGCTGGCCACACAGACAACAGCTGATAATCGTTTGGTAAAATTGATTTTACTCATCATTCCCTCTCTCACATTCATGGTTGAATTTTACCCATGTCTTGTTGGGTTGCTGCGAAAGCAGCTCTTTCGGCAACAAGCTGTCCAGCACGCTCCAGACGCTCAGCCGATCCCGGCGCAAAAGTGGCGCCAAGTCCGTAAAATCTATGTGCTTCATCAATTTCATAACCGCCAAATTCAAATTCAGATTCAGGCGGAATATAACCGGGGTTATCGTCAGCGTAGGCCAATAGAAATACCGGATGGCCATTCGCTATTTTCCCGCGAATCCTGATGGCGGTTTCAGCAAACACCTCTCCTGGCAAGCTGATCAGAACAGAGTCGCCCCAGCTGAGGGCGCTGCACCGGACGCGCAGCGGGTTGATATTTTTCCCCTTCTTGTTCCGCGCCCAGTCAGCCCAAATTTCGTAAAGAAATTCCTCACCCGGATTTTGTTCAGCAGCGTCCCGGTATTGCTGCGCCAATTCTTCACCGGTTCCGGTTTCTCTTGGCTGGAAATTAAGATCAAGGAACTGTTCAGCACTTCCGACAGACTTGCCCAGCTTTTTGAAGCTGGTTTCGGCCACTGATTTGGCAATGCCCTTTCCAATTTGCTCAGCCATTGCAAAGCTGCGCTGGCTGTTGCCAGATTTAGTAAGTGAGCCGGCTGCCGAATGACCGGTATTCACATCCCCTGCGCATCCGGTAGCAAAAACGGCAATAGCCTCCGGGTAGGCTGCTTCAACCTCCTGCCGGGCAAAATGGATATAGTCAGCTGTCCAGAGCAGGTTATCAGCTGCCAACACCACCGGATGACACGCATAGGACATAAAGATGGCAAATGGCACACCTTCAGGATCATCAAAACGCACAACAGGAATACCGGTATCCACAGCGCCATCCTTGTGACGCCTGTTTTTTGCAAAGCCCGGCTCGGCCCCTGTTCCACCATATAAGCTGGCCGGTCTCCTGCTGGCTGCTGCCTTGCCGATCACCTCTACCAGCCCGGCTTCGAGCCTTGTCAAAAATTGCGGGTCAGGCTCATTCCAAAGTCGATCCTGCATGGATGCCGGGCCGCCATGGGTGTGTGTGGCGACTATGGTAATGGCTTCTTCAGGCAGGCAGCTGCTGGTGCGCACCCGTTTTGACATGGCCGCATCTATGCCAATCACATCAGCTGTTACCAGCGCTGTCTGACCAACGACCAGGGCTCTCACACTCAAAGGATCATGCGCACCGATTGCGCATTCAGTCCGCGCCGCAAAGCCCGCCATAGCAAGACCCGGCGGGGGTGTGATATTTATTGATGCCACCCCAACCTCAATCATGCCATCACACTCTCGCCATTGAAAATAATGTCCCTGACGCTTCTTTTTGAAGTCGCCTGATCATGGTCCAGCAAAATAAAGTCTGCGGGCTGTCCAACTGCCAGATTATTGTCTATTCCAAGCAAATGAGCCGGATTCAGACAGGCCATCACGACCGCATCTTGCATCGGCAAGCCAGTGAAGTCACTGAAGCCCAGAATGATATCCAGCAGGCATGATCCGCTGCCGGCCAGAAACGGAGAATCAGCAATCGAGACCTTGCCATCTTCAAAAACCTCAACTTCCCCGCCAATGGCAGTGCGATATCTGCCAGCAGGCTGGCCGGCAAATTTGACGCTGTCTGAAACGAGCACCGAGCGGTCCAATCCCTTGGCCTTGATCATCGACAGCAATGTTGCTTTTGGCAGGTGATGCCGGTCTGCAATAAAGGACGCTGTCAGGCGCTCCTCTGCCAATTGTGCCCAGATGAGATTTGGATGACGCGGCAGGACACTGGCAACACCATTTCCCAAATGCGTGGACATTCTGGCCCCGGCCGCGACCGCTGACGCGATATCCTCTTGCCCGGCATCGCTGTGTCCCAATGAAACAATAATGCCTCTTGCGGTTACATAATTGATAAAGCTGGCTGCCCCCTCTGTTTCCGGTGCAATCGTGATAATTTTCACAAGACCGCCTGCGGCCTCCTGCCAGCGTTCAAATTCAGCGGTCGATGCCGGTCTGACCTGGCTTTCAGGATGCGCCCCGCGCGGACCTTCCCGGTTTGAGATAGCCGGACCCTCAATATGCACGCCTGCAATCATCTTTCTTGATTTCAGGCAGGTTTCCGTGGCCTGCCTGATCGCTTTCAGGCGCTGGCAAAGTTCAGCCTCGCTGGCTGTGATCAAGGTAGGAAGATAGGCACGCACCCCCATCCGGCACAGTGCATTGCTTAATTCTTCTACCGTCCCTGCATCCAGAATTCCCTCATTCAAATCATGTCCAAAATAGCCATTCACCTGCAAGTCAATGAGACCAGGCATAATCTCAGGCAGATTGTCATCCCCGGATTCACAGCGATCCCGTGCCATTATTTTTCCTGCACACACCTGAACTGACAGGGCGTGCCCGGTTGAAATTTCCCGGCAAAAATAAGTGGCTTGTGCTGTCACAGTGACCTAACCCTTCCACGAAATTTTTCCAGAAACCGGCCATTTGCCTGATCACCGCCAGGTGCGTTTCCGCTGCGCCAGACAGGCGGGTCTTCACCCATTGCGCCGAGACAGGAAATCGTGCGCAAAACAAGACAGTTCAGCGCAAAGGCATTGGCAAATGTCGATACTGCCGAGACATTTTCCGATACGCCCGGCACCTTGATGACAGCATCACCAATCGGAACTTTGGTATCAATGCTGATATCAACGATATCATGAAGATTTTGTTTCGATGGATGGCGGGCGGGATGATCGGCAGCCGTCTGGTCAGCATGACTGCGCGAACTCACACCGATCAGAAATACGCCCCGCTCACGGGCGGTCAAGGCCGCATCGATAAGCGCTGCATTAATTCCGTAGGCATTGGCAAGTATCAGCAAATCACCTGAACCCAAACCCTGATTTTCTATGACCACACGGCCATAGCCCGGGGTGCGCTCAATCGCCATGGAGCGCAAGGCACCATTTGACAGCAATGTGCCTTCATCAAGGATGGCATTGATATGCATCAACCCACCCGCCCGGAAAAACAATTCCTGGGCAGCAAGGTTGGAATGACCGCCCGGTCCAAAAATATGGATGAGCTTGTCCTCAGCAACTTGCGCAGCCATTTTTTGTGCTGCGGCCTGCAATGCGTCTTTTTCCTCATCATGAATGGACTGCATCAAGGAGAACACACTGCCAAGATAGGTCTGGCAAAGCCGATCTCCGTCTGGCAGATGATTTTCAGCCATTTGGACTGGCCTCCTTGTCAAGAAAGATTTGGCAATTCGGGTGGGTGCGCAAGATGCTGGTCGGGCAGTCTGTCGAAACCGGTCCTTCCAATGCAGCCTTTACAGCGTTTCTTTTATGCTGGCCGGGTACCACGCAAAACAGCGCCGCAGCATCACAAAGCTGGGGGATAGTCAGCGTGATCGCCTGTCTTGGCACATCGGCAAGTGTCTCAAAACACTTGTCATCCACTTGCTGCTGGCGACAGGTCTGGTCCAGTTCCACCAACTTGACCATGGCGCGGTCATCAAATTCGGCTACTGGCGGGTCATTAAAGGCTATATGACCATTGACCCCGATTCCCAGACAGACAATATCTATCGGTGCAGCTGACAGCAGACTTGAATATTCAGCGCAAATTTCCTCTGCTGTCCCCTTTGCAGGTATGCGATGCACCTCGCCCATCCGAACTTTGGAAAAAAGATGGAGGTCCAGCCAATTTGCAAAGCGTTGCGGGGCATCGGCCGGCAATTCAAGATAATCATCCATGTGAAATGCGGTGATGGATTCCCACGGCAAGTCAGCATGGGCGAGCAGGCTTGAAATCATCTCTGTCTGACTTGGTGCAGCTGCAAAGATCATGCGCACGCTGGCCTTTGTCCTGGCAACCTCGGCTATCTGGCCCGCAATCTGATCGGCAGCCGCCCTTCCCATTGACTGGCGATCTTTAAAAACACTGACTTTTGCCAAACCCGCTGACCAGCTGGTCAAGGCGCCCCCTGCTTCCATAAAACCCTCAGCAAAACCCGAAAAACTCTTCCTCTCCAGAAAAAGGCTGTCATGCAATCGATTGAATGTCAATCTTGACAAAATAACTGCAAATTACCGTGGTTATTTTTCAAAGGGCAGCGGCCTAGCTGGCTGCGCGCGGCGGGGCGACCGTATTGCGGAGTATCAAACTCGTTTCCAGAACCTTGCACACATCGCTTCTCTCACCCAGCAGAAGAGAATCAATCAGCAGATCCGTGGCCATCTTTCCAGCCAGTATCGATTGGCTTGATACGGTTGTGAGCAAGGGCAGGCCCGGAATATCGTCACAGCCGACAAGGCTGAAATCCCTCGGCACATCAAACCCTCTCTCGGTAATGCCAAAATAGATGCCTTGGGCCAAAACATCGTCAAAGGCCAGAAAAGCGGTCGCGCCCGTGGCTAGCAATTCATCAATCAGCTGCGTTCCTGCCGAAAAAGATGCCGCTTCGGCAGGAGCTTCCACACAGCTGATCCCCAGTTCCCCTGCTGCCCTGAAAACGGCTCGGCGGCGTTCCTCATTCGCCCATGACTGGGGCGGCCCTCCAATATAGGCCAATCTGGTATGACCCAAATGAGCCAGATGAGAAACAGCCATTGCCATGCCTTTGCCTGAATCGATCAATACTCTTGGAATTTCCTGAATATCACGGTTGATCAAAACAATTGGAAGGCGCTGCGCCATGATTTCGATAACTGAAGAATGCGAGCGCGGCGAGACAAGAATGGCGCCGGACACCTGATCCAGAAACCGGGAAAGCAGCTTTTCTTCATGAACAGGGTCTTCATCTGCATTGCCGATGAAAACGCAATAGCCTTTGTTTGCCGACTCCTTCTGAACAGCCAGTGTTATCGGCGGTATAAATGGATTTGTGATATCAGGAACGATGAGGGAAATATTTTCCATGCGGCCTGTCCGCAAGGCGCGGGCCGCAGGATTCGGGGAATAGCCAAGCTCCATTGCCACTGACTTGACCCGCTCTATTGTTGTTTCCCGCAACATTTCCGGCTGATTATAAACGCGCGAGACGGTTGAGCGATCAACACCTGCTGCCTCAGCCACTTGCAGGATTGTTACCCTCCCTGAATTCGAAAAACGCATACCCTTTTCTCTCTTATAATGCATCTGCTGTTGTAAAATTCTATTTTATGGGCGCTAAACGTTACTTCAAAAGTCAAAATCAACCTATTATCCTATAACACATCCAGACGCAAAGTGATGATGTTATATAAATATCGCCCTGCGGGGCTGCGGGGTTTTCTGCTTCATAAAGCTGCGCGCAACAGGCTCATCAAGAACCCCGTTGAGAACCGAGTTATGCGTGTTCAGCGTTGGGGCATTTGGCGGCGCTGCTAAATCTGGGCATGGCGCCAAAAAACGAACACCCCCTGGCCGGGGGCGAGGGGGTGCATACAAGATTGGTTGCGGGGGCCTGCAACCGCAGTTACTTGCACCTTGATTTTGCGAGCATTTTGGATTTTCGGATCCCTAATGCAAATACACATACATTACTATGTGCGCCCTGACCCTTGGTCAGACCATCGAAGGCTTACGCCTTTCGCTGGCGGTAAGTCCACA
>Ga0181593_10003571_pt1 | contig 14194 bp, 14 predicted proteins | sample 071ome_19_FD_133756 | JGI IMG/M metagenome (GOLD analysis project Ga0181593, IMG submission 133756) | Coastal salt marsh microbial communities from the Groves Creek Marsh, Skidaway Island, Georgia - 071413AT metaG (megahit assembly) | ecosystem: Environmental > Aquatic > Marine > Intertidal...
CAGTACACGCCCACGCGATCGCGCTACAAAATTTATCTCATCGATGAAGTGCATATGCTGTCTAATCACAGCTTTAACGCACTGCTCAAAACCCTTGAAGAACCGCCGCCTCACGCGCTGTTTCTACTGGCGACAACCGATCCGCAGAAGCTGCCTGCGACGGTGCTCTCACGCTGCCTGCAATTCAATCTGAAAAATATGCAGCCTGAGCAGATCGTTGCTCATCTGGAACAGGTGCTCACTGCTGAGTCAGTGCCCTCCGACCCAGAAGCCTTAGCGCTTATCGCGCGGGCGGCTGAGGGATCCATGCGGGATGCCCTGAGCCTGACTGATCAGGCCATTGCGTACGGTGAGGGCAAGCTCACGGGTGCGCAGGTGGCGGAGATGCTGGGAACGGTGGACCGGGGCAAAGTACTCGATCTGATCGCTGCGCTCCTCGATGACAATGCCGCGGAAGTGTTGTCGCTTGTAGCGCACATCGCGGAGCACGCACCGGACTACGTGTCGACACTTGATGAGCTGAGTAATGCGCTTCACCACATGACGATTGCGCAGACGGTTCCCGATGCGATGGATACAAGCTGGCCCGATCAAGCTCGAATCGTTGAGCTCGCTGCACGGGCGACGCTTGATGACACGCAGCTCTTTTGGCAGATGGCCGTCTCGGGCCGGCGTGAGGTTCACCTTGCTTCTTCTGCGCGGGCGGGCTTGGAGATGATCTTGCTCCGCATGATTGCCTTTCGGCCCGCCGCCATCATTCATCTGCCGACAGAGTCTGGAGATCCCCCGGCAAAAAAGCCTGAGCCACCGGCGACGCCGGTGGATTCGGAAGCGCCACAGCCGAGCGAGCCTGCGCCGAACCCACGTGAGGACACCATAGCTGCGCAAGCCACGGCGCCAGAGGCATCAGAGGAATCAGAGGCTGACGAGTCAGGGATGGTGGACGCAGATGCGTTGACTCCGGAGCGCTGGCCCGAGGGATTCGAGATGTTCCATTTCACAGGGATCCTGCACAACATTGCCTTGAATCTCGCGCTGATCGACTGCGCAGGTGGCGCGCTGCAGTTTTGTATTAAGGAGAAACACGCGACATTATTGAATGAGCGACACCCGGCTCAGTTGAGTCAGGCGCTCAGCCAGCAATTGGGTCAGTCCGTGACAGCGACGATCACCGTTTCAGACTGCGACGGCAGGACGCCCGCCGAATACCGGGCGGCCCTTGCCGCAGCTCGTCTCGCAGAGGCAGAGCAGGCCATCTCCAGTGATCAGGCGCTGAACGGATTGATAGCGGCCTTTGACGGGCACATTATCCCGGGTAGCATTCGCCCAAATCTGGCCGATATTGAGGCGGTGCCGCTTCAACACGATGCGGACTGACGAGCGGCCTGCGCAGCGCCCAATGGTGCGACGGCGAGCAACCGATAGAGCAAGCAGCAGATGAAATTAAGTCCATCGATAGAAGCATTGATTGAAGGGTTGCGTCACTTGCCGGGGGTGGGGCCGAAATCGGCGCAACGAATGACGCTCCATCTTCTTGAGCGGGACCGGGGGGGAGCGCAAGAGATCGCTGACGCTATTAGTGACGCCCTTGCCAAAGTCAAAAATTGTAGCCGCTGTCGTAATTTTACAGAGCTTGATGTGTGCGAGATCTGCGCAGATGCAAAACGTGATCCCGCGACCCTCTGCGTAGTGGAGGCGCCTGTGGATGTGATGGCTATCGAGCAGAGCGCCAGTTTTAGAGGCCACTACTATGTGCTGATGGGGCATCTCTCGCCTATCGATGGCATTGGCCCGGAGCAGCTTGGCCTCGATGCACTCTGCGAGCGGTTTGACGCGGGAGAAATCAAAGAGGTGATTCTCGCCACCAATCCTACCGTTGAGGGTGAGGCCACCGCCTATTACATCAGCGAGCGCGCGCGCAGCGCCGAGATTACGGTGTCCAGGATCGCCCACGGGGTGCCGTTGGGCGGAGAGTTGGAATATACCGATGTCAACACTTTGGCCCACGCATTGAGCGGGCGCACGGTGATGCGCGAGTGAACTGGACGCTTATCGAAGATAGCGCTGAATTAAGTCAGGTACTGGCGGCGCACGCACCCCGACAACACGTTGCGGTTGACACCGAATTTCGCCGTCGCGATACGTTTTTTCCTCAGGTTGCCCTTGTCCAGTTGTGCTGGGGAGCAGAGGCGTACTTGATCGACCCTCTGAAGCTGCAAGACCTGAGTGCACTGCGGTCCTTTTTGACAGCGCAGAATCAGCTAAAGGTGATTCACAGCGCGAGTGAAGACCTCGAGGTCTTCTCCCATTGGTTAGGGGTGCTCCCTGCGCCGCTGTTTGATACGCAACGCGCTGCCGGTCTTCTGGGGCTGGGTGCCGGCCAGAGCTATCGTGCCTTGGTCGCTCAATTTTTCGATATTGATCTGCCCAAGGATGAGACCCAGTCGGATTGGTTACAACGACCGCTCACCGCCGCCCAAGCCGAATATGCGGCGCTCGATGTGACCTACCTGCATCCCATTGGGGCTCAACTTCTCGAGCGCGCCACCGCATTACATCGTCTTGATTGGGTACTGGAGGACGGCGCGCGTATGCGCCCCGGTGGTAAGCCGCCGCTCTCAAAATTCAAAAGCGCCTATCGTTTGCCCGCGGCTGAGCAGCGAGCACTGGCTGCTTTGGTTGCGTGGCGCGAAAAAGAGGCGCGGGGGCGTGACAAACCCCGAAGTTGGATTCTCAGTGACAAACTCATCATGGCAGTTGTCCGCGCCATGCCCGAATCGATCTATGCGCTGTCTGAGGTGGATGACATGCCGAAAGGCTTGATCAGGCGCGCTGGAGATGAACTGCTGTCCTGCATTCAGTGTGCATCGGATGAGAGCCAGCCGCCCGTCACTCCGGCGATTTTGCCGCCGCTTTCCAAGCCCGAGCGAGGGTTGTTGGCCCGTGTGTCAGATCATCTGAGTGACATCGCTGCATCACTCGACGTACCGCCCGAGATACTGATGCCCAAGGCCGATCTCGAGCAATTGATTCGCCAGCATGAACAACCGACGTCGGTGACCCCCGAGGCGTGGTCCGGCTGGCGGAACGCTTTGGTTGTCGAGCCGCTCAAGCAATGGTTGCGTAACGAGGTGGCGGTATGAGCGAGCTGGATACCCTCGACGTTGATGTCTACAAAACCACTCGCAGGCCGGAGACCTTTCTATTTGTGCCGGCGGGGCTTGCGTTTAATGAGTGGCCCGATGGACTGGCGGACGTTTTCCACCCGGCGGAGCATGTGATGACGCTGACATTAACGCCGGAGCGACCACTGGCGGCGCAACCAGCCGATCTTGTAATGAATGAAATCGCCAAGCGAGGTTACTTTATGCAGCTACCACCCACGGCGGGCCATGACAGAGAATCTACAGAGGGGATGTCTTGTTAACGACTCAGTCTTACTTGGTGGGCATGCTCGTCTATTGGAGTGCCGCGGTACTCGGCCTCCTTCTTTTGCGCCGGTTATGGTTCGGGGCATCTTTGACGCGGGCGAGTGGCGCGCTACTGGGTGTGCTCGCTGGGTTACTGCTGATGCCGGCGTTCCCCGGGCCCGAAGTCGCGACCATGGCGCCTGCCCTGATTGTGGTGATCTTCAATAGTTTATTTGGCGACGGGCTGGAGGCGGCAATGATGCCAGGTGTCATGCTGCTTACCGGGATGTTGACGGGGGGGCTGCTGGGCGGCTGGCGGTTTGGCAAGCGTGCAACGTCCGCGGATGAGTGAGTGGTTTGTCGAGCGGACTTCGGTTAGTCTGCGCCGCCTGCCCGAATTTCCAAGATGAGAGACCTTTGATATGAAGTTTGAAGGAACAGAGCGCTACGTCGCGACCGATGATTTAAGAATGGCAGTAGATGCCTCTGTGGCGCTCCAGCGGCCCCTGCTGATCAAAGGGGAGCCCGGCACAGGCAAGACCATGCTTGCAGAGGAGGTCGCCGCGGGGCTCGGCAAAGAGCTCATTCAGTGGCACATCAAGTCCACCACCAAGGCTCAGCAGGGCTTGTATGAGTATGACGCGGTGTCGCGTTTGAGAGACTCACAGCTCGGTGATGGCAAGGTTGAAGATATCAGCCAGTACATCAAGCGAGGCAAGCTCTGGGAGGCCTTCGCCTCTGAGGAGCAGGTTGTGCTGCTGATCGATGAGGTGGATAAGGCGGACATCGAGTTCCCCAATGATCTGTTGGTCGAGCTAGATCGCATGGAATTCTTCGTCTACGAGACCGGTGAGACGATCAAGGCCAAGCACCGCCCCATCATCATCATCACGTCGAACAATGAGAAGGAGCTTCCCGACGCCTTCTTGCGTCGCTGTTTCTTCCATTTCATCAACTTCCCCGATAAGGAGACGATGAAAGAGATCATTGCGGTCCACTACCCCAAGATTCAGAAGAGCCTGGTGCAAGAAGCGCTGGAGGTGTTTTTCGAATTGCGTGAGATTCCAGGGTTGAAGAAGAAACCCTCCACCTCTGAACTGATTGATTGGTTGAAGCTGCTGATGGCGGACGATATTCCCGACGAGGTGCTCAAGAACCGCGACCAGACCAAAGCCATTCCGCCGCTTTACGGTGCCTTGCTTAAGAACGAGCAGGACGTGCAGCTACTGGAGCGGTTGGCGTTCATGCATCGTCGCGAGGCGCGCTGATCCAGTGCTGGTTAATTTCTTCCATGTACTGAAGGATACGGGCGTGCCCGTGACGCCGCGTGAGCTCCTCGACCTGCTCGAGGCGATGGAGCGCCGACTCGCCTTCGGCGACATGGACGATTTCTACTCACTATCCAGAGCGATTCTCGTCAAAGACGAGAAATACTACGATCGCTTTGATCGCGCTTTTGGCCTGCATTTTCAGGATCTTGAGGCGCTCGACGACGTGATCGAGGCGATGATTCCCGATGACTGGCTGCGCTCGGAATTCATGAAGCAGCTCTCCGAGGAGGACAAGGCCAAAATCGAGAGTTTGGGGGGCCTTGAGGAGCTCATTGAGCAGTTCAAGGAACGCCTTGAAGAGCAGAAAAAGCGGCACTCCGGTGGCAACAAATGGATTGGCACCGAGGGCACGTCGCCGTTTGGCAATGATGGGTTCCATCCTGAGGGGATCCGCGTCGGCGGTGAGAGTAAAAACAAGCGTGCAGTGAAGGTGTGGGATCGTCGGGATTTCAAAAATCTGGACGATAGCGTCGAGCTCGGCACGCGGAATATTAAAATCGCCATGCGACGTCTGCGCAAATTTGCCCGCACCGGGGCAACCGAAGAGCTCGACCTCGACGACACGATTAAATCCACGGCGCGTAACGCCGGACTGCTGGACATCAAAATGGTGCCCGAGCGCCACAATGCGGTGAAAGTATTGTTGTTCCTCGATGTCGGTGGATCCATGGATCCCCACGTCAAGGTCTGTGAAGAGCTGTTCTCGGCGGCGCGCACGGAGTTCAAGCACCTCGAGTATTTTTACTTCCACAACTTCGTCTACGAGAGCGTTTGGAAGAACAATATCCGGCGTTTCAATGAGCGCACGTCCACACTAGATCTGATGCACAAATATGCCCACGATTACAAAGTGGTGTTTGTCGGGGATGCCTCGATGTCACCCTATGAAATCATGCAGCCAGGTGGCTCGGTCGAGCACTGGAATGAAGAGTCGGGTGAGTTATGGATGCGCCGACTCAGAGAGACTTACGAGAAATGCATCTGGATCAATCCGGTACCCGAGGACGAGTGGGAGTACACCCAATCGATCGCCATTACGCGCCAGCTCATGGAGGGTAAGATGTATCCACTCACACTGAGAGGCCTGGAAGAGGGTATGTCCTTCCTGTCCAAATAACGCCTGCTACCTGGTGTTAGTGCCGGCATCGCCTACTGCGGCAGGAAGCTGGCCTCGGCCTGAGCTAGTCTGCCCCCACGGAGCCTGGGCCATCCCCCTACCACAACGCAGCAAAAAGGCGCCTTCGCGCGCTTTTTTGGCTACACTGCCACATCAATTTGTCCAACAAAAACGTGCGGGGGCGCCATGTCTGGCTCATTTAAATTACTCAGTATCACGGTGACGGCGGCGCTGTTGAGCGCCTGTGGAGGGCAGTCAGATGACGCAAACGTCGGGCCCGCTAAGGTAGAGTTCTCGCCCGCCTTGGTTGCGCAGGTGGATACCGACAGGATCAAGGCTGCGGCAGATGAACCCGAGATGTGGTTGACCTATGGCGGCACTTACGACGAGCAGCGGCACTCGGCCTTGGGTCAAATTAATCGAGACACATTGCCTGATTTGGGAGTGGGATGGATTTACGAGACGGCCAAACCGCGAGGGGCTGAGGCGACGCCTCTGGTTGTCGACGGCGTCATGTATGTTTCCAGCGCCTGGTCAGTTGTTTACGCGTTAGATGCCAAGACGGGTGAGGAATTATGGGTCTATGACCCCCAGGTATCGGGTGAGGACGCGGCCAAAGGTTGTTGTGACGTCGTGAATCGCGGTGTGGCGGTGCACAACGGCAAAGTGTTTGTCGGCGTGTTTGATGGCCGCCTTGAAGCGTTGGATGCCGCCACGGGGGCCGTGGTTTGGAGCACAGTTACCGTCGATCAAAGCAAGCCCTACACGATCACCGGTGCGCCTCGGGTATTCAAGGATAAAGTCATTATTGGCAACGGTGGCGCGGAGCTGGGCGTGCGCGGTTACGTGACGGCCTACGACGTTGAATCAGGCGATTTAGCATGGCGCTTCTACACTGTGCCCAACCCGGAGAAAAAGCCTGATGGAGCCGCGTCTGATGCGATTCTTGCGAAGCTCGCCAACGAAACCTGGGGGGATGACGGTGCCTGGGTGACCGATGGCGGAGGCGGCACGGCCTGGGACTCCATCGTTTATGACACGGTGAATGACCAGATTCTGATCGGTGTGGGCAACGGCTCGCCCTGGAACCCCGATGTCCGAGACCCCAACAGTGATGGTGACAATCTTTTTCTCTCATCGATTCTTGCCGTTGATGCGGATACAGGGGAATACCGTTGGCACTACCAAACCACCCCCCGCGACCGCTGGGATTACACGGCGACACAACAGATCATGCTGGCCGATCTGCCGCTGGGGGAGGGGGGCGCGAGTCGCCGTGTGGTGATGCAAGCGCCCAAAAACGGGTTCTTCTATGTGCTCGATGCTGCTGATGGTGAGTTGATTTCGGCGACTCCCTTCACCAACCAGAACTGGACAACCGGTGAATTCGACGAAAATGGGCGGCCGGTGCTGGTGGAGGAAGCCGTAGACCTGGCGCTCTATGCGGTGGTGCCCGGACCGACCGGTGCGCACAACTGGCATCCCATGGCGTTCAACCCAGATACCGGGCTGGTCTATATCCCTGTCAACGAAATTCCGTTCTTCTATGACAAGACGCGCAACGTCGAGGACGGTAAATCGTATTGGAATATCGGCTACGACGCCGCGGCAGGTTGGCCGGTGGAGTATCCCGCCGGCACACTGGACGCCGTGGCAGACCTCGACGGGGGGTCCTTGTTGGCGTGGGACCCTGTCAAGGCTGAGCCCCGGTGGGCAGTCCCATTCGCGTTGCCACTGAATGGCGGCGTGTTGAGTACTGACGCCGGTTTGGTCTTTCAAGGTAACAAGTTTGGCGATTTGGTGGCTTACGATGCCGAGACGGGTGAGCAACTCTGGTCGCATCGTTTAGTGGGTAATGCCGCCGCAGCACCGATGACTTACGAGATCGAAGGTGAGCAGTACCTCAGCGTGCTGTCGGGCTGGGGCAGCGTTTCAAATCTGATAGCCGGCTTTACGTATGGCAAGGCCGCTGGCAAGGAGCCCGCCCGCGTTATCACCTTTAAGTTGGGTGGTAGTGAGACGATGCCGGCACCACTGCAAGCGCAAATTGTGGCCACGCCGAAGTCACCGATGTTCGGTGAGCCGGATCAGCACCAGCTCGGGATGCAGCGCTTTGCTGAGAACTGCCATTTTTGCCATGGCGCGTTCGCTGTCAGTGGCGGCGTGATACCCGACCTCCGTTGGTCGGCAATATCGGCCAATGAGCAGGCGTGGGATCAAGTGGTGCGCGAGGGTGCATTGACCAAGCAGGGTATGGTGTCTTTTGCGGGGCACCTGACCAAGGAAGACACCGATGCGATCCGCGCCTATGTCATCCAGCAGGCTTGGCTGGCAGTCGCCAATGGCAGCGCGTCCGCGCCGGGAGGGCAGTAAGCGCGCTCTGGTTCAGGGCCTAGGGTTTTCTGGTGGCACCGGCCTCACTATGTGGCCAGCATCATCATTTGGCCGACCTCACCATTTGGAAGGCCACCAGTGCTCCCGTGACGGCGACGTTTAACGACTCCACGCCATTGGCCATCGGGATGCCGAGCGCGGCATCCGCCAGCCCCCTCACGTCGGTTGAAATGCCGTGGGTCTCTCCACCCAAAACGCAGACAGTGGGTGTGCCACCATCCAGATCATAAAGTGAGCCGGTGGCATGGGCGTCCAGAATCGCGACGTGAAAACCACTGGCTTTTAACGATGAGAGCGCCGATAGGGTGGTGTCACAGCGGATAATCGGTGCGCGGAAAATCGTCCCGGCTGAGGCTTTGATGACGAGGGGTCCGAGGGAGGCGATGCCTCGCTGGGGATACAACACGCCGTCGATGCCCGCAGCGACAGCTGATCGAATGATCATGCCCACGTTTTGTGGATTGGTAATGCCATCAAGAGCCAGCAAGCTTCTCGGTAGCGTGGACGATGCCAGCACTGCGTCGAGGGCCTGAAAGCCAGGGCAGATAACATCGAGCGCCACGCCTTGATCCTGGCGCCCGCTTTTGGAAATACGCGACAGCGACTGACGATCGTGGAAACGCGTCTCGACCCCACGGCGCTCGGCCTCGGTCATGATCTGGGTGATAATGCCACCAGACCGATTGCTGTTCGCGAGGTGCAAACAATGAATCTCGAGCAAAGGGTCCATCAGGGCCTCCAGAGCCGGCTTGCGACCGAACAGGGTCAAACCTGCGCTCGGGTGCCAGGGACGCTTCGAATCCTCGGTCATTGGAGTTTATTGGGGTCTACTGTATGCATCGCCTGACACTCTACACCACCTCAGGGTGCCATCTATGCGAACACGCCGAGGCGATCCTTGACGAGCAAGGTCACACCTATCAGACCGCAGACATCGCCGATGATCTGGAATTAATGGAGCGCTACGGAGTGAGGATTCCGGTGGTGAGAGACGCGGCGGGTCGTGAGCTGGGATGGCCGTTTGATGGCACGCAACTCCGACAGTTTCTGTCGGGGGATTAGACGATCAGTTCACCGCAGGCTCGGTATCGACTTTGACCGCCAGCACGTCGCAGTCAGCACCATGCATGACGCCATCAGTCGTTGAGCCCAGCAGCAGTGCCAGCCCCCAGCGTGCATGGCTCCCCAATACAATGAGGTCACTGCCCAGCGTCTTGGCCTGCGTGGGGATTTCGGATTCCGGGCGGCCGGTCACCAAATGGCGATGGTCTGTCGGCACCGCCAGCGTGCCGCAGAGCTGGTCTAACTGCTCTCTGGCTTGCTCCAGAATTTCATCCTGTATTGCAGAAAAATCCATCGGGATGTCTCCCCCGTAAGTGATCGCCAGTGGCTCAATGACATGAAGAACATGGAGCTCTGCGTCATCCTGGCGGGCGAGGGCCGCGGCGCGACGGATAATCGTTTCGGTCGTGGCCCCGAGATCGACCGCCACGAGAATATTCTTGTAGGGCATACTTCCCCAGCAATTTGAATGCCTCACCTTTAAATGTAGTCAAAAACAGCGAGCTTGTCTCTCCGGAGTCTTGACGTGGTTTATCTTCTGATTCTGCTCGGCCTGGCAGTCGTGGTCGCGCCGTTAATGAGTGCGATGCCGAGCAAAGCGCAGCGCGCCAAGGCTGGGCTCCGCGATCTGGCCCGGGCGCATGACCTGCGAGTGAGCCTGCGCCCGCTGCCTGCGGTGCCCGCACGGTTCCGGTTTGAGCCGGAGGACGAGTTGGCGTGCTATGAGCGGCGTTTCCCGGTCTCGCAGCAGAAGTTTGGGGGGGAGGCACATTACCTGTGCGTTGATGGACAGTGGTCGCCGACAACCGGGGTCGAGGATCCCCCCGGGTGGTTGCATTACCTGCCTCTTGGTGCGGCCTACGTCGAGTGCAGAAATGAAAGCGTCAGCATTTTCTGGGATGAAAAAGCGGGCCCCGAGGGGCTGGCTAAAATTAGCCAAGCCATTGATTTGATGAGTTAAAAGGCGGGTAGTGGGCGGCAGTCTGTGTCGGGCTGCGATAAAACATGGGCCTTGACCCCAGACGATTTCGCCCTTATAGATGCCCACCTTCGCGGCTTGGTCGGTTGGAAATCGGCCTCCCGCGCCGGCACGCCACGATGGGGTGGGCTGTCTTTTTGAACAACGGATCGTAGCGTTCTATGGGTAAAGCACTGGTTATAGTGGAGTCGCCCGCCAAGGCGAAAACCATTAACAAATATCTCGGAAAGGATTTCATTGTGAAGTCCAGTGTGGGTCATATCCGCGACCTGCCAACCTCCGGTAGCGCCAAACCCGCAGATCCCAAGGAGCGGGCAGCGCAGGCGGCCATTACCCGAAAAATGGCACCTGATGAAAAGGCTCGTTATCAGGCGCGAAAGAAACGTGAACAACTGGTCCGCCGCATGGGTATTGATCCCGACAACGGCTGGCAGGCTCGCTACGAAATTCTCCCGGGGAAGGAGAAAGTGGTCAGTGAGCTAAAGAAGCTCGCAAAAAACAGCGACGCTATCTATCTGGCAACCGATTTGGACCGAGAGGGAGAGGCGATCGCCTGGCATCTTCAGGAAGCCATTGGCGGTGATACGAGCCGCTATCATCGAGTGGTCTTTAACGAAATCACCCAGAAGGCGATTCAGGCGGCCTTTGAAGCCCCCGGCGAGCTCGATACTGCGCGTGTACATGCGCAGCAGGCACGACGTTTCCTCGATCGCGTTGTCGGCTTTGAGGTCAGCCCACTTCTATGGTCCAAGGTGGCGAGGGGCCTATCTGCCGGTCGCGTCCAGTCCGTTGCGGTGCGATTGATCGTTGAGCGCGAGCGGGAAATCCGGGCTTTTGTCCCCGAGGAATATTGGGAAGTCCACGCCCTGCTGAAGGCGGGTGATATTGATCCGGTTCGATTTATGGTGACGCACCGGGGGGGGACAAAGTTCGAGCCCAAGACCCAGACAGACGCTGAAGCGGCTGTAGAGGCCATGCAAGGGGCTGCGTTTTCGGTCACTGACCTTGAGTCGCGTAAGACCAGCTCGAAGCCCTCTGCCCCCTTTATTACCTCTACCCTGCAGCAGGCCGCGAGTACGCGAATGGGCTTTAGCGTCAAAAAAACCATGACGCTGGCACAGCGGCTGTATGAAGCGGGTTACATCACCTACATGCGAACAGACTCGACCAACCTGAGTGATGACGCGGTCAGCGCCTGTCGGAATCTGATTAAAAAGGACTTCGCCCCTGAATATCTCCCTGCGGAGCCGATTCGCTATGGCTCCCGAGAGGGTGCGCAGGAGGCCCACGAGGCGATACGCCCCTCGGATGTGACCTTGCGAAGCAGTCTGCTCGCGGGCATGGAGCCGGATGCCGAGCGACTCTATGATTTGATTTGGCGACAGTTTGTCGCCTGTCAAATGACCCCCGCGCGTTATTTGTCGACGACCTTGGTCGTGACAGCCGCTGACTGCCGCCTGACCGCGAAGGGCCGAGTCATCGAATTTGACGGCTTCACCCGGGTGCAGCCTCCGGCGGCCCGTAAGGGAGATGATGCGGTGTTACCGCCGCTGGCGATCGGCGATGCGCTGACGGTGACGGAGTTTGACCCCAAACAGCATTTTACCAAGCCTCCGGCGAGGTACGGTGAAGCCAGTCTGGTGCGGGAGCTGGAGAAGCGGGGTATTGGGCGACCGTCCACCTATGCCGCGATTATTTCCACCATCCAGGATCGCGGCTACGTCCGGCTCGAGAACCGGCGGTTCTATGCCGAGAAGATGGGGGACATTGTCACAGAGCGCTTGCAGGATAGCTTCAGTGACTTGCTCGACTACGGTTTCACCGCGACGATGGAAGAGCGCCTCGATGAGGTGGCCCAGGGTGCGCTGTCCTGGACGGATCTACTCAATGAGTTCTACACCGACTTCAGTGGCAAGCTCGCGCAGGCTGCTAACGACGGCCCTGATGGGATGCAGCCCAATGATCCCACGCCAACGGGTATACCCTGTGATGACTGCGGCAGGCCCATGCAAATTCGAACCGCGAGCACGGGGGTATTCATGGGTTGCTCGGGTTATAACCTGCCGCCCAAAGAGCGCTGCAAAAATACGGTTAATCTCATTTCCGGCGACGAGGCGATCAGTGTGGACGCCGATGATGAAGCGGAGTCACGGCTGCTGCTGAGCAAGCGGCGCTGCGGTAAATGCCATACCGCCATGGACAGTTACCTGATCGATGAAAGCCGCAAGCTCCATGTCTGTGGTAACAATCCCGATTGCGACGGCTATGAGGTTGAGCAAGGCCAGTTTCGCATCAAGGGCTACGACGGCCCGGTGATTGAATGTGACAAGTGCGGCTCAGATATGCAGTTAAAGACCGGTCGCTTCGGCAAATACTTCGGTTGTAGCGAATCGTCGTGTACGAACACCCGTAAGCTCTTGCGTAATGGCGAGGTGGCGCCGCCCAAAATGGACCCGGTACCCATGCCCGAATTACAGTGCATCAAGGTTGAGGACCACTACGTCTTGCGAGACGGCGCCTCCGGCATCTTTCTCGCTGCCAGTCAGTTTCCCAAGCACCGGGAGACCCGCCCGCCGTTTGTCGATGAGTTACTCCCGCACCAGGCCGAGATTGATCCGAAATATCATTTTCTTTTCGATGCGCCGCTGACAGATGATCAGGGTAATCGCAGCCAAATTCGCTATAGCCGCAAGACGAAAGAACAGTATGTGATGTCGGAGCGTGACGGCAAACCCAGCGGGTGGCGCGCGATGTTTAACGATGGCCAGTGGGTCGAAGAGGGCACCGCGAAAAAGCCGAGAGCAAAGCGCAAAACGAAGCCAAAAGCCAAGGCCAAGGCGAAAGCAAAAGCCAAGGCGCCTGCGGCCGACGAGGCAATCGATTGAGCCACCCCCTGGCTTACGCCAACCAGTGTCTTTACCACGCGGACATCCTGATCAGTGCCTGGCAGCACTCGGCGCAAAACAGCGAGGTGCTGGATACGCAGGTTGCGTTGGCTTTCGCGCCCCCGGTGCAGTCAAAGTTATTGGATAGCTACGGATGGCTGCTCTTGGCGGCTTGTCGAATTCGGCAGACCCCGGAGGTAGTGCCTCACTCAGTCGCACAACTTCCAGCCCTGCCAGCCGGTCTGGTTCACCCCGCTGAGGTAGAGGCCTGCGCGCAACTTGAATCCGATGGCTGGATCGCCGAGTTGCAGGCGCCCATCGAACAGGCGGCGGTTCGCCGATCAAACAGCCTCGCGGTAGAGCAGGGGGTTGCCTGGGAGCAATTCTTGCATTGGGCTGAGCGCTTGAAAGCGCTTGCGCAACAGATCGCAGACGGGATCGACGAGTCCTGATTAAGCGTCTTGCTGTTAGGAAACCGTGCCATCGAGTGGCAGATGCGCTGTCAGAGTGTTACCGTGAAACATCGCCTGCCATCGTCGGTCAGGCGACTCTTCTCACAGAGAGGTTATTGAGTGTCTACATCTTTACTTGAAATCGTGGATCTGGGTGATGGTGAAGTGGTGCTTCAGCGCGTCGAGGGTGACTCCGAGCCGCTGGTAAGCATCCAGTTTTCCGATGAGGCAAACGCCTACTTGATGGGAAACAACCTGGAGATTGCCAGAGTCATGATTCAGGCTGGCATTGAGGCGGCGGCGCAGTTGGCAGAGGTCAACAATATCGAAGTCGAGACCGCAGAAATGTCAGAGACCCGCACGCTGCACTGAAGTAACAGCCGGCGTTACAGCGGAGCAAGAGGCTCCGTGAACTTTTCAGAGGCCCGCAACGGTGGTCTCGGGGGAAGCCTCCCTCCTGAAAAAGCACCTGAGACAGTATATTCAGAGTCTTGTCTAAACAAAGTCAGCGGCGCTCTGTTCTTTTACTGCTGTCGGATCACCCCCACGCTGATGCCCTCGATA
>Ga0181593_10003572_pt1 | contig 14191 bp, 12 predicted proteins | sample 071ome_19_FD_133756 | JGI IMG/M metagenome (GOLD analysis project Ga0181593, IMG submission 133756) | Coastal salt marsh microbial communities from the Groves Creek Marsh, Skidaway Island, Georgia - 071413AT metaG (megahit assembly) | ecosystem: Environmental > Aquatic > Marine > Intertidal...
AAACCCCAATGGGTGCAGGAATGCAGGAGTTTCAGAGCGCTATCGATAGAGGTGCGGATATCCTTCGGAAGCACAAAGAAAGCAAATGGGTCGACAATGCACTTGAGCTTATTGGGAAATCTTATTTTTTCAGGACCGAATACTTTTCTGCAGATCAAAAATTTGATGAGTTACTACTTACCACCTCCGATCCGGAATTACTTCAAAAAGCCGTTTTTTGGAAAGGACGGGTCTTCATGGAGCTCGAATTATTCACTCAAGGGGTGCAATATCTCGAGGAACAAAGAAGCCTATATGATGACCAATGGATAGGTGACATTGGGCACCAAATCAACGTTATCTTAGCCGAACTTTATATTGCCCGAGAAAACTACGAGGCGGCTATCCCGCTTTTAAGCACCTCTGCTTCCCAACTTCCAGGTAGAGCATTAAAAGAGCGAGCCTTTTTTCTATTGGGGCAGCTAAATGATTTTCAAGGATACACCGAAGCTGCTTTTGAAGCCTACGATGCTGTAGCTGCTTACTATTTCAACTATGACCTACAGTTCGAAGCTCAAAAGAAGAAAGCAGACGTAGCCCGACAATTAGGAAGAGCCGATGAAGCGTACGAGGTATTTTATTCCATGATTCGGGACGATAAAAACACCGAATTCGTAGCCGAATTACAATGGGAGCTCGGGATGACGGAGGTTCAACGAAACCGGCCAGATGAAGCAGAACGGATATTTTTATCGCTACTAAGAGATGTGCAATATCCGCCAGAACCACGTACAAAGGCCCTCACCTATTATGGCTTGGCAGAAATCTATCGTTTCAACCAGAATAATTACACCCTTGCCGCCGCCTATTATGATTCTTCTTCGAGAATTAATGTGCCCGAAGAGAGTTTACCCGAGTATTATAATGCCGATGAGCTATCGGTCTCTTTCGGAGAATATGCCCGCCTTCAAGAAGCTATTCAACGCGAAGACAGCCTCTTGTATTTAGGAAAGCTTTCACCCGCCAAATTTGACTCTGTTATTCAAGTGATTCAGGCGCAGAGAGAAGCCGAACAACAGCGTTTAGAGCAAGAAAGACAGGACCAACAAAACACCCTAGTCACGATTGATCGTCAAGGCGGTAATCAAACCACTGCTTCCAACAACGGTTTTTTGAATGAACTCAACGCCCAGGTAATGGCCGATGCACAGCAACAATTCAATGCTCTTTGGATGGGCCGAGCACTGACCGATTACTGGCGTTTTGAATCACTAGCTCGTCGAGTTATTACCGAGGATAGCAGCGAAACTGTTCAAGAGGTCAACACAACCGTCGACCGTCAACAACAAAATACCTACTCTATAGACATTAGTGATATCCCCTTTTCTGAAGCCGATCAAGACTCTGCTTATGAAAGGCTCTCGGAATACTTTTATGGGCTAGGTAATTTATTCTTCTTAAATCTTAACAACCCCGACAGCGCCGAGTACTATTTCACACGTGTTTGGACGGAACGCCCTCAAAGTAAGGTGGCAGCGGTATCCTTGTACTCTCTTGCCGAAATTGCCTTTACTGAAAATGACTTAACTCGTGCGAAAGGCTTTGCTGAGACCATTATAGCCAATTTTCCCAACAGTATTTATGCGCGTCGTACCGCCGATCGCTTTGAACTTAGCCTAGAACAAGCAAGTGAGGAAAAAAATCCCGAAATAGAAACCTTTAGAGCATTGATTGCACAGTTAAAGGATTCTGATGTGGCCATTCAAGATTCTGTCATGAAATGGGGGCAGCGAGCGCTAAATGAAGTACTTGGCGAGCAAGCCTACCGATTGGCCTTCGAGGAATACCTGCATCAAACAACGGCTGATAGTGCTTATAAGTCGCGCCTAATGAACTGGATGACCCTTCAAAGCGAATGGGAAGAGAAGCAGTCCAACTTCAATACACGAAAAGACAGCATTCGAGCGGTTCTCAACGATACTCTACTAGATCCAGAAATAGAAGACCAACTGCAGGCTTCTTTAGATTCTACCCTCTCCGAACCCATTTGGTTCGACACTTTTCCATACACCGGGGATGAGTGGGATCGCGCTAGAGTGTATCTAGCAAGTTATGATACCAGCTTTTCGAAAAATATTCAGGCGCCCTACCTCCAAAAATTGGCTTTGGAACTTAGGCTACCCGAAAACCCCTACCTTGTTGTAGCAGATACTACCGCTTCGGATTCAACCTATCTTTTCACTGCAAATCTAAGGGATAGCACCCTACTTAATGATAGTTTGCGTGCTGAAAACCCGGAGGCTTTTGCAGATAGCAGTGTGCGTCTAAATCAACTAGAAAATGCCACTATGCAGGGCTATACCAACTGCTCGGACATTGGGATAACGCCTGAATTCAGGGGCGGCATGGTCGCTTTCTTATCTCGCATACCCTTTCCAAGTGGCATTGTCATCACCCCTGTCACCTATCGATTCTATATCAATGAACGGGGCATTATCGATGATTATGAAGCCTTAGATGATGATGTAAGCCCTGAACTATTGGAAGCTATTGAGGCCACTCTATCCCAGGAAACCTCGTTTGAACCGAGTCTTCAAGATGGCCGATCCATTCGGCTGGTTTGCGACATTACTCTTGATCCTGGTGAGCTATAGGCCCCGTTCAAGAAAGATTTACTAACCAAGCATTTGAGAAACCAAGCCAGGTCCCTGGTAAATAAGTCCAGTATACACTTGAACCAAGCTAGCCCCTGCTTGTAGTCGCGCAAGGTATTCTTCTCGGGTCGAAATACCCCCCACCGATATAATTGGTTTTGCCCCCTTCAACGCTTCTGAAATCCAACTTGTCATGGCCAAACTTCGACTAGCAATCGCATAGCCGCTAAGCCCCCCTCTTCCAATTTCGCGAAGCTTTTTTTCTGGCGTCTGCAAACCCTCACGGTGATTTGAGGTATTGGTCGCTACGTAGCCATCTATGCCTAAATCCTCACAAATATCGAGTAGAATCATCAGCTGTTCGCGCGAGGTATCCACGGAAAATTTAACCGTGGTGGGCACATATGCAAAGGTAGAGGGTTCAGGAATCGATTTTTTTCGGGTTGAAGGAACCCCGGCCGATGTTGCCGAAGATTTAATAGCCTGCAACAGCTCTTTTAAAGCAACGGGGTCCTCAAACGTTTTCCCCTCTCCGGTATTGGGACAGGAGATATTGATGGTAATATAATCGGCTACCGTCTGAGCGCGTAAATAAGAGTACAGGTAGTCTTGAATGGCTTGATCTCCATGTATGGTAGCATCATTGGTTTTGGCGATGTTGATACCCAGCGGGATATCTAATTTCTGCTGTGAAAGCCGGTCTATAATGGTGTCCGTGCCCTCATTATTCAAACCCATTCTGTTGATAAGCGAGCGGTCTTGGGGTAATCGAAATGCTCGGGGTTTGGGATTTCCCAACGATGACTTTGCAGTAATACTACCAACCTCTACGAAACCAAAGCCAAGTGCTTGCATAGCTAATGGAGTCGTCCCGTTTTTGTCGAAACCAGCCGCTAAGCCAATTCGATTTTTAAAATCTAAGCCCCAAAGCTGTACTGAGTCACCCGTATGATTGATATTGGAGGCATAGATTCCTCGAGTAAGTGACTGTAAAATGCTGGATTGATGGGTTTTTTCAGCGAGTGAAAGGGCCAAATGATGCGCCCTTTCAGCATCCATCTGAAAAAGTAACGGTCGAATTAATTGGGTATAAAAACTCACGAATGCTTGGATTTACTCGTTATGAGCTTGTTTGGCCTGTAGGGCTTACACGGGTATTAGCAACTTTATCAATTTCGAAATAAGGTAAAGAAAAGCCGTTCAAAAAAACGATTAATCCTGTATTTTTGTCTGATTAAGTATCCGCTATTTCATAAATATTACCCTTACTAAATAACCCTTACTAATGAAACGAGGGTATTAACGATCACAAACCTTGTCCATCGAACAAATTATTCCATTACTCTCAGGCCATGGCCCTTTGGTTGTACTTGAATCTCAATCGAATACGCATCGGGAGAGTCATCATCATTTCGTAGCGGCGAAACCTAAAGGAGAAATAAAATTTGTTGGTGATCATTGCTGGGTCACAGGTAGCTTATCCCATCTGTTGAAAATGAGATTTCCGAACCTCTTGTGGTCCCGTGATGGCTCAAGCCTTTGGTATGTAGCAAAATTAGAGACTTCTTCTATGATTTGGGCCCTATTAAGTGCCGTTCAAGAGCAGCGATGGCTATTTGGTTATTTGGGATATGATCTAAAAAATGCGGTTGAACAATTAGAGAGCTCGCATATGGCTCTAAACCGTGCTCCGGATCTATGGTTTATGGAGCCTGAAATCCTGATTAAGTTCGCCACTGATTCACATTCCCATCCATCGAATCCATCGGGTGTTGAAAAAGACTCAACCCAATGGATCCTTGGCGATGAATCCATGCTCCCTGTAACTACTGAGAAGAGCGAAAATGAGGAAAAACATAGAAAGACCTCCTTTCGGTTCAGCCCGAAAAAAATATCCAATAAGGATAAATATCTAGAAAAAGTGAGGCGTATTCAAAACGATATTCATGAGGGATCTTACTATGAAATGAATCTTTCGCATGCCTTGCAATTTGACTTTGAAGGATCGGCTTGGAAGCTCTATCAAGCGATGAAAGCACAAGGTCCGGTACCATTTGGTGCCTATTTAGAACTGCTGGATTCCAATGGGCAAGCGTTATATGTATGCTGCGCTAGTCCTGAGCGCTATTTAGCCAAGCGTGGCTCAAGCATTTGGTCGGAGCCTATAAAAGGAACCGTAGGGCGAAGTGATGACGAGGAAGTAACCGTTCCTGAGCGAGTACGTGTGGAACTATTAAGTGAGAAAAATAAGGCGGAACACTTAATGATTGTAGACTTGGTCCGCAATGATCTTCATCGAGTCGCTAAAAGCGGGAGCGTGAAGGTGGATCCGCTGTTTGAAATACAAAGCTTTGAGACGGTTTATCAACTCGTGAGTAAGGTGATTGCAGAGGTACGTCCAGAGGTTTCTCCGGTTGAAATTATTCGAAATAGCTTTCCTATGGGTTCTATGACTGGGGCGCCTAAAATTGCTGCTATGAAGGCCATTGAGACGTATGAAGACTATAAACGAGGCATATACTCTGGGGCTATTGGATATTTTAGTCCATCGGGTGATTTTGATTTCAATGTGGTCATACGAACAGCCTTAATACAAGACCAGCAGATGGTGTATCCGGTGGGAGGTGCCATTACGAGTGACTCGAGTCCCGAAGCAGAATGGGAAGAAACACTTGTGAAAGCAGAGGCTTTACATCGCGCCTTGAACGCTATGCCATAGCGTTAGGGAGTACCGATTCATATACGTCGTGAGCGTGATCTACCGCTAATTCACCTGAATCTTTGAACTGAAGGCTGGTTCCCCCTACCACACCTAACTCAACGGCTGGAACACCATGAGCATTACAGTGAGTTAATAGAGTTTCTTTCTGATCGGCCGTGCAAGTTACAACTATACCCGACTGAGCTTCTGAAAACCAAAGCTCAATGGTATCACCTTTGAGTACTGAGAGATCTACTTGAGCACCTTTTTTACCAAAAATAGCCATTTCTGCCAAACAGGTTGCTAATCCTCCGTCTGAAACATCGTGGGCGGCGGTAACCAATCCACCTTGAATGGCTTCCAGAACGGTCTGTTGAACGCGTAACTCAACATCTAAATCGAGTTCAGGCGCGTCCCCGGTGGTTAGCCCATGAATAACCTTCAAATATTCCGAACCCCCTATTCCTGATCTAGGAGCTCCAATGTACATGACAATATCACCCTCCTGCTTGAAAGATGGGCTCATTTTATGCTTTTCAACATCTTCGATAACCCCTAACATCCCGATGATTGGAGTTGGAAATATGGCGCTCTCAGGATTTTCATTATAGAAACTCACATTTCCGCCGGTTACAGGTGTATTGAGCGCTCGACAAGCATCTCCCATTCCCGCTAAGGATTCCTTAAAGGTCCAATACACCTCGGGCTTATATGGGTTCCCGTAATTCAAACAGTTGGTGATCGCCATAGGTTTAGCTCCCGAGCACACCACATTTCGAGCGGATTCAGCTACGGCAATCTGCCCCCCTCTACGAGGATTCAGATACACATATCGACCATTACAATCGGTTTTAGCCACTAAGCCCTTTTTAGAGCCTTTTATACGTATGATACCCGCATCAGCAGCACCCGGACCTTGTACGGTATTGGTGCGAACCATGGTATCGTACTGTTCATGAACCCAGCGCTTTGAAGCAATGTTTGGGCTTTTCAAAAGTCGCTCTAAGGTTTCGACTAGATTAGTGGGATGCTCTAGTGTAGTTGAATCAAATTGTTGGGTTTGCTCTAAGTAGCTTGGCTTGGCGGTTTCTCGCACATACTGAGGAGCACCACCGCCAAGGACTAAATGCTCGGCAGGTATTTGGGCTTTTATTTCACCGTCTTTCCAGTAGGTTACCTGATCCCCGTCAACAACTTCACCCACCACAACAGCGTGAAGATCCCACCGCTCATAGACATCAATAATTTTTTGTTCTTGCCCCTTTTCAGCCACAATAAGCATGCGCTCCTGACTTTCTGAGAGGAGCATTTCATAGGCTGTCATGCCTTCTTCACGAGCAGGTACTTTATCCAAATCGATACGCATACCTTGCCCCCCTTTTGCGGTCATCTCACTAGATGAACAGGCAATTCCCGCCGCGCCCATATCCTGCATTCCTATAACCGCTCCGGTTTGAAGAGCTTCGAGACTAGCTTCAAGGAGCAATTTTTCGGTAAAGGGATCCCCTACTTGTACACTTGGTCGTTTGGCCTCGCTTTCCTCAGAAATTTCTTCAGACGCAAAAGTGGCGCCGTGAATACCATCTCTACCTGTGCTAGCCCCTACGATAAGTACCGGGTTTCCAATGCCTTTGGCTATTGCCGAGGCGGTTTCACCGGCCTTCACCAAACCAATACTCATTGCATTAACCAGGGGATTTCCCTCATAGCTTTCATCAAAGCAAACTTCACCAGCAATCACCGGTACACCAAAGGAATTTCCGTAATCGCCAATTCCTCGTACCACCCCACCAAGTAAGAAACGAACACGAGGAGTATCTAGAGAACCAAACCGTAACGAATTTAAAGATGCCACAGGACGCGCTCCCATGGTAAAGATGTCTCTATGAATTCCACCAACACCTGTAGCCGCACCTTGGTAGGGTTCTACCGCCGATGGGTGATTATGACTTTCAATTTTAAAAGCACAACCCCACCCATCACCGATGTCAACCAATCCAGCATTTTCCTCACCGGCTGCCACCAATAAATGCTCCCCTTCTCGTGGTAATTTTTTGAGTTCCAGAATAGAATTCTTGTACGAACAGTGCTCACTCCACATAACAGAATACACCCCTAATTCAGTAAACGTAGGTATTCTACCCAAACGATCGAGTATCATCTGATACTCTTGTTCGGTTAAACCGTGGTCTAGAGCGAGTTCTAGGGTTACTGTGGGTTCTGTGGTTGAGGAATGAGACATAGCTAGCGAATTGAATGGGCCAAGTGGTTTTTTTTGAACTGCGCTCAAGGTACGAGGTTTTTTTGTTTTGCTCTACTTTTTTACATGATCAGTGTTGCTTTTATAACAGAGCTTTCTTAAAATCTAATATCAATATTCGAATATGAATATTAGAATATCAAAGTCGGCTTATGAAACTTGTATCCCAAGGCGCGCAATACGCCATTTCGGCTATTATTGCATTGTCTAAACTTCAGAACACGGTTATTTCTGCTGCTGAGCTATCGCGACAGCTACGGTGCCCTGCCGCCTACTTATCGCAAATTCTCTCTAAGCTCAAATCACCCGGCATCTTAGGCTCACAACGAGGCTTAAATGGAGGGGTGTATTTAGCCAGATCATTGGATGCCATCACGGTATACGATGTAATAACTGCGATAGATAGTGATGAATTTTTTTCGACCTGTTTTATGGGAATTAATGGATGTGGGCATATCGAACCGTGTCCCTTTCACAATTTTTGGTCTGTAGAACGTGAAAAAATCAAAAAATGGTTGCAATCCACCACCTTTTCAGATACTGATCGAATGATGAGTAATAAATGGTTCAACGAGCGCCTTTACTTCAACAATAGTGTGCTCCTCAATGGGGCAGAATCGGTACCCAAACCAGAAACCTAAGTAAAAACGGGGTGAGTCAGTCCACTATCATAGCATCTAAGACCTGTGCACACTGTGGAGAACATTGTAAGAGTGAGGAGTATAATAGCGGCGAACAAAACTTTTGCTGTGAGGGTTGTAAAATGGTTTATTCGCTGTTGCATGAGCATGAACTTGGCGATTATTATCGCTTCGATGATCAGCTTGGCCACACCATTACTTCCACTATTGAACGCGCACAATTCGACATTCTTGAAGATCCTGAAGTGCAGGCTAAACTGATTAGTTTCAGCCAAGATTCTATAGCCACCACCACCCTTTTTATTCCATCTATTCACTGTACTTCATGTGTGTGGCTTCTTGAACATCTTCATCGAATGGATGAAGGAATCATTGAAGGGCGAGTCAACTTTGTAAAACGAACGGTACGTATACGGTTCAACCAGAGAAAAACGACACTTCGGGCCTTATTTTATTTGACTACGAATGGACCCAGCAAATAGGAGCTAATATCGATTTATTTTGCACTTTTCCCGGCAGCAATAGCCCTTAAATGAGTAAGGACACCAAGGTCTCAAAGTCAGCAAATTCGAAGGTGGGATTTCTACCTTCTGCAGAATTTTTTTTCGGGTTGAACCAAGCCACACTCCATCCTGCCTCCAATGCCCCATCTACATCAGAACTCAGAGAGTCTCCCACATAAAGGATTTGCTCTGGCCGGGTTTGAGCTCGCTTTGCTGCTTCAGTAAATATTTTTTGGTGAGGCTTCATAACGCCCAACTCCTCCGATATAATGATGGCTGGAGCACATTCTTCAAAGCCAAATTGTTTAATCTTTAACCATTGAGTTTCGGCAAATCCATTGGTAATGATTCCAGTCGAATAATGTTCTTTGATACGTTCATAAGCTACTTTGGCACCTTCAATCCAGGTCCAATGGGTACGATAATAATCCATATAAATCGTACCGGCATGAGCAAAAAGGCTTCCGTCCACTCCGATTGCCTCAAAAGTCTCTTCAAACCGTCGTCTATGTAATTCATGTCGACCTATGTGCCCTTTAGAGTATTCGAGCCACAGGCCCTTATTAATATGAGAATAGGTGTTCAACAAGAGGTCTATGGGAATGGCTTCTAATTCTGTTAACTGCTTATGAACATCACGTAAGCCATTCTCTTCAGCTTTTTTATGATTTAATAAGGTGTCATCTAAATCAAAATAAATAAATGAAGGGGCGTTCTTGATCATAAGGCTGATTAGATTGGGTAATTCTACGTGTATGTCTTAGATAACTACTGAGTGCTGTGATTCAAAGTGTGTTTGGGTATACCGTTACCAAGTTGATAACTTAAGGCTTTTTGAGTCTGATTTTTTGATTAAGTTTGAATCATTAATCCAATCATTTCGTATACCGTTGATGTTTGTTAGTAAAGTAATCACGTAACCAAATCTATCATCATAATGAAAGCAAAGAGTATTATTATTTTTGTCCTTTTGGGTATTCTTGTTCTGTATGGCATAAGTGTAAATAACCGTTTTGTTAGCTCTGAAGAATCGGTCGAAAGCTCATGGGCTCAAGTCGAAAATCAATATCAAAGAAGAGCCGATTTAATACCTAACTTGGTAAATACCGTACAAGGAGCCGCTAATTTTGAACAAGAAACCTTAACGGCGGTTATAGAGGCTAGAAGTCGTGCTACATCCATTAATCTTCAGGCCGATGACTTAAATGATCCAGCTAAAATCGAACAATTTCAAGCGGCACAGGAACAGCTTAGCGGAGCACTTTCACGTTTACTGGTAAGCGTTGAACGCTATCCCGAACTAAAAGCAAATGCCAATTTTAGAGATCTACAAGCTCAATTAGAAGGTACTGAAAACCGAATAGCTACCGAACGTATGCGCTTCAATGACTCGGCTAGAAGCTACAACACGCAAATTCGGAAATTTCCAGCTAGCCTGATTGCATCCATTGCTGGTTTTGATCGAAAAGCTTACTTCGAAGCAAATGAAGGAGCTGAACAACCCCCTTTGGTAGATTTCGAATAAAAATTAGTTCAGTATGGCGTTTTTAGAAAAACATGAAGAGCAGAAGGTTGTTGCAGCTATTCAAAAGGCTGAAACCAATAGTTCAGGGGAGATTCGTGTTCATTTGGAAAAAAAATGCCCTAAAAAAGACCCCATCGCACGAGCCAAATATCTGTTCCAAAAGTTACAGATGCATAAAACGGAACTTCGTAATGGGGTCATTATTTATGTAGCCACAGAGGACCATTTGATAGCCATTTGGGGCGATGAAGGCATTCATAAACCCCTGGGTCAGGACTATTGGGATAGCACCCTTGCTCAAATGACGCTAGCGTTTAAACTGGGCAACTATTGTCAGGGATTGGTGGAAGCGGTGAGTGATATTGGCGAAAAATTACGTGCGCATTTCCCCTTTCAAGCGGACGATAAGAACGAACTCGATGATTCCATTAGTTATGGCGAATAGGCGCGCAGAGCATAAGACATCCACTATAGTGAGTCAATTAAAAACCTTCGGTAAGCGTTGGCTGTTCACACTTATTATAGTCATTTTAGTACCTATTGGCACCACAGTAGCTCAATCCACCAACGCACTTCCCCAACGCCCATCTGCTATGGTGAACGATTATGCTAATTTGCTTGATCAAAACGCTGAAGGTATACTCGAACAGAAACTTCGAAACTATCGCGATACCACATCAAATATAATCAGCATAGCTATTTTGAATTCACTCGAAGGAAATTCAAGAGAAGAGGCGGCTACTTACCTTTTTAATACATGGAGAATGTGGGAAGGGGATCGATACAATGGAGTTCTAATACTAATAGCTGTACAGGAGAGAGAACTTCAGATTGAAGTGGGATACGGACTGGAAGGAGCGATTCCCGATGTTATGGCCAATAGAATTGTGCAAGATATTCTTATACCCGCCCTACAACAGGGACGAATATACGAAGGGCTTGATCTTGCGACGGGCGCTTTAATGCAATTAGCTTCTGGGGAGTTTGAAGCCACGCCATCTAATTCTCGAAATCAAGATGGTATCCCTATCGATATTATCCTGCTCGTCCTGTTCATCCTCTTCTTTATTATTACCAAAGGTGGAGGACGTGGACGTGGTGGCGGTCGAACCCTTAGTGCCGTAGATGTATTGCTATGGAGTAGCCTATTTAATCAACCTAGAAGAGGTGGGTTCGGTGGCGGCGGATTTGGCTCGGGTGGTTTTGGTGGAGGTGGATTTGGCGGATTTAGCGGCGGAGGCGGATTTGGCTCTGGCGGCGGAGGTGCCGGTGGGAGTTGGTAAGATTCGCTGTAAAATTCGTTTCTAGTATATGTTGGTAGCCAACTAATCTCGACTTAGTCTAGTTAAGAGCTCGTTCTAGATCGGATATAATATCATCTACATCCTCAATTCCAACGGCTAAGCGTACTAAGCCATCTTCAATACCTGCCTTTCTTCTCAAATCAGCATCCATAACCGAATGAGTCATGGAAGCTGGATGTTGTATCAGGGTGTCTACCGAACCTAGACTAACCGCCAATGAACACAATTTTACACGATTCATCAACTGCGTGCCTGCCTTAAACCCTTCTTTTAATTCAAAGCTCATCACAGATGCTGCTCCCCCATCCAGAATCTTCTGAGCGATATTATAATCGGGATGTGATTCTAACATAGGATACCATACTTTTGAAATTTTAGGATGTTGCTCGAGATAGTGAGCAATTTTCAAAGCATTAGAGGTCTGTTTTGGCACCCGCAAAGCAAAGGTTTTTAACCCATTAAAGAGTAACCAAGAATCCATTGGACCAGCAATCCCGCCCAAATTTTTTCGGTATAAACCCAGTTTATGTTCATCAGCTAATGCTTTCGAACAGGTTAACACACCTCCTAAAGAAGTTCCATGACCACCTATGTACTTGGTTGAGGAATGAATTACGACATCCGCTCCAAAATTAAGTGGCCTACAATACATTGAAGAAGCAAAGGTATTATCTACAATAACCAATGCACCGTGCCGGTGACTGAGTTCAACAATTTTATCTAATGAGGCCACCCGCATAGTTGGATTGGTAATAGACTCCATATAAACGACCTTAATGTCATCATAGCTAGTTAAGGCTTCTTCAAAAGAATCTAAATCTGTAAAATCAAGGAAAGTAGCTTCAATACCCCACTCTGGAGCCTGCTCGAAGAGTAACTGACTGCTGCACCCATAAAGGGCATCCTGCGCAAGTACACGACCCTTTTTTGCTAAAGCCATCAGTGAAGAACTAATCGCGGCCATTCCTGTTCCAAACACCATGGAGGTATAATCATCAGCCTTTAAATCGTAACACTCCAATGCGGTGATGGCTTTTTCGAGTGCGTTATTATTAGGATTGGAAATTCTGGTGTAGATGTGAGAACCCGCATGATCGGGCTCTGAAAAAGCTCTACCTCCTTGCGCAACATCTTCGAACAGAAATGTTGAGGTTTGATAGATAGGAGGAACATGTGCTCCCTCCGATTCTTTATGTAATTCTTCGGTGCTTGAAACGCCATGTACGGGAATGCTAGAAAATTTCATAAGGAGTGTATTAGGTTATTGGTAGTGCTCCATCTTCCTTTATAGTGCGGAGTACCATCGTTGTTTCAAGTCGCTCAATATCGGGTAAGCTTGTTAGTTTTTCCCGCAATAAGTGTTCATAATCGGCCATATCTCGTGCAACCACATGTAACAAAAAATCACCCTGACCGGTGGTATGATAGCAAGCTAGAATATGGGGAATGGATTCAATAGACTTCGTGAATTCGTCTAAAAGACTCATTTGGTGAACACTTAAAGTTACCTTTACAAAAATCGATAACCCTTTTTCTACCGATGGCTTATCAATAACTGCACGATAGCCTCTAATCACCCCTTCACGTTCTAATCGTTTGACTCGCTCAATGGTTGGGGATGCCGTTAAACCAACCTTATGTGCCAAAGCACGATTACTAATGCGCGCATCCTGTTGAAGAATGGCTAAAATTTGTTTATCGATTGAATCTAACTCAGTCATAGCATTACATTTATTACTACAACAATAAACAATTAGCCGACAATCAACAAGTGTTTACATATTTAAAAAGTAATTAATACTGTAATAACTAAAATTATCAGTTAAATACACTAAAATGAAAAGCTGATGCATCGGATGATTCTTCCCTTTTTCAAATGCATCTTTTCGTAGTAGGTCTGAATTTCACGAAGACCAACTGGGCTTACTTGATCAGGTACCGTATTTACATCCTGAGAATAGATATTTTCACTGATATACACTTCCTTAAGGTTATGAGCCTTAAGTTGCTCGATGGTAAATTCAAACAATTCAGGACTATCCGTCTTCAGGTGCACCCTTCCTCCAGGGATGAGCAAACGTTTATAAAGATCCAAGAATCTAGTAGCGGTTAATTTTTTACGATCTTTCTTAAGTTGTGGGTCTGGGAATACAATCCAAATATCTTGTACCGTGTGGTCTTCTATATAGTGATCTAAATGCCCAATATAGGCGCGCAGAAAAGCTGCATTAGTGAGCGATAGATCTATGGCTTTTTGTGCACCCACCCACAATCGATTTCCTTTAATATCCACTCCAATATAATTGTATTGGGGATTACGCTCGGCTAATCCTGTCGTATACTCGGCTTTACCACAAGCTAATTCCAAGACCAGAGGCTGATCATTTTTAAAAATTGAAGTACGCCAAATATCTTTTTGAAACCCTTCTCCATGAGGGTATGAGGTCCACTCTATCACGTGGTCAAACTCGGCAACTTGTTGAAACCGTTTATGTTTTATCTTCGGCATCTAATGGGTCGTGATTCGTTACTTATGGTGAGAGGCGAGCCATCGACCATGTTAGACCTTCTTGGGTGTATCGAATACGGTCGTGAAGACGGCTAGCTCTTCCTTGCCAAAATTC
>Ga0181593_10003574_pt1 | contig 14179 bp, 11 predicted proteins | sample 071ome_19_FD_133756 | JGI IMG/M metagenome (GOLD analysis project Ga0181593, IMG submission 133756) | Coastal salt marsh microbial communities from the Groves Creek Marsh, Skidaway Island, Georgia - 071413AT metaG (megahit assembly) | ecosystem: Environmental > Aquatic > Marine > Intertidal...
CACGCGGTTTTTGCCGTTACTAACGAGTCGGGTCCGATGCACGGGCTTTCCTGCGCCGCCATACCAGTCTTTGCTCTTTTCGGCCCCAGCGACTGGCAGAGGAATCACGCGCTGGGACAGCAGGCACAGGTTATTGCCGGCGTTGAAGTTCTGGCGGCCTACCGCAATCAGCGCACAGCCAACTGCCTGTCGGAGATCCCGGTAGCGCTGGTGTGGGACAGGATCCGTCAGCACAACGATATCCGCGCCTACCTTGGCTAACTGCTGTCAAGAAGACGATGACACTAATTCTGTGTAAAGCTCCTCGTACTGGTCTACGACAGCATCGGCGCTGTATTTTTCGCGATAGCGCTGCAACGCATTAGTCGCTACCTCTTCCGCGCGTGCGGTGTCGCAGATTGCTTCTATCCCGGCAGCAAGCCCATCGACATCATCGCTGTCCACAAGCAGCCCGCAAGCATCAGCGAGCACTTCGCGCGGGCCTTGTGTCGTCGTAGCGAGGACCGGGACTCCTCTGGCCATTGCTTCGAGCATGGCTATCCCGAAAGGCTCGTCACGTGACGGAAGAATGAAGGCGCGTGCGCCTGAGAGAAACGCCTCAACATCGTGAACCCACCCGCACAGTCGCACGCAATCTGACAATCGGAGATGCTCGATAAGCTCAGCAAGAACCTCTCTCTCTGGCCCGTCGCCGCCGAGATCGAGCTGTAGGGAAAGCCCGCGCGCGCGCACTCTGGCCAGCGCGTGCAGCAACACATCAAAACCTTTCTTGTGCACCATGCGGCCGTACGACACTAAACGATACGGCTGCGCGGTTGGCAACGAAATTGTGTCGACCGCTCCAAGCGCACTGAAGTTGGGGATCCGGCGTATGGCAGAGCGGGAGACCCCCCGCTCCGCCAGGTAGGTTTCCTGCGCGCGGGTGGTGGGCACCAGTCGAGTTATATTCTGGTAGTACTTCAGGTTAACTAGATTGTGCGTTTTGGCCACGGCAGGAAGATTCAAACGCATGGCTGCCCTGCCGGCCAGCAACGCGGCTCGCGCCAGATGGGCTTGGACAACCGACGGGTTGAAAGCTTTCAGCACGCGGCCGATTTGATGTTCTGCCAGCCTGTCCCAGGACCCGAAACAGCGCTGCTCCACAACGTTGTCCGCCAGCGAACTGGCCTTCAGGATGGGGAGTGCCTCTCCGCGCGGATCGACGATGGCCAAAACCTCATGGCCCCGTGCGCACAGGGCCTCGCTGAGATCTACGAACGAGCGTTCAGCGCCTCCGAAACGTCGGCCCAGCATTACCTGGGCAATGCGCATTCTGTCTCCCCGAGCATGGTGCGAGCGAGTTCTAAAACGGGTTCTGTTTCCAATCGATTCAGGTCCTTGCCCGGGGCCAGGATGATTCGATGCACCACTCCCCATGGGCGATACCGCCAAGGCTCGCCTGGCCCGAACAAAGTCAGCGCGCGGGTACCCACACCGGCAGCCACATGGCCAAGTCCCGAATCATTACCGATGAAAAGCTGGCACTCTGCCAGGACCGCCGCGGCTCCCGGGAGGTCTGTCTTTCCAGTCAGGTCGATCAACGGCATTTCCAGACGCGAGAGCTCCTTTCCGAATTCTTTGTCTGCGGCGCTGCCAAGGACAACAAACGCCGCAACCTCTGCTCGGAGCGAGGTCAAAAGCGCCGAGAATTTTTCTACAGGCCAGACCTTCCCTGGCCAGTTAGCACCGGGTGCTATGGCTACCAGAGCACCCCGTGGGAGTTGGGCGAGTTGTTCTCGCGCTAGCGCCCGTTGTTTTTCAGTGAGATAAAGCCGGCAAGGTGGCGGCTGCATTTGTCCGACCAACGGACGCAGCGCCGCGAAATGATGTTCCACGGCGTGTTGCTGCCCTACCAGTGTCCGTGGCTTCACCAAGCGTTGTCTTGCGCGCAGTAAAAATGCTGCAACGGGCGTTCTGAGATCGATAACTGCGCGGTAGTTGCGCTGACGCAACCGCGAAATCAAGGACCAGGTTTCCATCCATCCAGCACGCTTCCGCCGGTGATACAGATCGCCCAGATAAGGCGCGAACGCGATGAGCGCAGAAGAGCGGGCATCTGCGACAACATCAATTGGCGTACCAGGAAATCGGGAAGCGGCCGCTTCCATCACCGGGGTAGTCAGGACCAGATCACCGATATTACTCAGGGTAATGATGAGGATCCGTTCCGTCATCGCTCTGCCGTGCTACTTGCCGATACAGAAGCGTGAAAAGACATCTGCCAGGAGATCTTCGGTGCTGTGGCGGCCAACTATCGTCTCGAGCGCTTTGGACGCCGTGCGATAGTGCTCGGCGGCGAGCTCCGGCGCGTCGCGGCATACAGGCCGCGAGATTTGTTCCAGTTCGGCGAGGGCAAGTTTTAGGGCGGAGACATGGCGAGCCCTCGCCATAAAATCGCCGGGCTGTTCCTCAGCGATCCCGAGCTTTCCCGCGATGGCTCCGGCTAACGCGTCAATACCGTACCCCGTTACCGCAGATGTCCACAGCTCGGGAACAGGCAATGCGAGGACGTCGGCCGGGATCTTCGGTAACAGATCGGCTTTGTTAAACACGCGGATAGTTTCCGCGGTGATTTCTGGGCTGTTTACCTGCGTCATCTGGGGACTTTCCGTCAATGTTTGCGCATCCAGCACTTCGATAATCAGGTCTGCCGTGTTCAGAGCCTGACGAGCGCGGCGGATTCCCTCGCGCTCTATTTCATCGGCTTCTTCGCGCAACCCCGCCGTGTCGAGCAGGCGTACTGGCAGACCGCGGATCACAAGGTCGCAATGCAGAACATCTCGCGTGGTTCCGGCATGCGGTGTCACTATCGCATGCTCAATCTGCGTCAGTGCATTCATAAGCGAGGACTTGCCCACGTTGGGTGCGCCGGCAAGCACGACAACAGCCCCTGTGTGAAGGCGCACACCTTTCTGCGCGACTGTGAGCAGTGCGCGGAGCTCATCAACCACTCTTTGTTGGAGGGTAAGCTGCTGGTCGAGCAGATCCTCCGAAGCAACATCGTCGCCGAAGTCGATGCTGGCCTCGAGCATGGCGTGCCCTGCCCGCAGAGTTTCAATCATTGAAGTCAGCTTCGTCCCGAAAGCACCTTCCATCGTGCGCCGTGCGGCGCGCGCAGTGCGCAGAGTCGCACTGTTAATGAGATCTGCCACCGCTTCCGCTTGTGCCAGATCAAGCCGCCCATTACGGTAGGCGCGCTCAGTGAACTCGCCCGGACGAGCTGACCTGGCACCCAGTTCACAGGCCCGAGCCACCAGTCTTTCCAGCAGAACAGGATTTCCGTGGCCCTGCAATTCCGCTACCTCCTCACCCGTATAGCTGCCGGGCGCAGGAAAAAGCAGAGCTATCCCATCATCGATGGCGTCACCATTTTCTTCGCGGAAGACAGCGTATACCGCAGTTCTCGGAGCGATAGTTCGCCCGCAGATCTGTGCCTGGATAGCAGCTGAATCCGGACCGCTGAGCCGGACAACCCCTATTCCACCACGCCCTGAGGAGGACGCGACGGCCACAATCGTTTCAGTGTCCACAGCGGTATCCGCGCTCTGGATGCTAAAGCGTTTGCGTTAGCACCTCAGCGGGCCTGAGATTCGATTACCTTGGTAATCCGCCACTGCTGGGCAATAGAAAGCACGTTGTTCACGACCCAGTAGAGCACCAGACCAGAAGGGAAAAAAGCGAAGAAGACAGTAAAGATGATCGGCATCAGCTGCATTACCTTTGCCTGCATCGGATCCAACGGTGCGGGGTTAAGTTTCTGCTGAATCCACATGCTTATTCCCATCAGCAGCGGCAGAACGAAGAAAGGGTCCTTGCTGGACAAGTCTTTGATCCAGAGTATGAAAGGCGCCTGTCGCATTTCCACGGTTTCCAGTAGAACCCAGTAAAGCGCGATAAACACGGGGATCTGGATAAGAATCGGGAGACAGCCGCCCAGTGGGTTGATCTTCTCCTCTTTGTACAGGTTCATCATCGCCTGATTGAGCTGCGCCCGATCCTCTGCATAGCGTTCACGCATTGCGAGCATCTTGGGCTGGACTCGACGCATATTGGCCATGGATCGGTAGCCAGCGGCGGATAGTGGGTAGAACATCAGCTTCAGCAAGAAGGTGAGGATGATGATCGCCCAGGCCCAGTTTCCCGTGAGGTCATGAAAATACTGCAGGACAGAGAAAAGTGGTTTTGCTATGAACCACAACATGCCGTAGTCAACGGCCAGCTCCATCCCGGGCGCAGTCTCTTGCAGAAGGTCATGACGCTTGGGGCCGATGAATAGTTGACTTTCAAAGTCCACTGATGCGCCCGGTGCCACGCTTAATGCCGGGCCGATGTGCCCGACGAGATAACGTTCCCGGTCGACTATCTTTGAATAAAACTGGGTGATTTCGGCGGGCGGTGGAAGCAGAGAGGTAACGAAATAGTGCTGGATGATACCGACCCATGCGTCTGTTGCTGACAAAGCGAGCGGCGCTTCAGCCAAATCATCGTAGTCGAACTTTTCAAAACGCTTTTCCGGCGTTGACAGTACTGGTCCTGTGAACGTGTAGACCATGCCCTGTCGTGAAGACACCTGATTGCGTTGAAGCTGCTCATAGTGGTGAACCTTGAGCGTCCTATCTGTGTTGTTTCGCAACACGTAATCGAGTTCAACCAGATATGAGTTGCGTTGGAAGCGATACGTTTTCTCTACGGCTAGCGCTTCAGCTGACACCAGAGCACATCGAACAATCAGCTCGTCTTCTCCGGGAAGAAGTTCATAAGAGGTTTGATCACACTGGTAAAGCTGGCGGTGGTTAGGCAGACCTTTATCACCCGTTAAGCCACCCTGAAGAACAAACGTCTTCTCTATCCCCTGTCCGAGCAGTTCTACCGGGATATTGGGATGATCCAGTGATATGGGGTATTTCCGTAATGCCGCGCGCACGAGCCCGGCGCCGGCTGGGTCGAGATCAAGATCGAAAACGTCTGTTCTGATCGACACCCGCTCAGTCGTCGCATCCCGGGTTTCTATTGGAACTGTCGAAGTCTCGGCTTCCGTTGCGACTGGCACTGGTGCAATTGAAGCGGGCGTCGTTTCATTTTGGGAAATAGCCGCCGCCTCGGGCGGCACCGCAACCGCGTGATAGTCAGCCTGCCAGGCTTCCCAGAGCATAAGGCCCAGCATCGACAGGGCAACGAACAGAATAAGGCGCGTGTTTTCCAACCTAGATTCTCTTTTTCCGGTCGGCTGCTGAGAGTAGAGCTTGTGCTACTTCGTGTATCAGAGCATGTCTGCTCAGCAGGGCCGCTTGGGGCAGGATGACTATAAAAACGTCGACTGCCCGCATCTTTGTTTGAAGTGATCTGAAAGTTTCACGGACACGCCTTTTGAGCGCATTTCTGCGTGACGCAAGACGGGAAACTTTACGACTGACCGAAAGCCCCAATCGTGGAAAATCTCGATCATTCTGTAGCGCATATGTAATCAGCGTGGGCGAACGCGTTCGCGTGCCTCGACGGAAAACACGATCTATCTCTGCTCTGGAGTGGAGTCGCTGGTGCCAGCCGAAAGTGCTGGCGCCCACGTTTGTCTCTGTCAGCTTCGCTATGAGATTAGTTTGTTAACTGGGCTGCGAGGCGCATACGTCCTTTCGCTCGACGAGCGCGGATCACGCGCTGACCACCCTTGGTTTTCATACGAGCTCTGAACCCATGCTTACGGATACGTTTAGTTCGGCCAGGCTGGAAAGTGTGTTTCATTATTGAGCGTCCGATTTCAGTAGTCTGTTTCTGCGAAATGGTGGTACAGCAGAAGGCGCGCGATTCTAGGGCCTCGATTACAAAAAAGTCAATTAGATCATAGAAATATATCATTACTCAGGTTGTGGATAAGTTTCCGGCCGGGCGCTACACTCCTGCGCCTCTCTTCGCCTCTCAAATAGATCCCAACCAGGTCACCATGGAACAACCCGTCTGGCGTCAGTGCCTAAGAAAACTGGAACTCGAGCTTTCCGCGCAGCAGTTCAATACCTGGATAAGGCCGCTACAGGCCGACGAGACCGGCGAGAAGATCACTGTTCTCGCGCCCAACCGGTTCGTCCTCGACTGGATTAGAGACAAGTACGCCGAGCGAATTCATGGCATCGTGGGTGACATCGCCGGAGCTTCCTCTTTGGAGCTGAGCTTTACTGTGGGCAGCAAGGCACCTGCGGCGACCAGAAATGTGGTTGAGCAGGAGAGGAGTATTCCCATATCGCAGGTCAGTCCCGTTACTCCGGCGGAAGGATCTGAAACCCGAAAAGCTGCTATTCGCAGCGGGCTGAAGAAAGATTTCACTTTTGAAACTTTTGTAGAGGGTAAATCTAATCAGCTGGCTCGGGCAGCTTCTCTTCAAGTCGCTGGAAACCCAGGGAAAGGCTACAACCCGCTGTTCATATGCGGCGGAGTAGGTTTAGGTAAAACCCACCTCATGCACGCCGTGGGAAATTTGCTTACGCAGGGACGAGGTAGTGCGAAAGTGGTCTACCTGCATTCGGAGAGGTTTGTAGCCGACATGGTGAAAGCGCTTCAGCATAACGCCATGAACGATTTCAAAAAGTTCTATCGCTCTGCAGATGCTCTTCTCATCGACGACATCCAGTTTTTTGCTGGTAAAGAACGCTCGCAGGAAGAATTTTTTCATACTTTCAATGCTTTACTAGAGGGTCAGCAACAGATCGTTTTGACCTGTGACCGCTATCCGAAAGAAGTATCAGGTGTCGAAGAGCGACTTAAATCCCGGTTGGGCTGGGGGCTGACCGTTGCTATCGAACCAGCAGAACTCGAAACTCGAGTAGCTATCCTCATGAAAAAGGCGGAGCAGTCTGGCATCAGTCTTCCCCACGAAGTGGCCTTCTTTATTGGAAAACGCTTTCGCTCGAACATACGGGAGCTCGAAGGGGCTTTACATAGAGTGGTAGCAAATGCTCACTTCACTGGACAGTCAATCACCCTCGATTTCGCCAGGGAAGCTTTACGAGATTTACTGGCCCTACAAGACAGGCTCGTTACGATCGACAACATCCAACGCACAGTCGCGGAGTACTACAAGATCCGAGTTGCCGACCTTCTTTCTAAGCGCAGGAATCGATCCATCGCGAGGCCACGCCAGGTAGCAATGGCGCTCTCTAAAGAACTCACTAGCCATAGCCTCCCAGAGATAGGAGATGCCTTTGGGGGTAGAGACCATACGACAGTTCTGCATGCTTGCAGAAAAGTTGCGGAATTAAGGGCCAGTGACGCACGGATACAGGAAGACTTTGCGAACTTAGAAAGAACGTTGACAACTTAGCGACAACTTAGCGACAACCTGTGGATAATGTTGGTGACTTCTCAGTAATGGTTTTCCTCCACAGAAAACCCACAACTTAGCGTCACAAGAATTACCGCAAGCGAGTGGCTAATTTATTGTTTTAGCTAGAAAAAGAAAGCATCCCCGTTTTTTGCCCGACTAATTACAACCACTATGAAAATCAAAATATCTCGAGAAGTTTTATTACCTGTTCTTCAGGCAGCTAATAACGTTGTTGAGCGCAGGCAGACTCTACCAATTCTGAGCAACGTTCTGGTAGACGGCTCGGCTGGCGCCGTTCGGTTTACGTCGACGGATATGGAAGTTGAGTTATGTGCTGAAGTCACAGATGTTGAAACCGACTCAGGAACAGCGGCGCTTCCGGCTAGGAAGTTGCTGGACATATGTCGGGCTCTTCCTAGTGGTTCGGTAATTACGATAGATACGGATGGAAATAAAGCTAAGCTGACGTCAGGGAGAAGCAAGTTCTCTTTGGCAGCGATGCGTGGCGACGAATTTCCATCCGTCGGGAATTTTTCAACTCAGGTTGAGTTCTCGCTGGATAAGCAAGTGCTGGTCGATTTAGTAGAGAGCACGTTATTCGCCATGGCACATCAGGACGTGCGTTACTACCTGAACGGATTACTTTTCGAAATAGATGGTCACAAAGTAAGAGCGGTAGCAACCGATGGTCACCGGCTCGCGCTTTGTGAGAAGGAGGTCAAGGTCGAACTGGACGGCGAGAGTAAGCAATACATTATTCCTAGAAAAGGTGTGTTGGAACTGGCGCGACTCTTGAGCAACGGTGAAGGTGAGGTGCAGCTAAGCATCGGGGAAAATCACGTCAGGGCAACACTGGGTAGCGTAACGCTCATTTCCAAATTGGTGGATGGGCGTTTCCCCGATTACGAGCGCGTAATTCCGGGGGAATCTGAGTTTCAGGTTGTGGCTCAGCGTGAAGATCTCAGAGCTGGCCTCGGGCGAGCTTCCATTCTTTCAAACGAAAAATTTCGCGGTGTACGACTGACTTTTAAGAAAGAGACTCTGGTGGCCGTTGCCCACAATCCTGAACAGGAAGAAGCAGAAGAGGAAATGGAAATTCAGTATGCCGGGGACGGTATAGAAGTCGGGTTTAATGTTTCCTACCTATTAGACGTACTCGGCGTCATCCGGGCGGAGCAGGTTCGAATCGATCTTGTTGATGCTCAAAGTAGTGCTCTGATTAGGGCCGTAGGGGATGACAGCGCGAGGTATGTTGTGATGCCCATGAGGCTTTAAGACTGGGTGCCTCAGCCTGTGGGTGATCAAAAGGGCCTCTTAATATCCGAGAAGGTATGCGAGTTGTACGGCTTAACGCGATTAACGTTCGTTGTCTGAAGGATGCCGAGTGTGCTCCTGATGCAGGCGTTAATGTCATCCTCGGTGCAAACGGCAGCGGTAAGACCAGTTTCCTTGAGGCGCTCAGTATTCTTTGCCTGGGACGCTCGTTCGTCAGCAATCAGACACGGGATGTTGTCAGCAAGGGCGAAAACGTCTTGGGAGTCCGGGGCGAATTTGTAGACACTTCTGGCCAGCAGTTCGATGTCAAGGTGAGAAAGAGTAAAACTGCTACCGAGATCAGGCTTAATGGTGAGCCAGTGAAGTCAGCGTCTGATCTTGCTCAAATAACTCCGATAGTTGTCATTGAATCCCAAGCCAGGACCCTGCTCGAGGAAGGACCGGGTAGCAGACGGAATTTCATGGACAGAACGATGTTCCACGTGGAACCTGGCTATGTCGTGGCCTGGAAGAATTATCGACGTGCTCTGGGACAGCGAAATGAAGTTCTTCGACATAAAGGTTCAAATCTGGAACTGGCGTTCTGGGGTGCGGAAATGGCGAAAGCGGCTGATTTGGTCTCGAATGCACGGGAAAATTTGGTGAGTTCGCTGAATCTGACGTTGCGTGAGTTGGATCCCGAACTACCTGGAAAATTGGTCGGGTTTTCCCTCACATATCAACCTGGATGGAACCGGCAAGTGGGCCTGGAGGCGCATCTAGAAAGTACGATTCAACGGGACAAGGATTCCGGGTATACAGGTATAGGCGCGCACCGTGGAGATTTTTCAGTTAAACCTTCTGACCCTGATCAGAATTATCGTTTGTCTAGGGGGCTGTCAAAGATACTCGCGATAGCAATTTACGAAGCACAAGGAAGATTTATATTTCGGAGAAATGGTCGAGAGCCGTTATACCTTGTTGATGATCTTGCTGCAGAGATGGACGAGGAGTTGATAAGGATCTCGTTCGGGTTGTTGACAAAGTCGACCCGACAGTGTTTCTACACGTCAGTAAAGCAACCTGATTTACCCGAAGATTTAGTTCGAGATGGCGCGATGTTCCACGTGGAACATGACAGTGATCGCAGGCGGTCAAGCTTACGGAGAATTTTATGAGCTACGACTCAAACAATATTAAGGTTCTTAAGGGTCTTGACGCGGTACGTAAGCGTCCTGGCATGTACATAGGCGATACGGATGACGGCACAGGGCTTCACCACATGGTATTCGAGGTGGTTGACAACTGTGTGGATGAAGCTTTAGCAGGATATTGCACCCATATTACTGTGCGTATTCATGCCGGTAACGCTGTCACCGTCACAGATAATGGTAGAGGCATCCCTGTCGATTTCCATCAGGAGGAGGGACGGTCCGCAGCAGAGGTGATTATGACAACGCTTCATGCTGGCGGTAAGTTTGACGATAATTCCTACAAGGTCTCTGGTGGACTACACGGAGTAGGTGTTTCTGTCGTAAATGCGCTTTCAGCTGAACTTCAACTGACCATTCGCAGGGAAGGCAAGATCTGGAGCCAGAGCTATCGCCACGGCAATCCCGTTGAAGAGTTGCGGGAAACAGGTAAAGCAGAACAGACGGGTACGGCAGTCCGATTTATTCCAAGTGAAGAGATATTTACCAATGTCGATTTTCACTACGATATCCTCGCAAAACGACTACGAGAGTTGTCTTTTCTTAACTCCGGCCTAGATATCAAGCTGATTGATGAAAGGTCAGACAGGCGGGATCATTTTCGTTACGAAGGCGGCATTGCTGCTTTCGTAACCCACCTTAATACCGCTAAGTCACCGCTGCACGAAAACGTCATTCACATAGCGGCGGACCGTGACGATATCGGTGTCGAAGTAGCCCTTCAGTGGAATGACTCTTACCAAGAAAACATATTCTGCTTTACGAACAATATCCCTCAACGGGATGGTGGGACACATCTCGCAGGTCTAAGAAGCGCATTGACGAGGACGCTTAATCAATACATTGAAAAAGAGGGTTTGGCTGCTAAAAATAAAGTCGCTGTCAGTGGAGAGGACGTGCGCGAGGGTCTGACTGCTGTTCTATCGATAAAGGTTCCAGATCCGAAATTTTCCTCCCAGACCAAAGATAAGCTCGTCTCGAGTGAAGTGAAGGGAGCTGTTGAGTTCGCGACAGCAGAGCGGTTGAACGAATACCTGTTGGAGCACCCGCAGGACTCTCGCGCAATTATGGGCAAAATTGTTGAGGCTGCCAGAGCTCGTGAGGCCGCTAGAAAAGCCCGGGAACTGACCCGAAGGAAAACGGCGCTTGATGTCGCCGGTTTACCGGGCAAGCTTGCAGATTGCCAGGAGAAAGACCCTTCATTGTCCGAGTTGTTCATTGTAGAGGGTGACTCAGCCGGCGGGTCGGCGAAACAGGGTAGAGATCGCCGTAATCAGGCGATTCTTCCACTGAAAGGAAAAATTCTAAACGTTGAGAAGGCTCAGTTCGATCGCATGTTGTCGTCGACCGAAGTCGGGGCTCTTATTACCGCCTTAGGATGCGGTATCGGACCAGAAGACTATGACCCCGCATCTCTTCGCTATCATCGAATCATCATCATGACAGACGCTGATGTGGACGGTTCTCACATTCGGACGCTTTTGTTGACCTTCTTCTATCGACAAATGCCAGAGCTTGTACAGAACGGGCACGTCTACATAGCGCAGCCTCCGCTATATAAGGTAAAGAAAGGGAAACACGAGCGTTACTTAAAAGATGATCAGGCGCTGAACCAGCATTTTCTGGATATCGGGCTTCAAGGTACGGCCATAAACCTAGTTGACAGCGAGTTGACATCAGAACAACTAGACGCGATTGGACGAGACTATCTACTGCTCGGCCAGATAGAAAAACGTCTGGCGACACGGTTCCCGGCGGCGGTCCTGAGTGCTTTTCGTCGCAGTCCATTGCTCGGTCAAGAAGTGTTATCTGATCGAACCGCGCTCGACAGTTGGTGTGAGGATCTGCGAACGACTCTGGCGCTGATTCTGGAAACTCACCAACAGGTCAGCGTGCGTATGAACTTTCAAACCCCCTCGCATTGGGCGCTCGAAATACAGTTCGTGGTGAACGGGTCACTGACTTCGACGGTTTTGGATAGGGAGTTTTTCGTATCCAGTGAATACCAGCACTTGGCGAGGCTTGGCCAGCTCTTTGATGGCTCCCTGGCTCCGGGTTCCGGAATTCAGCGTGGGGCTGAAGAAGCACCGATACAAACTCTCGGAGCGGCTTTTGCCGATATTCTGGAACAGGCCCGGAAAGGTTCATCCGTGCAGCGGTATAAGGGCCTCGGAGAAATGAATCCAGATCAGCTCTGGGAGACCACGATGAGTTCTGAGACAAGAAACCTGATGCAGGTCCGGATAGAAGACGCCGTCGCCGCTGACCAGATCTTCTCAACCCTGATGGGAGATCAAGTAGAGCCACGCCGGGAGTTCATCGAAAGGCATGCGCGCACTGCGACGAACCTGGATACTTGAAAGGGAAACTAATTTAGTTCCGGAGGGCCTGGCCTGCTAGCCGAAAAAATGAGTTGGCGCTGCCAAGGCCACTACGTCGATCGGAAGCGAAGTTTCAACCTTCAAAGCCTTAGCGGCTTCGCTTATAGTCGCTCCGCTGGTGATCACATCGTCAACCAGCAGGATCCGGCCAGAGAGCGCTCTGATTTCGGGGGTTGATTTGAAGTAACCAGCAACATTCCTGCGCCTGGCTTGTCTGGTGTTTAGAGAGTGCTGAGGCACCGGTTTGCGCCCGCGCTGTGTCTTCAAAGCGCGGTGCAGCACCGGCGTACCAGGGCCAGACCCCAGGGTATTGGCTAAAAAACTGGCCTGATTGAAACCTCGTTCCAAGTACCGTTCTGCGCCCAGTGGGACGGGGATTATGGCGGAATAGGTAAGTAAGTGCTTACAAAAAATTTCCTTGAGTGCTGCTGCGCATGCGTGGAGCGCCGCAAGGTCGCGCTTAAACTTGAATCTGTGTATCAGCTTATTTATCGGGAACACGAAGTCAAAGGCAATGAACTGCTCCTGGCAGAAGGCCGGCACGCGATTTAATCCGCGGGGCTTATAGAACGGGAGATCAAACCAGCAAGGCCCGCAAAAGCCACTGCTTTTTGCTGAAGCCCCACATAGCACACACCGTTTGAACACTTTACAGCCCTCCTTGGCTGATAGGTGGTACAGGTTTCTGTATCTCTAATTGTTGACGTCCGGGCAATCCGCCTCATAATCCACCCCACCTTAGCAGCGAAATGGCTACACGACATGCAGGCAGCACTCAATCAGGAGAATACCGCTTCAGACATCCGCCATGATTGGCGCTTGGAAGAACTGACAACTTTGTACTCCCAGCCGTTCAACGACCTGATGTACCTCGCTCAGAGTGTCCACCGCCGCAATTTCGACCCGAACACTATTCAGCTGAGCACACTCCTAAGTATTAAGAGTGGTGCATGCCCTGAAGATTGCGCCTATTGCCCACAGAGCGCCCGCTTTGACACCCACGTGGAGCCATCCCGATTAATGGACCTTGAAACCGTCTTGTCTGCAGCAACAGCAGCGAAACAAGCCGGTGCCACGCGCTTTTGCATGGGCGCAGCCTGGCGCTCTCCCAAAGACAAAGATATCGACCAGCTGCTGCCTGTTATCGAAGGCGTCCGATCGCTCGGGCTCGAAACCTGTATGACACTCGGAATGTTGAGCGGACCCCAGACAGACCGCCTCGCAGCTGCCGGGCTCGATTACTACAACCACAATTTGGACACGTCACCCGAGTTTTATGGGGAAATCATCAGTACAAGGACTTACCAAGATCGTTTAGAAACGCTGGACCACGTCCGTCAGGCAAACATCAAAGTCTGCTGCGGGGGCATCGTCGGCCTGGGCGAATCGCCACAAGACCGTGCCGGCCTGATCCGAACTCTGGCGAACATGCCTTCGCACCCGGAGTCAGTGCCGATAAATCTTCTGGTCCGCGTCGCCGGCACGCCCCTGGAAAATGCTGCGGCAGTGGATCCTCTCGACTTCGTACGAACCATAGCGCTGACTCGTATCGCCATGCCCGCTTCGATGGTGCGACTCTCGGCGGGGCGCTCGAACATGAGCGACGAGCTCCAGGCCTTGTGTTTCCTTGCGGGCGCTAATTCCATTTTTTACGGCGACCAGCTGCTGACGACAGAAAATCCAGTTGCTTTAGCTGACCGCAACCTTCTGGCCCGCCTGGGTTTGAGACCAAGCGAGCAGAAGCGAGAGTTGGCGTAAGGACGGACGCTTCCACCAAACTGAAACGCGCGCATTGCTCAACCGGATCGGCCCAGAAAAACTGTCAGCCGCATGTCCGAACCCGCGCTTCTAGGGAGTCTTCTGGGCCGTCGTGCAAGTATTCCGAGCACGCTGACCCGGCATCGACGCCCCCGTACGCCCGGAACCCAACCCGCGATCGTTCTTGAAGGTAAGTCCTACCTGAATTTCTCGAGCAACGACTA
>Ga0181593_10003575_pt1 | contig 14179 bp, 10 predicted proteins | sample 071ome_19_FD_133756 | JGI IMG/M metagenome (GOLD analysis project Ga0181593, IMG submission 133756) | Coastal salt marsh microbial communities from the Groves Creek Marsh, Skidaway Island, Georgia - 071413AT metaG (megahit assembly) | ecosystem: Environmental > Aquatic > Marine > Intertidal...
CGCACAAATGCTGGGCCAATCGGCCGCGTTTCGCAATTTCGTCAGCAGTTTGGACAAGGTCACGAAATCAAACAGCCGCGTGTTGCTGCGCGGTGGGTCGGGCGTGGGCAAGGAAACGGCCGCACGCTACATCCATGCCAATTCGGACCGTGCAAGCCGCCCCTTTGTGGTGGTCAATTGCGCCACAATTGAACCCGACCGGATGGAGGATGTCCTGTTTGGTCGTGAAAATGGGACGAATGCAGGCCAGGGGTTGTTGGAACAGGCCAATGGCGGTGTGATTTATTTCGATGAAATTGCCGATATGCCGTTGATTACCCAGTCAAAAATCCTACGGTTTTTAGTGGATCAGAAATTCCAACGCGTGGGGGGCAGTGAAAATGTCAAAGTTGATCTGCGCGTATTATCATCGACCAGCCGCGATTTACTGGCCGAAATTCAGGCCGAGCGGTTCCGCGAAGAATTATACCACAGGCTAAATGTTGTCCCCGTGACAGTGCCCAGCTTGGCCGAACGGCGGGATGATATTCCCATGTTCGTTGACCATTTTGTTGATCATTTTCACAAAACCCAAGGGTTTGTTGCCCGCAAATTCCAAGACGATGCCCTGGCTTTGTTGCAAACCATGGCTTGGCCCGGCAATGTGCGTCAGTTGAAAAATGTGGTTGAACGAATTTTGATTTTGACCGAAGGGTCGCGTGACATCACCGCCGAGGATATTCCATCCGATCGCCAAGGCAGCACAGATGATACGACAGGCACGCTTTCGTCTGCTTGGGCCGCGATGCCACTGCGCGAAGCACGCGAGGAATTTGAACGCGAATATCTGCTGACACAAATCAACCGCTTTGGCGGCAATATTTCGAAAACCGCGCATTTCGTTGGCATGGAACGCAGTGCATTGCATCGAAAATTAAAATCTTTGGGTATTGTATCGGGTCATAAACAGGCAGGCGATGATCAGGATGATTGACCATTGCGGTATGATCTGACATCCAATACATCGATATTGCGCTCAGACAGAGGGGAACGCAGATGAAGCTTGTGATTTGTGGTGCGGGTCAGGTGGGCTGGCAGATTGCACGCCATTTATCTGGCGAACGCAATGATGTCACAGTGGTCGACAGCAACCCTGATTTGGTGCGCCGTGCCACGGATACATTGGATGTCCGCGGGATTTGCGGATTTGCATCCTATCCCGATATTCTGGACCAAGCGGGCGCAGGTGATGCCGATATGATCATCGCCGCGACCCATTCTGACGAAGTAAACATGGTCACCTGTCAGGTGGCGCATTCTGTTTTTTCGGTCCCACGCAAAATTGCGCGCCTGCGGTCGCAATCCTATCTGGATGCCATTTATTCTGATTTATATCGCCGCGAACATTTGCCCATTGATGTGGTCATCAGCCCCGAACGCGAAGTGGCCGAAGCCGCGCTAAAGCGATTGTCTGTTCCATCGGCATTTGATTCTGAGGAATTCTTGGACGGAACAACACAATTTTTAGGGCTGCGTTTGGACGAAAGTTGCCCAGTTCTGAATACCCCCTTGCGTCAGTTGACGGATTTGTTTTCCACATTGCGCGCGATCGTTGTCGGCGTGCGCCGCAAGGGCGTGTTATTTGCGCCCGAGGCGGGGGATCAGTTGTTTGCAGGTGATGATTGTTATGTCATGTGCCACAAAGATGATATTTCACGCACGATGGAGGTGTTTGGCAAAACCGACCATTCCCAAGAACGCATTGTCATTGTGGGCGGCGGGAATGTTGGTCTGCGCGTTGCGCAATCGCTGGAACAAGACCACCGCCGTTTGCGCATGAAGGTTATTGAACGCAACCGCGCAGTGGCCGAACGTGCCGCGGATGCCCTAGAACGGACCATCGTTTTGAATGGTGACGGATTGGACAGCGCCCTGCTGAACGAGGCAAACATTTCCCGCGCCGACGCCATTTTGGTGGTAACGGACGACGACAAAACCAACCTGTTGGCCGCCGTACGCGCCAAGGCCGAAGGCTGTAAAATGGCGATTGCCTTGGTCAATGACCCCACGATGGTGCCGATGATGGAACCGCTGGGGATTGATGCCTATATCAACCCGCGTGCGACCACAGTCAGTTCCATTTTGCGTCATATCCGTCACGGACGGGTACGCGATGTATATTCTATTGGCGATGCCGAGGCTGAAATTATCGAAGCACAGGTGTTAAACACATCCCCCATGGCAGGCCAAAAAATACGCGACATTGCATTTCCAGAAGGTGTGCTGATTGGTGGCGTGTTAAAGAATGGTAAAATGGTCAAGCCATCAGGCGGGCTGCGTATTGATGATGGCGATGTGGTGGCATTGTTTAGCTTAACCAAGGACGTGCCCGAGGTCGAACGCCTGCTGCAAGTTTCGATCGATTTTTTCTAATGCAACAGGCGTTTCTCAGAACCCCATTTTTCCTAAAAATGGGTTTTGTGATGGCCGCAGCCATGCTGGTGCCTGCTGTGTTTGCCGCAGTGCAGGGGGATTATTTTTCGTTTCGCATGTTTTTTTATTCTGCTGTTTTGGGGGCGTTTGGGTTTGGGTTATTGGCCCTAGCGTTGTCAAATCAACGGCTTGAAAACAGTGGGTTTGATCAATTAATCCAAATCGGCGCAGTCTTTGCGATCCTGCCCGTGTTTTTGGCTGTGCCTGTGTTCGAATTGGGGGGCGGCATACCGTTTCGCGTGGTCTTTTTGGATATGGTCAGCGCGCTGACCACCACGGGTTTGGTGGTATATGATGCCAATTCTGTGCCCGATACGGTGCATTTTTGGCGCGCCTTGGTCGCATGGATTGGCGGCGGTTTGATCTGGGTTATCGCGGCATCGGTATTGGCCCCGTTGAATTTGGGTGGATATGAGGTATCGCAAGCGGGCCGAAATATCGGATTGTCGCGTGGTTTGACCGATGTTGATCGCGCGCGGTTGCTTGGGCGATCTGTGGCCATGATGGTCCCGCCATATGTATTTTTAACCCTGATGTTATGGTCATTGTTGACCCTGACAGGCAGTACAGGACTGGTGTCGTTTATTCATGCACTCTCGGTGATATCAACATCAGGCATTGCGGGTCCTGTTCCATTTTCGCAGGCCGACAGCGGATTTTTGGGCGAAGCGACCGTGCTGTTTTTCTGGATTTTTGCGATTTCACATGTGGTTTATCAACATGAACGCTTTAGCCTGCACAAACGACAAATTTTCCATAACCCCGAATTTCGCATGGCTGCGATTTTGGTGGCGATGGTGTCGGGCGCATTATTTGTGCGACATTGGTTTGCCACATTGGGCGACACAGGCGGCGGCGATATTATCCAGGCATTGCAGGCGCTGTGGGGCGGAATGTTTACCGTTGCATCATTTCTGACCACCACTGGCTATGTGTCTGAATTTTGGGGAACCGCCCAACAGTGGTCGGGATTGGAAACACCTGGTATTGTATTTATGGGCATGGCGCTGATTGGAGGTGGATTTGCCACCACGGCAGGTGGGGTAAAATTGATCCGTGTCTATGCGCTGTATCAATCGGTGTTGCGTGAATTTGACCGGATGGAACACCCATCCTCGGTTGGGCAATCGCGCGGGGTATCCCGAAACGATTTACGCAAAGGTGGTTTTATCGCTTGGGTGTTTTTTATGTTGTTTGTTGTGGCCATTGCGTTGTTTACCATGATTTTTTCGCTGCTTGGGCAGGAATTTGAACATGCGATCACCTTTGCCATCGCGACGCTGACGACCACAGGCCCGATTTTACAAATGTCCGCATTGGGCGATTGGGTGTTAAAGGAATTATCGCTTTTGTCGACCTTGGCGGCCAGTATTGCCATGATTTTGGGGCGTTTAGAAATATTGGTGGTCTTGGCGCTGGTGTCCCCATCTGCATGGCGCAGATAATTGCGTGCTGCGATGTGCAACCTATTGTATTTTACGAATTGTGCTGATAGCTTTGGGTCTGACAATAAAAATAACTATAAGAGTAGGGTGTGCCAATGGCTTCCGACCGGCAGAATCTGCAAGACGCGTTTTTAAACCATGTTCGCAAAGAAAAAATTCCGGTTACGGTGTTTTTGATCAATGGTGTGAAACTGCAAGGTGTGATCACTTGGTTTGATAGCTTTTGCATTCTGCTACGTCGTGATGGGCAATCGCAACTGGTCTATAAACATGCGATTTCGACCATAATGCCATCGCAAAACATTTCATTGTACGAAGGCGAAGACGCCAATTGATGACCCATGACAAGGTTGCCACCCGCGTATGGGTGCTGCATCCTGATATAAAATCCGATCGTGATCGCCGCGCATCCGGGCCTGCCTTGGATGAGGCTGTGTCACTAGCCAAAGCGCTGCCCAGCCTTGATATCATTGGCCAAACCATTGTTCCATTGCCCAAACCCCAGCCGGGTCGGTTGTTTGGATCGGGCAAGGTTGATGAATTGGGACAAGTGTTCAAATCGCAAGACATCGAATTGGTAATGATCGATGGTCCATTGACGCCCGTGCAACAGCGCAATCTGGAAAAGGATTGGGGCGTCAAAATTCTGGACCGCACGGGATTGATTTTGGAAATCTTTTCCGACCGTGCCGCCACCCGCGAAGGTGTGTTGCAGGTGGAAATGGCCGCGCTAAGCTATCAGCGGACCCGTTTGGTACGGGCCTGGACACACTTGGAACGCCAGCGGGGCGGTTTGGGATTTGTGGGCGGCCCTGGTGAAACCCAGATCGAAGCAGACCGCCGTGCGATTGACGAACAATTGGTCCGTTTGCGCCGGCAGTTGGCCAAGGTTGTGAAAACCCGCACCCTGCATCGGGCGGCGCGTGCGAAAATTCCTTATCCGATTGTGGCACTGGTGGGCTATACCAACGCTGGTAAATCGACCCTGTTTAATCGCCTGACCGATGCGGATGTGATGGCCAAGGATATGCTGTTTGCCACCTTGGATCCCACCATGCGATCGGTGCGGTTGGAAAACGGGATTGATGTGATCCTATCCGACACGGTGGGCTTTATTTCGGATCTGCCCACGGAATTGGTCGCCGCCTTTCGCGCCACGTTAGAAGAAGTGTTATCCGCGGATCTGATTTTGCATGTGCGCGATATTTCGCATGCTGCGACACAGGAACAATCTGACGATGTTTTGGAAATTCTAAACACACTAGGCGTCAAAGGGGAAACCCCCTTGATCGAAGTGTGGAATAAAATCGACCAACTGTCCCCAGACGAAATCGCCGCGATGGATAACACCGCCGCGCGGCACGAAAACATCTGCTCTATTTCTGCGGTGACGGGGCAGGGGTTGGATCAGCTGTTGTCTGCGATTGCGCAGGGGTTGGGATTGGACAAATCCCGCGATACGTTGTTTGTACCCTATTCGGATGGCAAAAAACGCGCGTGGTTGTTTGATCAAGGCATCATTGATACCCAGACCAACGGCGAAGATGGGACTGAATTCACGGTATCATGGTCGCCAAAGCAGCAAGCGCAGTATCGCAAGCTTTAATTGTCAGATGTGCCTGATGCAGGCTGTAATGTGGTGATCCCGGTCGCCGCAGCGCGCGCAAGGTCCGGATCCAGTGACATTTGCACATATTCCCCACGGCGCCACAAGTGCCCCATATCATCGTAATGACGTGACAGGAAATGGCCCGATTGTCCGGTAGATATAATAAACACCGAACTGTCGGGATCCGCAAAATCATAGACCCCGCGATAGGCGGCCGCGTGTACATTCAAAAATGGATTGGGATCACGTCCACCGGTTTTCCCACGCATCAATGTGTTGTCACCCCCTGATGTCGATTGGCGAATGTTGACAAAATAATTCAGCACCGGAACCGCGCCCAATGTGGGGTGATCATGGGTGGCCTGATGTGCGTCACCCCAGCGCAATGCTTTGGGGTCGCGGTCGAAATTCTCGGCCAACCAGACCAAGGCATCGTCCAAGGCCAAGCGCGCCATATCCACACAGGTCTCCACGACAGTGGATTGGACCACATCGCACCAATCGCCCGCGTCATCGATATTGCGATACACCTTTTCTATGAACAGGGGATCAACATGGCGGAATTGACCGGCAAGTGGCCCCACATCATCGCGGATCAAACGATCCTGCAGGGCGCGCATCCACGCCATGTAAATCAGTGGCTCGGGCAGGTGTTCATTCATTTCGCCGTTCCAACTGGCCAATAGCTGCAGTGCCTCTTGGCGACTACGATCCAATGTGCCGGCGGGCGCTGGGGCCCCCGTGAACCATAACTCGGCCCCAATCAGCGGCAACAATCCACGCGCGGCAAAGCTGACCGTGTCCAATTGCGTTTCAATGAAACTTTCACGCGTGTGGACCTGACGGTTTTGCATCAACCGTTCCCACCGTCTGATCCGCTGGCTGTCGCCCCAATAAAATGACATATGATCGGGAAAATCCCCGTCTGCAATTTTGTTGTTGGTGTTGCCCAATATGCCGCCTGCGGGATTGATCGTTTGGGGCGTATCACCATAGGGTTTATATCCCTGCCATTGATTTTCGCGCATCCATCCCAGCGACGGCATTTTGCCCTGACTGGTGTGATTTTGATCACGAATGGGCATGATCCCAACGGTTTTCATGGCAATCGATGTGGCATCCGCAAATGTCAGATTTTGCGATGGTGCCTGATAGGTGTCAAAGGCGGCAATCCCCTGTTCAACCGTTCTGGCCCGCATCAATGCCAGTCCCGATGATACAGACGGATCATCGCCGCGTAGCGCCGTCCATTGCAAAACCGGCAGGTGGTTTGGGGGGGTGATTTGATCAATCTGATGAAAGGTTTTTGGTAAAACAGGGCCATTTTTCGTTTTGCGAATATCGATGGTCACAGGCGCTTGGCCTTTGACTTGGATGATCGAGGGGGTGGTTTCGATCTGGGCCCATCCGGTTTGTGTGCGATATTCACTGGGGCGGGTGGGGTTGATTTCCTCCATCACGATGTCTTGGTCATCTAGATAGCTGGTGGTCATCCCCCAAGCCAAATCATGGTTACGCCCAACCAAAACAAAGGGCAGCCCTGGGATGGTGCCACCGATCACGCCACCCGTTGCCAGTTCAAGCCGTGCCAAATAAAACACGCCCGGTGCGGTCAAGCCCAGATGCGGATCATTGGCCAGCAAACTGCCCCCAGCGGCAGAGCGCGCAGGCGCCGCGGCAAAGGCGTTTGATGCCCCCGCCAACGCATAATCGGTGATGGGGGATAAAATATCGGACCCATTTGCCGCATTATTTTTGATCAAATTGGCAAAGTGTTGGTCGTCTTTAATCGGGACGATATCGCTATATTCGGGCAGGTCCAGAATGGGCGCACCGGGAAAGGCGGGGAAAATATCGTCAATCCGGTCGGGAAATGGCAATGTCAGCGATGTTTTCGCATATAATATATCGCGCGCGGCTTGCCCAGACAGTTGTAGGGCCATCAGTTTTTGAATGGCGATGGAATCTGCGGGTTGCCAAGGGGCAAAGGGGACATCAAAGACAAACATCTCTGGCGCACCGCGTCCCAGTGCAGTCGCGTTAATTTCCACAATGCGTGCGTTTATGCCTTGGGCATAGGCGGTAAGTGCGGCCAATGTATCTGGGGTCTGTGCGGCAAGCGATGATTTTGCCAGCCCGTCCAAATCAAGGCTGCGTAGTAAAATGTCGGTGTTTAGGGTGCGTGGTCCGAATATTTCCGATAGCCGCCCCTGCACCGTCCGGCGCAATATCGTCATTTGCCACAAACGATCCTGCGCATGGGCATAGCCTAGCCCAAAAAACACATCCGCATCATTCGCACCAAAGATATGCGGAACATTTGCCGTGTCACGCACAATTTCGACATGCTCAGTTATCCCAGTGACTTGCAATGTTTTATCGTATTGGGGCAGGGACCGCCAAGCTAGGTAAAATGCAAAAATGACCGCAATCGTCGCTAAAACAATTGCCGCTGTGGTCAATCGTAGCATCCAATGAAATAAATTCTTCATCCGAGTCACCCCGCCGTTTTGCAAACCCTTGCATCCTGTTACACAAAGCGACACAACTAAGAAACCGATAACAGGAGGAATTGCAGTGGCAAAGGTTGCTTTTTTAGGACTTGGCGTAATGGGATACCCGATGGCGGGGCATTTGCAGGGCGCGGGACATGATGTGGTCGTTTACAACAGAACACAAGCCAAAGCGCAGGCTTGGACGGACGCACACGGCGGACAGGCTGCCGCCACACCGGCCCAAGCCGCGCAGGATGCTGATTTTGTCATGGCCTGTGTTGGCAATGATGATGATCTGCGCGCAGTCACCTTGGGGGACACAGGGGCATTTTCTGCCATGAAACAGGGCGCGATTTTCGTCGATCATACGACCGTATCGGCCAAGGTAACAGCCGAATTATATCAGGCCGCGCAATCGCAGGGGTTGTCATTTGTGGATGCGCCGATTTCTGGCGGCCAGGCGGGCGCTGAAAATGGGGTTTTGTCGATTATGTGCGGCGGCGATATGGCGGCCTATCAGGCGGCCGAACCGATTATGGGCGCCTATGCCCGTATTTGCCGCCGTATCGGTGACAGCGGCGCGGGACAAAAAACCAAAATGTGCAACCAAATTGCCATTGCCGGTTTGGTCCAAGGCCTGTCCGAGGCATTGCATTTCGCACAAAAGGCAGGGCTGGACGGGGAAGCCGTGGTCGAGGTGATCAGCCAAGGCGCGGCCGGCAGTTGGCAAATGTCGAACCGCTATGAAACAATGTTGGCCGATGAATACAACCACGGCTTTGCTGTCGATTGGATGCGCAAGGATTTGGGGATCTGTTTGGATGCCGCCAATGAAACAGGGGCCAGTCTGCCCGTGACCGCGCTAGTCGATCAATTCTACAAAGATGTGCAAAAAATGGGCGGCGGTCGATGGGATACATCTAGCCTGCTTAAGCGCCTGCGTGCGCACGACTAGGCAGCCTGCCGATGCGTGGCACTGCTAAAACTTGAAAACAATGGCCAATTCTTGGATAAACTGAATTTGGCCATTGTAATTTCGCAAAAATTCCGTTTAAGTGATTATACGGTGATGGGCGGTAAAGCGTCACACACCAAACAGTTTCAATGTTTCCCGACGAGCCAGATGTTTTCACCTGACGCCCGGCAGACAGATTGATTGGGTCCTAAGGGACCAGAACTTAGCTTAGATCGCGTAAGCGACAGGCCAATAAACAGGAGGCGGCGGCTGAAATATTGCGCCCCTTCAGAAGGTAACGCGATGACGCGCACGAGGCAGATTTTTGTCCTAGCAACAGGCCCGACAGGCCCGTGTTGCCGCGCGCCTATGATCGCCCAAACAAATCCGCACAGCCAATTCAATACCGTTTTAGACGGCGCGATTGCGTATGTGTGTAAATGGACACTATGGTTAAGAAAATGCTTATCGACGCCACCCACGCCGAGGAAACGCGCGTGGTTGTGGTTGATGGAAACAAGGTTGAGGAATTCGATTTTGAATCCGAAAATAAACGCCAGCTTGCTGGCAACATCTATCTAGCAAAAGTTACACGCGTTGAACCGTCTTTGCAGGCGGCCTTTGTGGACTATGGCGGAAACCGTCATGGGTTCTTGGCGTTTTCGGAAATTCATCCCGATTATTACCAAATTCCGGTCGCTGATCGCGAAGCTTTGATGGAAGAAGAACGTGCCTACGCCCAATCGCTTAGCGATGACGAGGACGAAGAACCTGCCAAAAAAACGCGCAGCCGCCGTGGTCGCAGTCGTGGTCGGTCCTCTAGCAAAGGGCAAAATACCGCCCCTGCCGAGATCGGCGCCGATGCAACCGGTATGGAAACCATTGATTTTGATGCAGAAACGACTGACGTTGACGCGCAGAGCGATTTGACCGTATCAATCGATGAACCGGCCGTATCTGAGGTGTCTGACACCCCAGTCACCGAGGTCGCCACTGCACAGCCGGATGCGCCACAAGACACTGTTTCGTCAGACGACGACACACCGTCGGATGATGACACCCCACCGACCACAATGGCAGCTGAGGTCGACAGTGACGATCCAGAAGTGTCGTCAGACATCATTGAACATGATGACACCACCGCCGATGATGCGGATGACACAGACGCCGATACAGACAATGCTACCGACGATGACGCAGACGCAGATGATGCCGCATTGCAAGATGACGGGATTGAATCTGTTGCCGATGATGACGATGCTATGGATTTGCGTCCAAGCCGTTCACCGCGTCCGCGCCGCTATAAAATTCAAGAAGTGATCAAAGTGCGCCAAATCATGTTGGTGCAGGTCGTCAAAGAAGAACGCGGCAACAAAGGGGCCGCGCTGACCACATATCTGTCATTGGCAGGTCGTTATTGCGTCTTGATGCCGAATACCGCGCGTGGTGGTGGCATCAGCCGCAAAATCACCAATGCGGTTGATCGCAAAAAACTGAAAGAAATCGCAAATTCAATTGACGTGCCAAATGGCGCTGGATTGATCGTGCGCACGGCGGGTGCAAAACGTACCAAAACCGAAATCAAACGCGATTACGAATATTTGCAACGTCTGTGGGAACAGATCCGCGAATTGACGTTGAAATCAATTGCGCCTGCAAAAATCTATGAAGAGGGCGATTTGATCAAACGTTCGATCCGTGATTTGTACAATCGCGATATCGAAGAGGTCTTGGTCGAAGGCGAACGCGGCTACCGCAACGCCAAAGATTTCATGAAAATGATCATGCCGAGCCATGCGAAAAACGTCAGACATTACCAAGATGCTTTGCCATTGTTCGCGCGCTATCAGGTCGAAAGCTATCTGTCATCGATGTTCAACCCTGTGGTTCAGCTGAAATCAGGTGGCTATCTGGTGATCGGCGTGACTGAGGCACTGGTTGCGATTGACGTCAACTCAGGCCGTGCCACCAAAGAGGGTTCGATCGAAGAGACCGCGTTAAAAACCAACCTAGAGGCCGCAGAAGAGGTGGCCCGCCAGCTGCGTCTGCGCGATTTGGCCGGTTTGATCGTGATCGACTTTATCGATATGGACGAACGCCGCAACAACGCAGCCGTTGAAAAACGGATCAAGGATAAGCTGAAAACAGACCGCGCCCGCATTCAGGTGGGCCGCATTTCAGGCTTTGGCTTGATGGAAATGTCGCGTCAGCGTCTGCGCCCCGGTATGATTGAGGCGACAACGCAGGCCTGTGCGCATTGTCACGGCACCGGTTTGATCCGTTCGGATGATAACCTTGCCCTGTCCATTTTGCGCCAGATCGAAGAAGAAGGCGTGCGCCGCCGGTCGCGTGAGGTGTTGGTACAATGTCCCGTAGGTATCGCCAATTTCATTATGAACCAAAAACGCGATCATGTGGCCCATATCGAACAGCGTTATGGTCTGTCCGTCCGCGTCGAAGGCGATCCAATGTTGGTCAGCCCAGATTTCACCATTGAAAAATTCAAAACCGCAACCCGCATCGTGGCCGAGGTGGCACCCGTTGTCTCTGCTGATACCATTGTGATGGATCAGGTTGATGAATTGATGGATGAGGTCGAGGAAGCCGAAATCATAACAGATGAGGCCGAAGAAGAACGGAAACCCAAAAAACGTCGTCGGCGTCGGCGGCGGCGCAAGGGTGGCGGTAGTGATGAAAATGGTGCGGACAACGCGTCAGATGATGCCACACATACCGACGCCCCTGCTGAGGATGCACCTGCATCAGAACCCGTGGATGCCGCGTCAGAGGCAGCCGAGAATGCCACAGAAAATGCGCCTGAGGCACCTAAAAAACGCACGCGTCGCAGCCGTAAATCAGCGAATGCAGACGTGGACGCGGCTGTGTCTGAACAGGCCGAGGATGGATCATCCTCTGATATGGCATCTGTTGCAGATGATGCGACTGCACAACCTGCCACAGACAGCGAAGCCGAAGCGGCACCCGTGAAAAAGCCACGCCGCACCCGCAAAAAGAAAACGGCGGAAGCCGAGGACGCAGCACCAGCTGAGGCATCACCAGCTGCACAGGCGGAAACCGACGCACCAGCCGAGGAAAAGCCAAAGCGCAAACGCGCACCACGCAAGACGAAAGCGCAAAAAGAGGCTGAGTTGCAAGCCGCTGCGGCTGCATCTGAACAGGTATCTGAAGTCCAAGCTGAGGCAACCACCGCAGAAGCGTCGCCTGCCGCGATCGATTCTGATCCTGTGCGCGAACCGGCCCCAGAACCAAAGGTCGAAGCGGCCGCTGAACCGGTTGCGACCGATGTTGCACCGCAGGCTGTTCCGGACACCCCCGCAGCCCAGCCCGAGGCCGCAGCAGAGCCCGCCAAACCAAAACGGCGCGGTTGGTGGTCATTGGGACGATAATAAAAAACAACCCCGCGCAAGCGGGGTTTTTTTTATGGCCAATGCTGTGATGTCGGAACGCGCCCTAGGCTATGATGACAAATTGTTTCACGCCCTGCGCCAAGTCGCGGGTTTCAATATGGCGATGTCCGTTGGTTTGGCAAAAATGCGGAATGTCGATAACGGCGACAGGATCGTCCGCCAAAATATGCACCCTTTCGCCCGCAGGCACAGATTGCAACACCTTGCGCAGTTTCAAAACGGGCAGGGGGCAGATCAATCCGATGGCATCTATGTCATGTATCATGGTGATGTGATTAGGGCTTAGGTGACAAAATGTCCACAAACTTGTGATCCAGATCTAGGTGACGTGGGCACAGGAATAGATTACACAATTCCCATGTTCGGAATCGATGTGATAGACGCGGGATTATTGCCCGCCATGATAGTGGCCCTGTTTGCCGGGCTGATATCATTTCTTAGCCCCTGTGTGTTGCCCATTGTGCCACCCTATTTGGCCTATATGAGTGGGGTCAGCATTACCGACCTAAACAGCGGTAAGTCACGCGCGACCGCGATTGTGCCTGCGCTGTTTTTTGTCATGGGCTTGTCTACAGTGTTTTTGATACTGGGCTTTGCCGCATCGGCGGTTGGGTCGGTGTTTTTAGCATATCAAGATTGGTTCAACACGGCCGCCGCCGTTATTGTCATGATCTTTGGCATCCATTTTCTGGGCATTTACCGCATTTCATTCCTAAACCAAGAGGCACGCATCAATGCGGGCAATCAGGGCGGATCAGCCTTTGGGGCCTATGTTTTGGGCTTGGCCTTTGCCTTTGGCTGGACGCCGTGCATCGGGCCGCAGTTGGGCGCGATCCTTAGTCTAGCCGCGTCCGAAGGGTCCGTACCGCGGGGTACGTTATTATTGGCGGTCTATGCTATGGGGCTAGGCATCCCATTTCTGATTGTGGCTGCGTTTTTGTCACGCTTGGGCGGGGTTTTGTCATGGATGAAACGCCACTTGGATCAGATCGAACGGGTAATGGGTCTGTTGTTGTGGACCATCGGTTTGATGATGTTGTCAGGCGGCTTTGCCTCTATGTCGTTTTGGTTGCTGGAAAAATTTCCGGCCCTTGGCAGCTTGGGCTAGTATTGCGGCGCGTCCTTGGGCATAGTTGACCAAAACCGCCCAAGGTCACGCTGGTATGCAATCAACACGGTCCCCCATAAAACACCGCAAAGTGTTTTATATCCCCGGATTTGATCCGTTCCCCGCGCGGCGGTATCGGGAATTGTACCGTAAACAATCGCAAATTCAGGCGGCGATTTCGCGCTATCGCATCACCCAATCCGCACCAGTTGCCCCAAGCGATCGCTTTGGATGGTCCGTTCACGGTGTGTTTGCCCGCCAGAAGGTCGATAGCGATTTTACGGTGCTTGAGTGGTCAGATCTGGTCAAATCATCCATGTCGAACGGGATTTTTGCGACCTATCGGCAAATGCTGAACACGGCTTGGATTTATATCACCACGGGCGCGTTGATTGATATTATGCGATTGCGGCGTGGGCCGGTTTTGGCCGCGCTTTACCCGATTGCAATGTTGGTTTTGCAATTGGCCTTGGCCATCGCGATGGCCTATGCGGTTGTGTCTGGACTGCACCCTAGGATCGGGGTGCTGTCATGGGGGGCATGGGGCTGGTTTGGCCGATTTTGGTGCTGTTTCAGCGACTAGATGGCCGTTTGTTTGCCTATTACTTGATGCATGACTATGCGCACACCGCGCAGGGGCGTGGGGCCTATGACCCCGCATTGCAGC
>Ga0181593_10003586_pt1 | contig 14159 bp, 9 predicted proteins | sample 071ome_19_FD_133756 | JGI IMG/M metagenome (GOLD analysis project Ga0181593, IMG submission 133756) | Coastal salt marsh microbial communities from the Groves Creek Marsh, Skidaway Island, Georgia - 071413AT metaG (megahit assembly) | ecosystem: Environmental > Aquatic > Marine > Intertidal zone...
CTCCTACGAGTGAGTAACCCGCAGAAGAGGCGTTTTGAGCGAAAACCGCTGGTTTCCGGGGTGCCGGACCAGCGGTTTTTTTGTATCGAACGGGCGCAACTCAGTTTGCCTGCTCATTAAACGGTCAAATCCTTCACTCTTTGCCCTTCACTCTTTGCCCTTCACTCTTTGCACTGTCGTCCTAGTTGCGCTGTCGTTCTAGCGCTTTCCGGGTGTTGTAGCGCCCCCTTCTTCGATGAGCACCCGTTGGGATACGGACGGGCGAGACGCGCGTCGGAAGGATCACCGTATTACCGCTTAGCCTAGTCGTGAAGAGACTCTAGCCACCGCTCTGCCTCTAGAGCGGACATGCACCCAGTCCCGGCCGCGGTAATCGCCTGTCTCCAGTCGTGGTCTTGAAGGTCACCGCACGCAAATAGTCCTTCTATATTTGTCTTTGTGGAGTTTGGCGCCGTTTTTACATAGCCATTCTCATCACATTCTACAAAATTCTGTACGAGCTCCGAATTTGGGGTGTGTCCAATAGCGATGAACACAGCCGATACGGGAATATTTTCATCCTGATTCGAATCATTCTTAAACAGAGTCACCGACTGGACCCCGTCTTTCTTTGAGCCATGGACCTCTTTTAACTCCCTATTCCAGAGCACTTCTATTTTATCATTCTTTAACACTCGGTCAGCCATAATCTTTGAGGCCCTGAGCTCATCTCTACGGTGTACAAGATAAACCTTTGAGCCGAATCTCGTTAAAAAGTTCGCCTCTTCACACGCAGAGTCTCCACCGCCGATAACCATAATAACTTGGTCGCGGAAGAATGCCCCATCGCACGTAGCACACGTTGAAACGCCAAACCCCATGAGCTCTTGTTCTCCTGGCACATGAAGGAGTCGCGGGGTGGCTCCAGTTGCAAGAATAAGTGCATCAGCTGAATAGGTGCCCTGGTCACCTTGAAGGATAAAGGGCGTTCCGGTCGCGGAGATTTCTTTAATGGTGTCGGTGATAATGGTCGTTCCAAACCGTTTTGCCTGAGCCTCCATATTTACCATGAGATCAGGGCCCATTATGCCTTCTGGAAATCCAGGAAAGTTCTCCACCTCAGTGGTCGTAGTCAGTTGCCCTCCAGGAAGGGGGCCATGAATCAGGAGAGGCTCAAGATTAGCACGAGCCGTGTATACCGCTGCGGTAAGTCCCGCAGGCCCTGAGCCAAGAATAATTACATTACGCTTCTGATTTTCCATCCAATGTTCTCCACGTTCTCTGTAAACAACAGTTTCCTCCGTACCATACACGAGAAACTTTCTAAATTACTCCCCTATTTGTTAAAATTTTCTATTTTCAGAGACCTTTTTCATGCATGACAATAGAGCTGGATGAGAGTTAAGCCAGAAGGAGAGGATACGAGTGAGAGCCTTAAAAAAAGTCCTTATCGCTAATCGGGGAGAAATTGCACTTCGAATAAAGCGCGCAGCACAAAAGCTGGGGATCGTTCCCGTAATGATCGCCTCAGAGGCTGATCGGGAGTCTCTTCATGCCCTTCCACAAGAGGCTGATGGAGACAGTGGACATCAGGTCATGTACCTGAGTGGCAACACAGCGCAAGAAACATACCTCAACGGCAAGGCGATCCTTGCGCTCGCTAAAGAGGCTCAGTGTGATTCAATTCATCCTGGCTATGGGTTTTTGTCTGAAAATGGAGATTTTGCCGAACAAGTGGGCGCAGCAGGTTTGAAGTTTATTGGGCCAACACCAGAGGTCATTCGGCTGATGGGAGATAAAGTAGCGGCAAAAGCAGTGGCATCAAAAGCCGGAGTGCCAATAGCAAGCTCGGTAGAAGTAAAGGATCCAGCGCGCGCCCTGAAAAAGATAGTCAAGGATGTCGGTTTTCCCATTCTTTTAAAGGCGCAGGCAGGAGGTGGGGGCCGCGGAATGCGCCTTGTAAAAGATCCCGATTCCTTTCTCAAGGAATGTGAGCGCGCAAGTGCCGAAGCAAAGAAGTTTTTCTCAAACGAAAATATTTTTGCCGAACGTTATATCGAGTCTCCTCGTCACGTTGAGGTTCAGGTCTTCGGGGATGGAAAGGGAAAAGCTTTTCATTTGGGAACAAGGGATTGCTCTACTCAACGACGACATCAAAAGCTTGTCGAAGAAGCTCCGGCCCCATTTTTATCTCCAGCAGTCCGCAAAAAGCTTCACGAGAGCGCCGTATCACTTGCCGAGCAGGTTCAATACGAGGGAGCTGGAACAGTCGAGTTTCTTGTTCAGAATGAAAATATATTTTTTCTTGAAATGAATACTCGAATACAAGTTGAACATCCGGTTACTGAGCTCGTCTATGGAATTGATCTCGTTGAATGGCAATTTCGTGTTGCCGCAGGCGAGTCGCCGCGCGCGCAAGACTTTGTGAAAGAGCCAACAGGGCACAGCATTGAGTTTCGTATTTATGCAGAGAATCCAGCGCATGGTTTTGTTCCATCACTGGGAACGATTCGTGCTTTTGATGTTCCAGATTCTTATGACTTTTTTCGGAATGAGCCTTCTGTGCAACGGGGAAGCATCATAAGTCCATATTATGACGCGCTCTTAACAAAGATTATTGTTTCTGGCTATGACAGAGATGACGCTCTTCAAAATGCGAGAAGAGTATTAAAAGAGTGTCGCATTGAAGGTGTGGAGAGCACCCTTCCGTTTCATCATTGGTTATTACATGAGAGCTCTTTTCCATCTGCACCATTTGAGATTGGATTCCTTGATAGAGAATTTTCCACAGAGAAGTTAGAGAATGTCTCTTTGTACGAACGGATTGACCCGGAGAACAAGAATCACGGCACTGATGCTGCCCCAGTTGAGCGACTTTCAGTCAAAGAGCGCTCTACGGGAGATGCGAGTTATATTGAGATAGTTCACCGAAAAGATGGATTATTTGAGGGACGAAGGTTTAGCGAGAAGAATATACTCGTCTCCTCCGTGATGTCACATACTCGATCAGGAGTGCTTGCCTCTTTAGAGCCTTGATTCCTTCTCATGGGAGGCGAACGAGAAGGGGCTGGATATTTCGATTCTTTTACGGGTGCGCGGATGATAGAAGGCCATGTGTTCAGCGTGCAGCGCAAATGGCCTTGAGCAATTCTGAAAAGGCGCTATGTCACTCAGAAAATTTTCGAGTTTCAATGTGGAGCCATAAAGAGCATCACCAACAAGCGGATGTCCCAAGTGCGCTAGCTGAGCTCGAATCTGGTGCCGAAATCCAGTGATTAGGTTTATACGAAGAAGAGAAGAGAGATTTTTCGGATCATCTCTATCGGTGAGGTGCTCTTTGGGAGCAAGAGTTAAGGTAGAGTGCTCGGAGCGCGGAACTTTTCGTTCAGACACAAGGACTTTTTGCGACCGGCGATATCGTCCATACAGATATCCATTAAGGGTAGTCGGCTTGGTGATTTTGCCCTCAACGACACAGAGATATCTTTTTTCTATTTTCCCATCGTGAAAGTCTTTTCGAAGGTGCTCATAAAAAAACGGATTCTTTGCAACGAGCAAGAGGCCGGATGTTTCCCGGTCAAGTCGGTGACAGACTCCACAGTCGGCATTATAGCGCGCCTCGGAAGAGCGGCTCATGCTCGAAGATTCTTCACATTTCGGATGGAAGCGAGCAAGCCACCCCGCTACAGAGCTGCCAGGGGGCTCTCCCTCCTGACGTGTTGTGGATAGCCCTGGTGGTTTAATACAGACAAGAAAGTCGTCTTCCTCGAGGAGAACAACTGGCTCGACCTCGCTCCTCTGGCTCGAATCGGACTCTTCGCTACCTATTTTGAGGGTCTTCATCGAGCGCTCTTTTAGTGATACTGCCCAAGGTCATCGGTTGAACTTTTTGCATTTTCAAGCTCTGCAATAGCGGCAGCAAAAAGAGTCAGGATCTCACCTCGAACATCAGCAAACTCTTGTTGAAGAGTTGCGAGCCGTTGATCGAATTCCTTGGTTGACCAGTGGGGAGGCGTCTTGCCTTTCGTTCGTTGTTTTGTTCTGAAGCGGGAACGTGCAATTCGCGCCTCAAATGCTTGATTGAGGAGGGACGCTCGTTGAGCGAAAAGAGACTCGAGTTTTGGCAGAGAGCGAACACTGCTTCCCTCCAGTTCGGCGATAACGATCAACTTATTCAGGAGGTCAAGATGATGCGAAGCGCTTTTTGCGATCAGCTCTGGAGACCACTGGATCCACTCAAGATAGAGCGCTTTCGGAAGCAGACGTTTTGCAACAACAAGCCGGTTGTCTCGTATGGCAGCATCAAGGTCTTGAAACACTCGAACGCGCCTTCGAAACAACAGCCTCTCGTGAAACCCACGTAGAGAGCTCGAAGTGGAGCCTGATTTCGCTTGAGTGCTTGCGGTTGCTCGAGAGGCGGTGCCTTGACCGAAAAGGGGCGATAGGAGAGCAAAGAGCAGCCAGAGAAGGGTCCAAATGCCGAGCACAAGGAGGAAAAGAGAAATAATCAATGTAGATGTTGAGACCATACTATTAGTGTATATCATGGAAGCAGAAAGCGCAGCTCATGAGTCAACAAGAGTAGGAGAGTTCGAAGTGCCAACACGATCAGAGGTTTTAAAACGATATACTGGAGGTCCGCAAACAGGCGTATTTACCGATGGCGGCGCTAGTCCGAATCCAGGGCCGGGGGGCTGGGGACTTGTACACGTGGTCAATGGAGAGATCCTTCATGAGGAGCATGGATATGAGCAGGATACAACGAATAATCGTATGGAGCTCACAGCCCTGATACACGCTCTTAAGCTCGTGTCTCCCGAGGAAGAGATAACGGTCTATTCTGATAGCGATCTTTGCGTAAAGACGATTAATGAATGGGCCGCAGGGTGGGAAGCTCGTGGATGGAAGCGAAAATCAGGCCCTATTAAGAACCTTGAGCTCGTTCAAGAGCTCTACGCATTGAAGCAGGAACGTCCTGGCGTAACTCTTCAGTGGATTAAGGCGCACGATGGAAGCCGATGGAATGAGTACGCGGATGCTTTAGCCACTGCATGGATGCGAGAAGAGTAAAGTAGCCATGTTCGACTTTGAGGATTAAAACTCAAATCGCTGAGCGCCGTTCGGAATAGTGACGAAAAGCTTTCCATCAGGAAATACTAGCGATCTCCCGGCTCCATCAATCGCTTCTACTCTCACATTCGTTCCAAAAGCTGCCCCGGGCTTATTTGCTCGAGCCGTTGTGCCACGACCGTTACTGGGTCCACTTCCTTCCAGCACTGTCGTCTCATTGACGATAACAGTTACTCCTGCCGGATTAAGCAGGACGACTAAATTCCCGTTTCTCTCAGAGCTTGGCTTCCAGAGAAAATTAGAGACGGTGGCGCCAGGGGTTGAATTTCCCTTACCAGGAGCGCTCGCGCCTGGGAGTTCTTCGCTAGGGATATCGTCTTGTACCTCACTGGCTTCAAGAAGCGATTGGTAGCAGCCAGCTACTAGGGCTTGGCCACAGTCACCAGCGCTCGATACCTCAGCAGCTCGCTTTTCGAGAAGAGATTCTGCCAGGCTATCTCCAAAGTTGTTAATAATATCTCCAACAATAGAGAGCGCTCCATCGGCAGTAACAAACTGACAGTCATCGGTATAGAGAAATCCATCTGCACCAAAGGCAGAAATGACAGCGGTCGCTCGACTGCCGGCTGATTCAGACATTTGCTCCGAGAGCGCGCGCAGCTTCACGACTTGAGCCCCCGAGTCTTTAAGAATAACAACAGATCCAGGAGTAGAGCCCGGCCCGAGGATTCTGACCGATACCCCCTGTTGGTCCGTAATCGGATTTCTTACTTCACCTCCGAGGGGAACACCGCAAAATGTGCTGAACGCTCGACCACTATCTCCGCTAGAGTTCGACGTGCTTCTCGAATCATCATCAGTTTCTTTTGAGCATCCAACTAGCAGGCATAGTAGAGTGAGGAGGCATAGGAGGGCGAAGAGGGGGAATTGCTGCGTTCTTTTCATGTTTTTGAAAACCTCTGAGTTTAACCTTTCGGTTGTTGTATTCGGCAAGATGGACTGTTCTCTTGAGATTGATAAGGTATCGAATTTAGCATATTTTTTTATCATTCTGCCTGTGAGGGAACGTTTTCATGGTTATACGGGCAGTGACGACAACAAGAGCCGCAACAGACCCCTCTCTCAAGATGGAACTTGGAGGTAAAAACGAGAGCACCTGTCTCTGGGTCAAGATACGAGCTTTCTCCTTTATGGAGTGCCTCTTGATGGAGGCGTTCCCAGAGTTTTTCCTGTTTTGAGGTTTTCATCGTAACACCGCAACCAAGACATTTAAGAAGTAAGAGACTGCTCAGAGTGGGCTTGGATAAGATCGGCCCAAAGGGTCTGAGGAATGAAGTTCACATTCATGTATGCGTAGGTAGACTTTGAATTCTCATATTTTTGCGAGAACATCCCATGCCTTTCTACTATTGTCTGAGCATATGCGCGCACACTTTTTGGAATAGCCTTTTTTCTTTTCAGGGCCGTACCGAGGTTTGTCGGACCCCAATTGTATGCCATGAGTGCTTTCTTGGTGTCTCCATTGAAACGAGCTTCAAGGTATTTTAGGTAAGCAATGCCAATCTTGAGATTATACCGTTGTTCCGCCAGCAGAGAATGCGACCCTTTCCAAGCCGTGTTCATTTTTTTCGCTGTGTATCGGGCAGTAGTCGGTTGTACTTGCATGAGTCCGTATGCGGACCGTGAAGAACGGGCCTTTGAGCGAAAACTACTTTCCGATTCAATGAGAGAGGCGATAAAAAATGGGTCTACACCCGCACGGTGTGACTCGGTGTATATGTCGAGCGCAATCCGTTTAGCAGTTGCATGGGTAATGCGCGGAGAGAAATTCTCTATGTACTGGGTTAAGAAGTGGATTTTTCCAGCAACTTCTTGTTTCGCACGGGTATTGGTGTGATGTACCTGTTGTTCTAAGGGCGAAAGAGCAGAAAGGCTCACACCCTGATAGTCTCGAGAGAAAAGATCAAAATTCTGAACGCTTACACGCGGCATGTCTTTGAGAGAAGCCCCGATAATGAGAACGAATAACGATACCGTAAGAGCAGATGCCACCGAGAGGTGAAGCAAGAGGGAGTCTCCCTGTTTATGTGGTTCGGCCAGGAGAGCGCTCTTTGCCGTTGTCTTGTTACCGCACAAAGCGAGAGAAAACGAGTGCCTCGGATAGGTTTCCTGGCCCCAAATATTCAAGGAAGAGAAAAGCGGTTTTAGACTGTGGCAAACCGAGGAGAGAGGGTTTCGGATAAGCGAGTCGCGTGTGCTTCCCACCGTTGGTCTGTTTTTTTGCTTGGCCAGAAAATACATACCCTTTCTCCTTAACCGAAACTGCAAGTGGGAACAATGTCGAGGCCCACCCGCATGAAACAGTGATTGAGCCTTTATGTTTCGCATTGTTACCACCTAACCGATTGAGTTTACTTGAGAGAGCTTCGTGGAGGGATCAGAGGGCGTTTGTTTTGTAGTTTCGGAGAAAAAACTCCTCAATTAGCGACCTTATCCCCAAAGCATCCCCCTTCTCCTTCCTGTTATTCTTTTTTCAACACTGCTTGCTGCATGTTTTTGGATAAAATTTTTCACCTGAGAATGAACAAAAAACTACTTTCAGCTACACTCCCTCTAGAAAGATTCGTTTTGCCTCGGAGCGGTGCTTCGCGAGGGAACGGGGTTTGAGAGCAGAACCCTGTAACACATTGATTTTATTATGAGCCACTCTTCAACAGTTGTAATCATAGGCGGAGGGCACGCAGGAATTGAGGCGGCATCTGCTGCTGCTCGCCTTGGGGCAGAGGTGGTGCTTGTTACTCTTAGAAAGAGTGGCATTGGGCAGATGTCTTGTAACCCAGCCATAGGAGGGCTTGGAAAAGGGCACCTTGTGAAGGAAGTTGATGCCCTCGGCGGTTTAATGGGTCGGGTAATCGACGCAACAGGCATTCAGTTTCGTACTTTAAATACGAGTCGTGGCCCAGCTGTTCAGGCAAGCAGGGCACAAGCTGATCGAGAGCTCTACCGAACAGAGGCGCAGCGGCTGATAAGCATGCATGACGGTATCTCCATAGTTGAAGGTGAGGTGTCTGCCATAGAAGAGGCCAACGGAAAAGTTCAGAACGTTCGTCTTCAAGATGGAACTCGGATAGAGTGCGGGGCGCTTGTTTTAACTACGGGCACGTTTCTAAGAGGGCTTCTTCACTGCGGAAGCACTCAACGGCCAGGGGGTCGGCATGATGATGCTGCGTCGAATAATCTTAGTGATTCACTGAAACGATTTGGTTTTACACTGCAGCGCCTTAAGACAGGAACCCCGCCAAGACTCAAGCGTTCTACTATTGACTTTGAGAAGTTGGAAGAACAACCCGGGGAAGCTGATGCGCAACCATTCTCTATTTTGACGCCGGCGATTCCTGAAAGGCAAATCTCTTGCTGGATCACGAAAACCAATGAAGAAGTGCACCAACTTATTCATGATCATCGAGAAGAGAGCCCCATGTTTAATGGGCAGATTCAGTCGATCGGCGCTCGTTATTGTCCTTCAATTGAGGATAAGGTGTATCGATTCGCAGATAAGAAATCGCACAATATCTTTCTTGAGCCAGAGGGCTTTGAGTCAGATATTGTATATCCGAATGGCATCTCGACCAGTCTGCCAGCAGCCATTCAAGAGAAGCTTGTTCGAAAGATATTCGGTCTCGAACAGGCCCAGATTCTTCAACCAGGGTATGCTGTGGAATACGACGCAATTGACCCCCGTGGCTTGCGTCCGACCTTAGAAGCAAAAGATATTGAGGGACTTTTTCTGGCGGGCCAAATCAACGGCACCTCGGGCTATGAGGAGGCAGCTGCACAGGGGTTGATCGCAGGAGCGAACGCGGCGCTCTCTCTCCGAAAGGAGGAGCCATTTATCTTGTCACGTGGAGATGCATATATCGGAGTAATGATCGATGACTTAACAACACACGGGGTTGATGAGCCGTATCGAATGTTTACTTCCCGCGCAGAGTATCGACTTATCCTGAGAGAAGATAATGCCGCTGAGCGTCTGACCCCAAGAGCTATTGAACTGGGCATGTGTTCGAATAAGCAAAAAGAGTGTTTTTATGAAATGCAGGAGGCGCTTCAGGCAGGGAGAACGCATCTCGAAAAAGCGCGAATAAAACCAACTGACGATACGAATCAGTGGCTCAGTTCTGTAAAAAGCGCGGAGATTAAGGATGCCCTCACACTCGAGCAATTATTAAGACGACCTGAGATGCGAATGGAGATCCTGTGCGAGTTTGATGCCGAGCTGAACTCACTTGTTCCTGAAGGGCTGAGGCGTCGACTGGAAACAGAAATAAAATTTAGTGGATATCTTAAGCGCCAAGAAAAAGAAGTCGCTCGGTTGCGCCGAATGGAATCAACAAAAATCCCACTCGATTTTTCGTATGAGCAGATTCCGAGCTTGCGGAATGAAGCCAGGCAGAAGTTTCAACTTCATCGCCCGGCCTCGATTGGACAAGCGATGCGCATTCCCGGAATTACCCCAAGTTGCGTGTCTCTTCTTGCGCTTCATCTCTCTCGAGCAAGTCACTCGTGAGAGAGAGAGTCTTCAGATTGTATTTCACAGAAAAGAGCGATTGTTGATTAATTTATTGAGAAAGCAGTCGCCCAAATATATGCTTAAAACACTATTTTGCAGAGAGACGATTGGGGGGAGGATAGTTTCGTAATGCGTGAATCAAGAAAAGATGATCTTGGAAGAGAGGAGGTAAAAGCGCTTTCTGAGCGGATTTCAGAGGGGGCCCTCGATGAAACAGCGAGAGAGATTCGAGCAATTGTAGCCAAACTTTCCCATGTGGGTGGAGCAGGGATAATCGCAGCACTCGATCAGATGTCAGACGAAGAGCGCGAGAAAATCGCAGAGGCATTTGAGCCACTTCATGCTTTTGCTGAGCGAGCATTTCATCTAAGCATGGATGAGAAATTCATTGCTTCAGCAGCAACACAATATAAGCCGCAGTTCCCGTATAAAATAAGTCTAGGGGATGTCATTGAAGACTCCGGGAGATTGCCGCACAAAGCACTTACTTATGATGATATCTCTTTGGAATCGGCTGATCACTCAATGCAAGAGACGCGCTTTATCAAAGCAGAAGCAGAGATTGTAAAAGGAGTGAAGAGCTTTCCTATTATTCCGGCAAACATGCAAGCAGTGCTAGAGCCGGCTCTGCTTAAAAAGATCGTACAGCTTGGAGGGTATCCGATAGTGCACCGTTACGATCAGTGGGATTATGCTCAACCCGGCGGGCTCGATAACGTTCTACATCTTGTGGAGCAGGTAATCGAGGGGAGAGGCTTCTATCATATCGGGGGCATGAAAGAGGGAGAAAATCCGAAGCCTTTACTCGATGCCATTGGGAAAATGGTCGACAAGGGACTTTTTGGAGTGTTTCTCGATACCGCGAATGGAACGAACAATGTCGGGATAAGAACACTTCGTGCAATACGAAAAGAGTTCGGCGACAAGCTTAAATATGGAGCAGGGAATATTCATACCTTTGGTCAGGCGAAAGTGCTTGTTGAAGAAGGTGCAGATGTTATTAAAGCCGGCGTTGGAGGAGGCTCGATGTGTTCAACTCCACTTCAGACAGGAGTTGGAAAGCCGCTTGTTTCGACGATATTGGAAGTGGCAGCTGCAGCGCGACCATTTGGGGTGTCAGTCATTGCCGATGGTGCGATTAAGAAACCTGGGGATCTTGCAAAGGCAATGGTGTGTGGTGCTAATGCCGGTGTAATGGTCGGAGGACTGTATGCAAAAACGGAGCCCCTGGGGGATGCCTTTGAAGTAACGGAAGGCCCCGACAATAGACGATATCGCTTGTATTATGGAGAGGCCTCAAAGCATGCTCGAGATAAGCGAGGAAAATCCTCTGGAGCGGTTGAAGAGGGTCAGGTCGACAGGTTTGAAATTGTAGAGACGGTTGACGAACTTCACGCTCGCTTTATTGGTGGTCTTCAGTCTGCAATGACGTACCACAATGTCGGAGAAGCTACCGAACTGTGCGGCAAGCCCTTTAATATCGTTTCAACCAACTATCAATTTAGTGAGCGCCATCCTCGCCCGGAAAGCGCATGACGTGTAACGGGAAGTCCGAGTAGAAGCATACGGTTTGGGACGGAAGCCTCCCCTTTTCTCCTGTTCTGTTGATTATGGTGTTTTTTTCAGCGAGAGAACTTGCTCTTGCGTCTCTTTCTCTAGAGGGTGAGATTCACGAAGCGTAGGGGCTGGGAAGAAAAGGGGCCCAATGGAAAGAAGTTTTCAGAGGCAGGACGCAGAGTTACGTACTCTTTTCGGGCGAATGCCTTGCCAGCTGCGTTTAAGTGTGTATTCATGAACCCAACAGAGTCTCTTAAAAATAAAATGGCGTTTTAATGACAAAAACACTGGTTATCGTAGAGTCACCGACAAAGGCAAAGACGATAGAGAAGTTTCTGGGGAAAGACTTCCTCGTCACTGCTTCGTATGGTCATGTCAGGGATTTGCCCAATAGTGCCGCGGAAATACCAGAGAGTGTTAAAAAAGAGAAGTGGTCTCGGCTGGGCATCAATGTCGAAAGAGATTTCGAGCCCCTCTATATTATTCCTGAAGAGAAGAAAAAAAGGGTTCAAGAGCTCAAAAAGCTGATGAAAGAAGCGAATGAGATCTTGCTGGCGACTGATGAAGACCGCGAGGGGGAGTCCATCAGCTGGCACCTATTAGAGGTACTGAAGCCAAAGATCCCTGTAAGACGCCTCGTCTTTCACGAGATTACCAAGGCTGCTATCAAGCACTCGCTCGAGAATGCTCGTGATATTGATGAGAACCTGATTCGAGCTCAAGAAACACGCCGTATCATTGATCGGCTCTATGGGTACTCAGTAAGCCCGCTTCTTTGGAAAAAGATGGCTCCGCGGCTAAGCGCTGGACGGGTGCAGAGTGTTGCTATGCGACTTCTCGTTGAGCGAGAGAGAGCGCGGCAAGCGTTCGTGTCAGCTTCTTACTGGGATCTGACCGCGACCTTTTCGACTGCAAAGAAAGAAAGTTTTGAATCGGAGATTGCGACGTACGACGGAAAGCGCGTTGCAAGCGGAAAAGATTTTGAGCCAACCACTGGTCAGCTCAAAGAAGGTCTGAAAGAGGTAGTGCTTCTCACTGAAAAAGAAGCAAAGGCACTCAGAGATTCGTTAAGAACCGAGACCCCAACTGTTCAATCAGTAGAAGAGAAGCCATTTACTCAGAAGCCATATCCTCCGTTTACTACCAGCACTTTACAGCAAGAGGCGAGCCGCAAGCTCCGTTTCCCGGCACGACACACGATGTCTGTGGCACAAAATCTGTATGAGAACGGATTTATCACGTACATGCGAACAGACTCAACGACACTTGCGGCTGAAGGGATTGCGATAGCGCGAGATCTCATTGCAAAAGATTTTGGCGCTGAGTATTTGCCGGATACACCGCGCTCTTACAAGACAAAAGTTAAAAATGCCCAAGAGGCACACGAAGCCATTCGCCCGGCCGGCGAAGTTTTTGCTTCAGTTGAGTCTGTGCGGAAAAAGCTTGGCCCTGAAGCAGGCAAACTCTATGAGTTGATCTGGAAGCGTACTCTCGCTTGCCAGATGAAGGATGCCACAGGGACTCGAGTTTCTGTTGAGATTGGACTGGAGAAGGCGCGTTTTAGAGCCTCTGGAAAGACGATTAAATTCCCTGGATTCTTAAGAGCGTATGTTGAGGGAAGCGATGATCCAGAAGCGGACTTGGCGGATCGCGAAAAGATCCTCCCTCCACTAGCAGTGGGTGACAGTCTCAATGTTGATGATCTTACGGCACTAGGGCATGAGACGCAGCCTCCAGCGCGATATACTGAGGGGAGTCTTATCCGGGAGTTGGAGCGACTGGGAATTGGGCGACCCAGTACATGGGCGAGCATCGTAGGGGTGGTTCTCAACAGAAGTTATGCGTTCAAAAAAGGCTCTGCTCTGGTTCCAACGTTTTTAGCTTCAGCAGTGACTGGGCTCCTAGAGGGGCACTTTTCCCAGCTCATGGACTACTCTTTTACCGCAACTCTAGAGGATGATCTCGATGCCATCGCCAGAGGGGAAAAAAACAATCAGGAATATCTCAATGCCTTTTACCTTGGGAATGGACACCCTGGTCTAAAAACCCTTGTGGCGCAGGGAGAAGAGCAGATCGATCCGAGAGTCGTGTGTGGGATTAAGATTGGAGAAACCTCGGACGGGAAAACCGTAGAGGTTCGAATTGGTCGGTATGGCCCCTTTTTGAGCGATGGAGAAACGAGGGTAAGTGTGCCCGATGAGTTCGCTCCGGACGAAATGAATCTCGCCCACGCCGTTGAGCTGCTTGAAGTGGCAGCGCGGGGACCACAGTCGCTCGGAGACGATCCTGAGAGTGGGCTCCCAATTTATCTGAAAGCAGGGAGATTTGGACCATATATTCAACTTGGTGAGCAAGAGGAAGGGGGCGAGAAGCCGAAGATGGCATCGCTTCTGCCCGGGATGGCTCCAGAGGATGTTACTCTTGAAACAGCAGTACAGCTCTTATCTCTTCCGAAGAATATCGGAACCTTTCCAGATAATGGAGAGGAAATTATGGTAGCGAACGGTCGGTATGGACCGTATGTAAAAGCGGGGAGTGAGACGCGCTCGATTCCAACCGATGATATCTCAGTGCTTGAAATTACTCTTGAGCAAGCAATCACATTGCTTCGAGAGCCAAAACGCAGGGGAAGGGCTGCTCAACCGAAGAATCTGAAAGTTGTTGGAAAGCATCCGGTAACTGACAAAGAACTTACAATAAAAAGCGGTCGATATGGCCCCTATGTAACTGACGGAGAGATTAATGCGTCACTTCCGAGAGGAGCCGATCCCGAGGCACTGACCATCGAAGAGGCGGTAGAGCTGCTCAATGTCAGAGCAGCAAAGATTGCTGCAGGTGGAGGAAAAAAGAAAGCAACATCAAAAAAGAAGACCACTACCAAAAAAGCGTCAACGAAGAAGAAAACTACGAGTAAGAAAAAGACTACGACGAAAAAGACGACAGCAAAAAAAACGACCTCGAAAAAGACTGCTTCGAAGAAGAA
>Ga0181593_10003587_pt1 | contig 14158 bp, 12 predicted proteins | sample 071ome_19_FD_133756 | JGI IMG/M metagenome (GOLD analysis project Ga0181593, IMG submission 133756) | Coastal salt marsh microbial communities from the Groves Creek Marsh, Skidaway Island, Georgia - 071413AT metaG (megahit assembly) | ecosystem: Environmental > Aquatic > Marine > Intertidal...
CGTCATCCTGAGTTAGCTCTCTGAGATTGAACCTCTCAGTGTCGATGCGCGCATCCACTTTGCTTACGGCCCTTTTCTTTCACTGTCCAGCACTCAAATTACCAAATTCCATATAGCAACCGCCTCCTTAAAAAACTTGTTTTGTCGCACCTCTTCAACGACGATCACAAAATGTTAAAGGGAGTCCAAAGACTGGATTTAGCCAATCAAACATTTGCGTCTAAAGCCTCTTATCGAGTGTTACATCCTCAACTAGATTAAGCAAACGTCGATAGTATAAAAAATTTTTCATCAACTGCGAGATGAAACGCTGTTTTAGAAAGTAAGCCCCACGCTCGTTCAGCGCCTGCACTCAGCGGAGCTATCTGTCGAGACACCAATAGAAAGACTTTTTCTGTCCGGCGTTAAGATTGTTAATTCAGAACCAACGCCTTAGGCGAAGTCGCTTTGTACGGTACCCACAAACGCTGCCCATACTGTTGGTACACTCGATAACAGACTCGCAGATTATTTAGGGGCTTCATTGACCCTTGAGCGTGTATCCCAGCGAGTTGCACTTACCCTCACCCTTTTGTAACGACCTGAGATTATCACTGTTTGCCCCGTTGTGGCTATCGTAAAGCCCGATCACGCGTCGGGACACTTTGGCGAAAACTTTACCGTTGTAGAAAGGATGATTTTCAACCATCGCTGTAAAAATCTCTTTTCTGGAAGCAAAATCAACCCCCTTAAATGTTTGAAAAAACGCGTGAAGCGATTGATTTTCATGATTCGCTACCGATGGATCCGCACTAAAAAGTGTGTTCGCTCCAAATACTTCAATTGGAACAGAGTTATTGAATATATGATTAAAGACTATCTTTGTTCTGTTCATGTGGTAATCCGAAGTAACAACATGAAGTTTTGTTATTTTCATATTATTGACAAACTCTAAGCAGTAGAAAGCGTCACCAACTGTATCTCGAGATTTTGTAATGGATGTGATAGAACTTTCTTTTATTGAAGAATTGTCCAAAATGTGTTTTTTTACGACATCTGCAATGGCCGTCTCACAGTCATCTCGGTACGCCCATCCAGTAGTTATTAAACGATCGTATTCGTTAGTAGAAAACTTTTCTATTGCTAGGTTAGCACGCGCAACCGATTCAACCTCTAAGACACAATCTTTCGTCATTAGATGGGACAACACGATAAGAATTTTCATCTAGTCTTCGCGCAACTTAATATGCTTGAACGTGACTCTGTCGCCCCTTTTAGCGGCCATAATACATTTCGCACCGATCACGATATCGTAGTACTTTGCCTCTAAACCATATCCTGGACGAATCCGACGAACATTATTTTCTGTGATCACATCTCCCTCGTTGACGTCTCTGACGAAATATAAAGACCGACGAAAAACTCTGTTATTTTTTTCAACTTGCGGTCTAACGAACACATCATTCCCTAATGCCGCGAAGGCTACTTTTGTTTCATTCACTAGGGACGCCATCTCTGCCGGCTCAAGTGAAAAGCTACTATCAACACCTCCGTCAGATCTGCTGAGTGTGAAGTGTTTTTCGATAACAGTCGCGCCCAGTGAGGTAGCTAATACGCTGGCAAGATTGCCCACTGTATGATCAGAGAGGCCCACTTGGACTTGAAATTCTCTCTTTAATATCTGAATCATATTCAAGTTAGCATCAGATAAGGGGGTTGGATAACTACTGATGCAATGGAGCAATAAGATATTATTGTTCCCAACAGACTTCGCAGCTTCTACAGCTTCTCTAATTTCATCAAAAGATGCCATTCCAGTGGAAAGTAAGACTGGTTTTTGTCTACGCGCTATGTACTTAATTAAGGGCAGGTCTACAATCTCAAAGGAAGCCACCTTAAATGCGGGAGCGTCGAGTTTATCCAGGAGATCAACAGCTGTCTCATCAAACGGGGATGAAAATAAAGTTACACCAATTTTATTAGCATAATGAAAGAGCTCTTCGTGCCATTCAAATGGAGTATAAGCCTCACTGTATAGGTCATAAAGAGATCTTCCCTTCCATAGACCATCATTAATATAAAAATCGGGTTTATTGACCTCTATGGTCATAGTCTTAGGTGTGTAAGTTTGAATCTTAACCGCATCGACTCCAGCATTTTTCGCGGCGAGAATTGTTTCCTTAGCACGTGTAATCGACCCATTATGATTCGCAGATAACTCTGCGATTATGTAAGGTGGCAAATCGCTGGATATTTGTCGAGAGTCAATTACAGTATCATTGGCATTCATATTTCAAACCTTCGTCATCCAATCGAGCGAGCTCTTCAATAATATTCGAGTTCCAACCAGAGAAGTTTATAGGCAAATCTTTTCTAGAGTGATATGTGCCAACGCCTCTTTGTTTTCTTGCCTCCCAGTTATCAGATAGCAGCGAAGGTAAGAACTCAAGGAATAGGCTCTCAATACTCGCAATTAATACGGAATATGTTTTCGCAAATGTGTCATCTGTTGCCTCAAAGTCGACGCGTTTTTGTTTCACAATCGGCCCGGTGTCTACGCCACCGTCGACCAGATGGATGGTAACGCCACTCGGAGTGTTATCATAAAATGACCAGAAATTTGGATGAGCACCACGATTGTAGGGGAGATAAGAGATGTGGAGATTAAAAATTGGACAAGCGAACCCCTCGATCACACCCGGTTTGAGAATGTGCTTATACCCAAAACTGATTACGCAATCATAACCCTCGATAGCCTGCTCAATTCTGTCATCAAAATGATCTACAAGACAATTGTTTTCAATTAGAACATTGATCAGCGTTGTTTGCGATTGACCGTATCCCAAAAATAGAATTTTCTTCACTGGTTTTTTGTTATCGTTGATTTGTATCATCTTAACTTTTGCTGATAGGCCTCATCTCCGCTGGCGCTTAACGGGTAAGTATTACTAACAGTGTGGGCAACACATTTACTCACTCCTGTGCTTCCGCGCGTTTTTTCGTGGCTTCAAACATCTGCTGCAGAGTATTCGTATTTCAGCTTCCCTCTCATCAGAAACCATCGTCTAACACAAACATCGACTTTTCTTTTGCGGATTTTTTTAAACGCAGGTTCCCCATCCCAGAGAACGACAAATAAGTTCGCATAATTATGTCCGATTGTATTCAATACCGCGGGAATTCAACTATCAAGTCACCGTTAGTACTGCCCATTCCCCCTTAGAGTTCGGTCTCGGGCGGGGGAATCAAATTCGTCGCCTGAACTATTGTTGGATGCGGGATGCGTATATCCAGTATCTAAATTATCGTTTCTCTTGTTCGCATAAAACGGGGTCCGTTCGACACTAACTCAGCTTATACAGTTAGCGTGCTTAGCATTAGCAAAGGACCTACAAGCCAAAGGAGGCGGGCGAAAAACCTTCATCTGTCCTGAAGCGCTAAATTTTCTTTCTAAAAACTGGCTTGACAGGACGGCCTACCAAGAATCCATCTGTCGCCCCCGCATCTATACATGATCGGTAAATAGCGCACGCCTGATCAAAAGCTAGTGTAATCGTCTTGATCTGTGTTTCTTGATGTGACCACGTGGGATAGAAGAGTCCTTGAAATAATATCCCACGGGAGATCATTTCCTGCAGCATCAAAGTACGATATGCGTCATCAACATCACCTTCAGCGTTCTTACAAACCAGTGAAAACAAGCATGGGTAACCCATAAGACTTAAGTAATTCCCCAAGTCATATCGATCGATAACATCCTGGAGGCGATCCTTAAGTAACACACCACGAGACCAATTACTCTCTACCATAGCGTGAGTGCTGAATTCTTGGATTGTCGCCATCATCGCAGCCAAACCAGTTGTTTCCGCCCCATGTGTCGATGAAATCAAAAATAATTTATCACTTCCAGCCTTGCGGATGCCTCCAAGTTCCATAATCTCAGCCTTACCGGTAAGCGCACATGCAGAGAAACCATTCGCAATACCCTTACCCCAAGTAACAAGATCCGCTCGCACGCCAAAAAAATTATGGGCGCCACGCACATCCCATTTAAACCCAGAAATCATCTCATCCATTATGAATACGACGCCTCTGTCCCTACACAAGGCAGCCACATCTTGCAGAAAATTTTTCTTAGGGGGATCAAACTTTACTGGCTCCATTATCAAACACGCAATATCGTGATCTGATTTGTCGAACAAAGATTCGACCGATGATATGTCGTTGTAACTGAACGACGCGGTGAGCCCTCTGGTATCTCCGGGTATGCCAAAATCACACGGGGTCGTGGATATGAACCAGTCGTCATAACTGAAGAAATTATGCTCTCTCGCAATAGCTACTCTGTTGCGTCCAGTATATGCTCGAGACAGTTTAACTGCTGCAGTGGTTACCGTAGACCCATTTTTCGCAAACTTAACCATATCTCCCGCGTCTACCGTCTCCAAAAACAGTTTGGCCGCATCAAGTTCAATACTAGAGGGCCTCTGAAAATTTGTACCCAGAAATGCCGCATCTGCAACAGCTTGCGCTACTGGCTCGTACCCATGGCCGATGCAAACGGAAGTCAAACCCATACTGCAATCAATAAACTCGTTGCCATCGAGGTCCCACACGACCGCTCCATGCCCTCTGACTATTGCTGCTGGGGCATTTACCGGAAACTGGTCATCTCCTTTAGAGTAGGTGTGCGCCCCACCGGGAATATAATCGTGTATCTGCTGCGAAAAAACTCGCGACCGTTGGTAATTCGATATGAGTTTCGTCTCGAACGGGTGGATTTGTGTCTTTTCACTCTTCATGGTGACCCCATTTATACATCGTCGCATAACCAATCTCTGTGTACTTCGACGTTAACTTAATTAATTCAGGGTTCTTGTCTAAAAACATAATGACCTCATTAACGGGTATTCGCGGAGCTCTATCTCTAAAAACATCAAAAACAACTCTACAAAGAGCCAGGTCCTCAGGATTATCAACCGTGAGCCGCAGGTCCTTTCTAATCAGATTTTTCGGTACATCTGCTTTCACTATCTTGTACTTATAAAAATTTTCTCGGATATATAGGGTGCAAAGTTCTGACCGATGCCTCTGCTCTCCATTGAGATGAGAATCTCTTAAAGCCTCTAGGGAGATGATTTCGAATCCACACCCATCAACCGCTTCGTCAAAAAATGAAGCATCCGAAGACTCACTAACATGACGTTGCCAAACGCGATCAACATAGTCATACAGTGGAAACGGAGATTCACTGGTCACCCTAAATATATCCGTCGCCGCTGAAACTTCACCACATTTCACCAAACGAGAGAGCACATCAATCGGATCCCCAAGCACATGGCGGATATTTTTCCTCTGAGCGATTTCCTGGTAAATCTCGTTTTCAATCCCCTCAGAGACACCTAAAACAATTTCATCAATACTGCTTATTGTCTCAAGACAACTGATCACATTATCGATAATGCGAACACGCCTTTCGACGTCTAAATTTTGGAGTGGTTTTCCGTATAGCCTCTCCCCTTGATTACGACACGCGATCGCCGCGACTAGTTTTCTTCCACAGCGCTCATTATTCATTTAAGTCATCCAAAAGTATCGGTGAGCCTGCCGTTAAGTCTCGTTTGAGCAACTTACCATAACAGCGACTCAAGTCAGTCTCCGCAGAGGGCTGTGGAGTTCTCTTTAATGCTAGGTGCTCATGCGACAAGATTAAACCCTTTTTGAGATCAAACTTGGCCACAACATGACGCCGAATCATCTCTCGGTAACGCAATTCCTCCTCAGACATACCAAAATCTGAAAGTTCGGATGCAGTTCCCATTGCATCGGCGCATTCGCGTATGGTATCGACAAATTCTCCAAATTCATCTGGATTAATTGCAGCTTCATGATCTTCAAGTTTCATGTTCCTCGCAAGCGTTAGATGCTTTTCAAGCAAAGTCGCGCCAGCTCCGATAGCGACGGTCGCAAGAGCATGACGAAGATCGCTCGTAGGATCAGCATGATCAGCGAAACCAAGCGTCACCCTCCCTCCAAGTTTAAATTTTTTTCTAGAGAGTAATTGTATTCTCGCGATTTGATTCGATTTAACCGGAGTGGGATAACCTTGAAAGCCTAGTATCACCGTTACTTGTTTGCCCGATAACAAATCTACAGCTGTGTCAACTTCGCTGGAAAAAGCTCCTCCCGCGCCTAACATAACAACATTAATTCCGCTACGGCGGATCTCCTCAAGAAGTCCCTGATTATTGATATCCGTACCGTGCAGCTTAACTGCTTTTACCCCAAGACGCTCGGCTAGCGCGAGGCTTCGAGAACCAAAAATATCAAATTGAAGTTCAATATTTAGATCGGATGCGGCCTTAGCAATCAACCCCCATTCTTCATCTTTCATTTCAAGGGACCGAAAAAGTTCATAGTATTCGTATTCTGGGGTCGCTAGCTCATCCGCATATACAAGTTGATACTTCGCCGCGTCAGCGCCAGCAGATGCGGCAGCATTGAGAAGTAATTTAGCCTGCTCAAAATTGCCCTCATAACCCTGTGCTAGCTCGGCGATAACTTTGATTTTCACTTTAACACCCCACTTAATACAAAATCCAAAATTGAGAAGAGACGACTATCGCTAAAGGTGAAAGAATAGATTCCACCAAAACCACAAGTCAACTAAGACCAACGAAAGGGGTTCAGAAGAGTTTCTGCCTCAGCAAAGATGAACTCGGGAATACCCTCGAGTGCACCCAGCTTGGATGCCGTGACAATTTCTTCAAGTTGACTCGCACTCTCAACTCCAACGATGATTCTGTCAATTTGTGGGTAAGCCATCAAAAATTGGATGCATGCTCGCAACGGAGACACATTACTGACACGAGTCCACTCTGACCAAGAGGACCACAAATGATCCCATCTGCTAAAAAAAGCCGGCCTGTCCTCAAATCTCATAAGTAACAGCCCTTGTAGAAAAGCTGATCTGACGTGGATCTCCACGCCACATCGCTTTAGCCTATGCATCCAACCACTATTCCACAAGCGTCTATCTAAAATATTAAAAGGCGCTTGAATCAAGTCAACTCTGAAATCTTTTATGACATCATCTAATTCCATTGGATCGTATATCGAGACACCAATCTTATTAATCAATTTTTGACGCTTTAGCTCCAGTAAGGCTTTATATATAGATTCACCCCGTGATCCAGTCAGCTGTGATGAGTCGTGCAGCAGCAAAGCATGTAGGCTCGTCAGTTTTAACTTCTGTAGGGACAGTTTTACATTGGACAACACCCACTCAAATACGTCCGGATAGTCGATCGGTACCGAGGGAAGCTTAGTGATAATTCTCAAGTCTTTGACGCCAAGTTCCCCAAGTATACGCTCGCTATCCCCATACGAGACTGCCGTGTCTAACGTATCAACCTGATGCTTACGCGCGACTGAGAGTATAGACCCGGCGTCTGACTTACTAACCTGGCCAAACTGGTTAGCGACACCGTACCTTAGCCCGAATTGGACTGTACCTAAACCAATTTTCATCCAACCAAGCTCAGCATCGCATCAATCACCCTATCTTGATCCGTAAATGTAAGTTGGTAGAAGAGCGGGAGCGTTAGTGCTTCCTCATAGTAGCTCAAAGAATTCGGGTAATTGTTGTGGTCATGTCCCAATTCACGGTAATAAGGATGCATTGGCACTGGTATGTAATGTACTTGTGTAAGTATTCCCATAAGTCTGAGTTTAAACATCAGCTCAGACCGGCAAAGTTTAATTTCTCGGAAGTTTATTCTTACGACATATAAATGGTGTCCGCTAGACTCACGACCTACGTTTTGCGCTGGTCGACAATTTCTGAAACTTTCGAATGCAGCATCGTATCTCTCTACTAGAGCCCTCCTCTTGAGAATGAATTTATCTAGTTTCTTTAACTGAGATAATGCTAAAGCACACTGGATGTCAGTTATTCTGTAGTTGAATCCAAGGTCTTGCATCTCGTAGTACCAAGGATTCAATTCGCCTTTTGCAAATGCTTGCTCTTGAATGAGAAGCGGGTCATCCAACTTGTTAATGCCATGGCTCCTCAAGCGAAGTAACTGTCGATAAACGTGTTCTTCGTTTGTCGTAATCACTCCTCCCTCACCAGCAGCAATCGCTTTTACCGGATGAAGAGAAAAAATGGTCATCAACGAATAGCGACAACTTCCAACCTTTGAGCCGTCGAAATAATTTGCCCCTAGCGCATGTGCAGCGTCCTCGACTACAGACACCCCGGCTCGATCTGACAACTCTTTTATTGCTGATGTTTCACATGGCAGTCCTGCGAAATGAACGGGCATCACCACCTGTGCGTCTCGATGGTTGTCTAGCGCCTTGTCCAAAAAACTCGGAGACATATTAATCGTCTCCGAATTGATGTCGACAAACTCGACGCGAGCTCCAGAGTATAGTCCCGCATTTGCAGATGCAACGAACGTAATAGGACTGGTCACTAGCACGGACCCGGCTTTAACACCAGCAGCCAATGCGGCCATATGAAGAGCGGCCGTACCACTTGACACAGCGACTGCATAGCGCGCACCGACGTACTCGGCAAACGCCTTCTCAAACAATTCGACAACCGGGCCTTGCGTCAATGCCCCGCTACGTAGTACGTCAGTAACAGCTTGGATATCATCCTCATCCAAGAAATGTTTTCCATAGGGAATCATAGATTTGCCAGCTCCTTGGCGTGACCATTTATTTCTTGTTCATTTAGCCGGCGAAGATGCTCATCGACGGATCCAACTTCTTCGTTCAAAGCATCCACTACCTTTTCACAAGATAAACTCATGTCTTTAGGTCTTCTCACTAATTCGGGCATTCTTGCGATTGCCCCACGTTCGATTAAGTCTTTGTTCAAACCGAAAACATCAGCGACACGCAACCCAAATTCAAACTTACTTAACCGTTCGCTTCCGACAACATTGAAAACACCCTTTGCCCTCTTTTTGACTAAGCTGTGTACGATCGTGACAACACGTTCCACCAAGATGGGGGTGTAATGGACGTCATCAAAAAGTGAAATGCTTCGATTACCACGCAAGGCATCAATTATCACGTCACTAAACGAGCGTCTGTATCGTGTCCCCCATCCAAAGAAATTTGTTCGTATGATTAGTGCGGTGGGATCGATTTCACGAACAAAATCCTCCGCATCAGCCTTGGTCTTTGCGTAGACATTCAATGGGCTCAACTCCTCATTCTCACTCACCATCGCTTTTTTTCCATCAAAAAGATGATCGGTAGAAATGTGCACTAACTGAATCCCAGCCAAGCGACATGCTCGAGCAACATTGGCGGACAGTCCAACGTTTGTTCGGTAAGCAGTCTCCGAGTGCGACTCACATTGCTCCACACTAGTGCAACCAGCTGCGTGTACAACGAATGTTGGGGATTTCAGCTCGAAGCATCGCACCAAATCGTCAACCGACGAAAGGTTGAGAGCAAGTGACATTACGCCTCTTAGACCTAACTGCCGCCTGTGAATACCAAGCGTAACCTCATAATCTTCTCTGGCGGCCATGTACCAATTGAGGGCGAGCAATCCAGTCCCCCCAGTTATTAGTATTTTATCGAGGCTCTTCGAATTTTCATCTTTATGGGGAGAAATCCCGATACTCACTAATCAGCACCTCGAGAAAAATGAGGGTTTAACTTAATAAACTGCTCGTAAGAACCGCGGGGAATGATTCGACCATGATCAAGCTCAAAAACTTTGTCACAGTGTTTAATTGTAGACAACCGATGTGCAATAAGAATGATAGTCCCGACCCCTCCCAAATCTTGAATCGCCTGCATCACTGATTTTTCAGTTACACCATCCAACGCACTGGTTGCCTCATCAAGAATCAAAACCTCGCATCTTTTATATAAAGCACGAGCTATCCCAATTCGTTGGCGCTGTCCACCAGATAAGCGGACGCCCCGCTCCCCGACCACAGATTCGTACCCATAGTTCTGGTTTTCAATAAAAGAGGAAATTTGCGCAAGCTTTGCCGCCTCAGTTACACGACTGATATCGATATCTTTACCCGAAACCCCAAAGGCTATGTTTTCCGCAATTGTGCCATCAAAGAGAAAAACGTTTTGGGGTACGTGTGCTAGCGAGTTTTGCCAAGCTGTTAACTCCCGGGGTGACAAGGACTTACCATCGAATTGAACTCGGCCCTCAGTCGGCGTGATAAGGCCCATAACGATGTCTATCAGTGTGCTCTTGCCGCTTCCAGTTGTACCGATGATACCGACTCTATCTCCACGCAGTATCTCCAGGTTCACTCCATCGAGTACCCACGGTCCATTCGGAGCATAACGAAATCTAACATCTCGGAATTTTATCGATTCCCCAAATTGCGGTGACGCGAGGTTTTGAGAATCTGAAGGCTCAGTTTCAGGCTGATCTAGCAGCACTAGTGTATCTATTAAAGATTGCTTGCTACCTCGAATTGTAGCCCACGCGTTGTATAGTTGTTGCAAGATCGGTAATAAACGTTGGGCTCCGAGGGCCATGGCACCTAAGGTCGGAATCGCTGCGGTGACGCCCTCAACTCGCATACTCAAAACGTAAGCGAGCAAAGCGATCGATACCATGCCCAATGATTCCATGATGAATCTTGGACTACCCGCTAAGAATATGTTGCTACCGATCGAATATCTGAGTTTTTGATTAGCTCGGTCGAAAATTGAACAGTAAACCTCTTGAGTCCCACTGAGCAGAATATCCCTAACACTACCTAAACCCTCTTGGAGCGACTTAACAACAGTAGTTTGGCTGGAGGCAATTTTTCTACTATTTTCTTTAAGCTTACTCCGAGTCAGAATCGAGAGTCCAACATAAGCTAGAGCAAACCCACCACAAGCAAACGTCGCAACCCTAAAATCAATCAGCAGGAGGGCTACGGTAATCGCCACGGCTAAAAAACTCGAACTCATAAGGACTATAAGCTGATTTAATATAGATACAGAGGAGGCGACCTTATTGGTGATACCGCTTATAACCTCGCTACTATTCCTAGCAATATGCGTTGAATAAGGTTGATACAAGGTGCGTCGATAAATATCTCGACTTATGTCCGCCCCGCTTCCAAACGCTAGAAGCGTGGAAAAGCGCAACAGCAGTATTCGGATAACACCAGCAACCAAAGCACACGCAATAAATACAATTGTGAGTACGGACGCCAGCTGCCCGGCAGAGGTCACTCCGAAAATCTCGACGACAGTCGACACCCCGGAATAACCATAGGCCCGAGAAGGATCGGTGAGAATTGCAAGAAACGGTAAGACCGCACCCAAGGTCACAACTTCAGCGAGCGCGCTTGCAAGCATTAATAAAAACAATGCAAAAAACTGCCACTTCCGCTTTATGCTGAGATGAAACCACAAACGCCCGACAGTCGAGCTAGAGACTTTGCCAATAAAGTTTAGACCGTTGTACATAGAGCGCTATGGTAGACAGGATTTCATCTTGTAACATCAGACACATAAAAAACAACGAGCATTGGCAAAAGATTGCCTAAATGTAATGTTGCTCTGTGTTGGACGAGCCATAAATCGTGTAACGATAATTGTTTCCAAACCTAAAGCGCGAAACTTCTGCCAGCTTAACGTATTAAATTTTTGGGTAGGATTCTTGAATCCGTTCGAAGCAAAAAAGACTCATTACTCTGCATTCCACCTGTCACTCTGGCTATAAATACACACAAAGTTAATACCGGACAGCTACTGCGAAGTTAATGTAGCGTCTATCTGTTACATTGGTTGGGGTCGAACCCAACCACGAACATCGGCAGGCTGACAGGTAAAAAAACCAACAAACAACTCCGTCTTTTGGTGGCCAAGGGCGGAATCGAACCACCGACACAAGGATTTTCAGTCCTCTGCTCTACCAACTGAGCTACTTGGCCACGAGTTCAATAGCCCCGATCGCTAAAGGCAGAAGTTTACATTAAAAGATAAATTAATCAAAGCAGTCAATGAGCGACGTCTTCAGTCACGTCACGCACCTTTCGGCTCTCAGTCATGAAACAATTACATGCGAAACAAACTGCGACACAAAAACTATAGAACGATGCGGTCATCTTCAAATTGAACACTTGGATTGTTAGCGAAGAGGTAAATATCACCACCAAAAATCCAACAAAAAGTTCAGGACCACTTACAGAAAAATTTACTTTCAGCCATTCAGATTTGTGAAAACATATGAAATAAGGATAGAAATAAAGAGCCCATAGGCAAATGAAACCTAACAAAACGCCGTGCCTCACCATTTGACCAGTCAACTCAGAATGCGAGCCTGCCAATTGTTTAATTTCGTATATCTGATAAGTCAGGAACGGATACTTAGCTAGAAGCTCCGAAAAAGGCGGCATCAGTCCATCCTGCACTCCAAACCATGGGTTTGAGATTAGTAACTCATAATCCAAAATCAACATGATCAGCCTGTGTCCGGTAGAGGTATCTTGGCCGGCCTGCGCCGTGACGAATTCTGTTGCTCCGGATACGGCCAAGTCTATACGGGACGAGACCACATCCGAACAAAAGTAAATAAGTACAAAAAAGCAGCATAGTGACAAGCCAGTCATCAATTGCTTTTTTAAAGATCCTCGATAATAAAAAAAACTGTAAGCGAGAGATAATGCGACCAGTGCGGCCCATGAGCTTCGTGAGTACGATTCTAAAGCAACATAGAGTGTCATCAGGTACAACACGAATTTGCATAAGTTATTCAATCGAATTGATAAACCAGGCAAACCTATGAAGAGAGCCAAGCCTAACAAAGCAACTACGTAGCAGGGTAGTGTTATTGGGTCGACAAAATAAGTCGCGGCGCGATGGCCCCAATAGTAATCTGGGAAGACTGATATCGAGAGAGTAACTGCAACGATACCACCCGCGGCACCCCAGCCTATTGCGGTAATTAATTTCTCATTATTACTTCGAGATAAATAAACGAAAACGCACGCAGATAGTAGCCATCTCGACGGCCCATCTAAAGCACTCGCAACGAAACTACCACGCCCAATTTGAGCAAGCAATGCACAAACAAAGGGTGAGGCAAAACTGAATACCATCATCCAGAACCGTTTAGAGCGCCCAGAAAAGTACCTCGTCGGATCCGCGATGATTCGAGATAAAGCGGCTAGCGCGAGGGCGAAAAGCAAAGCCGTAAACGCACTCTTGACAACTAATAATGAAGTCAGTCCAAGCGCTACAGAAAAAGGTAACAGGCTTTCAATCCCCGCATTGAACGCGGGCTTTTTATTCTCCATCAGATACTGATCAAAAAATAATCATCCGGCACCAAAAACAAAGAAAACCGGGTGCGAAGACACACCCAGACTCGAAGACGGGGCTCCACTTAGTGGCCGCTAGCGCTGCCTGCTCCCCTAGGGACCCTGATATCCTCGACAAGTTGTTGGATCCTCTCGGGGGCAGGAGCTGTGAACTTTGATACCAACCACGCCGATACAAAATTCAACAGTGCTCCAACAGCTCCAAACGCCTCAGGTTGAATCCCCATAAACCAGTTATCTGGTGTGTTGGCCAAATTATTCGTACCCGGGATAAAGAACCAGCCTTTGAAGACAAAGATATAGATAATCGTGGAAGATAATCCAACAACCATCCCAAGGATTGCTCCTTGGCTGTTCATTCGCTTGTTAAAAATTCCCATCATAAGAGCAGGGAAAATTGACGACGCAGCTAGCCCGAATGCTAGCGCAACTACCTGAGCTGCAAATCCGGGGGGATTCATACCCAAATAACCTGCTACGCCGATGGCAACCGCCATCGATATTCGAGCGGCCAAAAGCTCTTTTTTCTCAGATATGTGTGGCGTAAAAACACCTTTCATCAGATCATGAGATACCGCTGATGATATTGCCATCAACAAACCCGCCGCAGTTGAAAGCGCCGCGGCCAAGCCACCGGCCACTACCAACGCTACGACCCAGTTCGGCAGTTGAGCTATTTCAGGATTGGCTAACACCATTATGTCGCGGTCAATTTTCGTCATCTCGTTACCCTTCCACCCAAACTCCTCGGCCTTGGCAGCAAATGACTCGTTCTTATCGTTGTAATACTGAATCCGACCATCACCATTCTTATCTTCAAACTGGAGAAGTCCTGTCGTTTCCCACTTTTTGAACCACTC
>Ga0181593_10003588_pt1 | contig 14154 bp, 9 predicted proteins | sample 071ome_19_FD_133756 | JGI IMG/M metagenome (GOLD analysis project Ga0181593, IMG submission 133756) | Coastal salt marsh microbial communities from the Groves Creek Marsh, Skidaway Island, Georgia - 071413AT metaG (megahit assembly) | ecosystem: Environmental > Aquatic > Marine > Intertidal zone...
GAGGGTGGATTTACCGGCGCCGTTTGGGCCGAGAAGGCCAAAGATAGACCCGCAGGGAATAGTCAGGCTCATCTCGGTGAGCGTGTATTTGGGCGGGCGACCATTGTGGCTGAGATAGGTTTTGCTGACCTTATCGATAACAACGGCGTTGCCATCTTCTGGAGATGAGCGGAATTCAGATGTCATGAGAACGATTGTTCCAGCAGTGTTCGTCGGGTTGAGATGTTTATATAAACCCTGCAGGCATGACTTGCAAATCCAGCGCGTATTGAGGATGATAGAAGGAGAAGTTATCACCCTTTTTCAAGAGGCACCTATGGCGGCTGAAATTCATCCCAACGTCACCGAAGAAACCGATATCTCCCCAGAAATAATCCGCGTTACGTCAACACGGGTTGCCTGTAATGGTGGCGGCGGTGCACTCGGCCATCCCCAGGTCTGGCTTAATCTCGGGGGGGATGGCTTGATCATGTGCCCCTATTGTTCGCGGGAATTTGTTCTGCAAGGTTCTGCTGCGGATGATGGTCATGGCGGAACAGGCTGATGCCATCCGGACAGCTCATTCTGGTTGACGGCTCGGCCTATATTTTCCGCGCCTTCCACGCGTTACCGCCCATGAACAGGAAAGATGGAACACCGGTAAATGCGGTGTTCGGCTTTACCTCCATGGTGCTCAAACTGATGGATGACCTGGCGCCGGACTATGCGATTGTTGTTCTTGATCAGGCGCGGGAAACCTTTCGCAACACCATCTATCCTGAATATAAAGCCAACCGGTCTGAGCCGCCTGAAGATCTCATTCCCCAATTCCCCCTGATCCGCGAGGCCACCAAAGCGCTTAATCTGGCCATGGCCGAAATGCCGGGCTATGAGGCGGATGATCTTATCGCTACCTACACCAAACAGGGGCTGGCTGAGGGGATGGAGGTCGTGATCGTCTCATCGGACAAGGACCTGATGCAGCTTATTCGTCCCGGCGTCACCATGCTTGATCCGATGAAGCAAAAGCGTATCGGCCCTGATGAAGTGGTTGAGCGTTTTGGTGTCGGCCCGGAACGGGTGGTGGATGTGCAGGCCCTTGCCGGTGATGCCACCGATAACGTGCCGGGTGTTCCCGGTATCGGGGTGAAGACAGCGGCAGAGCTTATCAATACCTTTGGTGATCTTGATGCTTTGCTTGCCGGGGCCGGAGAAATCAAGCAGCCCAAACGACGCGAAAGTCTGATCAATTTTGCCGATCAGGCGCGCTTGTCACGCCAGCTGGTATTGCTTGAGGATAATGCGCCCACGCCGTTATCGCTCGAAGACGCAAAGCGAGCGGCGCCGGAAATGGATGTGCTCACCGAATTTCTTCAGGCCCAGAATTTTCAGCGTCTGCTGTCCCGCCTCGGGGTTGAGGCAAGTTCAGCACCGGCAGAAAAAGGTCTCGGGCAAGAGGATAATAACGCCGTAAAAGCGCCCGCAGCCGTAACAACATCCTATGAAATGGTGACGAGCACAGAGCAGCTTCGCGCATGGGCGGAAGCGGCCTTTGCCTCAGGGGTTGTAGCGATTGATACCGAAACAACCTCGCTGACGGCATCACAGGCTCTGCTGGTGGGGATATCGATGGCAACCGCGCCGGGCCGCGCATGTTATATTCCCCTCAGACACGGAAAAGGTGGTGATGATCAGGGCGGTCTTGATTTTGGCACCGAGGATGGCCAGATGGCTGATCAGCTTCCGCTGGACCGGGTGGTTGAAATTCTGTCGCCGGTTCTGTCCTCTCCTGATGTGCTCAAGGTGGGACATAATATCAAATACGACGGCCATGTGCTCCGCCGCGAGGTAAACGGCGGTTTCACCATTGCGCCGGTCGACGATACCATGTGCCTTTCCTATGTGCTCGATGCCGGGCGTCAGTCATCGCATAAACTCGACGATCTGGCGGAAATTCATCTCGGGCACAGCATGATCAAATATGAGGATGTCTGCGGCAAGGGCACCAAGAAGATCAGTTTTGATCAGGTGAGGCCGGAGGATGCGCTGGAATACGCGGCCGAGGATGCGGATATCACCTATCGTCTCTGGCAGATGCTGAAACCAAGGCTGGCGCAGGAAAGCAAGACTTCGGTCTATGAGCGTCTGGAACGTCCGCTCATTCCGGTTCTCGTGCAGATGGAAAGTGAAGGCATCCGGGTTGACCGGCAGGCCCTTGCCAGCATGAGCCAGCATTTCGCCACCCGGATTGGTACATTAGAGCAGGCGATTCATGAACTTGCGGGTGAACCCTTCAATATAGGATCCCCCAAACAGCTCGGGGAAATCCTGTTCGCAAAAATGGGTCTTGAGGGCGGCAAGAAATCAAAGACAGGGGCCTGGTCCACCAGCGCGGATGTTCTCGATGATCTCGCCGCAAGCGGTGTTGAGATCGCAGAACAGGTGCTGGAATGGCGCCAGCTTTCCAAACTCAAATCCACCTATGCGGATGCGCTCGTCACGTCGATCAATCCCGAAACACAGCGTGTTCATACCTCATTTTCCATGGTCGGGGCCTCGACAGGAAGGCTTTCTTCCAGTGATCCCAATCTTCAGAACATACCGATCCGCACCCCTGAAGGCCGCCAGATCAGGACAGCTTTTGTACCTGAAGACGGCGCGGTGCTGATATCGGCGGACTACTCGCAGATTGAGCTCAGGCTGGTGGCCCATATCGCTGGTGAGGCCAGTATGATCGAAGCCTTCAGGTCAGGGGTGGATATTCATGCCCAGACCGCATCCGAGGTTTTTGGTGTGCCACTCAGCGATATGACACCGGAAACACGACGCCGGGCCAAGGCGATCAATTTCGGCATTATCTATGGAATTTCCGGCTTCGGGCTGGCGCGCCAGCTTGGTATTCCGCAAGGTGAAGCGAGATCCTATATCGATGCCTATTTTGAACGTTTCCCCGGCATCAGGCAGTATATGCAGGATATGAAACTCAAAGCCCGTGAGGACGGATTTGTCGAAACCCTCTTTGGTCGCCGGCTCTATATTCAGGGGATTACCGCCTCCAACCCGGCCCAGCGCGGTTTTGCCGAACGTCAGGCCATCAACGCCCCGATACAGGGAACCGCCGCGGATATCATCAAACTTGCCATGGTGATGATGCCCCCGGCGCTGAAGGACGCCGGGTCACCGGCCCGGATGCTGCTGCAGGTGCATGACGAGCTGATCTTCGAATGCCCGGAAGATCACGGGGAAGACGCCATGGCGCTGATCCGTCAGGTGATGGAAGGCGCGGCCAGCCCCGGGCTTGATCTCGATGTGCCGCTGGTGGCTGAAGCCAGTCTCGGTAAATCCTGGGACGAAGCGCATTAATTTCCTGATTGATCCGGCTCAGCCCTGCCGGGAAGATTTTGCAAGGGCTGCGAGGACGCGGCGGGCATCGCCCGGGGTCATCATCCTTTCTTCGGTCTGAAGACGGAGATATTCCCCGCCATTATGCAGGTCAATCCCGTCGGTATCGATGCCGGTCATGCGCCAGTTGCCATCGTCCCGGCCTCTGGCCCTGGCATAGGCGCTGACAGCCTCGGCATGGTCGGTGTTCATATGGTCGATAATTTCCCCGGCGGCGTCATCAAGCTCTGGCGCTGAGGCGAGCACGTCCCCGGCATCCAGCCAGTCAATCATGCCGAAGCCGCCGATCAGATGCATCCGGTGCGGTCTGATCTGATAGAGGTTGAAATCGGAAAACCCGGCATAGACTGCCGTCTCCGGATGCCGCCGGATCAATCTCTGCCTTGCGTCAGTGTTTTCGATTTTGCTGATATGACCCTGCAGGGTAAGCCGCATGCCGGCCATGGTTTCCGCCGGACCTTCCGTGCCATCGATCATGAGCGAACAGGTGCTACAATCGCGGATATTCCGGGTGTGCTCCGCCAGATCGGAAAGCATCATCACCGGGCTTGCATCGGCCAGCGGCGCAAACAGCACAAGGCTTGCATAGGGGGCGCCATCGTTGCGGTCAATCGTGGCCAGGCAGGCTTTGCCGGATCTCCGGATCAGATGCCTTGCGTGAAGCGAGGAGGGAATATCCTGCATGTTCTGTCCTGTTCCTGAATACGGCAGATCGTGCCATCGCCTTGCCATGTTGTTGCCGTTAAATATGGTATGATAAAGTGAATTTACCAGTGCTTGTGAGGATACCATGACCCGGCGTATTGCTCTTGTTGATGATGATCAGAATATCATAACCTCCGTCTCGCTTCTTCTTGAGGCCGAGGGATTTGAGGTTGATACCTATACCGACGGCGAGCAGGCCCTGATCGGGTTGAGACGCAGGCCCGCTGATCTCGGTATTCTTGATATCAAGATGCCGCGACTTGACGGGATGGAACTGCTGACAAAGATCAGGGCGGGCAGCTCCATGCCCGTGATCTTCCTGACCAGCAAGGATGATGAACTTGATGAAGCGCTTGGCCTCCGCATGGGGGCGGATGACTACATCACCAAGCCGTTTTCCCAGCGGCTTCTGCTGGAACGCGTGCGGGCGGTGCTCCGGCGTGCTGAAAAATCAGACAGCCCGGGCGGAGAAAGCGCGATCAGCATCGGCTCACTCATCATGGATCCGGATCGCCATTCCTGCACATGGAAAGGCAGTAATGTCCGGCTGACCGTGACGGAATTTCTTCTTCTCATGGCGCTCGCCCGTCGCCCCGGTGTTGTCAAGAACCGGGATCAGCTACTTGATGCGGCCTATGGTGAGACCACCTATCTCGATGACCGGACCATCGACAGCCATATCAAAAGACTGCGGCGCAAGTTTCGTGAAGTTGATCCTGAATTCGATGGGATTGAGACACTGTACGGGGTAGGATATAAATATACGGAGAAAGCCTGACCTCCGGGCCTAACCCAGCCATATGGCACCTTGACACATGACCCCGATGCAAAAGGCCCAACAGAACACGAGCTCCCGGGATAAATTCCGGAAAAGGTTTTCGCCGCTTACGCTCCGGATTTATGTCATTGTAATTTTTCCGACGGCGATGTTTCTGATTGGCCTCCTTCATCTGGATCAATACCGCCAGACCGTGCTTCAGTCGGAGATTGATGCGCTCTACCGGCAGGGAAACACCCTGGCATGGACCATCGGCCTTACGGACAGTGAATATTCTGAACTGGCGCGACGCCAGATCTCATCCCTGACCTTGCAGCGGGCATCACAGCTGATCGCGAGTATTCCGGATGCACGTATCCGCATTTTTCAGCCGGACGGGCAAATGATCTCAGACAGCGCGCGCGACGGAACTGCGTTGCCCCGGATTACCCTCAATCCCAGACTTCTGGAAGATCGTGGCCTGATGTCACCTTTTCAGCACGTTATCGACCGCATTGCAAAATTGCTCGCGCCAAATGATAATTATCCCGTTTATCAGGAAAAACCGCAGCAGATGGCCAGCGATTTTCCGGCGGTGCTCAACGCGCTGGCAGGCGAGCCGGGACGTCTTGTCATGCGTGACCGCAAAGGCAAACTCATCCTTGGTATCGCGGTTCCGATCCGGCATCTCCGGGTGGTTCGCGGCGCCTTGCTTGTTACCGCTTCCGGCGCCCAGGTTGAGGCGGATATCCGTTCGGTCCAACAGACATTCATCCAGATCTTTCTCGGCATCATGGTGGTGACCATCGGCCTTGGTGTTTATCTGGCCAGATCGATTATCGGGCCTGTTTCCCAGCTTGCCCGTGCGGCGGATGCCGTGCGCCAGTCAAGCGGCCAGAATCTGTCCTTGCCAAAGATGATGGACCGACGTGATGAAATCGGAGATCTGGCGCGTGACCTTGCCGCCATGACCGATGAGCTCCAGACGCGGATGCAGGCGACCGCTTCTTTTGCCGCGGATGTCTCACATGAGATCAAGAACCCGCTGACCTCGCTTCGTAGTGCTGTGGAAACCATCACCCGCCTTGATGACCGCGAACAGCAGAAAAAGCTCATGGATATTCTCCTTGAGGATGTGAAGCGTCTAGACCGGCTGATCACGGATATTTCCGCTGCAAGCAGGCTTGATGCTGATCTTTCGGCCGCCGAATTTACCCGAGTTGACCTTAGCGGGCTTATTAGGAATTTCATCTCATCACGTATCATGGCCCATGGGGAAAGCCGGATCCGTATCAAAGCCAGTCTCCCGGATGGTCCCGTTTATGCGGATATCGTCGTCGACCGGATCGTGCAGGTGCTGGATAACCTTTTTGCCAATGCCAGATCGTTCAGTCCGGATGGTGGTGAGATCAGCATCACCCTTCAGCAGGACGGAGATACCGCGGTGGTTTCCATGACAGACCAGGGGCCGGGCATTCCGGAAGGTAAGGTTGAGGCGATATTCGACCGGTTCTACAGCGAACGCCCCAAGGATGAGAAATTCGGTCAGCATTCCGGGCTCGGGCTTTCGATATCACGGCATATCATCGAAGCCCATGGCGGTACGCTTTCGGCATCCAATCTAAGGGATGATGGTGATACCACAGCCCCGACAGGCGCGGTGATGACGATGATACTTCCGATTTCCCGTATTCAGGATCAGGACCCTGTGGCATAATCAGGGCCTGTGGGGATGGGATCATGAAAAGTGATATGGAATGGGATGCCGATATTCCGGCAAATGAAAGCAGGCTTGTGCTCATATCCGGGCTTGCCGGATCAGGATATTCCACGGCGCTGACCATCCTTGAAGATGTCGGTTTTCTTGCGGTTGATAATCTGCCACTTGCCCTGATGGATAACCTGATCAGCATCGAGGTTGAAACAGCGGGCAAGAACGTTGCTGTTTCGATCGACGGGCGCACTTCAGGTTTTGATATCGATGGTCTGGCCGGTCTTCTTGTGGATGCCCGCCGCCGGCTCGGGGGGCAGGTCAGTCTTGTCTATCTTACAGCCGATGATGGTGAACTGTATCGCCGCTACAATGCGACGAGGCGGCCACATCCCCTGAGCCCGCAATACCCGGGATTCAGTCTTGCCGAGGCGATCACCCGGGACCGCGAAGATATGGAGCGACTTGAAAAAATTGCCGATATACTGATTGATACGACACGCTCTTCGCCATCCGATTTCCGCGGCATCCTTCTCGATAAGCTCGGGATCATCACCCAGGATGTCTTGTCGGTGACGGTGCAGAGCTTTTCCTACCGGCGCGGGGTGCCGCAGGATGCTGATATGGTTCTCGATATGAGATTTCTCAAAAATCCCCATTGGGAAGAGGGGCTGACGGAACTGACGGGTGAGGATGGTGCCGTTGCGGCCTTCATTGAAAAAGATCCGGCTTTCGGCCCTTTCATGGATGCGGCGATGGCCATGCTTGAGAAGACACTGCCACGCTACCATCAGGAGGGCAGGCCCGGATTTGTTCTTGCAACCGGATGTACCGGCGGCAGGCACAGATCGGTTTTTGCGGCAAGGATGCTTGCTGACATGCTGAAAAGCCGGGGATATTCAACCCGCCTTAATCACCGTGAGATTTGATGATCCGTTGCATTGAGCTTTGGGTTCTGGTATCAAAAATCCGATAGAGAATGAGGATTAGCTTATGAGTAAAGATTATCAGATTGCTGACATTTCCCTGGCTGACTGGGGACGTAAGGAAATCGCTATTGCCGAAGGTGAAATGCCTGGTCTTATGGCTCTGCGAAGTGAATATAACGGCCGCAAACCTCTGGCTGGCGCCCGCATTTCAGGTTGCCTTCATATGACGATTCAAACAGCTGTTCTGATCGAAACGCTGGCTGATCTCGGTGCGGATATCCGCTGGTCTTCGTGCAATATTTTCTCAACCCAGGATCAGGCGGCCGCCGCCATTGCAGAAGCCGGTATCCCTGTTTTCGCCCATAAGGGAGAGACCCTCGAAGAATACTGGGACTTTGTTGACAAGATCTTTGACTGGCCGGATGGGCAGCCCGCCAACATGATCCTCGACGATGGTGGTGATGCCACCATGTATATTCTGCTCGGTGCACGGGCTGAGGCAGGTGAAAAGGTTCTGGAGCGCCCATCCTCTGAAGAAGAAACCTATCTTAAAGCCCAGCTTGAAAAAAGGCTTGCGTCCAGCCCGGGATGGTTCACCGCCCAGCGTGATGCCATTCGCGGCGTTTCCGAAGAAACCACCACCGGTGTTCTGCGTCTTTATCAGCTGGCCGAAAAGGGTGATCTTCCGTTCCCGGCCATCAATGTCAATGACAGCGTGACCAAATCCAAGTTCGACAACCTTTATGGTTGCCGCGAATCCCTCGTTGACGGAATCCGCCGGGCAACAGACGTGATGCTTGCGGGCAAGGTTGCTGTTGTTTGCGGTTATGGTGATGTGGGCAAAGGTTCAGCCGCCTCGCTCCGTCAGGGTGGGGCCCGTGTGATGGTAACGGAAATCGATCCGATCTGTGCCCTTCAGGCGGCGATGGAAGGTTATGAAGTCGTCACCATGGAAGAAGCGGCTCCAAAAGCGGATATCGTTGTGACCGCCACCGGCAATCAGGATGTTGTCACCATCGATCACATGCGTGACATGAAAGACCGTGCCATCGTCTGCAATATCGGCCATTTCGACAACGAAATTCAGGTTGAGGCACTGTCCAATCTCAACTGGAGCGAGGTCAAGCCGCAGGTGGATGAAGTGGAATTCCCCGATGGCAAGAAGATCATTCTCCTCGCCAAGGGCAGGCTGGTTAATCTTGGTTGTGCAACCGGGCATCCGTCCTTTGTGATGTCGGCTTCCTTCACCAATCAGGTGCTGGCGCAGATTGAGCTCTGGGAGCGGGCTTCGGCATATGAGAACAAGGTCTATACCCTGCCGCGTCACCTCGATGAAAAGGTTGCCATGCTACACCTTGAAAAAGTGGGTGCGAAACTGACCAAACTCACGGAATCCCAGGCCGGATATATCGGGGTCAGCGAGCAGGGGCCGTTTAAATCCGATCAGTATCGTTACTAGTGCCGGTCAGCATGGCGGATGACCTGATTGAGATCGCCGCCATCCTGAGCGAGAACCCTGATGCGACCTTTGCATCAGGCCAGGCACTTGCCGGGCATCTTGCCGCCGGGGATATGCTGGCACTTAAGGGTGATCTCGGGGCAGGCAAATCCACCTTCGCCCGGGGGCTGATCGTTGCGGCGCTTGCCAGTAATGGCATCACGACAGAAGACATCCCGAGCCCGACTTTCACGCTGGTACAGACATATCCCTTTGCCGCGGCAACAGACAAGACACGGGAGATCTGGCATATCGACTGCTGGAGACTTGAAAGCCCGGAAGAGATCCATGAGCTCGGCTTTGATGAAATTCAGGGGAAGCACATTGCCCTGATCGAATGGCCGGAAAAAATAAGCGATTATATACCCCCCCATGCGCTGATCATTTCGATAGAGGAAGATCCAACCTCATCCGATAAGCGGCGCATCAGTTTTCACACCAGTGCGAATGCCGCCGCCGGTTGGAGAGAAAAGGTTTCAGCCGCAGGGCTTCTTTGAGACCTGTTCTTTCGGACAGGTTGCGGGCCCTTACACGGCTTTCCATATGCGAGAGATAACTCTCTCGGGCGGGGCGATAAGGAATGGAAATCCGGGTAAATTTCCCTAGACTATATGCATGACATCACGATCAGGATGCATTCACCTAATTGAGGCAGGTCAGCCTTTTGCCGATGATCTCGTGCATGGGGTGATGGACCTTGCCAGGGATCCGGAGGATCTTGCCGACAGCGTCATTCTCCTGCCCAACCGGCGGCTTGCCAATGCGGTGCGGGGGGCGTTCCTGCGTCAGGCATCCGGCGGTGCGATGTTGTTGCCGCGCCTCATGCCGATTGGTGACATGGAGGCGGATGCCGAAGAGCTGATCATTTCAGGATGGGACAGGGATGATCTGCCGCCCGTCATCGATGCGCTGGACCGCCAGCTGCATCTGGCAAAGCTGATCCCGAAAACCGATCTCTCTCCTGCTGATATCATGGCGCTGGCCCGGGCGCTCGGGGAATTTCTTGATCAGGCGCAAACCGTAGGATGTGACTTTGACCGGTTAAACTCTCTTGCCGAAGATGACTACGCTTCCCACTGGCAGCGTGTTCTGGCCGTACTCAGGGTGGTGACCGAATACTGGCCGCTCAAACTTGAGGACCTTAACCGGAGTGATCCGGCGGTCTGGCGTAACGCCGCTATTCGGGCCCGGGCTGAAGCGTGGCGGGAAAAACCCCCTTCCGGTCTTGTGGTCATCGCCGGATCGACAGGGTCTGTTCCGGCCACCCAGGAATTGATGCGGGCGGTGCTCGATCTCGAACGTGGGCATGTTGTCCTTCCCGGGCTTGATATGGATATGCCGGATGAAGACTGGCAGGCTCTTCTCGGTGAGGATGAAACCGCCATCTGCCATCCGCAATATCCTCTGGCCCGTCTCATGGAGGCGCTTGGCGCTGAGCGGGATGAAGTGAAGCCATGGCCCCAATCAGCCGGGGCACCGCAAAGCACCGGCCGCAAGGCGAGACAGGCTCTTCTGCGTGAGGTTATGCGTCCGGCGGAACAGGCCGGGGCATGGCGCAAGATACCGCTAAACCGTGATGTCGGGGCGGCAAGCCTTGAGGGGCTCAGCCGGATTGATTGCCATGACCGGCGTGAAGAGGCGGAAGTTATTGCGCTTGCCATGCGGGAGGCGCTTGAAACACCGGGCCGCACCGCCACGCTGATCACGGCCGACAGGGTGTTGGCGCGGATGGTGGCAGGCGAGCTCGGGCGCTGGAATATCTCCATCAGCGACAGCGCAGGTATCCGCCTCAGCGATACCCATGAAGCGCAGTTCATCCGTCTGATCGCCGAAGCATGGACCAAAGGTTTTGCCCCGTCGCAGCTCCTGGCCATGGGATATCATCGCCTGGCATCAGCCGGTCTTGGACGGGCTGAATTCCGGCATCGGTTGCGCCAGCTTGAAATGTTTGTCCTCCGCGGCCCGCGTGTTGCCAACGGGCTTGACGGTATTGCTGAAGCGGCAGGCAGAATAAACCCTGATCTGGGGTCGTTTGTTGAACATGCCCTTATCACGCCTTTCAAGCCACTCTTGGGCTTCTCTTCCGGAGTTGAGGTGCCGCTGTCGGATTTGGTGGATGCGCTCGGGCAGGTGGCCGAACAGCTCGCCGCTGATCCCGCTGATCCCTCCCGCCCGTGGAAGGGGCAGGCAGGGGTGCGGCTTGCCCGTTTTCTGCACCGGCTGACGGTGAGCGGCAAGTCAACATATCTTACACAAGAAGACCTGCCCCCGGTACTGAGCCAGTTGATGACAGGGGAGACTGTCTATCCCGAAGAAGTGGGGCATCCCAGGCTTTCCATTCTTGGTGCGGTCGAGGCGCGGATGCAGACCGCTGATCTGGTGATACTGGGGGGGATGAATGAAGGCATCTTTCCTCCCCAGGCGCCACCTGACCCGTGGATGAGCAATACCATGCGATCAGCCTTTGGTCTGCCCCCGGCAAACTGGCGGATCGGGCTTGCCGCCCATGATGCGATGATGGCGCTGGCCCGGCCTGAAGTGCTGATCACCCGTGCCGAAAGGGAAGATGGCAGTCCGACTGAAATTTCACGGTGGTTGAGACGGTTTGATGCCGTCCTGGATGTGGCGGGTCTCACCTGGCCTGTGCCGCCGGCATATCTTGACATGGTCCGGCAGAGGCATGTTCCGTCCGGGCCGTTGCGTCCTTGTGAACAACCAGCCCCGAAACCGCCACCGGCCTTGCGCCCCCGCCAGTATTCGGCCACCGAAATTGATACATTACAGCGTGACCCATACGCGATATATGCAAAACGCATACTCATGCTGAAACCGCTGGATCTGCTGGATCAGCTGCCTACGGTTGCTGATCGCGGCAATCTCATTCACGATGTGCTGAACATTTTCACCGATCGGTATGGTAACGGACCACTGCCCGAGGACGCCTATGACCTTCTGATCGGCATTGGTGAAGAAGAGTTCAGCACCTATCGCGGCGATCCATGGGTGAAGATTTTCTGGTTTTCCCAGTTCAGGAATATTGCCGGCTGGTGGCTCGAACAGGAAAGATCAATGGCCGGTATCTCCCGCAGGAGCATTGCCGAAAAAAAAGGGAAAACGCTTCTCTCTTTTCCGGATGGTGAGGTCACGCTTACGGCAAAGGCTGACCGGATAGATCGCATGGCTGGTGGCCGGCTGGTCGTGATAGATTACAAGACTGGCACAATCCCCAGCCGGAGCAGTGTTGGCCGCTATCAGGCTTTGCAACTGCCGGTGGAAGCCGTCATCGCCGCCAGAGGAGGCTTCCCCGATGCCGGACCAGCTGGCCCGGTTGACCGGATCGAATACTGGCAACTCAGGGGACGCCGCCAGGAGCCTGGCAAGATTGTCGATGTCACGCCGGAAGGCGACTGGATCAGCGATGCTGAAACGCATATCTCAGATCTGGTCCGGCGGTATGCCCTTACGGATGAGCCGTATATTTCGGAACCGGATGCGGCCTGGGCCAGTCCGTACAGCCCCTATAAACATCTGGCGCGGGTTGGCGAATGGTCACGCCTGAGCGCACATTTAAGCGCCAGTTCCGATGAAGGGGATGAGCGATGAAAAGCGCATCAGGCCAGGACCGGAGAGAGGTGATCGCCGCCGCCACCAGAGCCCAGCATGCGGCCGCGGACCCGCAGTCTTCGGTATGGGTTTCCGCCAATGCCGGAACAGGAAAGACGCGGGTGCTGACCAACCGGATATTGCGCCTTCTTCTGGGTGGGGCGCGAGCCGCAGATATTCTCGCAGTGACCTATACGAGAGCCGCCGCCGCCGAAATGCGGAACCGGCTTTATGACAGTCTTTCGACATGGGCCGTGACCGATGAAAGCAAACTGATTGAATCTGTTCGCCAAATCGGGGTTGAGCGGCCAACCCAGGGCCAGATTTCACGTGCCCGTCAGCTTTTCGCCCTTCTGCTGGATGATCCGGTCGGATTGAGGATTGAGACTGTGCACGCCTTTGCCCAGTCGGTTCTGCGGCGGTTTCCTGTTGAGGCGGGTATCCAGCCGTATTTTGATCTGGCCACCACAAGCCAGATCAAGACCCTGCGCATGGACGTCGCGGAAGAGATCATGCGATCGGATGATCCCCTGATTGTCAGCGCGCTTTCTCAACTGGCGCAGGATATCGGGCAGGATGAGTTGATGAGCCTGACCGATAAAATGTTCAGATATGCTGAATTCATGGCCGCTATCGCGAATAACCCGGCAGAGGTGAAGCGCAAACTGTTTAAAGCACTGGATGTGCCGGACGCGGCTGATGACCCGGCAAAGGCCATGGAACAGTTGCGTAAAGATGCCGCGGAACTTGACGCGCAACGTAAAGACAGGCTCACCCGCCTGGCCACGGCATATGAGACAGGATCAGATAAGGAAATTGAAAAAGCACAGAAACTGCGGGCATGGATGGAACTGGACGGGTCAGCCCGCGCCGATGCGCTTGAAGACATTGCAAGGATATTCCTGACCCTGAAAGGTGTGCCGCAAAAGAGCCTTGTCAACAAACCGGTTCAGAAGACTTTCCCTGATGCGATGGAAATCGCTGAAGCCGAGGCCATGCGGTTTGAACATGTCTCAGGTCAGATGAACGGCATTCAAACGGCGGAACGAAGCTTTCCCCTTTTCCAGATCGCCGAGGCAATGTCGCGCGGCTACCGGAAGCGGAAAATCCGTGCCGGGCTGATGGATTACGATGATCTCATCACGGATACCATGCGCCTGCTTGAAGCTGATGGTGCCGCCGCCTGGGTGAGGTACAAACTTGATGAAGGTATCTCGCATATCCTGATCGATGAAGCGCAGGACACCAGCCCTGACCAGTGGCGCATATTATCTCGTCTGGCCGCGGAATTCTTTACGGGAGATGATGACACCCGCGAGGGCCAGCCGGGCAGAAGCCTTTTTTCCGTAGGTGATTACAAACAGTCGATCTACAGTTTTCAGGGCGCGGAACCTGATCTTTTCCATGACCAGGAAAAGACGTTCCGCCAACATGCGATAACGGCGCGTAAACCGTTTCAACGGGTTGATCTGGACACATCCTTCCGGAGCACGGGGCCGGTCCTGCAACTTGTTGATCAGGTGATCGGGGCTTCACCCCCAGAAATTGCAACTAAAACAGATCAGGACAA
>Ga0181593_10003592_pt1 | contig 14148 bp, 13 predicted proteins | sample 071ome_19_FD_133756 | JGI IMG/M metagenome (GOLD analysis project Ga0181593, IMG submission 133756) | Coastal salt marsh microbial communities from the Groves Creek Marsh, Skidaway Island, Georgia - 071413AT metaG (megahit assembly) | ecosystem: Environmental > Aquatic > Marine > Intertidal...
GCCATGCAGGGTGTGGGCATAGATCTCATCGACAACAACATCCATCTCTGTCGCATCCAGCACCCAGTCCAGAATGGCTTCCAGATGCGAGCCTGTCTCAATAAGCCCGAGCGGGTTGTGGGGGTTGGTCAACAACAGCAATCCTGGCGGTTGGCCCTGCGCCTTCAACTTGTCATGCAAGGCTATCAAATCCTGGAGCTGCACCTGGGTTGGTGAATCATGAGGAATGGGCAAACGAATCAAGGGCACACCCACCCGCTTGTATACGCGATCAAAATTGTTCCAGTAGGGACTGGGAATGATCACACTTTGCCCGGCCAGCAGCCTGGTCATGCCATGAAAATACAGCGCCGCACTGGCACCCGGCGTACACACCACATGCTCGCCGGTAAGCCGGTACTCATCAGACAGATCACAGGTCTCATTCCAGAGTGCGGCAATGGCCCCGCGAATATCATCATCACCGATACTGTTGTGGGGATACTTCATGTCTTCTTCACACAGCACCAGGGGCGGCTGTGTCAGCAGGGTGGAAAGTTCAGCTGCCAGCAGTACATTCTCTGCCACATCCAGTTCCAGCACCCTATTGCTGCTCATACCGGCTGTCCATTTTCAATGCGCAGGATTTCACCCGCCGCAAGAGGACGCCAGTCCCCGTCACTGATAGGCAATGTCGCCACCATGGTGATGGTGGCACTACCACTGCATTGCAGGCCATCACAAACCGTGGAAAAGGCATCCAGCGCCAGTTCCTGCTGTAAAACATGCAAACCGGGATCAGTGGTAATGCCTTCTCCCGGGACGGTCCGGCGATGACCATGGGCAAACAGGGTGATGCCATCGGAATACAGAAAGTTCACCGCGCCGCGTAGACGCATTTCTTCGGCGAAGCTGGTGATGATGGCCGTGCGTACATCAAGATCAGGCACGCCTTCTTTCCAGTAAGGTTCAAGCCGCTGCAGGAGATCGAGAAAGATCAGTTCGGAATCGGTATCCCCCACTGGCTTCAGCCAGGCAGAGCGTGCCGGCTCCCCGGGTGGCACATGCCCATTGTGGGCAAACAAATGACAGCGCCCTCCCATTTTGCGCACCAAAGGCTGGGTATTAGCCAGTGTCTGCTGGCCAAGTGTGGCACGTCGTACATGGGAAACTACCAGTGGACTGGCCGGGCCATGAGAGGCAAAGAATCGAACACAGGGACTGTCTTCGGCGGTATGGGGCTCACGTACCAGGTGAAACTCACGGTCGGCCTGAAAGGCCACCCCCCAACCATCGGGATTGAAGGGAGCCCCCTGAAAGACAAAATGCTGCCAGTCAAACCCTACTCTGACCGGTGTGGAAGCCGACAGCGCAAACAACTGGCACATTGGCCGGGTTCCTGCCGTTAATCCATGCCATTGATAATGGCAACCTTACCTTCAGTGTTTGCTGTACGCAGGCCAATAACAGCCTGGTATTCCGGTGAGTTGTACCAGGCCTTGATGGCATCCTTGGACGGAAATTTCAGGATGACAGTGACCGGATAGGTATCACCTTCCAACGCTTCTGTGTCCATGTCGATGGCGACTACCTCGACACCGGCAGCGGCAAGGGTACCGGAAGCCGCTTCTGGATAAGGCGCATAGCCTTCCGGATTGGTGACACGATAATTGGCAACGAGGTAAGCAGACATAATGTTTCCTTATAACTATTCAGGTTAAAAAATGACTTTCAAGAATACACTGTCTGCCTGCCTAATTATACGATTGCACGCTTTATCACCAAGAGTCGAGGTAATCCCAACCGATCAGGGCTGCCCCAAAGCATCGAGATAAACAGCCAGCTGCTCGAACCCTCCACCCCAGCTCTTGCCAAGGTTTGCAATAGCTGCTGCGAAAGCTTCAGCCTCTTCAGCGGTTGGCTTGTACGGCAACCAGGTAAAGGTCATTCAGGTCTTGTCGCCCTCCCTTCTCTCGACACCAAAACTTACCGAAATCCTGCATCTTGCCCTTGCCAATAGACGTGACAGTTTGAACAATACCCCCATGGACTCCATTACCCAATTTGCCCTTGGCGCCTCCGTTGGTGAAGCCGTACTTGGTCGCAAGGCGGGCAATCGGGCGCCGCTGATTGGCGGGATCATTGCCACCCTGCCAGACCTGGACTCCTTCATACCCTGGAATGATGCCGTTGCCACCTTCACCTATCATCGCTCGGCTTCCCACTCGCTGCTGGTATTGACGGCTGTTACCCCCCTGTTTACCTGGCTGGTACTGAAGCTTCAGCCTCCCCTGCGGGCGTTTCGGCAACGCACTTTCTGGCTCATATTCCTTGCCTTTATTACCCACCCCCTGCTGGATGCCTTTACCGTGTACGGCACACAGCTGTTCTGGCCGATAACAGATTATCCGGTAAGCGGCTCCACAATTTTCATCGTGGATCCTGCCTATACCCTGTGGCTGCTGATAGGCTTTATGACGGCCATGGTGGCCAGCCGGGAAAAGGTGCTGGGTCACCGGATCAATACGGCCGGGCTGATACTGAGTTCCGTCTACCTGGGTTGGACAGTTGTCGCCAAGGTGATTGTGGACCAGAAGGCCGAAGCCGCGTTGTCAGCCCAGAACATCACTTTTGAACGCTTCATGACAACGCCCGCCCCATTCAACACGGCCGTGTGGCGCATTATAGGTCGGGATGACGATGGCTATTTTGATGGCTTCTATTCGTTTCTCCCTGATTCGGCACCAATCCGCTTCAACCACTATCCCAGTGATGACGGTTTGCTGAACACAATCTCCGAACACTGGCCGGTACAGCGCCTGCTCTGGTTCACACACGGCTTTTACCGTGTATCCCTGCAGGGCGGTGACATCCTGATTACTGACCTGCGCATGGGCCTGGAAGCCAACTACCGCTTCATTTTCAAAGTGGCAGAAACAAGCGTTCTGGGCACAGTGCCAGTTACAAGCACCCAATTGCCACAAGCTCCTTTCCTGGAAAATTGATCCATGATGAGGCATATTCTCCTTGATCCGATATGTTGGCTCTCGCTGTAAGCTGTTTCCATAGAAATCAGTAAAGTTTGGTGCAAGTCAGTCGCATTTAGTGGTGGCGGATTGACCAACACAGCAGCATGCCCCTAACGACCCTAATTATGGGCTAGCCATTCTGGGCCAATCTCTAAGATGCTTGGCTATAAAAGTGGTAATCAGCGCCCTGCTAGCCAAGGCAACACTCAGCGCAGGCAGGTCATCAATAATGCCGGCCATGTTTCGCCAAGAGAAGGGATATCTGCAACAACTTACAGTGCAACACAGGCCACATGGCGGCAAGTATCATCATCAAAGCGCTGAGCAGCAATCACCAACCACTCTGAGCTGCATAGCCGGCGTCAATGATATTACTCTGTTGCGGACGGCAAATTTGCACAATGCTTTTTTTCATCATCTGATGAACGCATAATGTCCACTGTCATTCACTAACGTCTCACAATATGTCCATGCCCAGCAAAAACCAGCTGCAACTGACCATTTATGTAAGCGCCTTGCTCCTTGCCATGGGTGTATTTCTACCCCTGACATCACTCCCCGTTGCCGGAGATGTCAGCTATTACCGCATTGCCAGGGTGGAATCCTGGCTCGTGGTGGTTTTTGCCCTGCTCGCTCCCGCACTGATCCTGGGTGGCAAAACCCGGTGGGCGGTGCTTGCTCCGGTGGGTGTGTGGGCAGCATTGCTATTTCCGACAATTCGGAGCACTTTTAAGTCCGCCAATGACACGGCTCTGAGCAGACTGGGGAACCAGGTGACTTCCGCCATGGTGGATTTTTCAGCGGACCTATTCCTGAATATTGCAGATTTTGAATGGGGGGGGCTTGTCTTTATCCTGGCCCTGTTCTTTTTCACCCTTAGCGGCATTATTTACCGTTTCAAACAATGAGGCGGAAGGCTGACTGCCAGTCAGAGCCCGAGCCGCAGGCAGTGTCCGCATGCTAATCATTCTTATTTACGTCATTGGCGCCCTCTGACTGCACTTCACGGATACCCACAGTGACTCGGGTTTCTTCAGCCTGCTGCCCGGCATCAACCTGTTCTTTTTTATTTTTATACTCTGGCAGCTGATTTTCTATTTCAGCCTGAACAGTTTCGGCAATGATGACCGCTTGGGCATTTCCGACCTGCTCTGCCAGGTATGGAACCTTGACCAGCACATGCAGGAAAGTGGTATTTTGCCCGCTGTGTTCACACTGGCCATCATGCTGCTAAATACCGCCTCGCTCTTGACAGCGGTATTTTACTACCTTGCCATTTTTCTGGTTTTCGTGGCTATCGATAACAGCCTTATTCAAAGCTGAAGATATCTTCACCCTCTTCAACAGGGTCCATATCCTGTTCGTGAAATTGCCGCCAGTTCTGCGCCCAGGGTCGGCCGTACATATCCGGTACGATGTAATCTATAACGGTACCCGGTGCTACAGGTGTGGCCACACCATCCACATTGAAAATGGATTGGATGCACTCGATAAACTGATAGGGGTTGCCGTCACCCAGGCCACCCTGGCGCTCGAGATTGCGCACGATACGGATTGGCTCAACCAGTGCTTCCGGGTCATAGAATATGGCCTCATGGTTCAGCCCGTAAACATTGCCATCTGCATCACGGTTTGCCTGGTAGATTTCCACCGCCTGCAGCTTGCTGGAAAACTCCATGCCACCATGCACTTTCCAGCCCTGGATATTGGAGGTCCAGGTGATCAACACATCGCCATCCCAGAAACCGATGGTTTCACCGTACCACTGGGGAACATCGGCGCCCAGCCTTGGCACTGTACCCGACATATCAAATTCTCGACCAATATGGACATGAGTAATAAAGTTATCCGCATCACCCGCCAATATCTGGACCAGTTCAGGGGTCACCAGCACCTGGTGAGGCTGGTTGGTGACACCGTGATAATGAAAACGACGCATGAATCCCTCAGGCCAGCAGAACATGGCAGGCCATTGTGCAGCATTGCTATTACCGTGGTGGTAGGCCTCCTGCACAAAGCGGGTCTGATATTCTTCGGTCATAAGTGATAACACCGTCGGAACCTGGGACCAGAACAACTCGGCCAGCCAGTTTTGCCCCCTGGGCCAGACATAACGCCCGTTCCACTCAGAGGGGACGCTTGAATAGGTGTGCTGAGTCGGCCCTCCCCGCAACCTAGTCTCTTCAAGCAGAGCCTCATAATGCTCCTGGGCCGATTCAAAACCGTAAGGACTCAACATGGCTTCACGAGGATAATCCCGCCCACAGTAGCCCCAGGCTGCTGTATCGGGCGGATCATCGCCAATCAGGCGCGTCGACCACTGGGCCTGGATGGCCTCGGAACTGTTGCAGCGAAAATAGCGTGGATCAGCCCACAGGGCCTGGTCAGCATAGAAATCCTTTGAGGTAAACAGATCTACGGGCAGAGGTTCGACACCCTCTGGCGCATCACCATTGATGGCTGAAGCATTCACACCACCCCGGCCTGCACCATCGAGCCCCACCTCACCACTGCGAAACGGGCCAACCATCCAGTATTGCTCGGGATAGCCGGGGATTTCTGCCGGGGGATAGTTTTCCAGATTTTCGGGAGCGGTCCGCAACGGGCCCGGTATGGCAACTGACAAAGATGCACCCCGGCCAATGCTGACAAAGCCCATCTCCACTGTGCGCTGGGATAGACATTGACAGCTTAATACTGACAACAGAACCGCTACAGCTAGCCTGAAACTGGTATCTTTAACCATTGAATTCCCCATTAGTAAGACCTCCACCCTGACCCGCAAGGATAGCGGTAAACGCTCTTATTAGGATGCACTTTACCTTATTAGGCAAACAGGAAAAACTGCCCTGCCTGATCTGTGTTACCTAGGCGAAAACCTGGTGAATATGAATAACAAATATCTTCTAAAGACTAGGGAATTCGGCCGTCTATATTCACATCATGAAGTGTCGAGTGACCGACCTGACTGTTGATGTCAGTATAGGCATGCGACTACTACACACGGAAGAACAACTTGGTCTGGAGACCCCGCTCCGTAATGCCTATATTTCCATCTATCATTGCTAAAGAACCACTGGTCCAGAGAGTCATCTTTCATCAGGCACGATGATATAGTCGTTCAGAACATTTTTAATATATTGGGATTTAATCAATAGGCAGAAACTTTATATTTCTGGTTAAAAAATGATCTCGGAAATTTAAAGTTTTTGGGGGTAGAGTATTTCCCAATGCTGGTTGTCATTTTTGATTATTCGCGGACACCGTTATTTTCCAAGCAGGCTACCCAACTAACAGATCATTAATAATAACAATTCAAAAATCCTGCTTTTAATCGGGAACTTGGTAACAGCATTTTTCTGCAGTTCAGCATTTACGTATAGCTCACCCCCTGAGCAGCAGGTGATGTTTTACAAAAACCGGCAGGACAGGTTAAATATCGTCCCCATAACAGTCTGACATCCCTGGAAGTAGCACTATGCGTTCATTGCCATTCGCCCTGATCACATCCCTGTTGGCCTGCCCCCTGGCAGCACAGGAAACTTCGCTGTTTTGGGGTGACACCCATCTGCATTCTTCCAGCTCCACGGACGCCTATGACCGCGGCTTCAGTGTTACGGTAGAGGATGCCTACCGCTTTGCCCGGGGCCTGCCCATTATCCAGCCTGCCACCAAACAGCGCATTCGTATTGACCGGCCTCTCGATTTTCTGGTGGTGGCGGACCATGCGGAGTTGATGGGGATTTCCCCACGTCTGGCCGCTGAAGATTCCGAGGTTTTGGCCACCTCTGCCGGGCAGAGGCTCAAAGCAATGTTCGATGAAAATCCCGATCAGGTTTTTGCCGCCCAACTGGCCATCAGTTTTGGCAATAATAACCAGGATGTTCTGGATCAACTTTATGTTCCCGAAATAATCAGAGGCGCCTGGGACAAACAGATCAGCGCTGCTGAAAGGAACAACAAGCCCGGTGAATTCACCGCATTTATCGGCTGGGAATGGTCCTCTACCACCAGTGAGGTAAACCAGCATCGTGTGGTATTCACCAGGGACAATGGCGATGTGGCCCGCCGCTTCCTGCCGCTGTCTTCCTATGACACTGACCGGCCGGAAGAACTCTGGCAATGGCTGGAAAAAACCGAAAACCAGACAGGCGCCCATCTGCTGGCCATCCCCCATAATTCCAACCTGTCAAAGGGACTGATGTTTCCGGATTCCGACAGCATGGGGAACGCCATGACCCTCGCCGATGCCGAGGCCCGCCGCCGCTGGGAACCCGTCATGGAAGTCACCCAGTACAAAGGGACATCAGAAACACATCCGGTGCTCGCACCCACTGATGAATTTGCTGCCTTTGAATTACGTGAACGCCTGTTCAACGGCGACCCGGTGACCCCCTATGCCGGCTCCTTTGCCCGCACGGCCCTGAAAACCGGCCTGGAGATCGAAAGCCGCCTGGGCGTGAACCCTTACAAATTCGGCATGATCGGAGCTTCCGATTCCCACACCGGACTGGTCAGCGTCACTGAAAACAATTTCATGGGCAAATCCGCCCTGGACACCGTGCCAGAGCAGCGCCCATCCATGCCCCTCGGCCTGATGTCCGCCTGGGAAGTGTCAGCATCCGGCCTGGCTGGCGTCTGGGCCAGGGAAAACACCCGGGAAGCGATCTTTGATGCCTTCATGCGCAAGGAAGTCTTTGCCACCTCTGGCCCACGCATCTCCCTGCGGGTATTCGGCAGCTTCAATTTCCGCCGGGTCAACCTGGAACGTGATGACATCCCCACCATTGGCTACCGCCGCGGCATTCCCATGGGCGGTGATCTGACAGCGGCACCAAAGGGCCGGGCGCCCTCCCTGCTGATTGAAGCCCTCAGCGATGCCAAAAGCGGCACACTTGACCGTGTGCAGGTCATCAAGGGATGGCAGGATGTGGACGGCAGCCTGCAGGAAAAAATCTTCGATGTAGTCTGGGCAGGAGATCGCCGACTGGACAGTGACGGCAACCTGCCGGGCATCATTAATACAGTCGATACCACCACAGCATCCTACGACAACAGTACGGGTGAACCGCGCCTGGCCACACTCTGGCAGGATCCGGAATTTGATCCTGACCTAAAAGCCTTCTACTACGTCAGGGTGCTGGAGATTCCCACACCGCGACATCATGTCTACGATGCCGTTGCCCTGGGCCTGGCCCCTGAGGCAGCCTATCCAGGCAAACCTACGGCCATCCAGGAACGGGCCTGGTCCTCACCGATCTGGTACACCCCTTGACCTATGGCTGACAACAATGAGGCTATCGACAAGGTACGTGGTTATTTTCTGACCCAGGCCAGGTACTGTCATGAACTGGGCTCGCCGTTCATGACGCGACTTTGCAACCTGTTTGCTGCCCACCTGGACCCGGGGTCGACTTTTGCCAACCGTCTGATGGCCATCCCCCACCCGGAAAATTTCTGGGGCATGGCCCTTCCTCTGAGAGTAGCCGGTGCTCTGCATGCCCTGGTCATGACCGGTCAATGCAACCATCTGGCAAGGGTTTACCCGCCCTATCATGCTGAGGATGAGACTGATGACGATACGCTGTGGAAGGCGCTGATGCATGCCATTAACGAGCATGAAGATTTTTTTGTGCCGTATCTGAATAACGTTCCCCAGACCAATGAGGTCAGGCGTTCCGGCATTCTTTTGCCCGGCTTCCTGCTCGTGACAGAGAAAACCGGCCTGCCACTAGTCATGTCGGAACTGGGGGCCAGCGCCGGCATCAACCAGTGCTGGGACAGTTTTGGCTATCGTCTTGGATCAACGTTCTGGGGTAGCCAGGATGCAGCTGTCATTCTGGAACCGGAATGGCTGGGCGAACCTCCGCCGCCATCCTTGCCTCTTACCGTCAGGGAACGGGCGGCTTGCGATCTGAACCCCATAAAGTTCACCGACCCCAATGAACGGCTAAAACTGCTGTCCTACATCTGGGCTGACCAGCATGACCGCTTTACCCGAACAGACCATGCACTCGATATATTGGCCGCAAAAGGGTATGCCGTGGACAAAGCTGACATCAGCGACTGGCTGCCAGCCCGACTGTCCATGGACACCACCGGGGCTGCCCATGTGATCTATCACACCATTGCCTGGAATTATCAGGATGCCGATTCCCGGGATCGCAACCGTCGTTTGATTGAAGAGGCTGGTGCAAAGGCAACTGCCAATGCACCGCTGGCCTGGCTGCGCTTCGAGGCTGATGACCAGGACCCCGGCGCCGCATTGACACTCACACTCTGGCCCGATGGACAGGAACACCACCTGGGCCGGGCGGATTATCATGGCCGCTGGATACAGTGGTCAGGATGGTAACAGGAGGAATACCCATGATCTTTCCCATGTTTGCCATGGTGCTGCTCACCTTTATCGTCGCTGTCATTGCCATCCGCGCACGGGTCGCCAGTGTCAGGCTCAGACAAATCAACTTGGGGTATTACCGCCTGATGCAGGCTGAAGTCAGTGGACAGGTACCTGAACGCGTACAGGTCACCACCCGCTGCTTCAACAATCTCTTTGAAGTACCGATCCTGTTTTATGTAGCCTGCATCGCTGGCCTGGCACTGGGCCATATCTCTGCGTTCACCCTTATCATCGCCTGGCTGTTCGTTATTAGCCGGATTGTCCATACCTGGATTCATCTGACCTACAATAATGTCCTCCACCGGATGACGGCGTTCTGGCTGGGCCTGATCCTGGTGCTGGTTCTGTGGATCGAACAAGTGCTGATGGTGCTGTAACCAACATGGCATTGGATAAATCCCCCTTCGACAAGCACCCCCCCATCAGTCACCTGGATGAGGAGGGTATTCACAGCCTGCGTAAAAAAACCAAACAATTGCGTGCACAGCTGCAACTGCTAAGAGAGCTGGAAGGCAAACAGCAGGACACCGAACATCTCAGGCAATCTGTCAAGGAACTCGCCAGGGCCCTGGCACAGCAGCGTGATGCCGATGTATTGTTTGCCCTGTTGCAGGAATTGCTGGATAACAGTGACGACACCGAGGTGAACGCCCTGCTCAGGGATGCCCAGGTCAGCCTGGGACGCCCTAAACTGCCTCACACCGATCTGGAAAAAATTGCGTCACTGGTCAATGAAATAGATCAGCAGGGCGTAAAACTCAATCGTCTGAAATACCCGGACACCGATATCAATCGTGTCCTGGAAAACCGGCTGAAAATTTTGTGTTCTGCTGGCCATGTACTCCTGGATTCCCGTGACTGGGAAGCCCTGCATGACTGGCGCAAGCAGGTTAAAAAACTGATGTACCAGTACGCGCTGAAACCCGCGTTGTCGCCCAGGGACTTCTTTGTCCATGAGCACCTGGATGGCCTGGGCAGCATTCTGGGCAAGATCAATGATTTTACCGTGCTGGAGCAGTTTCTCAGGGAATTGGAGAAATCCTATACCAGAGTCCATACCATGCTGGTCTTCGAACGCCTGTATGCCTTGATCACCAGGCTACGTGATCAAAAGATTGAACTGGCAAAACAGTTGTTCGGTGCCATCCGGCATCTGCAATGAGTTACGTGCTCTGGACTGTACTGCTGGCTCCCGCCTCGGTGATGGGCCTGATCTTCATATCATTCCCACCCGCTACCCTGCTACCAGCAGCCGGTTTTTATCTGGTATCACGATGGAGCTCGTCCCGATTCAATCTCGTGCTTGCCTGCCTGTGGCTGGTGTATGGCATTTATGAAAGCAGTAAATGGCTGCGGCTATCCTGCAGCGGCGAGTGCAACATCCGGGTGGACCTCCTGATTATTTACCCCTTTCTTGTTCTGATTAGCATTCTGGGTGCGCTGATGGCATGGTGGAAAAAACGCCAGCACAAATTGCAAAAACCGTGAATTTACAGAGCCTTACTGGACACTCAAAGACAGCGATTGTTAGACTTTTCTTCGTATAGCGAAAAGCAGCGCCATTTCCGGTGTTGCCTGAGCCAGCTATCCAGCACCCCTGATTTCCAGACAACACACTGACACAAAAACAGCAACTTACTATGACGATACATTTCACGTTTAAAGCCAGCTCGATGGCGCTTACCCTTGCCATCAGTACACTTACCGCCCTGGCAGTATCACCTGCCTGGGCCCAGATTTCAGAAGGCAACACTGCTGACCATCCGACCATCGTAAACACGACGGCCGTCAAAGGGTCAGAGAATACCTACCTGATCAAGGATGATGGTCCGAGAACACCAACCCCCAGACTGGATGACGGCACTGTAGACCTGAGCGGTGATGGCTACTGGAGCCTGCCCTGGGTCAGCAATTTTGCCAATGCCCGGGATGTTCCTGCCGAGGCGCCCTGGCGGCCCTGGGTGAAAGCCATGTGGGAATACAACACGGGCAATGCATCGAAATACGACCCGGAAGGATTCTGCCTGCCCCCGGGCGGCCCACGCGCCTTCGCCACCCCTTATCCTGCTGAAATCGTCCAGCACCGGGACCGCATTCTGGTGATCTTTGAAGGCGGCGGCCATGTCTGGCGGGAAATCCACCTGGATGGCAGGCCGCAGAAACCGCTGGATGAGATCAACCCCACCTACTTCGGTCATTCCGTGGGCCACTGGGAGGGCGACACCCTGGTGATCGACACCTTGGGTTACAACGAAAAAACCTGGCTGGATTACAGCGGCACCCACCACACCAACCAGCTGCACACCATTGAATATCTCTCCCGGCCCTACAAGGAAAAACTCAACTATCGCATCGTCATCGATGATCCCGGTGCGTTTTATGAAACCTGGGAAGCCGAATGGGACATCCCCTGGGTGGAAGGCGAGGAACTCCAGGATTATATCTGCCAGGAAAACAACCAGTTCATGCTGGACCTGAAGGATGACTATGGCCACGCGTTCTTTCAGAAGACTGAAGGTGCGGAATAGACCACAAGCTTTCCGCCATAAGTCACGGTGGGCTACCACCGAACTTGAATAGACAAGGTTGCAGGGTGCTCTAAGTGATTGCCGCCTGCATGGATGCAGGCGCCAAGCCTACAAGGAATGTATTCATGGCGTGACGATTACAGCACCCTGCAACCTTGTCCGACGCTGATCTTTGGTTTGTACCCCGTATTACTCACCAGCATCGCCCTTGTTGATTTCCAGCACTCTCAGACAATCGTCATCCACTTCCCACTTGATGTTCAAGTCATAGAGGGACATTCCGTATCGTTTTGCATCATCACTGCGCTTGCGCCAGGCTGGCCGGGGATCCTGCTGCAGCACGTTAATGATTAATTCCCTGAGGTCAGGAAAAACATCCATCTGTTCATCAAGCATGCTTTGGGCTGCTGCTTCGAAATTCACCGTTACTGCTGAACCCGGACTGTCGCCGGCAAAACCGCCCCGGGCCTCAGGAAGGCTGTCGGCATAGGGCAGGTAGGGTTTGATATCAACAATGGGCGTCCCATCCAGCAGATCGATGCCGCCGACACTCAGGATCAATTCTCCCTGTTCCACACGCCAGCCGAGATTTTCCACAACCGACAAGCCAATCCCGTTTGGTCGAAACGTTGACCGGGTGGCAAACACCCCCACCCTTTCCTTTCCGCCCAGGCGCGGGGGCTGCACAGTGGGAGTCCAGCCCTTGTCAACGGTTTCATGAAAACGAAACAGCAGCCAGAGATGCGAAAACCCCTCAATACCGCGAAGACAGTTGGGGTCGGCATAGTCAGCATGAAACACGATCTCACCCACGGCTTCGCGTACCAGGCCAGGCTGGCGGGGAATGGCAAACTTTTGTTTGTAGGGCGAGCGGATGGTGGCGATTGCTGAAATTTCCATGTTGCGCATTCACGCAAAATCCGGAGCCTCAGGCAAGTATAAAAATGGTCATGTTTTGAAAGTTTACCTAAATCTGAAACTTACAATCTATTCTGGAGGGCCCTGGAATAATGTGACGTCCGAGGCAGGGATGCCGAGGCCGAGCGTACAGGGATGTACGTATGCGTTCACAGTATTCCAGGGCCCTCCAGAATCGCGATGAAATCATAAAAAGTTAATAAGAAAAACCCTCCCATGCCCTGTCACTGGCCTGGGAGGGCTGCAGTTATTCCCACTAATTGGAAGCGACGGCCTGGCCATCTCCTTCTTCTGCCATCTGGTTATGCAGGAAAGCTTCGCTGTTTACCACAGCGGAAATGAGCGTCTGGAAACGGTAGTCATCCTTGCGGGCGACACCCTGTACCTGACGTACCAGGGGCATGTCGGCGGTGTCCATACCCCTGCCCACGGCGTAGGTCAGCATTTTCTGCACCACATTGCGGGCCACGCTTTCCCGGTAGCCCAACAGGAACTCGGTGAGGTCAGCCGCCGTGGTGACATGCAGACCGTTATACAGGTCCACTTCCGTATCGATGGGCTTGCCGTTTTCCTCGGTGCGGAAACGACCTATGGCATCAAAGGATTCCAGGGCGAAACCGATAGGGTCCATCATCTTGTGGCAACCGGCACAGGCGGGATTGGTGCGATGCCCTTCCATCCATTCGCGTATTGACGGCACATCGGCATTATCCCCGCCACTGCTGGCCTGTTTGGGGGGAACGATTTTTACATTTGGCGGCGGCGATGGCGGTTCCACACCCAGGATGCTGGCCAGTACCCAGTAGCCGCGTTTCACGGCAGAAGTACGACCCGGCTGGGATGGCACGGTCAGCGAACTGGCCTTGCCGAGGATGCCCGCACGGATAACAAGATCACCATCCAGGTCGACCCGGCGGAAGCGTTCACCCTTGATGCCGGGAATCCCGTAATGCATGGCCAGGCGTTCATTAACAAACGTGTAATCTGCCGTAAGAATGTCTGTCACAGGACGGTTTTCCCGGATCAGGCTGCCCAACAGCAGCTCTACTTCCCGGCGCTGCGACTGCCTGAGCAAATCATCGAAATCCGGGAACTGGTCAGTGACCGGCTCGTGGGCATCGAGATTACGCAGGGCCAGCCACTGTCCGGCAAAGTTATTGGTAAAGGCTTCAGAGCGTGGATCTTTCAGCATGCGCTGCACCTGGGCATCCAGTACCCGGGGTTTGCTCAGTTCACCGGCTATGGCCAGGTCCAGCAGGGTCTGGTCAGGTATGCTGCTCCACAGGAAGAA
>Ga0181593_10003593_pt1 | contig 14148 bp, 15 predicted proteins | sample 071ome_19_FD_133756 | JGI IMG/M metagenome (GOLD analysis project Ga0181593, IMG submission 133756) | Coastal salt marsh microbial communities from the Groves Creek Marsh, Skidaway Island, Georgia - 071413AT metaG (megahit assembly) | ecosystem: Environmental > Aquatic > Marine > Intertidal...
ATATGGTGCCGGCACCAAGAGTCGAACTCGGGACCTACTGATTACAAGTCAGTTGCTCTACCAACTGAGCTATACCGGCTAAGTGGGCGGAGATATTACTGATGCTTCCCACAGTCGTCAACCACTTTTTCTTTGTTTTTCCGTCGCTTAGCATTTGTTCTTCTGCCATCCAGCAAAGGCGGCACATTGGTCATAAAAATGTCACAATACCGTCCTCGAAAAGACCCTACACTTGAGGCCCGCAATGAGCGCAAAGCGCATTCTTGTCGCCGATGACGAACCCGCTATTTGTGAACTGATCTGCACCAGTCTAGAAATGGCGGGTTTCCAGACCATTAAAGCGGCCAACGGCCAGTTTGCTTTGCAGCTCATCGTCAATGAACAACCGGATCTTGTTGTACTGGATTGGATGATGCCCATGATGTCGGGGCTGGAGCTGACAGCCCGCCTGAAACGTGACGAACGAACCCAGGATGTTCCCGTCATTCTCCTCACCGCCCGTGCCGATGAAGACGACAAAGTCCGCGGCTTAGAAAGTGGTGCCGACGACTATATCGTGAAACCTTTTTCTCCGCGCGAACTGGTGGCTCGGGTCAAAGCCGTGTTACGACGCGCAGCGCCAAGCGCGGCAGAGGCCACGCTTGAAGCGGGCAACCTGACCTGCCACCCCGGTGAGCAGCAAGCCCGCATACACGGTGAAGTCATCGCCCTCGGCCCGAAAGAATATCGCCTGCTGGAGTTTTTCGTAAAACACCCCAACCGGGTGTTTTCGCGCGATCAGCTGATCGACAAAGTCTGGGGAGGCAACGTCTACATTGATGAACGGACGGTCGATGTGCATATCCGGCGTTTACGCAAAGCCATGTCCATCGATAACCACGAACGTATGATTCAAACCGTTCGTGGTAGCGGCTATCGTTTCTCTGCAGACAGCTAATGTGAGGTAACGCTTTTGCATCAGGGTGCACTACAACGCGAAATTCTGCGTACCGCCGTCATTACCGGCGCTGGCGTGGCCATCGGCTGGTCGGTGGATCAGACCTTGTATGGCGTGTTGGCCGGCCTGACGGCGGCCCAGATCGTCAGTATCCGCAGCGCCAACACACTGTATCGCTGGAGCTATCGCAAAGGGCAGCCCCCTCAGGACAGTGGTTTGATTGGCTATGCCGCCGACCGCCTGATCCGACGCGAGAAATCCCTGAAAGGGCGCCTGTTAAACCAGGCCAAAGTGCTGCAACGATACAATCAGGGCATTGAAGCCCTGAACGACGGAGTCGTCATTCTCGACAGCGCCGGTCACATCACGACCTTTAATGGCGCGGCCCTGCGCATGCTGCGCTTACGCAACGACGATAAAGGCCAGCACATCACTCACCTGATTCGTGCGCCCCAGTTTGTACGCTACTTTAATAAAGGCGATTTCCTCGAACCGCTGCAATTTGATCTGCGCATACTGAGCCTGCAGGTACAGATTACTGAGTTTGGCGTCGACCAGAAAATCATGATTGTGCGCGATGTGACCGAGCGTAAGCGGGTAGAAACCATGCGGCAGAACTTTATTGCCGATGTGTCTCACGAGTTGCGCACACCGCTCACGGTGATCAACGGTTATCTGGAGATGTTCCGTGATATGGATGTCCCGACCCCGCTGGCCAAAGCGCTCGCGCAAATGGACCAACAATCGGGGCGCATGACGAATCTGGTCAACGACCTCATTCAGTTATCCAAATTAGAAAGCGCCAGTACGGAACGTGAGGGTGAACAATTTGATCTGATGGCCCTGTGTCAGCAGGTCGCCTCCGAAATGTCCGGCTATCGCGAAGGCGCGGATATTCACGTGAGCGGTCCTGCACAATGCCATATTGAAGGTTTCCAGAGTGAACTGCATTCCGCCCTGACCAACTTGGTCACCAACGCGATTAAATACAGTGATAACCAACGCGTCACGTTATCGTTGGAACGTCGCCCAGAAGGGCTGGAAGTGGCGGTGACGGATATCGGCCCGGGCATTGCGCCGCACCATCTCTCTCGCCTGACAGAACGTTTTTATCGTGTGGATGAATCACGAGAGTCAGAAGTTGGCGGATCTGGCCTGGGCCTGGCCATCGTTAAACACGCCCTGGAACACCATGATACCGAGCTCGACATCCGCTCTGAGCAAGGCCGTGGCAGCTGTTTTTCCTTTATCCTGCCTGAGTTTCGCTTGGCCTGAATCATGAGGCCATTGCGGCCTCTGTATACCAAAATCCAGCGCGCCAACATCTCATACGCCGATATCTATACACCAATACCTCACCCGCCAGCCGATCTGGTCAACGTTATCGTCGGGCATAAAAAAAGCGCCCACTGGGCGCTTTCATAGCTCGTTAGCATCACGCTGTGTGATGCCATGGCTGCATCAGAACTTGTATTCTACGCCTGCACCGAACTTCTGACCGCCAGCAACGCCATCTACGTCTACGTCAGTTGCGTAAACGAAGGCTTTCGCTTTCTTAGCCAGTTTGTAGTCAGCACCCAGAGTGATCTGAGTGGTGTTTTCAAATACGATATCAGACGCTGCGAACTGACCTTTCAGAGTCACATTGCTGCTTACTTTTGTTTGCGCAGATACCATGAAGCCGTCAGCAGACGTGCCGTTGTCATCTTCAGATTCCCACAGAGCACCCAGCTGTACGCCGTCCAGGTTGAACTGACCAACAACGCGAACCACGTCAACGCCAGTGCCTTCAACGTCGATGTCGTAAGCGGCAGCTACGTATACCTGATCCTGAGTGAATGCCGCAGACATAGACTGTGCGTTCGCTGCGCCTTCTGCGTCACCGTTGATGTGATCAAAGGTCAGCACCAGACCGCTCAGGCTTGGAGACTGGTAACGAACAACGTCAGTTACACGGCTTTCGCTGTTGGTCACATAGTTTTTGATGTCGCCTTCCAGATCACCAAATACGTCAACTTTGTTCTGTGATGCTTTCAGTGCAGTATCAAAGAAACCCGCCTGTACCTTACCGAAGTCGCCTTTCGCGCCCACGAAGGTGTTACGCATTTTGAATGCCTGGCCGTCGCCATCAACGTCGATCTGGTATTCCGCCTGGTAGATCGCCGTGATGTCATCGTTGATGGCCATATCGCCTTTCAGACCCAGACGCGATGCGTTTGAGTTCAGCTCGCTGAAGCTTTCGCCGTTTTCGATCTGTTCGAATTCCTGAGAAACGTTAAATTTACCGTAGAAAGTCGGTACTTTGATCTCAACAGTTTCTGCTTGTGCGAAGGTTGCGGCTGATGCCATGGCAACAAAAAGGGCTGTCTTTTTCATTCTCTTCATCCGTTCCGGTGTGTGTGAGCCAAAATCACTATGGCTGTTCGTCTCGTCTGTAGTCTTGATTGCTACAGGATGGTGACGATTATGTTTCGGATATATGACAGTAATGTGACAAACCGTCATATTGGTGAAATATTACCGTCACAATTCACGATGACGGACAAATCACTCGGTCAGACAGGAGTATAGAGGGGATTTTCTGGCCCGCCAGAAGAAGGGTGTATTAGATACGGGGCGTGTTAAGTACAGGACGAGTAAATAACAGCCGGTGCAGAACACACCGGCCGTCGACCGCATAAAGATCAGTCGTCTTTGTGGGCGGTTTCTTCGATTTCTGTCAGAGAGCTGTGACGAACGTCAGCGCCGCTCACCAGGTAAATCACCTGCTCAGAAATGTTACGCGCGTGGTCACCGATACGTTCAACGGCGCGCAGAATCCAGAGGATATTGATGGCCTGACCAATCGAACGTGGATCTTCCATCATGTAGGTGATCAATTCACGCAGCGCCGACGCGTACTGCTTATCTACCAGCTTATCGGTACGTACTACCTCAACCGCGCCATCAACGTCATGGCGGGCAAACGCGTCCAGAGCACCCGAAATCATTTTAACGACTTCTTCACCCATATAGCGGATCGCCTGCTGGCAGAACTGCGGGTTTTTCGTGTCGGTGACTTCCAGTGTGTGAATCGCAATCTTGCTCGCTTCATCACCAATACGCTCAAGGTCACGCACAACACGAGAGACGGCCAATACCATACGCAGGTCAGACGCTGCTGGCTGACGGCGCACCAGAATCTGGGTGCACTCGTTATCAATGGTGACTTCGGCTTTGTCGACGTCGTCTTCACGGCGGATAACGTCATCGGCTAATTGCGTATCGCCATTACAGATCGCCTGAATTGCATTGTTTACCTGACGCTCGACCAGACCACCCATGCTCATCATGTGATTGCGGATGGCTTCCAGGTCCGCATTGAACTGACCCGAAATATGTTGGTTAAAGTTCATTTCCATCGTACTACCCCTTAGCCGAAGCGGCCGGTAATGTAGGCTTCAGTTAACTGATGCTCTGGCGTTGTAAATACCTTATCGGTCGCATTCACTTCAATCAACTGACCGAGGTGGAAGTACGCCGTGCGCTGAGACACTCGAGCGGCCTGCTGCATAGAGTGTGTCACGATGGCGATGGTGTAGTTCTCGCGCAGCTCGTCAATCAGCTCTTCAATTTTAGCAGTGGCAATCGGGTCCAGTGCAGAACACGGCTCATCCATCAGAATCACTTCTGGATCGACCGCAATCGTGCGGGCAATACACAGACGCTGCTGCTGACCACCGGACAAGCCAGTGCCCGGCGCGTGCAGACGATCTTTTACTTCGTTCCAGAGACCTGCACGCTGCAGACTCTTTTCCACGATTTCATCCAGATCCACGCGTGACGACGCCAGACCATGAATACGTGGGCCGTAAGCGATGTTGTCGTAGATGGATTTCGGGAACGGGTTTGGCTTCTGGAACACCATACCCACGGTCGCACGCAGTGGCACAACGTCGACACGTGGGTGGTAGATATCGTCGCCATCCAGCAGGATCTCACCGGTGACGTTACAGATATCGATGGTGTCGTTCATGCGGTTCAGACAACGCAGGAAGGTCGACTTACCACAGCCGGATGGGCCGATCAGTGCGATCACTTCGTTTTTACGAATGTCGAGGCTGACGTTGTAGATGGCTTGTTTCTCGCCGTAGTACACACAAACGTCACGCGCGCTCAGTTTTGCGCCTTCGCTTAAAGGTGTGCCGACCGTTTTATGATTTTCAATAATACTCATGAGATTATCCGATGATTCTTTGGTTGTAGCCTGTTACCAACGACGCTCAAGACGGCGACGCAGCATAACGGCGGCAGTATTCATAATAATCAGGAAGCCCAGCAGCACCATAATGGCGCCAGAAGTGCGTTCGGTGAAGGCGCGTTCCGGACTGTCAGACCAGAGGAAAATCTGGACCGGCAGAACCGTCGATGGATCGCTGATAAAGGATGGCACGTCCACCACGAAGGCAATCATACCAATCATCAGCAGCGGCGCCGTTTCACCCAGTGCCTGAGCCATACCAATAATGGTACCGGTCAACATGCCCGGCAGAGCCAGTGGCAATACGTGGTGGAAGACCGTCTGCATCTTCGAGGCACCCAAGCCCAACGCCGCTTCACGAATCGACGGCGGCACCGCTTTAATGGCCGCACGGCCGGAGATAATAATGGTCGGTAGCGTCATCAGCGTCAGTACCAGACCGCCGACCAGCGGGGTCGAACGTGACACACCAAAAATATTGATAAAAATCGCCAGACCCAGCAGACCGAAGGTAATGGAAGGCACCGCCGCGAGGTTGTTAATGTTGATTTCAACAATCTCAGTCAGGCGATTTTTAGGCGCAAATTCCTCGAGATAAATCGCTGCGGCCACACCAATCGGGAAGGACAGCAGGAAGGTCACCAGCAGGGTCAGAAAAGTACCGGTAATCGCACCGCGAATACCCGCCAGTTCAGGCTCTCGGGAATCGCCATTCACAAAGAAGGTGGTGTTGAAGCGCGTGTGCAGTGCACCGCTATCAACCCAGGTATTCAGCCACGACAGCTGCTTTTCTGACAGACGCGTGCTTTCTGGGTTGTCACGATCGTGCTTAAACCATTGGTCGACGTCATCATCCATGATCAGGTCGATGGTAATGGTCTCACCGATCAGTTCTGGATCGTCCAGCACCACGCCCTGCAACTGCCAGCCGGCACCCGCAGAAATCATGGAGTACAGCTGACGGCGCTCTTTACGGCCCGACGGTGACATTTCGGTCTTGAAATGACGCTTAATCAGGCCTTCGTAATTCGCGTTCATCAGTGCCCGCTCATCCGAGCTGGCATTAATATCGAGGTAATCCGCATCCAGCGTGATTTCTGTGGTCAACACCGTCTGACGGAACGCGGACGTGCCCTTGGAGAAGATATCCCCAAACAGCACCACCAGACACAGCATGCCAAACAGCACCGACGCCATACCGTACACACGGAAACGGGTTTCGGCCGCACGGCGACGCGCCATGCTGGCTTCTACTTTCTGACGAGTCGTCATCGTTGAATCAGTCATATTGTTCCCGGTATTTCTGTACGATCTTGAGAGCGACGTAGTTCAGTGCCAGCGTCACGATAAACAGCACCAGACCCAGTGCAAAGGCGGCCAGTGTCTTCGGCGAGTCAAACTCCTGGTCACCGACCAGCAAGGTCACGATCTGCACCGTGACCGTGGTTACGCTGTCGAGCGGGTTGGCGGTAAGGTTGGCTGCCAAGCCAGCCGCCATGGCCACGATCATGGTCTCACCAATGGCGCGCGATACAGCCAGCATGACGGCACCAACGATACCCGGCAGGGCCGCTGGAATCACCACCTGACGGACGGTTTCACTGCGAGTCGCACCCAAACCGTAGCTGCCGTCACGCAGAGACTGCGGCACAGCGTTGATCACGTCATCCGAGAGCGATGACACAAATGGAATAATCATGATGCCCATCACCAGACCCGCAGCCAGTGCGCTTTCTGATGACACGGCCAGACCCGCTGCTTCACCCGCATTGCGGATAAAAGGTGCCACCGTCAGTGCGGCAAAGAATCCGTACACCACCGTTGGAATACCGGCCAGGATTTCCAGCGCAGGCTTGGCAATCTGGCGTACCCGGTTAGAGGCGTACTCGGACAGGTAGATCGCCGCCATCAGACCGACAGGAACAGCGATCGACATTGCAATGGCAGAGATCAGCAAGGTACCCGTGAACAGAGGTACCGCACCGAAGCTACCGGAAGAGCCTGACTGATCCGCACGCAACGCCACCTGTGGTGACCAGCTGGTGCCAAACAGGAACTCAATCGGTGAGACCTTCTGGAAGAACATCATGGCTTCAAACAGCACACTGACCAGAATACCCAGCGTGGTCAGTACGGCGATGGCCGAGCTTGAGAACAACAGTACACGGACAATCTGTTCAACTTCACCGCGAGCACGGGTCTCAGGGTGAATGCGGCGCCAGGTCAGACCTGCGCCCAACAGAATCAGCGCCATGATCACGCCACCTTTCAACATCGACATGCGCGCTTGCAGGTCGTTGAGGTGCGCGGCAGCAGGGCTCAATTCACTCTCACCCAGCAGGTTGTTACCGCTGGCCAGGTTATGAACTTTCGACAGAGCGAGCCGAACATCGGCCTGACCGGCGCTGCGGATCGATTCTGGCAACTGCATGGTCAGCAGAGCATCGATGACGCGCGGTTCAATCATGGCCCACAGCAGCAGAATCAGCAGCGGTGGCAGAGTGGTCCACAGTGCGGTTAACGCACCGTAATGGGTCGGCAGGGAGTGCATAGACTTGCCCTGGCTGGCGAGCGTTCTGGCCCGGTTGCGTCCTAGCAGGTAGGCGCCGCCCAACGCGATCAACACCGCAATCAGTAAGGTACTGTAGTTCATGGGTCGTTTCTGTCGGCTAATTTAAAAACGTACAAAAGCCGGAGGCAACAAGTTGCCCCCGGCTTCCTCTCAGACAGGTGTCTGAATTACTTGGCGCTGATTGTCTTCAGATTTGAGACAGTATCAACCACTTTTACATATTCTTCTTCGGTCATTGGAATCATACCCTTCTCGCCCAGGTAACCATCTTCACCCATGGCTTTTTCCGAAGTGAACTCTGCCAGGTACTCTTCGATACCCGGAATCACACCCACGTGCGCTTTCTTCACGTAGAAGAACAGTGAGCGGCTCACTGGGTAAGAACCGTCAGAGATAGCGTCGAACTCTGGCTCCTGACCTTCAACGATAGAACCGTGTACTTTGTCAGCGTTCTGTTCCAGGAAGCTGTAGCCGAAGATGCCCAGTGCGTCTGGGTTAGCCACCAGCTTCTGTACGATCAGGTTGTCGTTCTCACCCGCTTCAACGTACGCGCCATCTTCACGGATACCGTGACACAGAGCTTTGTACTTTTTCTTGTCGGCTTTTTTCATCGCTTTGATGAATGGAAACTTCTTACAGCCACCTTCCATTGCCAGCTCAACGAATGCATCGCGAGTACCGGACGTTGGTGGTGGACCCAGCACCTCAATTTTCTTCGCTGGCAGCGCTGGGTTAACGTCTTTCCAGGTCTGGTATGGGTTTTCGATCAGAGTGTCAGTACCGTCAGTGTTAGGAACCATCTTAGCCAGAGCCAGGAAGATGTCCTTACGAGTCAGTTCGTACTGTGGCGCTTCGTTACTGCCCGCCAGAACGATACCGTCGTAACCGACCATTACTTCAACGATGTCAGTCACACCGTTTTTCGCACACAGTTCGATCTCAGAAGACTTGATCGCACGAGAAGCGTTAGTGATGTCTGGAGTCGCTTCACCGACGCCCTGACAGAACAGCTTCATGCCGCCGCCGGAACCGGTTGATTCAACTTTTGGCGTTGGGAAGCTACTGGACTTACCGAAACGCTCGGCAACCACAGTAGAGAATGGGTATACAGTTGAAGAGCCAACGATGCTGATGTAGTCACGTTCGGCGTGTGCGTTGCTACCTGCGAAAGTTGCCAGCAGCGCGGCGCCTGTCAGAAGCGCTTTTTTCATGGTTAAAGTCCTTACGGGTTATGAGGCACAGTGCCTCGTCACTTGCTTTCGGATGGTCGCCATTATTGGGGCGCTATATTACAGTAATGTGACAAAGCGGCAATTTGTTACGGTTCCATGACACTAAAATGTCAGGCATGCCGGGTCGCGCTGGCCCACCACCCCAAATTACCGTCCACACGTTACACGCGAACTGCGCCAGAACAACCGGTCTCAGCCGCGACCGACTCACTCCCTACGTCAGATGACCCCACCTCACGCTGTGGCTATAATGCCGCCCTTTGTTTTGCCCTCCGCGACATCAGGGCGATCTAGGAACCCGGCTAAATAAGAACCCGGCTAAATAAGAACCCGGCTAAATAGGAACCCGGCTAATGAACTCCCTGATATCCACCATAGATCAGATCACGCGTCTGACCGGGCATTGCGTCCGCTGGCTGGCACTGCTGATGGTATTGGCGACCTGTGCCGTCGTGATTCTGCGCTACGCCTTCGACCTGCCCTCCATTGCGCTGCAAGAAAGTGTCATGTATCTGCACTCCGCACTCTTTATGCTGGGGGCGGCCTACACCTGGCAACAGGGCGGCCACGTGCGGGTCGATGTGTTTTACCGCAACTGGATCGGTGAGCGTCAGGCGTGGGTCGAGCGGCTGGGCATTGTGCTGTTAGTTGTGCCGGTCTGTGTCTTTTTACTCTGGGTCAGCTGGGAATACGTCGCCAGTGCCTGGGCCATTCGTGAAAAATCGCAGGAAGCTGCCGGTTTGCCCTTTGTGTATCTGTTAAAAAGCCTGATTCTGCTGCTGCCCGTTTTACTGCTGTTGCAAGCCATTGCTGAGTTTCTGAAAACCTTCCGCCCAGACGAATCGTTGATCGCAGCAAACACCAACAACGGAGACCAGCATGACTGAATTTATGCCTCTGATTCTGTTCGCCGTGGTGTGCATCGTACTGATGTGCGGTTTTCCAGTGGCCTTCACTCTGGCTGGTACGTCTTTATTGTTTGCCGGGATCGGCTTACTGACCGGCACCTTTGACCCGGCCTTTTTGTCGGCTATGCCAAATCGCCTGTTTGGTGTTTTGAGTAATCAGATTCTGATTGCCGTACCTTTGTTTGTGTTCATGGGGGTGATGCTCGAAAAGTCGAGAATCGCCGAACAACTGCTGCGCAATCTGGGACTATTATTTGGCCCGGCTCGCGGTGGCCTCGGGATTTCGGTCATTCTGGTGGGCATGTTGCTGGCGGCCAGTACCGGCATTGTCGGCGCGACCGTGGTCACCATGGGGCTGATTTCACTGCCGGCCATGCTGCGCAATCAATACAGCCCAGCGCTGGCCAGCGGGACCATTTGTGCCACCGGCACACTGGGACAAATCATCCCGCCCTCAACGGCACTGATTATTCTTGGCGACGTATTGTCCAGCGCCTACCAGCAAGCGCAGTTGAAGATGGGGATTTTTTCGCCGGATACCGTCTCCGTCGCCGATCTTTTTGTGGGCGCATTGGTTCCCGGCTTACTGCTCGTGGTTGGCTATCTGGCGTATGTCATTGTGGTGGCCATCGTCAAACCCAATGCTGCCCCTGCGGTGGCCGATCGTGAGCCGCTGACGCCACGTTTTCTGCTGTCATTACTGCAAGGCCTGCTGCCTCCGCTGTTGCTGATCGTGGCAGTACTGGGCTCAATTCTGACCGGTAAGGCCACTCCCACCGAAGCCGCGGGCATTGGTGCCCTTGGCGCCTTGATTCTGGCTCTGGTCTACGGGCAGCTCACCGTGCAACGCCTGCGCGAAGTCGTGGATGCCACGTTGCAGGTCACCAGCATGATCTTCCTGATTTTTATCGGCGCGGCGCTGTTCTCGCTGGTATTCCGAGGCTTCGGTGGCGAAGAGCTGGTCCACGATATTTTCAGTGACCTGCCGGGCGGCGTCTTTACCGCCATGCTGCTGGTTATGGTGGTGATCTTCCTGCTGGGCTTTATTCTCGACTTTATCGAGATCACCTTTGTCGTTGTGCCCATTGTTGCACCAGTATTGCTGGCCATGGGCGTCGACCCAGTATGGCTGGGGATTATGATTGCGATTAATCTGCAGACGTCCTTTTTAACGCCGCCGTTTGGTTTTGCACTCTTCTATCTGCGCGGTGTCGCACCGGCCGACTTACCGACCCGCACCCTGTACAAAGGCGTGATGCCCTTCATTGCCATTCAGGTCGGCATTCTGTTGTTGTTGGCGGCATTCCCGCAGCTTGCGACCTGGCTTCCGGATCAGATATACGGCTGAGACATCTTCCGCCATATTTAGGCTGTGCTGGGACACTTTGGCGCGGATTGGGGTACAATCCGCGTACAATAACAACATGGTATTCCTCATGGATCCGACCGAAGACAACCAACCGGCCCCGGACGGCGACCTTACTTTAAAACTGATTCCAACGCGCGCTGACTGCAATATTCATGGCGACATTAGCGGCGGTTGGGCTGTCAGTCAGATGGACCACGCCGCCGAATCCATTGCCAGCCGTTTAGCACAAGGCCGCATCGCCAACGTTGCGATGGAATCTGTCGTATTTATGTCGCCAATTCGATTGGGCGCTGAAGTGTGTGTGTATACCAAACTGTTGGAAATCGGCACGTCGTCCATTCGTATCGCCGTCGAAGCCTGGACCCGCAACCCGACAGAAAAAGCTCGCCGCAAAGTCGTCGATGCCGTGTTTGTGTATGTTGCCATTGATGGGGCGGGGCGGATCAGGAAAGTGCCTAGATAGGAACGCCTATTGCCTACCTAATGACTGGCCACTGCTGTGCTTCATGCAGTACACGTAATATTTCGACAGAAAGTCTCTCTCTGTTTTCGCGATAAATAACAATGTACGGCTGACCAACAATGACCAACCCCCGGGTATTTTTAACCCGTCCAGGCCGACCGGCCTCCGGATGGAAAGCCAATACTTGCTCGGTGCTATTTAGAATGCTGATCACCACATCCATGGCAACGGCAGGGCTATTATCTTTGGTGATGTAAGCTTCTATTGTTTCTAAATCATTCGCTGCAAGTTCAGTCCAATTGAGCTGCACGCTTAGCCTCCCATATGGCCCTCAGGTCTGAATGCTCCACCAAACGACCATCATCGGCAGCGGCAATCCCTTTCTCAACTTCTCGCGTGAACCATTCCTCACGATCAACATACTGTTTAATCGCTTCCGCCATCAACCATGCACGAGGTCGATCCATTGCCTGTGCCATTTCACCGATTCGACGTAAGGTTTCATCATCCAAACGTACAGAAGTCGCTTTCTGGGCCATAAGGTTCTCCGAGGTTCTATGAGGCTCTGTGAGGTTCTCTTTGAAATAATGATAGAGTAGGAAAGACAAGCTGTACACAAAACAATCAGAAGGTAGGCGATCATACAGCCGTGCCATTACATACCGGGATGGATGGTGCTACGGCAACCATGAGAGACTTGTCAGTGACTGAGTAAAAGTCCAAAGCTAATCGCGATAGGTCATCCACCAGCACAACAAGGCCATTGCGTCGGTATAACCAGGTCCTGTCATTTCATCTAATCGATCAAACGTACAAAACTTCAGCTTACGAGAAAATATACCCACAGGCCGGGCAATGAAGCACCGACGACCGTTTATATAGCCATGGTAGCGTGTTAATTTACACCAGCGCCGCAAATAGACAACCTGAATGCCGTCAGAGTATGCCTGGGTAAATTCGGCTGATGACACGAACCTGAAATGAACCTGCATGCCTCCAATATACAGTTCATGCCAGCGCACTGCGCAAACGGGCCTATTGATGTCTCCGAGAGTGATCGTATTGGTGCCGGAGATTTTAGCCACTAGCCCGCTGGAAAATCCCGTAACATCAGGATATTCCGACCGGCTAAGCGCCCGTATCAACAGGCGCCTCATGCAATTACCCAGATCATGAAAAATACGGTGATCGGGGTGTTAATCCCTAGCGTTAATATACGCCTGCTCGCTCACTGCGTGATACGCCTTCACCTGATCGCGATAGGTTTTGTAGGAGTCGTATACTTTCTGAGACAGCGGGTCACCGGCTGCGACTTCTGCAACGACATCATCCGACAGTGTTTTCAGGGTTTCCAGTACGTCGCTTGGGAAAGGACGAACATCCACACCGTGCTTTTCAACCAACTCCACCAACGCAGTTTGGTTGCGCGTGGTGTATTCCGCCAACATGTCATCATTAATGGCTTCGGCGGTCACACGAACAATCGCCTGCAGGTCGTTTGGCAGCTCGTTAAACGCGTCTTTATTGATGGTGAATTCCATCATGGAACCCGGCTCGTGCCAGCCTGGGTAGTAGTAGTGCTCTGCAACCTTGTACAGACCAAACGCGAGGTCGTTGTATGGACCGACCCATTCGGTTGCGTCGATGGTGCCCGTCTGCAGTGACGTAAAGATTTCGCCGCCCGGCAGGGTGACAGGAGTACCGCCAGCGCGGGCCAGGACCTCACCGCCGAGGCCTGGAATACGCATTTTCAGACCTTTGAGGTCTTCAACGCTGTTGATTTCTTTGTTGAACCAACCGCCCATCTGCACGCCAGTATTGCCACCAGACAATGGCAGTACGTTAAATGGCGCATAGACTTCTTCCCACAGCTCCTGGCCACCGCCGTACTGAATCCAGCCGTCCATTTCCTGAGCGGTCAGACCAAAAGGAACCGAGGTGAAAAACTGCGCCGCTGCGGTCTTACCTTTCCAGTAGTATGCACCACTGTGACCCATTTCTACGGTACCTTGCGATACGGCATCAAACACCTGCAACGCAGGCACCAGCTCACCTGCACCGTAGACTTTTACGGTCAGGCGTCCGCCGGATAATTCTGCAACGCGCTCAGCAAAGCGCTCCGGTGCGGTGCCCAGCCCCGGGAAATTCTTTGGCCAGGAGGTCACCATCTTCCACTCGAACGTTTGCTCTGGTGCCTGAGCAGATGCCTGGCCTCCGGCGTTTGGTTCACAGTCTTGCTGGCAACCCACCAGCGCCATGGTTGCCATCGCGGCAACGAGCAATCGTTTCATGAGTTTCTCCTGATCTTGTTAGTGTTATTCCTGAGGTCCATTACAGAACATCCAGTTTGGCAAAGCTGGCAACCAGCCATTTGCTACCGGCGTCATCAAAATTCACCTGCACGCGCAGGCCCGGGCCCTGCCCTTC
>Ga0181593_10003594_pt1 | contig 14148 bp, 11 predicted proteins | sample 071ome_19_FD_133756 | JGI IMG/M metagenome (GOLD analysis project Ga0181593, IMG submission 133756) | Coastal salt marsh microbial communities from the Groves Creek Marsh, Skidaway Island, Georgia - 071413AT metaG (megahit assembly) | ecosystem: Environmental > Aquatic > Marine > Intertidal...
CTTCGTTTGTCAAATCTCGATCTGGTAGAACAATTACCTGACCATGCCCAAAAACTCAGGGATTTAAGATCAGAAATTCACGAGAACTATTCCAAACCATGGAAGATAGGTGACATGGCTAAAATTATGGGCTTGTCCACGAGTAGGTTTGCCTCTCTTTACAAAAACGAATTTAAAATCAGCCCAACGGAAGATTTAATTCAGACCAGAATAGATCAGTCTAAAAAAATGTTGTCAGGTTCGAAGGTTAGTATCAAGAAGGTTTCTGCTGCTTGCGGATTTGAAAGTGTACATTACTTTCACAGAGCTTTCAAAAAAAGATCAAACATTACTCCTAAACACTTCCAAAATAATCAGTTTGCAAACAACGGTTCCGTTTATACTCCCGAACGTCATTTTTCCTTAGACCGACTTACTCAACAGGCAGAATTTTCTGGAATAATTGATTTTATTGATGGAGACATTCGCTTTCATGGCAATACTGATCATCTATCCACCTTACTAGGCTATCCTTCACAACAATTGAGGGATGAACCGTTTATTAATTTTGTTTCCCAAAAAGATCATCAAAAGGCTGCTGATGGCGTTAAGATGATTCTATCAAATAAAAACATCCTAGATCTCTCAATTAACCTGACCCACCAAAATGGTTATGATATCCAGGTTGAGTTCTCAGCTCTTTTAAAAGGCAAAAATTGGTTTTGGTTTATAAAGCAAAATTCATTGCAACCAAAGTAGAACTAAGGATTCCAACGAAAATTCCCTGCCCCTTTCCCGCTCACCTGCTTCTCAACTCCTTCATCAACAGCGAAGCGAATATTTTCAAGTGACGAACTGTAGCATCTGAAGGTTTCTGTGAAAGGAACAGTAGTTTCCCACCCCATTATGATATTTTTGAATTCGTGAAAGACTTTTGGGCTTTTTCCTTCGTCACTAATAATTAATCGTTCAATTGGACCTATCGCAGCCAACTTAAGTGTTCTGTTAATAGGTTGAGTGAATGATTCTTTAGGAGCTTCAACAGGTTTAGTAATTTGAGTTTGTGATAAAGTTTCACGAACCTCAGGAGACTTAGATGCAGCAACCATAGCGTCATCATTAGAATTATCTCCTCCGCTAAAAGCAAAGACGATTAGGCTAAATAGGATTATTAGGAATATGCCCCCACCTGTTAAAACTAATAGAAGTTTCAATGAGGGAGAATTACTAGATAGATGACCTTCTGCCTGAATTTTCTTTATTTCACGAGGATTTTCGCCGCTTTCGTTAGATCCTATAGTTCCAAGGTTTTTCCGGTTAGTTTTGTTGGGTTTGATGCCAAGATCAATATTCAAGTCAGATACAGCAGATTCAGGATCAATACCAAGAAATCTAGCGTATACCCTGATAAATCCTCTTAGGTAAACCTCAGGTAATTTTAAGTCAAAATTCCCAGCTTCAAAGGAAGTAAGGTAGTCACCTCTGATTTTTGTAGACTCAGATGCTTCCCGAATAGATATACCTTTACGGTTTCTTGCTTCTTCTAATTTTTGCCCAATTGCCATGATTAGTTGTGCTACAGATTTTCAATAAAAATAAATTTCGGCAAGATAGGAATTTAAATTTTTAAATATCCATGAGAATTTCTCTGCCTTGTCCAGGAATATCAGGTCCTACAACTCCTCTCTCTTCTAACTCATCCATAATTCTTGCTGCCCGATTGTATCCAATACTAAGCTTACGTTGCAAATTAGATGTGGATGCTCTTTTTGTTGTACGAATAATCTCAACAGCTTTTTTAAGCATTGGATCTTCATCATCTCCATCAGAACCGACACCTAAAACATCCTCCTCACCAGCAGATTCGATCTGTTCACGAACTTCTTCTATTATTTGAGGAGGGCCGTTAACTTTTAAATAATCAACAATACCATTAATCTCATCGTCACTTACAAAGGCACCCTGAGCTCTCATGAAAGTGGCACTTCCTGGTGGGATAAAGAGCATATCTCCCTTCCCAATCAAAGATTCAGCTCCTTTTCCGTCTAATATCGTCTGGCTATCGCGATAGGAAGCTACCCTAAATGATATCCTGCTAGGTAAATTTGCTTTAATCACTCCGGTTATCACATTAACGGATGGTCTTTGTGTTGCTATAATTAAATGAATACCTGCTGCTCTCGCAAGCTGAGCGAGTCGTGCAATTCCAGTTTCAACATCAGCTTGTGCTACCATCATGAGATCAGCAAGTTCGTCAATAATGCAAACTATGTAAGGCAATTTATTTTCTGGTATTTCTAGGGCATCATCATCACGAGGAACCTGAATCGAAGAAAGTGCCGCTCTTTCTTCAGCTGTCATCTCGGCATCCATTAATTGTGCTTTTGCCTTTTCCTCCTTATCTTTCAAAATCTTTGCGTTGAACCCTGCTATATTACGAACTCCAATCTTAGAAAATATTTGGTATCTCCGCTCCATTTCAACGAGTAGCCACTTGAGGGCACCAGGCACTTTTTTGGGTTCCGTCACTACTGGTATGAGCATGTGTGGTAAATCGTTATAAACCTTCATCTCAACAATTTTAGGATCAACCATGATGAACCGTACATCTTCAGGACTGGAGTGGTAGCACAAAGATGCAATGATTGCATTTATGCAGACGGTTTTACCCGAACCTGTTGACCCAGCAACAAGCAAGTGTGGCATTTTGGTTAGGTCCGCTACCAATGGTTTACCACTTGCTTCTTTTCCGAGAACAATAGGTATTTCAGCATTGGCATCTGCCCACGCTCTGGACTGCAAAATTTCCTTCAGGCAAACTGGAGCTGGTTGCGCATTAGGGACTTCAACACCAACGCATCCCTTTCCTGGAACAGGAGCTAATATTCTTACGCTTTCTGAACGTAACGCCATTGCCAAATTTTTATCTAAATTAGCAATTTTTTCTACGCGTACTCCAGCTGCAGGATGAATATCGTACCTGGTGATTACGGGGCCGGTGTGAACCTCACCAAGCTCTACTTCTATTTTAAATTCCGAGAGTGTTTCCTTGAGCCTTCTTGCTTTTTCCATATGGTCCTCATCACCGTTTGAAATTTCCTCCGGCGGTTCCATCAATAATTCCAGTGTCGGAAAGTGGTAATCGCCTTTTCGTTCCGGAAAAAGGTCCGTGGCTTTTTCTGTCTTCTCTGCCCTTACAACTTTAAATCCATCAAGACTACTGGAAAAAATAGCTTCACTAGGTGATTGGGTCTGCTCTTTTTCAATTACTAATTTTTTTTCGGTATTAATCGGTTCTTTCTTGGCACTATTCGATGACTCTTCGAAAAGATCTTCTTCTTTTTGTTTGGTACTGGTTTTAAGATTTTGTGTGGGAGCAGGCTTTTTGCTTTGTTTATCAATTTGTGAGACATCCCCAAAAAGTGCGTCATCATGAATTTGCTCCTTGCGAAAGAAATTTTTGACGAAGGAAAAGATTGATACACGATCAGAAATTGCTTGGTTTTCTGCTTCGATTTTGAATGTCCGTTTGGGCTTTTTCGAACCTTCCTCTCCGATATGATCTTGTTTTTTACTGATCGCTAATAAAACAGATAATTTTTGGAGGTGGTTAATTCCGAGAGAAAAATATAAAATTAACGAAAAAAGCAGTAGAAGCGTAGCAAATATCCATGTTCCTCCGACACCAAGCCAAATTTTTAAGTATCCGTAGTCATCAGGGTTTTTGGTATCAGAAGGAGAAATTCCCGAAAACAACCACGAACCAAGGGCTCCGCCCATCCCATAATCAAAGCTAGTTTCAATATAAAGGCTTGTATTGGGGTTTGAAATTACAGGGTTTTCCAAATTTCTTAGATCTCCAATTACGCAAATACTTACCATGCCTGTCAGTAAAGGGATTATTTTAAGAAGATTCCTGCCTGCATTTTTGGGCATAAAACATTGCCAAGTAATAAAAGCCAATGCCCAAGGAACCAACCATGCAGAAACCCCAATTAAAGTGAATAAATGCCGTGCAATATAAACTCCAACCTGTCCGAGCAAAGGGGCATCACCTCCGGGAGGATATTGATGGAAGTTTTTTGGATCGTAGTCGATCAAGGACAATAAAACAACAAGAGTTAGAACTACTCCCAGAACACCCCACCCAATTTTCTTCGAAGGCGTTAGTACAGAAACTCCAACTTTTGATTTGGGATTTGTATTACCTTTTGCCATTAAAAAGAAAACAAAGGTATAACCTTTAACTCAACACCACACATGAGAGCATTAAACTATATTAGCCATGATTTACAAGTTTGAACCACTTTACCTAGAGAGAGTTTGGGGTGGAAATGCATTTCAAAGCCAACTCGCAAGAAAAATCCCTCCTTTAAATAAAATCGGTGAGTCTTGGGATATAGTAGATCGAGAAGATCATCAATCAATACTCTTGAATACTTCATTAAAGGGCACATCACTAAGATCGTTAATCGAAAATAAAGGCATTTCAATAATGGGTCCGGGATGGGCACCCGAACGCCGCTTTCCAATCTTAGTAAAGTGGCTTGATTGCAATGAGAGATTAAGCCTTCAAGTTCATCCGCCCGCCAACATTGCACAAATCATTGGAGGTGAACCAAAAACTGAAAACTGGTATGTTGCTCATGCCAATCCAAGTGCAGGTCTTTTTATTGGCTTAAAGGATGGAACAACTAAAGAAGTTTTTGAAGACGCGGTAAAACAAGGAACCGCGGAAGTTCATTGTAATCGAGTTCAATCAAAAACTGGAAGTTCAGTTCTTGTAGAAAGTGGAAGGCTTCATGCAATTGATGCAGGTAACTTAATCTTAGAAATCCAAGAGAATTCTGATACCACTTTCAGGGTTTATGATTGGGGCAGAAAGGGTTTAAATGGATTACCAAGAGAATTACACATCGAGCAATCAATGCACTGCATAGATTTCAATGATGTAGAACCTCATCTATTACCACCAGATCGATCAAGTGTGAGTATCTTGGCTGATTGTCCTCTTTTTCGAATCAGAAAATTCACAGCAAAAAAAGGGGAAACATTGCTTTTAAAAGAATGTGACCAGGAATGCATGTTACTGAATCCAATCGGTTGTGATTTACATATTGGGGAAGATTCTTTGCGTAGTGGAACTTGCGGGATGTCTCCATACTCCGCAAAGTGTCAAGTATGCTTTAGTAAAGATGGAGTGCTTTTGGTTACTGACCGTTTTTACAGATACAAATAATTTTGTTTTACAGGATGTATTTTGATGAGCCGATCCATTGGTGTTGACCTTAAACAATTGGCGAGATTTTATCTGTAGCTTTTCTTAATTTTAATTGCATCATGTCTGACGAAGAAAATATACCCAGTGAAAACCTAATCGATCAAGATGTATCGGCTGAAAAACCTTCTGATGAACCATCCGATCTTTCTGATAATCAAGATGCTGTGACCAGATTGAAGAGTAAATTGGATGAAGCTTATGGTAAGCAGGAAGATCTCCACTCAAAATACCTAAGAACTTTTGCTGATTTGGATAACCTTAGAAAAAGATCTATTCGAGACCGAGATGAGGCAATACAGCGTACAAAAAAACAAATTTTGGAGGATCTTCTACCAGTTATTGATTCATTTAACATTGGCATAGATGCAGCCATTAAAGAAAACCCCGATGGTCCATTAGTTAAGGGTTTCAAAATGGCGATAGATCAAATGGATGCTATTCTTGGAGAGTATGGTCTTATCTGTATCGATGCAGTTGGACAAAAATTTGATCCGCAATTTCACGAAGCAATCGGCTATGAAAATGGTGATTCTGATGGTGTTGTTTTGAAAATCATCCGTAACGGTTACAAAATTAAAGACCAATTACTGCGACCTGCTTCCGTGGTGGTTACCAAATTTGAAGATGAGTAATAATTTTACTCTTATTCAACTAATGGAATTTTATAAATTTAGAAAATGAGTGATAAGGATTTTTACCAAATACTTGGCGTTGACCGGACTGCATCGGATTCCGAGATCAAGAAAGCTTATCGAAAATTGGCTGTTAAATACCATCCTGATAAAAATCCTAACGACCAGAGTGCGGAGGAAAAATTCAAAGAAATTTCGTCTGCGTTTGACATCTTAAAAGATCCCGAAAAAAGAGCTAAATACGATCAGTTTGGTCATGATGCATTTCGTGGCGGAGCGTCTTCTGCGGGTGTTGATCCATTCGACTTATTTCGAGATGTATTCGGAGGTGGTGGATCGGGAGGATTTGGTAGTATATTTGAGGATTTTTTCGGTGGCGGTTCAGCAGGAAGGTCCGAGGGAATGAGAGGAAATGACTTACGCGTAACAGTCTCCATCTCACTAGAACAAGCATCCACTGGAGTTGAAAAAGAAATTAAATACTCTAGACAATTATCATGCGAATCGTGCAATGGCAGTGGATCCTCGGATGGATCCTCGAAATCAATGTGCGGAACTTGCGGAGGAGTTGGGCAAGTTGCATCCAATCAAGGTTTTATAAGTATTCGAAGAACTTGTCCCTCTTGCAACGGGTCAGGAACTACTATTGAAAATCCATGTACTTCCTGTAAAGGCGAGGGTCGAAAAAAAAGTAGTGACTCAGTAAAGGTAAAAATTCCTAAAGGAATTAACGACGGGACAAGGCTTTGCTCTAGAAGTAGAGGTGATACTGGTCCGAGGAATGGTCCTTCAGGTGATTTATATGTAGATGTAGAAGTCAAGAAGCATAATTTGTTCGATCGCGACGATGATGATTTATTCCATGAACTTTTAATTCCGTTTACCTTATCTACACTCGGAGGAGCGATTGAAGCACCTACCCTAGATGGGAAGGTAACGCTCAAAATTCCTGCAGGTACTCCTTCGAATAAAACCTTTCGAATTAAAGATAAGGGAATGCCAAATTTACGTTCTCCATCCCATCGTGGTGATCTTTATGTGCGTACCAATATTGAGGTTCCAAAATCGCTTACAAAGGAACAGCGACAAAAGTTAATTGATTTTGGCATATCTTGTGGAGATGAAGATTTTGAAGAGGAGTTAAATATTTTAAAGAAAGCCAAAAAGTTTTTTGAAAGTGAGTAAGTTCAATCAGTCAAATACTGAATATTGGAACAAGAACTTAGGTTTTTTCAGTATTGATGAAGCTCGCAAGATTAGGTCTGACAAACGAACTAAGGGCAAAAGTATTGTACTTACTAATGGGTGCTTCGACTTATTGCATGTCGGTCACATATACTCATTGCAGGAAGCCTCTAAGTTAGGAGATGAACTTTGGGTTGCTCTCAATTCAGACTGCAGTATTAAAAATCTCAAAGGTCCCAATCGGCCGATATATACTGAAAAACAACGTGCGTTTATGCTACTTGCTCTTTCGTGTGTTGATTTGGTATTCCTGTTCAATGGAATTAATCTTTCCCAAGAAATAAATCTCATTCAACCTGATCTTTATGTTAAATCCGGTGATTACAATCTTGATACCCTTCATCCCCAAGAAAAGTCTGTGCTAGAATCATGCGGAACGCGTATAAAATTTGTACCTTACTTGAATGACTTAAGTACTTCATCTACAATTGCTAAGATTTGCTCAAATTGATTAACATAAATTATTTAAAGTGAGGGTAGTTGTTTTAGGCTCAGGTACTGGAACCAATTGTAAAAACCTGCTAAAGCTACAAAGAGAAAACAAACTCGGTTTTGCTAAAATCGTGGCTGTTTTTTCTGACAACCCAAATGCTGGAATACTTGAAATCGCAAAGCAATTTGGTGTTCCTGCATCTTACCTGGGATCGTATAGACAATTGAGCGTAAATGAATTAAAAAATTCATCGAACTCGGATCAGTTGTGGATAGATACTATTCATAAAGAGAAACCAAATTTAATTGTTTTGGCCGGTTTTATGAGAATTTTGAGCTACCATTTTATTAATAGTTTTAACTCTCAAATTATCAACCTGCATCCTAGCCTTCTACCAAGTTTCAAGGGATTAGGTGCAATTCGCCAAGCCTGGGATTTTGGTGTAAAAATAACTGGATGTACTGTGCATTGGGTAAATGACGAACTGGACATGGGAAAGATAATTGATCAAGCACCCGTTCACATCAATCCTTCTGATACTTTAGAATCTCTTGCTGCTAAAGTGCATTCAGCCGAACACTTATTGTTACCCTCTGTCGTGACTGAACTTGCTCGTAAATTTCATGAGTAATATACAAAGCCTTTTTAAATTATCATCCTATATCCCACCTTCACAAACTGATATTGTAGAGGGGTTTCTTTTTGAGCATGCACCTTCTAATTGGGTGTTGGAAGTTAATCACTTAACTGCAGAGGGTACCTTAATTGGGTTTTTTTCAACTGAAGCCAAGAGGGATCAATCTAGAGTTTTGATAGAAAGAGCAATTGGAGCAATTGTGAAATTTCAGTTTTCGGAAGATGAAATACATGATGAAGATTGGAAAGAGTCATATAAAAATCATTTTTCTCCATGGAGCTACAAGGGGATACATTTCATTCCCATTTGGCTTAAGAATGAGTTGCATGTGCCAAATAACGAAAAATCTCTTTTCCTTGATCCGGGAATGGCATTCGGTACTGGCATCCATGAATCTACAAGAATGTGCCTTGAGTTTTTAATTGAAGATAAAAATTGCCAACCTAATCTTAATAGCCTTTTAGACATTGGTTGTGGGTCCGGTATTCTTTCACTTCTTTCATTCTTAATTGGATTTCAAAAGATAGTTGGAATAGATAACGATGAGGATGCGGTAAGGATATCCAAGCAAAATGCTGCTTTAAATGACTTGGAAGAGAAAATCGCCTTCAAAAAATTAGACTTATTTGAACTCAAAAAACCAATTGGTAATTTCGATTGTGTCGTTGCCAATATTCAAGCGGATATTCTGATCTCAAACGCTGATAAAATTATAAAGAATGCACACAATAATTCTACGATCATACTGTCCGGAATTTTGACCAAAGAATCTCATCACGTACTGGATGTCTACATCCAAAAAGGGCATTTCGCACAATCGGAATACATTGTCAAAACCATGGGCGAATGGTCATCAATACTTCTTCGCAGAATATAAAATTCTGCGATTTAATGTTAGCGATATTGGAGTATTATAGAATCTAAGGAGTACGAAAGTCGTTTAACCGCCCAAATAGGTTAATGCTTTCGGGATTGGCAGAGTGTAAAAAGCATAGCGATCGATTCCAATAGAATCAATTTTATCAGAAACTTTTTGGATTACATCATCAACAGACGAAGGCGATAAGGAAGTGTATACTAATGCCCACTCTTCATTACATACATTCTCTCCAGAACCGGTTTGATCTGCCATTACACCAAAATTAGTACTAACTCCAGGAGCACCAGCATCTAAAATAGAATCGTAAACCTCAGAGTAGTGATCACGAGGAACGACACAGTATAAACCAATTAAATCACTCAAGAAAGTTGTATTAAGAGAAGATGATTTGTTTTCAACATTGGATCTCCAATCCTTGCTTCCCTTGATATCATCAATTGCAGCAATAACTTGCTCCATACTGGCTCCATGCGAAGTAGATGAAACGGTGCTACTGACATTCATCAATCCATCCGAAACTGGAATAGAATACATGAAGCCTCGACCGGGTTCGGTAATTCGCCCAGCTCTTGCCATGTTAGTAAAAACATCACTTGAATCCGAGCGATCAACAACACACCAAACAAATTCTTTTTCAGGACCTTTGGTCATGCGTAGAAGCGGAATTTTGTCTCTTATACCACCACCTTCTCCAAATGTTACGGTTGGGCCAGGAGCACCTGCAGTCAAGGCAGCCTGCGCAATATCCTCAGCGATACCCTTCTCACAGATGCAACATATTGCCTCTAATGTCGCAGATTGCTTAGATACTTCTGCCTCGTCGTTTCCATCAGCAAGTGGGAAGTTTTGGGAATGAAAAGCTTTTCCGCAGGACATGCTGAATATAGCACCTGAGCCAACTCGATCAAGCCTTCCCGATGAAATAGCAGCATCGGTTATCCTTCCTTTCTCAGATTCGGGAATCAAAACCTGAACCAAACATTGCTCGGGAGCAGGCGGGGGAAACATCTTAGCAAGAAATCCGCCCTCACTGATAATTGATCCACGAGCAGAGACATGAAAAATACCTCTGGCACCTGCATTTTGAAGGTCCCTTGATACAGATTCAATAGAGTCTTTTGGTAAAATTAGATTTACCAAAGAAAGATTATTTTTTAATGCAAGATTGTTCATTTAAGCAGCTTCCGTTTGAGGTTCAGCAGATGGCGAATCCTTTGGTTTTCTTCTGACAAGAAGGCCAACCGTGAGAACCGTAATGATTGGACCGACTGAAGCGAGCGAAAGCACACCAAAACCATCAATTGCACCTGTTTTTGCTCCGATTCCTAAGCCCATTGCGAGGACAAGAGGAACAGTGATCGGACCTGTAGTCACGCCAGCACTATCCCAACCAAAATTTACAAAGTCCTCGCTTGAAATAAAAGTTAGAATCAAAAGCATCGCATAAGGAGGGATCAACAAATACCAAAGTTCTAAATTGAATGCAATTTTGGCCACACCAGTTCCAATACCGAGAGCAACTCCAGTCGCAACAGCTTGCATTAGCAGATTCTTTTTGAATGCCCCAACAGTTATTTTTTCAACGGTCGAACCTAGTGCGTTCAGAGCAGGCTCTGCTAAAGTTGCTCCATAACCAAGAATAAATCCAAACAAGATAGCAAGGCACTTACCAACTGTCGAAGAATGAAACATTGGATCAATAAATCCTTCGGACTGCCAGGGTTGTATTGCCGCAAAGCTAGAGACAACATTTCCACCAAGTTGCTCTCCCAATGGAGTAAGCCCAAGTGAAATTCCCAAGTTAAACAAACACATACCAATGACCGCACATGCAATTCCAATCACAAGCTCATCCATATGTTTTGGTTTTTGTCTTAGGCCAACAATCAAGACGAGTAGAAGGATTGAGCAAAGAGGGACAATTGCCCAAATAGCTCCCTCAAGAGCACCACGATCTTGATCTGGGCCAGAAAGTTTTCCATCGGGCTTTGAATAATTAATCGAACCGTCTGCTTCGATCGTGTAAAAATCTTCTCCAGGATCAACAACTCCGTTGTTATTTTTGTCCACTTCCTGCGGTCTGAAAGTATTAGGGAAAAAATCAAATTTATTTGTAAAAGTTGAGGCAATATCAGCATTAGGATCCCAAATAGCATCAGGTGCTTTATACCCTTCTCTTACAACATAAACCTTGGCTCCATTTAATTGAACATTTTCGCGCTTTGCATCGGATAAAGGTTGCGGTGAAATTTTCCCTTCAGCGACTTTTGTTTTTATCGTATATCCATCGGGCAATGATTTATTTTTATTCAAGTGGTTTTGAATCATTTCTCTTTCTTCAACGGAAAGTGACCAGGCAAGTTCATTTTCACCAACGCCCCCTTCTGAATCAATTTTCTCTTGAGCTTTTAATTCACCAAATTTCTGAAAATCTTTTGAGTAGTTTTTCCCATATTCTCCAGCCTCAATATGCCATTGAGCAGTGGAATGCTTTGCGTAGTAATAATTATCAGTGTTAAACAAATATAGTGCATAGCACATAACTGCAAGAATCGGAAACAAAGAGGCAAGAGTTACGACACCAAAACCTGTATTGCTTGACCCTCCAGTGGAGACAATTCGGCACACCCCGATACCCAGAGCCAAAACCAAGGGAACCGTGACGGGACCAGTTGTGACGGCACCACAATCCCATGCCAAACCAAGCACATGTTTGAGCCTGTCATCAGAAAATTGCATGTAGAGAGTAATGCATGACAGAATAACTACACCAGCATAGATGAAAGGCTTGAGGGACCATCCTTTGTAAAATCTTAGTACTCCGAGCAAAACTGCGATTCCAACACCAACTCCGACACAGTTAACGAGCAATCCAGCACCAGTATTTAAAATGGTCCATAATAGAGGGGCTGCCGTAGGGTCAACGCCAGCACCAGCTGCTCTAAGCACACCGATTGCTGGTTCTGCAAAAGTAGCAAAAGCCCCTAAGACAAAGCCAAATGCCAAGCTTGTGGGCAAACAGGGAATACCAAGAATCTTTTTCCGAGGAAGAGTTGAACCAAGGGTCTCACCTAAAGGCATAAGTCCCAGCCGTAAGCCTTCCATAAAAAAAGCTAATCCGATGATGACGATCATAATGCCTGCGGCGATCATCAGTGAATACACAATCGGTAATCCAAGAACCAAGACTTGAAAGACGATTAAATAAAGAATAATGAACCAAACGCATTGAATTTGTTCGATTATTTTGTCCTTAGCAAAGGAAAATAAAATACCGGCCTTTTGACTAAAGCTAAGCTTTAAAGTATTGCTGTCTGATGATTGTTCGGTGCTCATAAAAATATATTCTCAGGTATATTAGATAAATTAGAAGTTGTTGTCGTAAAGCTTAAATTCACTCTCGCCAAGAAGCATTGGATAAGGTTAGTGAAGTTTTGTTGGTGCCACCGCGGAGGTAAACAGGAACATTCCAAGTTACTCCAATTGTACCAAGTGAAGCAGTACCAACAAGAAAGTATAAGCCTGGTTTGACATTTTTAAAATTCCCAAAACCATTCAAATCAGTTCGGGTTCGATAGCCATGACCAGACGTGGTCTGTGACAGGAAACGGTTTCTAATCTGCTTGTAAATACCAGGGAATTTGTAAGGGCTTTTTCTGGCCTGAGCCCATAACTCCTCAAAAGAAGAAATTCCGGAAAACTTCGCAATATCAATTTCTTGGTTAAGTAAATCAAAAACAGACTGATCCAAAAGAAAAAATTCGGTGTAAAGTGCTTCACGATTTTTTCCGCTTTGCAAAGTTACCACAGCATCAAAATCAAGACTGCATGGAGAAAATTGTTTGGCATTAATTATCGGTTCATTGTCATGAAAAATTTTATCGGAATTAAGACGGGAAGGATTTTGAACTGGTTCTTGAAGTGAAATTTGGGAAGGAAGGTTTTCTAATTTTGAAATACGCTCTTCCAAGTTTGAATTTTTAACTTTCAAAAAATTAATTTCTTCAGTTTTCTTGATAAGTTTAGCCCTGATATTTTCAAGTTCTTCTGCGTTATCATATTTTTTAGGGACAGGAGTAGCCACACCCCGGTTCTTAGATTTTTTTAATCGAGTAATTTCTGCGAGAAGTTCCTGATTCAGCCTCGAGACAGATTCAATGGTTTCGTCTTTATTGACCAACTTTTCTCTTGAGTCTTTATAAGGCAATACCGCAGGACTTCCTAAAGTTTGTGCTTGGTTGTAATCTTGCGATGTCCCTATGAAACCATTTCCTTGGATTAATTTTTCATTGGAGAGATTTTGCTCAAGCCTTGCTCCATCACTAGCATTTTGGGCGACTACCTCTTGGGAATCGCTAAAAAAAGAGGAAAGATCTTCCTCAGGGACTAAAATTTTTTCAGAATCTACAAATGCGATAAGATTAGGATCATTGAATCCAGAATTTTCTGGATAAGACTCTTGATCTGGATTACTCGAACAACCAGCCAAAAGCAATGTAAGCACAATAGTACGATTCAGCAAATGTTGCATAGTGTTAGAATTTTCTGCACAAAATTTCTTATCGTACAACCCTTTAAGCCAAATATTCTTAATTTACAAAATAACTTTTGCTGACTAAATATAAATCCATGTCTCAAATACCCCCTTTGGAGACAGAACTTCTCGAAAAAGAGAATTCTTTTCTCAAGCAAACAATAATTGCATTAAGAACGGAGCTAGAGCAGCTTTGTTATAATCATGATGAGGTGCTTGAAGCACGATCATTGGAGTCATCTAGAGAGATTAACGGTTTACGAGAAACAGTTGCCTCCCTCAGACTGGAAATTGAAAGTGCAAATGCAGAAGCTGAAAATACTATTCAGAAAACAACACAACTTCATCATCAGGAAGTAAAAAGTCTCAAAGACTTAGTTGCCAGATTGCGCCACCAAATCGAACAATCGAGGGAAATCGCAGAAGAAGCATTACAAAAAAAGTTGGCTCTATCTAATCGTGAAATATCTAGCCTGAAAGATAGCATCATCAATCTGAGGTTAGACCTTGATAAAAAAGATGCTGAA